>WNFI01694289.1_pt1 | contig 12616 bp, 7 predicted proteins | sample 5400471 | NCBI WGS metagenome assembly WNFI01 (sample SAMN13153348, study PRJNA577476) | soil metagenome | isolation source: 100 cm saprolite on Douglas fir-dominated hillslope | place: USA:California | collected 2013-09-17
ACGTTCACCGTGGCGGGCTTGCCGCCCTGGCGCGCGAGGATGTGCTCGCCGAAGGCGCGCGCGCCGCTGCCCATGTCGCAGACGAAGTAATCGTCGTGCCCGGTCTGGAACTCGACGCACGAGGTGTGTCCGCCGAAGGTGTGGCTCACGGCGAACGGCAGCGTCTGGTCGGCGAAGGCGTAGGCGTCGCCATACGACTCGAAGCGCCGCCCCGACGCGGCCAGCAGCGCGTGCGCCAGCTTGTCGCGGATGTCGGCTGCGGTGAGCGCAACCGGGATCGAGCCGCGCGTACCCCAGAAGCGTACGCGCATGGCGCGCTCAGCCCTTGTCGAAGGCCTGGGCCGCCTGCGGCGAGACCGAGGCGAGCGCCTCGCGCGTCGTGCCGAACACCGGCAGCACCAGGTTGAAGCGGCTGATCTGCAGGATCTCGGCGACCACCGGCTGCGGCGCGGCGACCACGATGCGGCTCGAGCGCGCCGCGGCCTGCTTGGCGGCGATCATCAGGCAGCGCAGGCCGGCGCTCGACACGTACTCGAGCCCGGACATGTCCAGCACCAGCGCCGCGCCTTCCTGCATGCACGCCTCGAGCTGCCCCGAAAGATCGGCCTGGAAACCTTCGCAGTTGTCGTGATCGAGCCGGCCGCGCAGCGCGACCACGCGCGCGGTGCCGTAGCTCCGGTGACTGAAGGGCATGAGATATTCTAGGGTCCCTCATGCAGAAACCCAAACTCGCCGCACGGCGCCTCCTCGAAGCGCATCAGCGCCGCGAGCCTTTCGCGCCGCTGTCGCCCGAGCTTGCGCCGCGCAGCGCCGAGGAGGCTTACGCCATCCAGGACTGCTTCGTCGCGCTGCGTGCGCAGAAGCTGGGCGCCGTCGCCGGCTACAAAATCGCGCTGTCCTCGAAGGAGATGCAAAAGTTTGTCGGCGTCAGCGAGCCGCAGGCCGGCGTGATGCTCGAGTCGACGCTGCACCGCACGCCCGCCAGGGTGCGCGCGGCGGATTATGTGCACCTGATCGTGGAATTCGAGATCGCGGTACAGATGGGAGCGGACCTGCCGGTCGCCGACGCGCCTCATTCGCGCGGCAGCGTTGCCCGGTTCATCGGCGCAGTGATGCCCGCGATGGAGCTCGCCGACGACCGCCACGCCGACTACAGCCAGCTCGCGCGGCACCCTTACGAGCTGATCGCCGACAATGCCTGGAACGAGGGCGCCGTCCTCGGCGTCCCGCTGCAAAAGTGGCAAGAGGTGGATCTGGCCGCGGTACACGGGATCGCCACCATCAACGGCAAAGTGGTGGGCGAGGGCCTCGGCGCCGCCGCGATGGGCCATCCGCTCGAGGCGGTGGCCTGGATCGCCAACCACCTCGCGGCGCACGGCCGCGGCCTCGCCTTCCGCGACGTGGTGATCACCGGCAGCGTCATCACCACCAAGACCGTCCAGCCCGGCGACCTGGTGAAGTTCAGCGTCGCCGGGCTTGGCGAGGTCGAGCTAAGGGTCGACTAGATCACCCAGAAATCGCCGGCTGCTACGGCTGGCGCGCCCTGCAGGGTGGCGACGAGCTGCGCATCGGCGCCGCCGGCGCCATCGGCGTCGTAATAGAGCTGTCCCGTCGATGTGTTGTAAACGAAGCGATCGTCGGCATCGTGGCCGCCTGCTGCGCCCGGCGCCGCATAGAAGCGCGCATCGCCTGCGGCGAAATGGCCTGGTCCACCGGCAGCAGTGAAGGCGGCCGAGTCGAAGCGCAGGCTGTCCCAGTCGGTATCGAAATTCGCCACGGTATCGGCGTTCTGCGCGCCGTACTCGCGGAACACGTAGCTGTCCTGCCCCGAGCCGCCGGAGAGCGCGTCGTTGCCGCCGCGGCCCTCGATCCAATCGTTCCCCGAGTTGCCGAAGATCGTGTCGTTGCCGCTGCCGCCCACCAGCGTGTCGTTGCCGGCAGTGCCTTGGAGGCTCTGGCCCGGCGACGGCGTCGGTGTCGGCGTGGGCGTCGGTGTCGGTGTCGGCGTGGGGCTGCCGTTGTCGACCGCGATATCGCTCGCAGTCAGCGTGGCACCCGCCTGCAACGTGGCGATGATCTGCGCCCCACCTGGGCCGCTGCCGTCGGCGTCGTAGAAGAGCTGGCCGGTGGTCGTATTGAAAATCACCCGATCGCCCGCGGCATGCCCGCCCGTGGCGCCGGGAGCCGCGTAGAAGCGCGCGTCGCCGGCCGAGAAGTCTCCCGACGGACCCACTGCCGGCATCACGTGCCCATCGAGGCGGATCTTGTCGACGCCGGACGCGAAGTCGGTGATCTGCGCGGCGTTGGCCGCACCCGGCGCCACGTTGAAGATGAAGCTGTCCGCGCCCGCGCCGCCAGTGAGCGTGTCGTTGCCGCCCGCGCCGATCAACGTGTCGTTGGCGTCGCCGCCGGAAAGGGCGTTCGCCGCCGTATTGCCGGTGAGGAGGTTCTCGATGGCATTGCCGGTGCCGTTCACCGCACCGCTGAGGAGCGTCAGGTTGTTGACCCAGTCGGGCAGGGTGTAGCTCACCGTCGTGCGCACTTCGTCGATACCCGCGTTTTCCTGCTCGACGATCGCGTCGCCCGGGTTGTCGACGAAGTAGAGATCGTCGCCCGCGCCGCCGATCATGCTGTCGGCGCCCGGCCCGCCGTCGATGGTGTCGTTGCCGTCGAAGCCGGAGATCGTGTCGTTGCCGGTGCCGCCGACGAGCGAATCGTTGCCCGGGGTGCCGTTGATGGTCTGGCCCGTCGGTGTCGGCGTCGGCATCGGCGAAGGCGAGCCGAAGACATTGATGTCGCCCGCGGTGATCGCTGGCGCGCCTTGTAGCGTAGCGATCAGTTGTGCGCTGCCGGAGCCCGAGCCGTCGGCATCATAGAAGAGCTCGCCGGTGCTCGAGTTGTAGACGATGCGGTCGTCCGCGTCGTGCCCGCCGGTCGCGCCCGGCGCCGCGTAGAAGCGCACGTCGCCGCCCGCGAACCTGCCCGCGGCGCCGATGTTGGCAAAGGCGCCCGCATCGAGCTGCAACTTGTCCCAGTTGCTGTCGAACGCGCCGACCACGTCGGCGTTGGCGGCGCCGAACTCGCGGAACACGATGCTGTCCTGCCCGCCGCCGCCGGAGACGCTGTCGTTGCCCGCACCGCCTTCGAGCCAGTCGTTGCCGCCGTCGCCATAGATCGTATCGTTGCCGGCGCCACCGACGATGCTGTCGTCGCCGCTGCCGCCGGCGAGGAAGTCGTTGCCGCCGAGGCCGTAGATCGTGTCGTTGCCGCCGGTGCCGATGATCGAATCGTTGCCGTCGGTACCGACGAGGCTGCCCGCGGGCGGCGGCGTCGGCGTGGGTGTCGGCGTCGGCGTGCTGCCGTTGTCCACGGCGATGTCGGTCGCCAGCAGCGTCGCCGGCGTCGAGCCGAACCGCCAATCGCTCAGCGTCGCGACCAGCATTGCAGGAGCGCCGCTGTTGCCGTCAGCGTCGTAATAGAGATCGCCGGTGCTCGTGTTGTAGATCAGCCGGTCGGTGGCGTCGTGGGCCGCGGTGGCTCCGGGAGCGGCATAGAAGCGCTCGTCTCCCGCGGCGAAGTTGCCTGAAGGCCCGATCTGGGTGAACACGCGGCCGTCGAAATGGATGTTGTCCGTGCCGCTCGTGAAGTCCATGTAGCGGACCGAGTTCGCCCCATTGGTGGTGGGCTGCTGGCTGAGGATGAACGTATCCGCGCCGGGTCCGCCGGTGAGCTCGGAATGGCCGGCGCCGCTGACCAGCGTATCGTTGCCGTCGCCGCCGTAGATCGAGCCGCTGCCCTCGATGCGGTCATTGCCGGCACCGCCGTCGACGAAGGACGCGAAGCCGTCCACTATGCGGATGAGATCGTTGCCGTCCTGGCCGTAGAGGTTGTCGCTCTGGTGGCCGATGAGCGTGTCGTCGCCCGCACCTCCGTAGACAATATCCTGGCCTCCGGCTCCGTCGAGGACGTTGTTCAGCGAATTGCCGATCAGCGTGTTGTAGCCGCTGTTGCCGGTGCCGTTGATGGCGGCCGGCGCGCCTTCCTGGAGCGTCAGGTTCTCGAGATTCGCGCCGAGCGTCCAGGAGACCTGCGCGATCACCGTGTCGATGCCGCCGAGCTGGCCGTTCTGCTCCACGATCACATCGCCCGGGTTGTCGACGATGTAGGTATCGTTGCCGTCGCCGCCGACCATCGAGTCGGCGCCCGGGCCGCCGTCCAGCGTGTCGTTGCCGCCGAGGCCGACGAGCGTGTCGTTGCCGGCGAGCCCGCTGATCGAATCGTTGCCGCTGCCGCCGACGAGCGAATCGTTGCCCGAGGTGCCGGTGATGGTTTGCGCGCCATTATCGACACTGAAATCCGTGGCGCTGACCACCGTGCCGGGGCCGAAAGCGATGACGAGCGAGGCAGTCCCGGGGCCGCTGCCGTCGGCGTCGTACCAGAGATAGCCGGTCGAAGGGTCGTAGATCAGCCTGTCGGTCGCATCGTGGCCGGACGTGGCGCCCGGCGCGCTGTAGAAGCGCTCGTCGTTGGGCGTGAAGTCGCCCGAAGGACCCAGGGCGGGCATCGAGCGAGCGTCAAGACGAATGTGGTCGATGCCCGATTGGAAGTCGGTGATGGTGTCGGGCCCGTACGTAACGACGAAGCTGTCGGCACCGGCGCCGCCTGTCATGACGTCGCCGCCGCCAACCAGCGTGTCATCGCCGGCACCGCCGACCATGCTGTCGCCCCCGACCAGCGAATCGTTGCCGTCGCCGCCGTCGAGGAAAGAATGGGTCGCTCCATTGGCAAAGAGGGTGTCGTTGCCGGCGCCGCCAAGCAGGATTGCGTTGTGCCCGCCTCCGATCAACAGGTCGTTTCCGCCGCCGCCGTCAAAAGTGTAATTCCACCCCCCGTGCGTGGCATCGAGAACGTTGTCGAGCTCGTTGCCGGTCAGCGTATTACTGGATTCGGGCTCACCGTTGTTGAGCCAACCGTTCTCGATGCCAGCGGGCAACGTATAGCTGATGTCGCGCACATAGGCGGTGTCGTTACCACCGCTGTCAATCACGACATCGGCCGGGTTGTCGATGAGGTACAGGTCGTCGCCTGAGCCACCGTCCAGCGTATCGACGTCGGGATCCGAGTCGCCGAAAAATTGGTGGTTCCAGCCGTCGAGCGTGTCGTTCCCCGCGCCGCCGATCAGGATGTCCGCACCTCTGCCGCCGACGAGTGAGTCGTTGCCGTCGCCGCCATCGAGGCGATCGCTACGATCGCCGCCGATCAGCGTGTCATTGCCTCCTAGACCCTGGATCGTGTCATTGCCATCGCCGCCGACGAGGCTGTCGTCACCGCTGGTACCGACGATGTTCTTGTCGGGGTCGCCGACGACGACGATATCGGAGGAAGTCAGCGTCGGCGTGCCGCTAAGCGTCGCGATCAACGACGAGGCGCGATCCTGGTGCCCGTATTGTCCGGCGTCCGGGTTGTACCAAAGCTGTCCGGTCGTGGTGTCGTAATGCAGGACGTGGTCGGGATCAAAGCTTCCGGCGCCTGCCGCAAAGCGCGGATCGCCGGGCGCGAGATTGCCCGCCGCGCCAAGCGCGGTCATCACGCTCGCATCCAGCTGAATCTTGTCGCTCGCGGAGACGAAGTCGGTGATGGTGTCCGCGTTCGTCGTGCCCGGCGTTGCATCGAATGCGAACGTATCGGCGCCGGTGCCGCCAGCGAGCTGATCGTTGCCGGTCCCGCCGTTCAGCAGGTCATCGCCGCCTTGGCCGGCAAGGGTGTCATTGCCGCCCAGGCCGTTGATGGTGTCATTGCCCGATCCGCCGACGAGCGAATCGTTGCCCGCCGTGCCGTTTATCGCGCTGGGCGTCGGCGTGGGCGTGGGTGTGGGAGTCGGCGTGGGCGTGCCGAAGACGTTGATGTCGCTCGCCGTGATGGCCGGCGCGCCCTGGAAGGTGGCGATGAGTTGCGCGCCACCCGGGCCGTTGCCGTCGGCGTCGTAGAACAGCTCGCCGGTGCTCGAGTTGTAGATGATGCGATCGTCGGCATCGTGGCCGCCGGTCGCCCCCGGTGCGGAATAGAAACGCACGTCGCCCGCCACGAAGCGGCCGCTGGCGCCGATGTTGGCGAACGCCGCGGCGTCGAGCTGGACGCGGTCCCAGTTGGCGTCGAAGCTGCCGATGGTGTCGGCATTGGCTGCGCCGAATTCGCGGAACACGATGTTGTCCTGCCCGCCGCCGCCGGACATGCTGTCGTTGCCGGCGCCGCCTTCGAGCCAGTCGTTGCCGCCGTCGCCGTAGAGGGTGTCGTTGCCGGCGCCGCCGACGATCGAATCGTCGCCGCTATTGCCCGCGAGGAAATCGTTGCCGCCGAAGCCGTTGATCGTGTCGGCGTCGGTGGTGCCGATGATCGAATCGTTGCCTTCGGTGCCGTTGAAAGTGGCCATTCAAATCACCCGGGAGGTGCGAAGCGGTAGGGCAGTATCGCCATGAGCCCGCGGCAATTTCCCCCGCGGACTCATGGCTATCATGGGCTGTCGCTCACGCCAGTCAGTGCGACGCGATTATTGCGCGCAGACAAATCGACTAGATCACCCAGATATCGCCGGCGTGCACGGTCGGCGCTCCTTGCAGCGTCGCCACCAGCTGCGCAGCACCCGCGCCGTTGCCGTCGGCGTCGTAGTACAGATTGCCGGTGGACGTGTCGTACACTAGCCGGTCGTCCGCCGCATGGCCATTGGTCGCGCCCGGTGCGGCATAGAAGCGCGCATCGCCTGCCGTGAATTGTCCTTGTGCCCCCAGGTTGGCGAATGCCGTGCCATCGAAGCGCAGGTTGTCCCAGTTGGTGTCGAAGTTGAGCAGCGTGTCGGCGTTCTGGGCGCCGTACTCGCGGAAGACGTAGCTATCCTGGCCCGAGCCGCCGGAGAGCATATCGTTGCCGCCGCGGCCCTCGATCCAGTCGTTGCCGCTATTGCCGTAGATCGTGTCGTTGCCTGCGCCGCCGACCAGCGTGTCGTCGCCGTTGGTGCCGCTGATGTTCTGACCGGTCGCGGGCGTTGGCGTTGGGGTTGGCGTCGGTGTAGGCGTAGGTGTGGGAGTCGGTGTGGGCGTCGGCGTAGGAGACGGTGTCGGCGACGGTGTGGGCGATGGCGTCGGCGATCCGGCGTCCTGGAAGACGTTGATGTCGCTCGCCGTCAGCGATGGCGCGCCTTGCAGGGTAGCGATGAGCTGCGGTGCTCCCGCGCCGTTGCCGTCGGCGTCGTAGAAGAGTTGCCCGCTGCTCGTGTCGTAGATGATGCGGTCGCTCGCCGCATGGCCGCCGCTCGCGCCCGGTGCGGCGTAGAAGCGCACGTCGCCGCCGCTGAACCTGCCGACCGCGCCGATGTTGGAGAAGGCGCCGGCGTCGAGCTGGATCTTGTCCCAGTTGCTGTCGAAGTTGAGCACCGTGTCGGCGTTTGCTGCGCCGTACTCGGCGAAGGCGTAGCTGTCCTTCCCCGAGCCGCCGGAAACCGAGTCGTTGCCTGCGCCGCCCTGCACCCAGTCATCGCCACCACCGGCGAATATGGTGTCGTTGCCACCGAGGCCGTAGATCGTGTCGTTGCCCGAGGTGCCGCTCAGGTCATCGTTGCCCGGGGTGCCAACGATGCTGCCCGGCGGCGGCGTCGGCGTCGGTGTGGAGGTCGGCGTGGGGGTCGGCGTGGGTGTAGTCCCGTTGATGACCCAGATGTCGGTCGCTGCAACGTTGGCGTCATGATATGCGCGTCCAGTGTGATCCGGTCCACGCCCGAGATGAAATCGGTGATGGTGTTATCACTGCCGCCGGATACGAGATTTTGCGGGCTGTTGAACAGGAAGTTGTCGGCGCCCGGTCCTCCCGTCATCGTCGTGCGCGCGCCCCCGGACAGGACATCGTCGCCGTTGCCGCCATCGAGGAAGTCGAGGTCGCCTCCGATCAAGGTGTCGTTGCCGTCGCCGCCATAGAGTGAGCTCTTCCCCGCGCCGCCGATGATCAGGTCGTTGCCGCCCATTCCGTACAGCCTTGAGTTGTAGGCGTGGCTGCCGTCGATGATGTTGTCTAGCTCGTTGCCGATGCCGAGACCGCCCTGGTCGTCGACCATGACCGTCAAGTTCTCGAAACCTGGCCCGAGCGTCCAAGGCGTGTTGCGGGTGATGACCGTGTCGATGCCGCCGGCATCGATGAGGACATCGTTCGGGTTGTCGACGTAATAAGTGTCGTTGCCCAGGCCGCCGTCCATGGTATCGACATCGACGTCGTTGTAACCCGTGCTCGGGCCATTAGTCGGCCGGTTCCACCCATCGAGCGTGTCGTTGCCGTCGCCGCCCAACATGGAGTCAGCGCCGGGGCCGCCGACTAGCGAGTCGTTCCCGCCGAGGCCGACGAGCGTGTCGTTGCCGCCGTAGCCGTAGATTGTGTCGTCGCCCGGCCCGCCGACGAGCGAGTCGTTGCCGTCGGTGCCGTTAATCACCATGCCCGAGGGCGCCGTGCCGAAGGCGTTGATGTCCGTCGCCGTGATCCCCGGCGCGCCCTGCAACGTGGCAATCAACTGTGCGGTGCCCGGCCCGTTGCCGTCAGCATCGTAGAAAAGCTGGCCCGTGCTCGTGTTGTAGATGATGCGATCGGCCGGAGCATGGCCTTCCATCGCGCCCGGCGCCGCGTAGAAGCGCGCATCGCCCGGCGCAAGTCTGCCGGTCGCGCCGATGTTCGTGAAGGCCGCGACGTCGAGCTGGATGTTGTCCCAGCCGGTGGCGAAGTTGGCCACGCTGTCGGCGTTCGCCGCGCCGAATTCGCGGAAGGCGTAGCTGTCCTGCCCGGCGCCGCCCGAGAGGCTGTCGTTGCCGGGGCCGCCTTCGATCCAGTCGTTGCCGCCATCGCCGTAGATGGTGTCATTGCCGGTGCCGCCGGCGATGGAGTCATCGCCGCTGTCGCCGGCGAGGAAGTCATCGCCGCCTAGACCGTTGATGGTGTCGGCGTCGGGCGTGCCGATGATGGTGTCGTTGCCTGCGGTGCCGTTGAGAGTGGCCATTTAAATCGCCTGGGAAATGGTGGTTTGCCGGAAATCGGGATGCGCGCGGGTCGACGAAGCTGATCTTCGAAGTCGAGTGTTTGGAACATCGTCGTTCGCATAGAGCGAAATCGCCCGACCGCGGACACTGCGCTGGAACGTGTGAACGGGCATGTCGGTTCGTTGAAGGGTGCCCGGCGAGTATCGGGAGGCTCCTGACAAGCGTCGATAGCCCGCTAATCCTGTCGCGCTCTAGTGACATGGCCCAAGCGGAGCCCATATTCCATGGGGTCCGGCATGGCAGCGGCACATGACTTCTGAAAAAGTGTCGCCGTGCAGAAGCTCCTCGCAGGTCTGCGGCCGTACCTCTTGTTCGCCGGGTTGTTCAGCCTGGCGCTGAACCTGCTGCTGCTCGCGCCTTCGCTTTACATGCTGCAGGTGTTCGACCGCGTGCTGACCAGCCGCAGCGGCGAGACCCTGGCCGTGCTGTCGCTCGCGGTGCTGATCGCGCTGCTGACGATGGCGGCGCTCGACGTGACGCGCGCCTACGTGCTGGCCGCCGTCGGTGCCGCGCTGGATCGCATGCTCGGACCGAAGGTGCTGGAGGGATTGCTCGGCGAGGCGGCGCGGCTGGGCAGCCGCGACCACGCCCACGCGCTGCGCGACGTGCACTGCCTGCGCAGCTTCTTCAGCGGTGCCGGCATCCTCGCGCTCTTTGACGCGCCCTGGCTGCCGATATTCCTGCTGATCATCACGCTGTTCCATCCGCTGATGGGCGCCTTGGCGCTCTTCGGCGCGCTCACCATGCTGACGCTGGCGTTCTTCAACGAGCGCCTGACGCATGCGCCGCTCGAGCGGGCGCAGACGGAAGGCCGCAAAGCCGCGCGCTTCATCGATCTCAGCCTGCGCAACGCCGAGGTGGTGAATGCGCTCGGCATGCTGCCGGCGGTGACGCGCCGCTGGAGCGAGCTGAACGAACGCGCGCTGGTCGAGCAGGCGGGCGCCACGCGTGCTGGGGCCGCGCTCTCCGGCATGACGAAATTCACTCGCCAGGGCATCCAGTCGGCGATGCTGGCGCTTGGCGCGTACATCGTCCTCGACCAGCAGGTCACCGCCGGCGTGATGATCGCGGCGACCATCCTGCTTGGCCGGGCGCTCGCGCCGGTCGAGCAGCTCGTCGCCGGCTGGCGCGCGCTCGTCGAAGCGCGCGCGGCCTGGCGGCGCCTCGATGTGCTGTTTAGCGCGCCCACGGCAGAGGTGCGCACGGCGCTGCCGGTGCCGGAAGGCAAGCTCGCCGCCGAGGCAGTGGTGTTCGGCGTACGCGGTGCCACCAAGCCGATCATTCGCGGCGCGTCGTTCTCGCTCGACGCGGGCGAAGCGCTCGGCATCGTCGGCCCGAGCGCGTCGGGCAAGTCGACGCTGGCGAGATTGCTGGTCGGCATCCATCGGGCCAGTGCCGGCACCGTGCGCCTCGATGGCGCCGATGTCTCGGCCTGGCCGCGCGAAAGCCTCGGCCGCCATATCGGCTATATGCCGCAGGATGTCGAGCTCTTCCCGGGAACGGTGACGCAGAACATCGCGCGCCTCGATGCGCCCGACTCCGCCGAAGTGATCCGTGCCGCGCAACGCGCGCACGTGCACGACATGATCCTGCGCCTGCCGCGGGGGTACGACACCGAGCTTGGCGAGGCTGCCGGCGCGCTCTCGCCGGGTCAGCGGCAGCGCATTGCGCTCGCCCGCGCGCTCTATGGCGATCCGCGCCTGGTGGTGCTCGATGAGCCCAATGCCAGCCTCGACCATGACGGCGAGCTGGCGCTGGCGGCGACGCTGCGCGGTCTGCGAGAAGAGGGCGTGACGCTGATCGTCATCGCCCACCGGCCTTCACTGCTCGACAGCGTCGACAAGGTGCTGGTGATGCGCGATGGCGCGGTCGAAGCGTTCGGGTCGCGCTCGGAGATCCTGCAGCGGGTCGTGAGGCGCGTGGCGTGAACGATCTACAGCGGCTGGTCGGTGCCGGCCTCGTAATCCTGCTCGCCGGAATCGTCGGCCTGGGCGGCTGGACGGCGCTTGCGCCGCTGACCGGCGCGATCGTCGCGCCTGCTTTCGTCAAGGTCGATCTCAACCGCAAGGTGGTGCAGCACCAGGAAGGCGGCATCGTGCGCGAGATCCGCGCGCGCGACGGCGACCGCGTGAAGCAGGGCCAGCCGCTCATCGTCATCGAGGACGTCAAGGTCGACGCCTCGCTCGATCTCCTGAGCATCCAGCTCATCGCCGAGCGCGCCAGGGCGGCACGGCTCGGCGCCGAAGCTGCCTATGGGCAGAAGGTGCCATTCCCGGCCGACGTGCTCGGCCGCGAGCGCGAGCCGCGGGTGGCGGAAGTCCTCGAGCGCGAGCGGGCGCTGTTCCGCTCGCGCCGCGAAGCGGTCGAGAGCCAGATCGCCTCGCTGCGCGCGCAGATCCGTGAGACGGCCGCCGAGGTCGAGGCGGTCGGCGCCCAGATCGACGCCGAAGAGCGCGCCATCGCGCTGCAGAAGGAGGAGCTCAAGGCGAACGAAGACCTCCTGAAGCAGAACTATGTGCAGAAGACGCGCGTGCTGACCCTGCAGCGGGCGGTTGCCGAGTACGAAGCGAAGCACGGCGAGCACCGCGCCGAGCTTTCGCGCGCGCGGCAGAAAGCTTCCGAGCTCGAGTTGCGCATCGTCACGGCGCAGAATACCTACCGGCAGAGCGCGGTCGACGAGCTGAAGGACACCACGGCGCGCATTTTCGATGTCGAGGAGCGCCTGCGGCCCTCGCGCGATGCCGCCCAGCGGCAGCAGGTGCTGGCGCCGATCGACGGCGAAGTGGTGGGACAGAAGGTGTTCACCGCGGGAGCCGTGGTCGGCCCGCGCGACGTGCTGATGGAGATCGTGCCCACCGACAACACGCTGATCATCGAAGCGCGCATCCGCCCCGAGGACATCAACCATGTGCGCAAGGGCTCCGAGGCCGACATCCGCCTCACCGCGTACAAGCAGCGCACCACGCCGCTCGTGCAGGGCGTGGTGAGCTACGTCTCCGGCGATCGCCTGGTCGATCCGCAGAACAACTCGGCGTACTACGTCGCGCACATCGCGGTCGCGCCCGGCGGCCTGGGCGAGCTCAAGATGCAGGCCGGCAGTATCGCCACATCGCCGGGCACTACGCGGCGCAGGGCCACGAGGTGGTCGCGATCGGCGAGAAAAAGAACCTGGCGCACACCTTCCGGGTTCCAGGCGTGCGCCTCTGCGCATACGAGGTACCTGAGCTGAAGGCGGCCGGGATGGATGCCAACCTGGCGCGCGCGATTCATCGCGGGCGCTGCGTGGCGGCCGCGGCGACCGGCCTCAAGCGCGACGGATTCGTCCCCGATGTGATCTTCACGCACATCGGCTGGGGCGAGGCGCTTTTCCTCAAAGACATCTTTTCCCAGGCGCGCGTGCTGCTCTATTGCGAGTTCTTCTATCGCGCGCGCGGCGGCGACCTGGGCTTCGATCCCGAGTTCCCGGTGACGCCGGAAAAGATCCTGCGAGTGCGCACCATGAACGCGCCGCTCCTCATGGCGCTCGACGCCTGCGACCTCGGTCTCGC
>WNFI01090818.1_pt1 | contig 12615 bp, 15 predicted proteins | sample 5400471 | NCBI WGS metagenome assembly WNFI01 (sample SAMN13153348, study PRJNA577476) | soil metagenome | isolation source: 100 cm saprolite on Douglas fir-dominated hillslope | place: USA:California | collected 2013-09-17
GAGATCTGCAACGGAACCTCGGCCTCAGCTACGTTTTCATCTCGCACGACCTCGCCACTGTCCGCTACATGAGCGACTCGATCGCGGTGATGTACCTCGGCCGGTTCGTCGAGACCGCTTCTCGTGATCAGCTTTTCAGCAACCCTCAACACCCTTATACGCAGGCTTTGATCGACAGCATCCCGACCTTCGGTGCCCGGCGGAAAGCAGCGCCACTTAGCGGCGACCTGCCCGACCCGAGGCGGCCGCTGCCCGGGTGCCGATTTTCGTCCCGCTGCCCGGTGGGGCCGAGCGTCGAGCCTTCCCGCACCATTTGCCGCGAGAAGGACCCACAACTCACCGCTGCGAGCCGCCCGCACCGGGCGGCCTGCCATTTCGCCGGTGAGCAGTCCGGGACTCAGTCCCGCCGCAGCCGGTCGGGAATCGCGGCCAGCGAATAATTCGCCCAGAAGAAATCGTCGATCTGGTCCTGGTCGGCGGCAAAAGCTTGGACCTCGGCTAGGCGGTCGTTCTGTACGCGTCCGTAAAGGACGAAGAGCATGTCCATGCTCGCCTTGTCGGTCTTACCCCAACCGCGGTGAACCTCGACGACCTGGGTATCGTCGCCGGCCATGAACAGGACTTCGACCTTGATGTTCGACTTGGACGCCTCCGCAAAATAGGCGAGGATCTCATCGACTCCGCGCTTCGGCCCCGACAGGGGATGCCGTCCTGGGATGGTCCAGACCACGTCCGGTGCCAGAACGTCCCGGCGGATCGTGTCCAGGTCACCCCCGGCATACGGTCCCTGGCTGTGCTAGAGTCCCTCCAAAGATGACGGGCCGAGCTGACGCCCGCAAGGCCTATCGCACCGCCGGATTGTTCGAGGGCCGCACAGTCGGATCCCACGTGCTCGCCGCCGCTGAGAATTCGCCCGAGCGCATCGCAATCGTCGAAGGCGCGACACGCCTGACCTACAGGGAGCTCATCGAGCTGGCAGGGCGGGTCCAGCGCGCGCTGCGGAAATCGGCCGTGGGACGGGGCGCGGTCGTCTCCTACCAGCTGCCGAACTGGTTCGAAACGCCAGCGGTCCACCATGCCGTGACCGGGCTCGGCGCGATCAATAACCCGATCATGCCGATCTACCGGCAACACGAGCTACGGTTCGTGCTCCGCCAGGCGCGGCCGGCGGCGGTCTTCGTGCCTCACCGGTTCCGCGGTGTCGACTACGTTGCAATGTACTCCGAGCTGATGGCCACGGCCGAGCACCGCCCAGTGCTGGTCGTCCTTCGCCCCGAGGGCCCGCTGCCAGACGGGTTCGTCAGTTTTGACGAGTTCGCCGGTGGCCCAGGCGAGCAGCTTGCCGACCAGGCCCGGGCGGAGGAGCCCGTGCTGCTCCTGTATACGTCCGGTACGACGTCCGATCCCAAGGGCGTACTGCACACCCACGAGTCTCTCGTCTACGAGAACCGATCCATCATCGCCTGGCTTGGCCTGACCCCTGCCGACATGGTCTACATGGGTTCACCCCTGACTCATATCACCGGCCTTCTCTACGGGATCCAGCTGCCGCCGATGCTTGAGAGCGGTGTCGTCTACCAACCGATCTGGGAACCCTCCGAGGCGGTCGACCTGATCGAGTCCGAGGGCGCCACCTTCTCGGTCGCAGCCACGCCGTTCCTTTCGGCGCTGGTCCGCGAGTACGAGAAACGCCACACAACCAGCTCGCTGCGTGTATTTGCATGCGGCGGTGCCGACGTGCCTCCGGACCTTGTGTTGCGCGGGCGCAGCGCGATGGCTGCGGCAGTCATGCGCGTCTACGGCTCGACGGAGTTCCCGACCTTCTCCTGCTCACGGCCTGACGACCCGGCCGATAAAGCAGCCACCACAGACGGCCGGCCCATCGGCGAGGCGCGTTACCGCGTGGTCGATCCCAGCCTCGAGGATGCGCAACCCGGAACGCCAGGCCAGCTTCTGGTGGCTGGGCCTGACTGTTTCATCGGATACCTCGACAGCTCCCTCGACGCCGAAGCCTTCACGACGGACGGTTTTTTCAAGACCGGGGACTTGGCCTCGGTCGACGGCAATGGCTTCCTCACCATCCACGGCCGGCTGAAGGACATCATCATCCGCAACGGCGAGAACATCAGCGCCAAGGAGGTCGAGGACCTCCTCTACCTACACCCAGCGGTGCGCGAGGTGGCGGTCGTCGCCATGCCGGATCACGAGACCGGCGAGAGGGCCTGCGCCTACGTGGTCGTGGACGAAGGCCGCACGTTCACGTTCGCGGACATGACCGAGCATCTGGCTGGTCAACAGGTCGCTCGCCAGAAGTTCCCGGAGCGTCTGGAGATCTGGAGCGGGGAACTGCCCAAGACCGCCAGCGGCAAGATCCAGAAGTTCCGTCTGCGCGACGACGTTCGGGTCAAGCTGGACCTGACCGCAGCCACCGCGGACAGGCCCGTATAGGAGGCATCAACGTGAAGCGCGACATCGAGTTCATGAGCAAAGGATCGAAGGTTCGGGGGTGGCTCATCACTCCGGACAACTCATCCGGACCCTATCCCGTCGTCGTGATGGCGGGCGGCTGGTGCTACGTCAAGGAAGTCGTGATGCCTCACTATGCTGACTACTTCGTCAAGAGCGGCATTGCAACTCTGGTCTTCGATTACCGGAACCTGGGCGAGAGCGAAGGCGAGCCGCGTCAGCACCTGGATCCCTGGGCCCAGATCGAGGACTACCGCAACGCGATCAGTTTCGTCGCGGCCCAATCCGACATCGATCCCGACCGGATCGGCGTCTGGGGCATCTCCTATAGCGGCGGGCACGCCCTGATTCTCGCCGCCATCGAGCCTCGGATCCGCTGCGCGGTCTCGAACATTCCGGTAGTCGAGGGATACAAAAACATGAGGCGCGTCCAGGGTGAGCGGCTGTTCGGTCGTCTCCAGGAGATGGTCGCCTCTGACCGCGAGCGGCGCTACCGCGGCGAGCCCGGCGGTTTCATCCCCATGTCGTCGAGGACCCCGGAGACCGAGCCCTCGACGTGGCCCTTCCCCGACGTCTATGAGATCTTCAGCAACATCAAGCTGAGGGAGGCCCCCCGGCACGACCACCGTTCCACGATCGAGTCTGTGGAGCTCCTGATGCAGTACTCCGTGCGCCCTTACCTTTCGCGGATCCTCGGGACGCCAGTGATGATGATCGTCGCCGAGGGGGACGAGAAGACACTCTGGGACCTCGAGATCGACGCCTACAACCGCATCGCGACGGCGAGCAAGGAGTTGGTGCTACTCCCGTCGGTCAGCCACATGAGCCTCTACAGCTCCGCGTCTCACCTTGAGTTGGCGGCCTCGGCGGCGGGCCGGTTCCTCCACCAGCATCTCGCAGCCCGCTCCCGCGCCGCGGCTGTGACGTCTTGATAGAGACTCAGCCAACCGACTGGGGGCCCTTCAGTCTCCGCGGTCGTAACGCGCTCGTCACTGGCGGCGCCCAGGGCATCGGCTTACAGATCGCGACACGCTTCCTGGAGGCGGGGGCCAAAGTGATGATCGGCGACCTCAACGCGCATGTCGCCGACGTAGCGGCTCAACTTGGGTCGGACGCTCGGTCGCTGCAGTTCGACGTGACCGACATCGACGACTGCGCGCGTGCAGTGGCGGCTTGCGTTGAAGAGCTCGGATCAATCGACATCTTGGTCAACAACGCTGGCGTCTACCCGGCCTCAAGCGTTCTCGAGATGACGCCCGAGCACTTCGATCGGGTCATGGCTATCAACCTCCGAGGGCTGGCCTTCATGTCGCAGGCCGCAGGTCGCCAAATGGTGAAGCAGGGACGAGGCGGCAAGATCGTGAACCTTGCCTCGATCACCTCCGTCCATCCCTCGGGCCTCGGGGTCGCCGTGTACTCCGCCTCCAAGGGCGGCGTATTGATGTTCACCAAGAGCTTCGCCCTCGAGATGGGTCCCCACCGCATCAACGTCAACGCGCTGGCGCCTGGGGGAGTCGTCACGGAGGGATCGACCGCCCCCCGGGAGGGCATCGCGACAGAGAGGATGGAGAAGGCCGTCGCTGTCTTCACCGAGCGAGTGCCGCTTGGGCGGCGGGCGGTACCCGACGACATCGCCAAGGTGGCCGTTTTCCTGGCCTCCTCGGCCGCTGACTATATGACGGGCGCCTACGTGTTGGTCGACGGCGGCTTCCTACTAGGCTGAAAAGCAGAAGAAATACAGTGCCCGACTTCTCTGCGGTCGACCTCCGGCCCAAGCAAAGGCGGTTCCTCTCCCGCCTTCGCGCCGCCCTGGACGCCGAACTACCCGGTGACCTGCAGGAGACTGACTTCGTGCTGAGCGAGGAGCCGCCCGATTCGCGAGCGATGGCGGTCCTCGCCCGGCACGGGTGGATCATGCCGCGCTGGGCCCGCTCGGCAGGCGGCGCTGGCCTCGACCAGATCGAGGCAAAGCTGCTGGAACTGGAGCTCGAGCGGCGACACGCGACCGTGCCCGGGCACTATCGGCTCGCACCAGGCCCGGTGACCCGGCACGGCAGCGAGGAGTTGAAAGCCGAGGTCCTTCCCCGCGTGGCTCAGGGAAAGGCGATGGTCTGCCTCGGCTATACCGAGCCCGACAGCGGTTCCGACGCGGCCGCGGCCAAGACCAGAGCGGAGCAACGCGGAGCTACCTGGGTGATCAACGGCCAGAAGATCTTCACCACCGGCGCGCACTTCGCCGACTATTGCTGGCTGCTGACCCGCACCGATCAGGTATCTCCCAAGCACCGGGGGCTGACGATGTTCCTCATGCCTATGACGCTTCCCGGGATAGAGGTGCGGCCGCTGCCCGCGCTCGGCCGCGGCCGCTCCAACGTCCTCTATCTGACCGACGTCGAGGTGCCGGACCGTTACCGATGCGGGCCGGTCAACGGCGGCTGGGCGGTGGCCGGGACCTCGCTCGACGAAGGTCACGGCGTAAGCCCGGAGGACGACGCGCACCTCGGCAAGATCAACGGGCTGGGTTGGGTAGCCACCCGAGCTCTCGAGCGGGCCCTGGCGGCAACCATGGAGTGGGCGCGGTCGCCGACCTCCGCGGATGGGCGGTGCCCAATCGACGACCCGGATATCCGGCGCCGGCTGGCGCGCGTCGAGCTTGACATCGAGGTCAACTGGAACACTCCCGCCGAGATGGGCCGGGTGGTGGCGGCGGAGACGTTGGTGCGCGACCTCTCCGACCTGGTCGCCATTGTCGGCCCGGCGGCGATCCTGACCGCGGGCGTCGAGGGGAGCGTCGGCGGCGGCGATCTGGAGGTGGCCATCCGTTTCGCCCAGGCGAGTCTGACCTTCGGGGGGACGGTCGAGGTCTTTCGCAACAATATCGCCCAGCGACGCCTAGGACTGCCAAGGCCTGCGCCTCCCGCTCCCGGCAAAGCCGCAAGCTAGGCGCGTGACGCAGTCGCGCGATCTAGCAAAGCTGTTTGACGCACGCGGAGTCGCGGTGATCGGCGCCAGCACGGATGTGGGCAAGGTGGGAGCGTGGCCGCTCCTGGCGCTGGATACCCAGCAATACCAGGGCGCGGTCTTCGCGGTCAATCCGAAGTACACCGAGGTCCTCGGCCGGCCCTGCGTGGAGTCGATCGCGCGCCTCCCTGAAGACGTGGAGGCGGCGATCATCATGCTGCCGGCCGCGGCGGCGGTCGAGGCGGTCGAGGCGTGCGCACTAAAGGGCATCCGCGCGGTCGTGGTCGGAGCCGCCGGCTTCGGGGAGCTGGGCCCAGAGGGCGAGGAGCTCGAGCGCCGACTAAAAGCCGTGGCTGTGGAGCACTCGATAGCTCTGGTCGGCCCTAACTCGAACGGTGTCGCCAGCGTACAAACCGGCCAAGCCCTCGCCTACCAGCCGATCCTCCAGGGCCAGGCCCTGCCCAGGGGCGGTTTAAGCGTGGTCTCCCAGAGCGGAGCCATGGTCAGCTCGGTAGTCTCCCGCCTGGTCCGCCGCGGGCTCGGCCTCAACTGCCTCGTCTCGTGCGGCAACCAGGCCGTCCTATCAATGGAGGATTTCTTGGGGTACTTCGCCCAGGACACAGCGACCCACGTCGTGACGCTCTTCGTCGAGGCCGTGGTAGACGCGGCAGCCATGCGCTCTGCGCTGTCCGCCTGCGCAGGCGCGGGCAAGCCGGTTGTTGCGCTCAAGATCGGCGCCTCGCAGGCCGGCACCCGGGCGGCAGCGTCCCACACCGGCGCCCTCGCCGGCTCATACGAGAACACCGTCGCCTTCCTCGACAAGTACGGCGCAGTAGTGGTCGAGGACCTCGACGAGCTTGTCCTGACGGTGGATGCGCTCTCGCGCCGGCCGCGGCCGGTGGTGCCCGCCAAGCTGGCAGTAGTCACCATCTCGGGCGGTCTCGCCGCCCTGATCGCCGACGTGGGTCGACGTGGGCCTGATCGGCGTACCGGTGCTCGCCGCGCACGTCCGGGACGACATCCTGCGAACCCTGTCCCGAACCGCAGGCGCAGCCTTTGGGGCGGTCTACGTCTATCTCGCCGGGGGCGAGTCGCCCGAGCTGAGGAAGCTGCTTGCCGAGTCGGGAGCGATTGCCTCTGACCAGCTTGTGGCGCTGGTGCGCACCATCCGCCGGCTCCATCGACACCACTACCCGGGCGCGGCGGCCGCGCCGTCCGCCGAGAGCGCAGCTCCGCCGGCTCTAGACGAGCTATCGCTGAAGAAATGGCTCGCGGGCGAGGGCCTCCCTTCGCCCCGGTCAGCCCTTTTCGACGGCCTCGCGTCAATCGAGGCCTTGCATCGGCCGCTGGCGCTGAAGGGACTGAGCGGCAAGGTCGCGCACAAGACCGAGCATGGCCTGGTAGTGCTTGGGCTTCAGGACGACGCGTCCATCCTCGCCGCGGCGAGCGAGATCCGGGACCGGCTGGTGGGCCTTGACGCAGGAGCAAGTGGAGTGCTGGCGGAAGAAATGGTGGAAGGTGCAGCTGAGGCCTTCGCCGGCTGCGTACTCGATCCGATCCTCGGTCCGGTGCTCGCCGTCGGCTCGGGCGGGACCTGGGTGGAGCTGGATCGCGACGTTGTCGTGATGATCCCGCCGGTGACTGCGGCGGAGGTCAGGGAGCGCGTCCTGGAGACGCGCCTGGGCGCTCGGCTTTCAGGGTTCCGAGGGCGGACCTACGATCTCGATTCCCTGGTCGAAGCTGTCCTCGTCGTCGCCCGTCTCGGCGCCTCTGTTCCCGGCCTCGTCTCGCTTGAGGTCAACCCCCTTTTCGTCACGCCGTCGGGTGTGCTGGCGGGCGACGCCAAGGTCGAGCTCCGCGAACCGGCTGGTCCGTAGAGAATGTCGGCGACCCGGTCGAGCTCGTCGGTAGGGTCGCCGGCGAGCAAGGACAAGGTCTTAACGCGCTGGAAGTAGTCGGGCAGCTCACCTTCGAGCAGGAGTCCGGCCGCGCCGTGAGCGTGGATCGTGGCGGTTAGCGTCCGGAAGGTCGATTCGCTCGCGTGGACGTAAGCCATCGACGATCGGAACCCCGAAGGCGTGCCGCAACTTGGCGTATTCGACCGCTCGGTCGAGCGCAGCTGCGGCTACGCCGACCAAGGCACCCGCGATCAAGAGCCGCCACTCGTCCAGCGCTCGGGCGTAGAGGCGCAGGGCCTCATCACCGATGGCGAGAACCGCCTTTCGCTGCGAGCCCGCGCCCAGGTCGAGCCATGCCAGCGGGGCCGACGCCTGGTTGCGGACATGCGCTGGCGGCTTGGCCAGGGTGAGCAAGACGAGCTCCTCACTGACCAGCCCGACGACCCAGCGCGCGATTGCACCAGCCGGCACCAGCTGGCGGCCTGCCCTCGGTCGGAGCGCGAGGGTCGCGATCCCGAACCCGGCCGACGATGCCTCCATCGCCTCTGTGGCCAGGTCGTTTGCGCAGGCCTCGAGGAGGCGCAGGGTGACCACCGCCTCCACGAACGGCGCAGGCGCGATTACCGCGCCGAACTCTTGCGCCACCAACAGCAGCTCGACCATCCCGGCGCCCGTACCGGCCCCGTCGGCGGCGAGTCCCATCGAGAGGGCGCCCAGCTCGGCGAGCTGCTTGTGCAGCCGGCTGTCGAAGCCCATCGCCCCAGCGCCGCGGACTCGGTCGATGGGCACCTGTTCGCGGAAGAAGCGCCGGAAGTGCTCCGCAATCTCAGCCTGCTCCGTGCTGAGTGTGTAGTCGGAGCGGCGGATCTCCGGATCCGCCGCCCGTCTGTTTCCTGCGCTCAGGCTTCGTACCAAGGGGTGATCATGCCGCGCGCGAGCGTATGGAAGGAGAGGTTGAAGCCAAGCAGTGCGGGCGTGGAGTTGGGATCCACCTCCAGCTTCTCGATATCGACCGCGTGCACGACGAACATGTAGCGGTGCTTGCCATGGCCCTGTGGCGGCGCCGCTCCGAGGTAGCGCGGCATCCGCGCGTCATTGGGCAGCTGGATGGCGCCGGCTGGCAAGCCCGAACCCTTCTCGTCTCCCGCACCGCGCGGCAGCTCGGTCGTACTGGCCGGCAGGTTGAATACCGCCCAGTGCCAGAAGCCGCTGCCGGTGGGCGCGTCGGGGTCGATGGCGGTCACGGCGAAGCTCTTGGTGCCGGCCGGCGCGCCGCTCCAGGCCAGGTGCGGCGACACATCTTCACCCCCGGCGCCGAAGATACCGCTCACATGCACCATGTCCAGCTTTTCGCCGTCCTTCACATTGTTGCTCCGGACCTGGAAGCTCGGCTTCTTCTCCAGACTCGCGTATGGGTCCCAGCTCATTTGCATACCTCCCTTTTTCTTGCCGACTTCAATACGTAGTGCGGGTAATGTCTTCCGTGGTCGGCCCCGTGGGTAATTCCCTACGGGGGTTGAAGACCAGGTCGCGCGGGCGAAGCATCTCTGAGCTGACGGCCGATCTCGGCTTCTTGCCCGGCCCGTAGTAGCGGCCGTCGATCGGCCAGATGTAACCCTCCAACTCGTCGGTTCCGGTGCCCAGGATCTTGCCGGTCTCGCGATAGTGGTCGATCACCGTCGGGAGCCCGTACCGCTGCACCGGGCAAACCTTCATGCAGATCGCGCACCCGCTCACCTGAGCCACCATCGGCAGGCAGCGGTCCATCTTGATCTTGGCCTTGTAAACGCCACGGTGGAGCTCCCGCCGGTTGGTGATTGCGCCGGTCGGGCAGCGTCGCACGCAGGCCTGGCAACGATCGCAGACCGTCGGGACACCGTAGTCAACAGGGGTGTCAAGAACCAGCGGCGCGTCGGTGGTAATAATCGTGATCCGACAGCGGGAGCCGGCGAAGGGCGTCAGCAGTTGCCCGTTCAAACCGAGCTGGCCGAGGCCCGCCTCGATCGCGAAGTGGATGTACATCGCGCGGCCGTCCGGGTCCCCCGGGCGTGCGGAGTAGCCGAGCTCACGCAGCTCGTCGGCCAGCCGGTCCGCCATCGTGATCAACCGCTCGTATGTATTGTTGTGGGCGCGCTCGGCCCGAAGACTGGGGATTGTCTGGGTCGCCTCCCAGTTTTGCTCCTGTATGCATACGATCACTCGGCCGCCGTCGCCGTCGCCGAGGTTAGGGCCCAAGAAATACTTTGCGTTGTAGGGGGCGATTCCGATCGCGCTCATCCCCAGCCGGGCTGCGGAGTCCTTGAGCCTACGGGTGAGCTCGGCCTCGTCGATGACCTTCGGCGGATCGACCGGCGGAACCCGTCGAGCCGGCTTGGCCACCAGGCGCGCGTACCTCATCTTGCCGGGCAGGTTGATCACCCGGCTGAACCAGCTGTGGTGCAGGATGAACTCCGTCGCGTCGGCATGGACCTGCGTCCAGCGCTGCAATGGCCGGCTTTCGAAGGCCGCGTCCTCGGCCGCCGCGTCGCGCGGGATGCCAGGGGCGGTCAGCAGCTCGGCCGGAAGCTCGGGGATCGCGAGCGAGCGCTGGCTCAACGGCGGCTCCGAGCCCATGGTGTCCGTCAGCCAACGCGGCAAGGGCGGGATGTACGAGAAGACGCGCGCCGAGCTCGGCTTCATCAGCCAATGAACGAACCTGGTCCTTGCAGTCCGCTCCACGAAGTGGTGATGCACCTGCTTGCCGAGGCCGGTCAGCCGCCGCCTCATGCGATGTAGCCCTGGATGCGCAAGCGGGACATCAGACCTCCGAGCTCGATGATCTCCAGTAGCACCGGCGGAACTGGCGTCCCGGAGAGCAGGGCGCCGCCTCGGCGGAAGGTGCCGGCAGCGAGGTCGACCTCGACCTCGTCTCCGTCGCTGACGACCTGTGTCACTCCGGCACAGTGCATGGCCGGCAGCGCGTAATTGATGCAGTTGCGGAAGAAGAGATCGCTGAACGACTCCGCGACGATGGCCGCAATCCCCAGGCGCCTGAAGAGGGCCGGCGCAGGCCGGGCCGAGCCGGTTCCGAAGTTGGAGCCACCGACGATGACATCGCCCGGCTGCACTGTCTGGCTCCACCCAGGCCGATTCGCTGAGAAGACGAGCTTGACCTGCTCATCGTAGGGGAGCCTGAAGGCCGTCCCGGGCATCATCAGATCAGTGTCCAGGTTGGCCTCGGGGAACGCCCAGGCGCGGCCCGAGATGGCGGCCGTCAACACCGGGCGCCCTCGGCGAAAAGAGTCGAGGCATCAGCGATCCTGCCGGTGATAGCCGAGGCGGCTACCGTCGCCGATGACGCGATGTACACCTGCGCGTCGGGGCTGCCCATCCTGCCCTTGAAGTTGCGGGTGCTCGAGGTAACGCACACCTCTCCAGGTGCGAGCACACCCAGATGGCCACCAGGGCAGGCGCCGCAGGTCGAGTTGGTCACCACCGCACCGGCCTCGACAAGCGTCGCGACGTAGCCGAGCCGCACCGCGTCCAGGTAGACCTTCTGGGAGGCGGGAGTGACGATGAAACGGACGCCCGGGGCTACCTTGCGACCCGCGACAACCAGCGCCGCCACCCGGAGGTCTTCCAGCTTGCCATTAGCGCAGGAACCGACGAAGGCTTGGTCCACGCGCACCTCTTCGCCGAGCTCGGCGACGGGCACCGTGTTATGCGGGACGTGGCCGGGTCGTGCGACGCGTGGCCTGACTTCGGACAGGTTCAGCGTACGAACGTCCACGTAAGTGGCGTTCGGATCGGCCGTCACGCCTACCACCGTCTCGCCTGTAACTCGGCGGATGTAATCGACTGCCATAGCGTCCGCAGGGAAGGTCGCGAAGTCGGCGCTGATCTCCTGGCACATCGTCGCGATGGTCGCGCGGTCGTCCATCGATAGATTGGCGGATCTCCGCCGGTCCCAAGCCTCGAGCCGCGCAGTTCAGCGCACCGGAGGCGATCGTGTGCGAGTCGGCGCAGGTGAGGATCTGACCGGGCCGGGCGAGGCAACTCTCGAGGATCACTTGGTGGCAGATGCCGCCGCCGCTACCTATGTCATGGAAGCGCTCGATCCCGAACCGTTTGACGAAGGCTCGGGCGGCCTGGTGATAGGTCGCGTCCGCGATGGTTGGCGCCGGCACCGCGTGGTCGAGGAGGACGGCGACCCGCTCAGGGTGATCGACCCGGAGGATCTCGAACGGCTCGCCGGCGATCAGTGGGGAGAAGCTGTAGTCGATCATCACTGCAACGTCGACGTCGCAGTCAACGATGTCCCCCACCCTGACGATTTCGCGTCCGGAGTGAGCGGCCAGGATTTTCTCAACGATCGTCATGCCCATGGAGCCCTGCCTTCCCGTCTTTAGTCTGGGCTCGACCGGAACATCCACTCGTCGATGTGCGCCTCCAGCTCGCAGCGGCGCTCCTGGATTCGCCATTTGCCGTCTGGACACCTGACGAGACGGTCGAGGTAGCGGCCGAATGCCCGAAGGTAGGAGCTGCTGTCATGGGTCGAGGCGTCGACTCGCACGAAGTAGCTTGCCGCCGTCGCGGCGTCGCCATCGACCTTGATGCGGGTGTTGCTGACCGTGTGTTTGTGCCAGCGTTCCGGCGGCCTCGTGTGTCCCTTCACCATCGCGCGTAGGCGTTCGATTCCCTCGACGCGCACTGGCTTCGACGGCAGCCCTTGCTGCTCAAGGGCGCGAGCGATGACGTCATCACGGACGCTCCAGTCCCAGACGGCCGTTTCGGTGAAGCAGTCCAGCCACTCCTCCTCGATCCCGTAGTCGAGGCTTTGGCAGTATTGGTGGATGGTGTCGCGGATCGACCGCTCGTCCTCGAGCTCCCGAAGCCTTGACTCAACCGACATCAAATTTCATACCTCCGCCGGCTTGCCGAACTGGGGCCGCCTTCCTTCCGCGATCGCCCGCATGCCCTCAGCCATGTCGTCCGACCCGAGGTTGATCTCAGCCGCGGCTATCTCCATTCCGAGCGCCGTCTCCAGCGGTTGCTGGATGCCGGCGTCGACGAGCCGCTTCAACTGGCTGAGGCTTGCCGGGCTGTTGGCTGCCAGTCGCTGGGCCAGGCGCGTAGTGGCGCTGTCGAGATCGGCATCGTCGACGACCTCGTTGATCCCGCCCCATTCGAGCATCGTCGCCGCATCGAACATGTCGCCGGTGAATAGCACGTACTTTGCCCGCGTCACGCCGATTCGGCGAGGCAGGCGGATTGATGTGCCGCCGCCAGGCAGCTGGCAAAGTACGTGCTA
>WNFI01711863.1_pt1 | contig 12615 bp, 13 predicted proteins | sample 5400471 | NCBI WGS metagenome assembly WNFI01 (sample SAMN13153348, study PRJNA577476) | soil metagenome | isolation source: 100 cm saprolite on Douglas fir-dominated hillslope | place: USA:California | collected 2013-09-17
TTGAAGCTCGGCGCGATCTGGTTACGAATCACGTCCGACGAGAAGGCATCCGTGACGGTGGGCTCGAGGCCATAACCGACCTCAACGCGGATCTTCTTCTCCTTGGCGAAAACGAACAGGATCAGCCCGTTGTCGTACTTCTTGTTTCCAGCCTTCCACCGCTCCGCACAGCGGATTGTGAACTCCTCGAGTGCTTCGTTCTCCAGCGTGGGGAAGGTGTAGATGATGAACTGCGCGCCGCTCTTCTGCTCGAAGGCCTGCAGTTTCTGATTGAGTGCGTCCGCCTGGGAGGCGTCGACGAGGCCGGCCCGGTCGGTGAACCATTGCGTCGGTGCGGGCGGGACATCCAGGGCGAACGCCGACCCGGCGACCGATAGGCCGCCGATGATGAGCAGGACCGCCCCGCGCGCGAAGAGCGCTCGCGGACGCTGGGTGATCATCGCGTTCCGCTGGTCGCCGGTGCGGCCGTGTTCGTCCCGAAGTTGAAATCGACGGTCGGCGCCTGGCTCGCGCCCTGCGCCGCCTGGAAATACGCCTTCGTCTTGAAGCCGCTCATGTTGGCGACGAGGTTCCCCGGGAACTTCAGAATCGCCGTGTTGAAGGACTGAGCGGTCTCGTTGTAACGCCTCCGCTCGACGGCGATGCGGTTCTCAGTGCCTTCGAGCTGCGACTGGAGCTCGAGAAAGTTCTGATTCGACTTCAGCTCGGGATAGCGCTCGACGACGACGAGCAGCCGGGAGAGGGCGCTGCTGAGTCCCTGCTGGGCGGCCGCGAAGTTCGCCATCGCGTTCGGATCGTTAGGAAGGTTGGACTGAGCGCCCGGCGGCCCGCCCGCGGACGCGGGTGCCTGGACCTGGCCGACACGTGCCCGCGCGTTGACGACCGCTTCCAGCGTCGACTTCTCGAAGTTCGCCGCGCCCTGCACGGTTCGGACGAGGTTTGGAATGAGATCGTAGCGGCGTTGATAATCGTTCTCGACCTGCGACCACTGCGCCTGAACGGCCTGGTCGAGCTCGACGAAGCCGTTACGGGTGCTCACGAAGTACACGCCGAAAATGAGCACGACCAGGATCAGCGCGCCCAGACATCCCAGCATCAATCCTGTTCGCATCGTTACACTCCGTTCCGTCAGTACTCTTCTTCTTCGTCCTCTTCCGGCTCTTCTTCGCGGTCGGCTTCGGGGACGATCTCTTCATCTTCATCGGCGTCGCCGGCGGCGACCACTGGCTCGGCATCGGGAAACTCGGGCTCCTCGATCGGCTCCTCCACCACCACACGCCGGCCGCGGTGGCTGGTGATGACCGGCGTGTCTTCGGCGTCTCGCTGATCGGCGCCGCACTTCGGGCACAGCGGCAACGGTTTCCCGAGGTCGTAGAACTTCGTGTGGCAGCTGTAGCAGTTGTACTTCTTTCCGAGCTCGGGCATCGCAGTAAGTCTCTCCTGGTGGCATCCGCGAAAAGCGGCGAAACGTTAGCACCCGGTATGGGTCATGTCAACGCAATGAGTTACGTAAGAAAGAAAACGCCGCGTGGCGGTTCGCAACGCGGCTGAATTTGATGTGACGTTCTAGCGCGATCTGCTTCCAACCGCGGTATTCGCCGGGGGTCCTTCGCCGTCCTACGCCCCTCCCTCCGGCCGCCCGCCCTCGGGGCTCGGCGGCTCAGGATGACAGGAGAGGCTAACGCGTTCTGGGTACCGCCTGCGCCGCTCGGGTGCCGGCATCGTTGGGTTGACCGACTCCGCCCTTGGCCCGGAGGTCGGCGGCCTTGGTCTCGAGCTTCTGTGCCTCGGGGAACAGGTCCAGGGCTTTGTTGACTTGCGTGTCTCCCTGCAGGCGATATGGATAGGAGGCGTCGAAACCGTATTTCGCGGCGATGATCTCGGACCTGATGGCGCGCTCCAGGTAGTTCCTATCCTCAGGCGTCTGCAGCGCGGTCCTGACCTCGGATACCGTGGCGATGTCCTTGTCCGCCGCGAAGCGCGAGAAGTCGTCCATCATTTGCGGGGATACGGTCAGATCCTTGGTCAGATCGGGATGCGCGGCCGCATATTCGACCGCGTAGTTGAAGATGGCGCTGCGCACTTCCAGAAGCTGCGTCGTGCGCGAGAGCTGAGCCGGCTTCGCGAAGACGTCCGGCGTGATGCCGCCGCCGCCGTAAACCAGCCGGCCTGTGTCGGTCTTGAATTGCTGGCGGTCCTTCAACGGCGGCTCGGTGGCGTTGCCGTTGTCATCGTCATCGGCCACGTAGTAGTCGTAGAACGAAGAGTAGTCGCGCTGGATGTTCCGGCCCGACGGGGTGTAGTACTTCGACGTCGTCAAGGCCAGGCCCGCGCCGTACTGGAGCGTGTAGACGCTCTGCACCAGACCTTTGCCCCAGCTCGTCTCACCGATGATCAGTGCGCGGTCGTGATCCTGCAGGGCGCCGGCTACGATCTCCGAGGCCGAGGCGCTGCCCCGATTGACGAGCACGACGATTGGCACATCGCTGTGCTCGTGCTTGCCGGGCGCCGTGTAGTCCTGAGCCGAGTCCGGCGTCCGCCCCTTGGTGTAGACGATCATCTGACCCTTGTCGAGGAAGTGATCGGAGACGCCGACCGCCGCGTCGAGCAGGCCGCCCGGATTCTGCCGGAGGTCGAGGACGAGCTTCTGCATCCCGTCGCTCTTCAGCTTGTCCATGGCCTGGTCGAGCTCGCGCACGGTGGTCGAGGTGAAGTCCTTGATCCGAATGTAGCCGACTCCGGGACGGAGCATCAGCACGTTCGAGATCGAATTCGTCGGGATTGCTGCGCGGGTGATCGTGAGCGGGATCGGCTCCTTGATGCCGATGCGCATGATCTTGATGTGGACGGTTGTGCCCTTGGGTCCCTTGAGACGCTTGACGACCTCATCGAGCGTGAGGTCGCTCGTCGAGGTCCCTTCGACGTCGGAGATGACGTCGCCTGCGCGGATGCCGAGGCGTGCGGCCGGGGTTCCTTCCAACGGCGTGATTACGGTGACCTGGTCGTTGCGCTTGGTGACCAGGATGCCGAGGCCGTAGAAGCTGCCCTTCTGGCGGTCCTGCATGTCGGCGTATTCCTTCGGCTCGAGGAACGACGTGTGCGGGTCGAGCGTCCGCAGCATGCCGTCGATCGACGAGTAGACGAACTTGTCGGAGCCGACGTCCTCGGCCGACCAGGTGGTCACGGCGCTCAGCAGCTCCGTGTACTCTTTCATCCGCTTCTGCATGTCGGTCTGTTGCACCGGCGAACCGAAGAGACGGTTACCATAGAAGCCGCCGAGAAGAGTCGCCCCGATGATGGCGACGAGCAGAGTCAGCGAGAAGGTCCACTTTTGCGATTTTTCCAAGTTTGCCATGATGTCCTGCGTAGCGCTTTCGACCTGTCAACGTCATTATAACGGTGGAGTATTCGCCCAGGTGCTGCTGTTCACGCACCCGTCACTGCAAATCGCGAAAGAGAGTGGTTCATGCCAGGTCTTGGATTCGGGGAGCTGTTGCTCATCATGTTGGTGGCCCTGGTGGTCTTCGGGCCGCGCCGGCTTCCGGAGATCGGACGCATGATCGGCAAGGCGCTCGCCGAGTTCCGGAAAGCGAGCGACGAGCTGAAGAACACCATCGAGCGTGAGGTCCGGGTCGACGAATTCAAGCAGAATTTCCCCTCCACTATCGCGCCTCCACTCCAGGCGGTATCAAGGATCGAGCCATCGGCGCTGTCGGCGGGAGAAACGATCGACGCGACACCGGTCGAGGCTACCGATCTCACCACGGCTGAAGGGCATGACGGGCATCACGAAACCGTGGCCCGTCTGGAACCTGCCGCAGCTCAGGGAGCCGCTGCTGAGGAGGCCGCCGCAAGTCATGAGTCCCCGGTCGTGCACGAAGGTACGGCGTCGGCACCTACAACTCCTCAGGCTGAGTGATCGATGACGGCTGAACCCTCCAGGATCCACGCGGCGGAAGTTCACGACGGGGAGCTTCCCAAGATGTCGTTCCTCGATCACCTCGAGGAGCTGCGCAAGCGGCTGATCTATTCGGCCATCGCCATCTTCGTGACCTTCCTGATCTGCTGGAACTGGGCAGACAGGATCTTCGCCAAGCTGCAACAGCCGTTGTCGAAGTTCCTCCCGCCCGGTGACAAGCTCGCGTATACGCGGCTGGCGGCACCCTTCTTCCTCTACATGAAGGTGGCGTTCTTCGCCGGCCTCTTCCTGGCCGCGCCGTTTCTGCTCCTGCAGGTCTGGCTGTTCATCTCGCCGGGCCTGTACAAGCGTGAGAAGCGAATGGCTCTGCCATTCGTCTTCTTCGCCACCATTTTCTTCCTGATCGGCGGGATGTTCGGCTGGGGCTACATTCTGCCGGTGACCTGCAACTTCTTCGTGCACACTGGCAAGGACTTCAAAGCGGTCATCACCGTGGATGACTACTTTTCGTTCGCCAGCACGATCATCCTCTCGGTTGGTCTGGTCTTCGAGACTCCGATCCTGATCTTCTTTCTGGCTCGACTCGGAATCGTCACGCCCGCGTTTCTGATGCAGAAGTTCAAGTACGCCATCGTCCTCTCGTTCATCGTCGCCGCGGCCGTGACGCCCACGCCCGACATGGTCACCCAAACTGCAGTGGCCGTGCCGATGATCGTGCTCTATCTACTCGGCGTCGCGATCGCATACCTCTTCGGCAAGAAGAAGGAAGCGTGACGAAACGGTGGACGGTGGACGGTAGCCAGTAGCCAGGTTCTGATTACACCCCTCGTGCCCCTGATCACCGGTCACCGATCACGAATCACCGATCACTCCCTCAGCGTTCGACCTCGAAATCAGCGGCGATGGCGGGTAGGGCCTCGTTGAAGATCAGCACCGTCTCGGCGATGGGGAAGAGCACGGTGTGGTTGCGCTGCTGCACTTCCAGAACGACTTCGTAGTAACCGATCGGCTGAATCGAGATCAGCGTGCCGGGCTTCCCCTTGATCTCGAGCGTGCGGTTGAAGATCGAGACCTTCGCCGGTATGTCCATGTGTGCGTAACCATACGGGCCGTCCGCCCCCGAGTCAACAACAAGCGCAGCAGGGCGCATTACCGGGTGTCGTTTGCCCCGCTTGGTCATCCTGAGTCGCCGGAGCCACGGGGTCGGGCGGTTGGGTGGGAGTGGCGCAGGACGACGAAAGGACCCCCGGCGCTCCGTAGCGCAGGCGTCCCGCCTGCTACCGCCCGGCGTCCTCGCCCGGCGGCACGCGTAGAAGGATGTTCGTTGAGGCCTTCGACTGCGGATCGGGCACGTCGCGACGCGAGCGGAAGCCAGCGCGCCGCTCGTACTCACGTCGTTGGATTACCGCCTTCCACTCGCGCCGCCGGGCGAGGACGCCCAGTGGTAGCAGGTGGGACACCTGCGCTACGGGAAACAAGAAGGCGCGCCAACCCGGCGCGCCTTGATCGAGTTTCGGATTAATCGGCCCTACGGCTTTTTGACCGAGGGATTCGATGTCGACGGCTTGGCAGCCGAGGCCTTCTCGCCAGCCGGCTTGTTCGCTACACCGTCGCTTGCTGCTGCCGCGGGTGGCGCAGGGGGCGCAGGGGGCGCGAAGTACGCTTCGTCGTACGTCGGCTTGGCGCCTTCCTTCATAGCGTCGAGCATCTCCTGGACCTTCTTCTGGCGTGCCGTCCGCTCCAGTGTCGCTTTGACCTGCTCGAACGGGGTCGACTCATGGCCATCCACCTTGATGATGTGGAAGCCGAATGGGGTCTTCACGATGTCCGTGACGTCGCCGGGCTTGGCCTTGAACGCGGCTTCCTCGAACTCCGGGACCATCTGGCCGTGTCCGAATGCGCCGAGGTCTCCGCCGTTCGTTGCCGAACCTGTGTCGTCCGATTCCTTCTTGGCCAGCTCCGCGAAGTCGGCGCCGCCGACGATCTGCTTCCGCAGCTCTTCCGCCTTCTCCTTGGCCTTGTCTTCGGTCAGTTCGGCAGCGCCCGCCTTCTGCGGGGCGCGCGATCCCTTGAAGGCGATCAGGATGTGGCGAGCCTTGACCTGCTCGTAGTCACCCTTGTGGGAGTCGTACATCTTGTGGAGGTCGTCGTCGGTGAACTTGACCGAGCTCTCGATGCTCTTCAGCTCGGCGTTGGCGATGAGGTTCTCGCGCATCAGACTGAGCTGGGCCTGGACGTCCTTCTCCTTGTCGACTCCCTTTTTCATCCCCTCGGACGCGAGCATCTTCATGCGCAGGTAGTCGTCCGCGAACTGCTTCTTCCCGGGACCTTGCGCCATCTGCTGGTACTCGGCCGGAAGGGACTTGATGGCCTCCTCGAACTCCGACTTGCGGATCGTCGTGGGACCAGCGGTAACGATGATCGGATCTGCGTCCGAGGCTGCATTGGCCTGGGCGGGCGCCGGCGTGGCGTGCGCCGGTTTCGCTGCCGCCTTGTCCTGCGCGAGCCCCGCGACGGCGGAGAGCGCAAGCGCCGTGATGATGATGGTCTGTTTCACAGAAACTCCTTCATTCGGTTGGTTGGTTTCGAAGACTGTCGTGAGGACAACGGGGCGGCGCGTAGCTTGATTCCTCAGCTCTGGCTGAGCGCGGTGTGTCACTTACAGCTTAGCCAGCGCGGCCGTGATCCGCCGGACGCCTTCGCGGATCCGTTCGGTGGACGTGGCATAGCTGATACGGACGAAGTCGTCGTTACCGAAGGCGCTGCCGGGGACGACGGCGACGCGGGCGTCGTCGAGGAGGTAGTTGGCGAACGATTGGGAGTCGCGAACCGTTCCCTTGCCGAAGAACGACTTGACCTCGGGGAAGACATAGAACGCACCGTCGGGGTCGGCGCAGCGGACGCCGTCGATGGCGTTGAGGGCCGGAACGATCATCTCGCGGCGCTCGCGATAGGCGTCGTACATCGTTTGGATCACCGAGTCGTCGGCGTGGAGCGCCTCCAGAGCGGCCTGTTGCGCGATCGAGCTCGGATTCGACGTCGAATGGCTCTGAATCTTGCCAAGCGCGGCGATGATGGCCGGGGTTGCGATCGCGTAACCGAGCCGCCAGCCGGTCATGGCGAACGTCTTGGACATCGAGTTCACGACGATCACCGTGTCGGGATAGTCATCGAACCAGCGTGCCGCCGAGGTGTGACGATTGTTGCCGTACACGAAGAACTCGTAGGTCTCGTCGTAGACCAGGAACGTGTCCCGCGACGCACACCATTCAATGATACGGCCGAGCTCTTTCTCCGCGATCACGGCTCCCGTGGGATTGCACGGTGAGTTGATGATCACCCCTCGTGTCCGCTCCGTGGCCACCGCTGCGATGTCCTCCAGAGTCGGGCGGAACAGGTTTGCAGCCTCGGTCTTCGCAAAGACAGGAGTCCCGCCCGCGAACGCGACCTGATCGGGGAAGCTGACCCAGGCGGCGATGGCGTCGCGCAGCATTTTCGTCCCGGCCGCGTTCGTGTATTTGGTAAAGCCCTGGTCGATGGCCCGCTTTCCAGCCTCGGCGATGGGCAGGGGAGTCCCAAAGTCAGGCTCGCCCGGGCCGAAGTCGACGACGTCGAATCCCTTCGCGATCAGCTCGGTGGCCTTGTTGAGCACGGCCAGGGTCGGCGACACCTCGATATCGAGGACGCGGCGCGTCAAGCGGAGGCTCGGCCGGGTCGTGGTCGTCACGTGATTGGCACTCACCCGGCTCATTCTACGCGATGCGCCGGGCCATCGTCGCCCGAAGGCCGTGCCAGGCGGTTGGAACGCTCCGGGCGATGAGCATTCGAATGATCTCCGCCAGGCACCAAAGGCCGTAGACCCAGATCATGGCCTGGCGCGACGAAGGAATCGCGAACTGAACCAGCCAGAACACGAACAGGACCACCGCTTCGTGGAGCGTGAGCTTGAGATTCAGCAACAGCAGAAAGCCGAGGAAGCTCTGCAGGAGGGTCAGGAGGATCTCCTGCCGTTGGAACGGGTCGAAGACGAGCGGCCGGATCGTCCCTGAGCTGATCACGAAGATGACCGGAATCATCGCCGAGAGGATGCTCCATTGATTGATGTTCGACGAGACCATGTTCATCAGAGCCACGTTGGCGGTCGACACCCGCCGTGCCCAATAGAACGCGCTCAGCTTTTCGGGGAACTCGGAGAGAAACGGCGCCACCCACTGGACTGAACACAGAGGAAGAGGATCATCCCGCCGCCGATGAAGAGCCCGGCGATGGCCACGATTCGCGCCCGTCCGCCCAGCGCCAGGACGCGGCGCGGCACCGTGCCGAGGTCCTCGAGCGCCTCTTCACTCTCCGCCATGGGTGGGATCTTCCAGAGCACCCATAGGTAGAGAAGGTAGCAAGCCGAGAGCGGGAAGGCGTCCCATAGCGTCAACGTCCCCTTCCACCAGATGAACGAGAAGTAGAGGATGGGCAGCAGCAGCCCGAAGACTTCGACGGAATGCTCTTCGTCGAGCTCCACCGAGATGAATTTGCGCCCGGCCCGTTTCCAGCCGAACGCCGCGGCCACGAAGTAGATCATCGGCCACCCGAGACCGACCAGCAGGCGAAGGCTGCCAGTGAAGTTCGCGATGGCCAGATGCGTCATGCTCGGGTTTTTTCCGGCCTGCCAGGCAATGACCGCTTCGACCGCGAACTCCGGCAGCGTCTGCAGCCAGGCCAGAATGGCCAGGGCCAATCCCTGCGAAATGAGGAACTGCGCTGCCTCCGCTCCCCAGGCGATCACAAACGCCGAGAAGAGAATCGAGGGAAACGTCCAGAGCGCTGAAATGGGTGACGTCTTCGGTATCATCGGGCTGCGACGAGAGCGGCATTGTAATGAAAACGATCGCCAGCCGGCAGAATCCTCTCTTCAAGCGTGTCCGCGCCGCGATTCGCGAGCACGGGCCGGAGATCGTGATCGAGGGGCCGAAGCAGGTCGCCGACGCGGTCAGCGGCGGCTGGACACCGATCGTGACTCTCAACCGTGGAGTGGAGCTGAGCGCCGAGCTCTTCGACTCCCTCGCCGAGACCCGGACCTCGCAAGGCGTCCTCGGCCTCTTCGAACGCCCGAAGGCATCGTTCGCCGACCTGCTGCGCCGCCGCGAGACGATCGTCGTGGCGTTGGACGGGGTCCAGGACCCTGGCAATGTCGGCACGATCGTCCGTCTTGCCGCCGCGTTCGATGCCGCCGGGGTTGCATTACTTCCCGGTTGTGCAGATGCCTTCGGCCCCAAAGCGATCCGAGCGTCGGCTGGGGCAATCCTATCGGTGCCGGTCGTTGGGGTCACGGACCGCGAGCTGCTCGACTGCGGCCTTCCGCTCTTCGCCGCCGACGCGCACGGCACTTCGGCTGACCCACCCGCCCGGGCGGCAGTCCTCGTCTTCGGCAGCGAAGGAACAGGTGTCTCTGCCGAACTCCTCGGCCATTCGACGCCGATCGCGATCGCCACCTCCGACCGCATCGATTCGTTGAACGTAGCCGCCTCGGCGGCCGTGCTGCTATCCCGAAGCTTCGCAGCGCGATCGCGTTTGGGTGATCCGTGATCCGTGATCTGTGATCGGTGGTCCAGTCAGATTGGCGGAAGGGACCGATCGGAGAATCAGAATCCGATTCAAGAGCACTGGAATCGATCGAGCGGCCATCCAAATCGGACCAGAAGCTCTCGATTCCGACCGAGGAGCCTTCGATTTTGATCGAGAAGTCTTCGATTTTGATGGAGGAGCCTTCGATTTTGATCAAGAAGTCTTCGATTTTGATGGAGGAGCCTTCGATTTTGATCGAAGAGCCTTCGATTTTGATGAAGAAGCCTTCGATTTTGATCGAGGAGCCTTCGATTTTGATGGAGGAGCCTTCGATTTTGATCGAAGAGCCTTCGATTTTGATAAAGAAGCCTTCGATTTTGATCGAGGAGCCTTCGATTTTGATCAAAGAGCCTTCGATTTTAGCCTTCAAATCAAATCGCGAAGCCTTCAAATCGGATCGCGAAGCATTCAAATCAGATCACGAAGCATTCAAATCGGATCACGAAGCATTCAAATCGGATGGCGATCCATTCAAATCGGCTCAGAAGCGTCGAATTCAGGCGCTCAAACAGTCCAAGTCAAGCTGGTGCAGGTGGCAGCAAGTCATTGTCCAGTCAGGGTTCTCAGTTCTCGTCCACCATCCACGAGCTGAGTGCGCAGGAATGGGTTGGGGAACCGGGAACCGGGAACCGAGAGCCCAGACTGGACACTCATTTCCGGGACGCTGTACTGAGAGGGGGGTAATCCGTGGCGCCTCATGTGATCGGCTACGTGGGCTTTTTGCCCATCGCGCAAATCCAGCCCTTCGCGTAGTCGTCGATCACCTCGACGTCCGAGTAGCCAGCCTTGGAAAAGAGCTCACGATCCCCGTCAACGCTGAGGATCGTCATTCTCGTGATCTCGGCATACCGTTCCAGCATTTGAACCCGGCGATCGTGTTTCCCGCCTTGGTAGATTTCCGAGATGAGGATCAACTTGCCCCCTGGTTTCAGGACCCGTAAGACCTCGCGCATGTCGTTGGGCAGGTCGGGCCAGAAGAAGTGGGTCTCCACGCCGGTGACGAGATCGAGCGTGTTGTCCGGAAAGGGGAGGTGAGACACGGAGCTTTCGCGGATCTCGACACGGCCCGCGTTGATCGTCCGCGCATTGGTCCTCTCAGCCGCGGCGACACTGGCCTCCGAGTAGTCGACGCCATAGACCTTCCCCGCGGTGGCGATCGCCGCCAGCTTCTGAATGGTCCTGCCTCCACCGCAGCCCACATCGAGAATCGTTGCATTCTTCGCGATCGAGACACGTGCCAGCCCCCAGTCCGTCACCTTGGAATGGCGAATGTTCATCGTCCAGAGAGTGAACCGGCCAAACCACCCGGTCGGTTTTCGGCATTGGCTCAGGAGGTTTCTTCCGCTGCTCATGTTCTTTCACCTCTTGCCGGCGAACGTGTCACCGGTGGAAGTCGAGTGTTGTCGCGATCTTCTGCACGATGAGCCCTGACATTTCTTCCCCGCCACCATCGATCGACCCTCACCGTCCAAAGATGATCTTCTCCCTCGAGAAAAGGCGCGCCGCAAGCCACAGAAAGATGACGGCGATCACGGCTGCCTCGGCTCCCAACAGGATCAACGCCAGTCCCGACACGCCCTTGCCGGCCAGGATCTCCGTTCCGATCGAGCATTGCGCAACCACAGGGATGGCCCGCATCCATGGACTGCTGGTCGATGGATAAAAGATCGACACAACGCCGATCACCGCGACGGGCAGCACCAGAATCACGGAGTAGCTCTGGGCCTCCTTGAATGACTTGGCAAAGCAGGAGAGATAGACCTGGATGGATGGCAACATCAGAGCCAGAGGCGCCATCGTGGCGATCAGCAGCAGGATCTCGGGCTTGCCCATGTGAAACCGGACGCCCAGCTCTTCGAGCGACAATCGCGACAGAACCTTCGTGATGATCAGCAGCGACGCGACCATTCCGACCAGCGCCGTGAGCGCGGACGCCAGCCATTTGCCGGCTACGATTTGCCATCGCGGGACCGGGTTGAGCAGCAAGGGCTCGAGCGAGCGGCGTTCCCGTTCGCCGGCCGTCGAATCGGTCGCGATCTGCATCCCCGAGGTTGATCGCCATCGCCACGAACATCAGAACCATGTTGAGAAAAGTGGCAGCGCGCTGCTGCGAGTTGGCGATGTCCACTTCTTCCACTTTGAGAGGACTGGCAACTTCCGGACTCAGTCCGCGCACGATGAGCCGCTCTGCGCCCGTCTCCGAGCTGAAGAGGGCTAGCAATGCGTTGAGGCGCAGTGCCTTCGGCTGCGCCGACGTTCTGGTCGAGTCCGTGAATACCTGGACCGGCGCCGCTTTCGATTGACCGAAGTCCCTGGCGAACTCGCTCTTGATCACCAGCACTACATCTGCCTTCCCATTGCGTACAGCCGCCTCGGGATCCGATGGTCCCGGCACGACCTCCACACCGCTTTGTTGCTCGAGCCAGTTCACCAGCACCGGAGCGAGCTCGCGTCCCACGACCGGGATCTGGATCTCTTCCGCCGCTTTCTTCTGACCGGCGGCATGGCTCAGCATGAACCCGATCAAGAGCGGGCCGAAGAGCGTCGTGACCAACATCGTGTAAATCGAACGGCGATCGCGAAAGCCGTCCAGCAACTCCTTGCGCGCTATCACCACGATCCGAGACAGATTCATATCGTTTCTCCATTCGTTCCAACCGCTTGCTGCCCAACCAGGCTCACGAACGCATCTTCGAGAGCCGTCGTCCTGGTCAGTGCGAGCAACTCGTTGGCGGATCCATCCGCGACGACGCGGCCGGATGCGATGACGACGATGCGGTCACAAAGCGCGGACACTTCCTGCATCACGTGACTGGAAAAGAGAACGCAACGTCCCTCGGCCTTCAGCCGGCGAATGACCTCGCGGACCGCCCGCGTGCTCATCACGTCCAGGCCGTTCGTCGGTTCATCCAACAGGACGTTTTGCGGGTCGTGCACCAGGGCGCGGGCGAGGGCGACCTTCGTGCGCTCGCCGTGCGAGAAGCCCGCGACGCGCCGCTTGGCCACGCTCCCGAGGTCCAGGAGGTCGATCCAGCGCTCGATGCGTTGTTCCAGGTCCGCGCCGCCCAGACCGTGGA
>WNFI01127086.1_pt1 | contig 12614 bp, 15 predicted proteins | sample 5400471 | NCBI WGS metagenome assembly WNFI01 (sample SAMN13153348, study PRJNA577476) | soil metagenome | isolation source: 100 cm saprolite on Douglas fir-dominated hillslope | place: USA:California | collected 2013-09-17
GAGGTGGCCGCGCGGTTCTACGCGACACGCGGCTTCGAGACGATTGCCCACACGTATCTACGCAACGCGCGGAACTGCTACGACCGCTGGGGCGCGCTCGGGAAGGTGAAGCAACTCGACGCACGCTACCCGCACCTGCACGAGGAACGCGTTCCTACGTCTACCACCGCCACAATCGGCACGTCCGTCGGGCAGTTAGACGTCGAGACTGTAGTCAAGGCTTCACAGGCACTCTCGAGCGAGATTGTCCTCCCCAAACTGATCGAGAAGCTCATGCGAATAGCGGTGGAGCATGCCGGGGCCGAGCGGGGTCTGCTCATCCTTTCCCGGGGTGATGAGCCGCAAATCGAGGCGGAGGCCTCCACCGGCCACGGCAGGGCGCAGGTCACTGTTCGACAGGCAGCCGTCACGGCATCTGATCTCCCCCAATCCGCGCTTCATTACGTGATCCGGACGCGGGAGCGCGTGGTCCTTGATGATGCTTCGGTCGGGAACTTGTATTCGGAGGACGAGTATGTGCGGCAGAAGTGCGCCAGATCCGTCCTATGCCTGCCCATCGTCAAACAAACGAAGCTGGTCGGCGCACTCTATCTGGAGAACAATTTGACTCCCGCGCCTTCACGTCGGACCGGGTCGCAGTGCTGGAGATGCTGGCATCGCAAGCCGCGATTTCGCTGGAGAACGCCAACCTCTATTCTGATCTGCAACGCAGCTATTCTGATCTGCACCGCAGCGAAGCTTTCCTGGCTCAAGGGCAGAGCATAAGCCACACTGGCAGCTTCGGTTGGAGCGTTTCGAGTGGAGAAATCTACTGGTCGGAGGAAACCTACAATATCTTTGAACACGATCGAGCGATTAAGCCTACGTTGGAGTTAGCACTCCAGCGAATTCATCCCGACGACAGAGATCTCGTGCAGCAGATTATCGTCCGCGCGTCCGAGGCAAGGACAAATCTTGATTTTGAGCATCGTTTGCTGATGCCGGACGGTTCGGTGAAGCACGTCCACGTTTTAGCTCGCGCGTTGGAGAGTTCCTCGGGCAATCTCGAATTTGTGGGCGCCGTGACGGACGTCACCGCAGCAAAGCAGGCGGAAGAGACGCTTCGGGAGAGCGCGGCATACTTAGCAGAAGCGCAGAGGCTCAGCCGCACGGGCAGTTGGGCATGGACCCCTGCTACGGGCGACATTAGGTACTGGTCCGAGGAATGCTACCGCGTGCTGGGTTTTGACCCGTACGGTGGGCAGCCGCGATTCGAAACATTCTTTCAACGCATTCATCCGGACGATCAAGCCGGGACCAGGGAAAAGCTCGAGAGGGCAAAGCGCGAAGGGGCGGAGTTCGAGCTGAACTACCGAATCGTTCATCCCAGCGGCGAGATAAGAGATATCCACGAAGTAGGCCACCCGGTTCTCAGCCCATCCGGCGATCTCGTTGAGTTCGTGGGTACCGTGATCGACGTCACCGAGCGCAATCGGGCGGAAGAAGCCTTGCGGCGGAGCGAGAGTTATTTGGCGGAAGCGCAGAGGCTCACGCACACGGGGAGTTGGGCCTGGCGGGTAGCGGGAGGAGACGCCTCGCATCTCTCCGAGGAATGGTATCGCATATACGGCTTCGATCCTGAAGAGGGCGTGTTGGCTTGGGAAGAACGGCTGCAGCGTACTCATCCGGAGGATCGAGCCAAGTGGCAAGCGGCAGTCGATCGAGCAATCGGTGAAAAGTCGGATTACGAAGTGGAATTCCGAATCGTTCTTCCGGATGGCACGGTCAGATACATCTACACCGTCGGCCATCCTGTTTTGAACGAATCGGGGGATTTGGTGCAATTCGTCGGTAGCGCGACGGACATCACCGAGCGCAAGCAGGCGGAAGATGATCTTCAGAACGCGTTTGACGAAATCAAGAAACTGAAGGACCAGCTATATAAAGAGAACATCGCGCTAAGGGAAGAAATTGACAAAGCATCGATGTTCGAAGAGATCGTGGGAATTTCTCCAGCCCTACACGCGGTACTCTCTCGTGTCTGCAAGGTTGCTCCCACAGACTCCAGCGTTCTGATCACGGGCGAAACGGGGACGGGCAAAGAACTGATCGCGCGTGCTGTCCACAAACGATCACAGCGTTCCTCGCGAGCGTTTGTCAGTGTTAACTGCGCCGCCAGCCCACGCGACTTGATCGCGTCAGAATTGTTCGGCCATGAGAAGGGCGCCTTCACGGGGGCAACTCAGCGGCGTTTAGGGCGCTTTGAGTTGGCCGAAGGAGGCACGATCTTCCTCGATGAAATCGGAGAGCTTCCTGCCGAGACTCAGATCGCGCTCTTGCGTGTTTTGCAGGAACATGAATTCGAGCGTGTTGGTGGAACTGGATCCATCCGAACTAATGTTCGGGTGATTGCTGCCACGAATCGTGACTTGCAGGCTGCTATCGCTGGAAGCACATTTCGGAGCGACCTCTTTTACCGGCTCAACGTTTTTCCGATCGAGGTGCCTCCTCTGCGGGAACGACGGGAAGACATTCCTTTGCTAGTTGAGTACTTCATCGATCGCTATGCGAGGAAAGCAGGAAAGAGCATCCGCAGGGTAAACACAAAGAGCCTGGAATTGCTTCAGTCGTACCCCTGGCCGGGCAACATTCGCGAATTGCAGAACGTCATCGAGCGATCTGTAATCGTGTGCGACACGGAGAATTTCTCGGTGGATGAGAGTTGGCTTTCTCAACGACCTCTTGCAACTGAGCTGAATAGGGGGCTTGGCCTCTCTAAGAAGCTTCCTTCTCAGGAGAAAGCAATCATTGAGGCCGCGTTGACCGAAAGCGGAGGACGGGTGTCAGGACCTTCAGGCGCGGCGGCCAAACTGGGTATACCGGGATCTACCCTGGAGTCGAAGATCAGGTCGCTGAAGATCAACAAGAATCACTTCAAAACTACAGATCCCTCAACAGATCGCATTTAGATACCTTCCTCAGCGAGCCCCAGAACGCACGGTTACGAAATTCGCAAATTTGCGAAACTCGCAATTTAGATTTCTATTAAGCAGCCTATTTTCAATAGCTTAACATTGGAGCTGTGATTGCCATTACACGGGTGTTTGATGGATGTCAGAGAGCTAAGAATTCTCAGGAGAGGGTGGATGCTGAAGATCACGAGGGCAGCGAACGGAGAGGTGGTCTTTAAACTGAGCGGTCGAATGGACGCAGAAAACGTAGGCGAGTTGGAAACGCTGTTCAGCGCAGAAACGAGCGGTCGCCGCATCGTCTTGGACTTGAAAGACCTAACGCTGGTGGATCAAGACGTTGTCAGTTTTCTTATGCGCTGCGAAGCGGACAGCATCGAGCTCAAGAATTGCCCAGCGTACATCCGCGAGTGGATCACGGGAGAATGGCGATGAGCAGAGAAACCAGAATGGCAATTGAGCACTCGACACCGATGCCACAGCGTTCCGAGAGCGGCGTGAATGTGCGTTACGAAACCAAAGTTTTCTCGCTTTGGGATCGGAAAACGTGGGCCGAAGTAGCTCACGCCTTCACGTATGAAATTGCCTGGATACCCGAACGGCAGTGCTGGCGGAGTTTCCTGTGCTCCGTCAGCAAGCTGGCCTGAAAAGTTTGGTAGCTGTACAGGTTTTTCGAGTCACGACAGTGAAGGAGACGTCATGGCGACAGTAACACAATGGGCCCACAACAAAGAGTTGGACACGAGAATGCGGAGTTCCACGTCGCGTCATTTCGAGGATGCCCTCCGGCAGAAGATCGTGGGGCAGGACGAAGCCGTGCAGGCGTTGGTCGAGCTCCATCAGGTGTTCTGTGCTGGGCTGCGCTCTCCAGGGCGCCCAGTCGGAAACCTGCTATTTCTCGGGCCGACCGGTTCAGGCAAGACGCGCATTGTCGAGGCCGCTGCGGAGATTCTGTTCGGCGATAGCCGAGCGGTAATCAAAGTAGATTGCGCGGAATTTCAGCACTCGCATGAGATCGCAAAACTGATTGGCTCGCCGCCAGGGTATCTGGGACACCGGGAGACGCATCCCCTGATCACGCAGGAAGCGTTGGCGGCCTCGCACACGGACAAGCTGAAACTGTCGTTTCTCTTGTTTGATGAGATTGAGAAGGCCAGCGATGGGCTGTGGCAGTTGCTGCTGGGGATGCTGGACAAGGCGACGCTGACCTTGGGTGACAACCGGAAAGTGGATTTATCGCAGACGGTGATCTTCCCACCTGCTGCGTCAATTTCGATCCAGATTTGGACTGCCGCCGCATTCCTACCAGCTGCAGCAACGAATTCTTCGAGCCAAGATGCTTCTTCGAGTCTCAGGCCCAGCGGAAGTTGCCGCAACATGCGGTTTCGCCGATCAGAGCCACTTTCACCGAGTCTTTCGATCGTTGGTCGGCGCCACGCCGGGATGCTACGCAGGGCAATTTCGCTCAAGGCGCCCCACGGTTGAGTCGAAGATCATGGCAACGCGCGAATCGGCTGCCGATTTTGAAATCGTCACCAAATAGTCCCGTCGTAAGGAGTGAGGGAAGTAGCTACGGCTTTCCAGAATCGCTTGCATGAGAGGAAGACAAGGACGTTGTTATTCGCCTGCAGGATGGCCGCTTCCTGGTCGAGGGCCAGAAGGTTACCTCGTTCACAAATGAGGAAGAGCGGAATGCGAAGACGGCTCATATCGTCCCGTTCTCCCTGGAAAACAAATTGATCGAGCGCGGAGCAAGGTTCATTAAGGCTCGCAGGCTTCAACGGAATGTCGTCACGTCTGGACAACTGGTCACCGGTCAGAATCCGGCGTCCGTTCTGGGCACGGCGGAAGCGATCGTCGCGCTTCTAAAAACGAGGAATCAAGGGGAAAGAGTGGCTCTAGCCCACTCAGAATGAGGTTTCACATGATGCACCTACCACTCATTAAGCGGATCGCACTCACGCTGAGCACTTTCTTCGTCTTTGTTCCCGCGTTGCTCGCTCAGGATGCAGACCATCATGCCCTCACTTTGGCTGAGGCGCTGGCGATCGCGAAGAAGCAGAACGTAGATGTGATGGTCGCCAGACTGCGTGTTGTTGAGAGCAAGCAGGCGACCAATGTCGCAAAGGCCGCACTTCTGCCGCAAGCCAGTCTCGGACTCCAGAACTTAGTAACACGCTTCAACGAGCAGAGCATTACTGGAGGCGACCAGGTGGCTGCGATCGGTCCCTACCAGGTCGTTCAGGGAGGCCCGGCCTTCAGCCAGGTTGTTTTTGATCTCGGAGCTGTGCGTCGCCTCCAGGCGTCGCGCCAAGCGGAAACGACGACGCGGAACAATGAGATGACGGTGGAGCAGACCGTCGAGCACGGCGTAATCGCTCAATACCTCACCATCGCACGCGCCGCCGCGGAATTGGACCGTGCCAATACGCGAATGGCACTTGCACAACGATTGGAGACCGCCTGCTGACAAGGACATCGACGTGGTACCGCTCGCCAGCATGCCAACGATCGAGGCTGCCCGGACAGAGATTGAGATGGCTCTGCGGGACCGTCCGGAAGAGGCTGCCGCAAAATCCGAAGTCCAGAGAGCGGAGTTTCAGAAAAAGGCTGCATCCGCCCAACGTTTGCCCGTAGTGCAATTCACAGGATACTGGCAGCAGCAAGGCCGCACCTGGGGAGGCATGATTCCTGCCTACACCTACCAGGGAACGGTAACCCTCCCGCTTTTCACGAGCGGCCGCATCCGCGCAGAAATCCAGACCGCCGATCTTGAAAAGCGCCGCGCCCTTGAGACACAGCGCGGCATCGAGTCCGCCATCTCCTATGAGGTCGTTGCGGCGAGGACAAATCTGGACGCTTCGCGCAATGCACTCGAAGTGGCAAAGCGGGCAACGGCTCTCGCGCGGGAGGAACTCGTACAAGCCGAACACCGGTTCAATGTCGGCGTCGCCAACAACATTGAATTGGTGACAGCGCAGCAGTCCCTTGCCGCCGCCGACGCAAGTGAAATTGCCAGTGACTATCTGTATCGGGAAGCAACCGTGGATCTCTACCGGGCACTCGGCAGAATCCAGGACTTTGGAGCACAGCCATGAGCGCATCAATGGTGATTACGGAAGCCCAGCAGCCTGTGAAGTCAACGGAAACGAAGACTCCGCCGAAGAAGTGGTATACCCGTCTTACGAAAATACAGTGGACGGTCGCCGCTTCGGCTGCTCTTTCCGTCACGCTCTATACCCTTCTTCATGTGGGGCGTGTTTCAACGAACGACGCACAGATCGAAGCGCACATAATAACCATAGCTCCGCACGTCCCCGGCTATGTCCAGGACCTGAAGATCGATGACAACTGGAAAGTGAAGGCAGGGCAAGTCCTCTTCACCATCGATCCCCGCGACTACCAGGTGCGGCTCGAGCAAACCAGCAACGCATACGAAACAGCTTTGGCCCAGGAAAGAGCGACGCGGGTCGGCATAGACGTGGCGCAAAACGTCGCCGCAGCCAGCACGCATGGTGCGACGGCGTCTCTCAATGCGCAGGTGGCGGACCTCGCAAAGGATCAGGAGGCATGGCAGAGGGCCGCAGGTCCCGAACTCGAAGCGGCGCAGGCCGTGGCGCGCGCAAAGCAAGCGGTTGCGGAACGCGCCGCGCGCGATCTCGAACGCTATTGCCCGCTGGTCAAAACCGGTGAGATCTCACAACTGCAATTCGATGCCTTCAGTGCTTCTGCGCAAGTGGCGGAAAACGAGGCAGCGCAAGCTCATGCTCAGGTGGAATCGGCGCGTCGCGCAGAGGCCATCGCGCATTCTCAGATAGCAGTCTCCAGCGCTGCCATTGACCGGGCCAAGGCCAGCCTTACCGACGCGCACGCAAGAGTGCTCGAGACGCAGATGCGTGTTTCGGATTGGAATGCGGCACAGGCTTCCGCGGGACGGGCGAAAGCACAAATGGACGAAGCGAAGCTGAACCTCAGCTATACCGAAGTGACGAGCCCGATGGATGGAGTTGTCACACATCGTTCCGTCGAGGTAGGCCAATACGTGCAGGCAGGACAAGCGATGTTGCAGATCATTCCCCTCAACGATGTCTGGATCATCGCAAACTTCAAGGAGACGCAGCTTGCTCATGTCCGTCCGGGCCAGCGTGCCCGCATCCATATCGACACTTTCGGAACGGATGTAGACGGTTGGGTGGATTCGATCGCAGGCTCGACAGGCGCGCGGCAGGCGCTGTTGCCGCCCGAAAACGCCACGGGTAACTACATCAAGGTTGTGGAACGTATTCCGGTGAAGATTCGGATTCGGGATTCCAGATTGACCGGAGAACTGCGTCCGGGGATGAACGTGGAGGTAACCATCTACACGCGATGAACACCGAACAACAAACCTGGCCAAAGAGCGAAGCACGCGGTGTGATGATTGCCATCACGCTCCTCACAGGATCGGAGCTGTTACTTTCTGCCGCGATTCCCGTCATGCTGCCCGACCTTGCCGGACCACTGGGTGTCTCGGCCGACGAGATGAGTTGGGCGCAGACTCTCTACAGTGCGGCCTTCCTTGTCGCAATTCCCACAGCAATGTGGCTCGCCAAGCGCATCGGGCATGGCCGTTGCATGACGTATGCCGCCGGTTTATTCACGCTGGCGACCTTTGGGCTGGCTCTCTCACCCAACTTTGAAACGTTTCTTGCGCTTCGGATTATTCAAGGGTTCGCGGGCGGGATGTTCCTGGTCCGTTCTCAGATCACCATGTACAACATTGTGCCGCGCCAATTCCTTGCCTATGTGCTGCTCTGGTTTTGCATCGGGAGCTACACGCTGCGAGCCCTCGGGGCCTGGTACGGCGGATGGATGGATGACACGCTCTCCTGGCGTTGCGCATTTGCAGGCGGCGCCGCACTTTCTTATCTAGCCTGGCAGTTCGGTGTTCGTTATCTCCAGAATCTTCGCACCAACGAAGAATCCGAACCCGATTCGATCGATGGCCGGACCCTCGCGGTTCTATCCGCGGGCGTCATCTCTCTGCAGTGCGTCCTCAGCCGGGGTGAGATTGACGATTGGTTTGGATCAACACATATCGTTGTTTTGAGTTGCATCGCCCTTTGTGGATTAGTCTATGGAATCCGGCATTGGTGTTCCTATTTTACCCGGACCCCTCACCTCGATCGCGAACACCGGCCATCCCTCATGGCAGGCGCGCCGCTCAGTTTCCTGATGGGTATTCTCATGACCGGTGCTCTGGCGGTGTTGCCCTCATTCCTTCGCTCCGGAGGCCATCACAGCGCCACACAGGTTGGATGGCTTCTGATGATCGATGCCGGCAGCACGACCGTCTTTATCCTCTTCTGCATCAAGTGGTGCTTGCATCGATATAAGAACCGGAACACTTTGACCTGCGGAGCGCTCCTCTTAGCTGTGGGAATGTGCGCGCTCTCGATCCTTCTATCGTCCGCCTATCCCGACTGGATTTTCATTGTCCCGTTCCTTATCCGCGGTGCGGTCATCGGCCTGTTCGTCCCGGCCCTCGATTACGGAACACAGCTCCACATTAAAAGCCCGGCAATTCCGTTCAGCTCTACAACCCACTACCTCCTTCGTGCGCTCGGTCAGTCGGCTGGTACGACACTGGTCGCCAGGATTGTCGATGTGCGCATGTCGCTTCACTCAAGCCGCCTCGGGGAGCATGTTTCCTCGCTAGACGGCTCGTCACAGGTGTACAGCCACAGTGCCCAGTCGGTCTTCTCGGGCGCCGGTCTCGCCGCTGGATCGGCATCACAAGCTACGGTTCGCGATATGGCGATGGCGCTCCACCAAGAGGCCCTCGTCCTGGCGAACGCGGATTGCCTGCTTTGGATGGGAGCTATCGGACTTCTCTTTGCTGCGATTGCGTGGTTATTTTTCGATCGCGATGTTGAACCGCTGCATATCTTCACGTTCCATCGTCAAAAGACAGACGCAATCGACCATGGTAGTTAACAGAATACTGTCATGCATGAACCAGCTCAAGGTGATAGCTCATCAACTTGGTTGACTTGTTCTGAAGGGCAATTTCGTACAAGACGCGAAATCCCCCGATTGTTAATTTCGAAAAGAGAACGTGCTCTGCGCACCAGTTGGAGAACGTGATGGCGGAAAAATTCTGCCTCCCGTGTGCGGTCGAATGTGTCCGGTAACGACCTACCTCCAATGGTTGTAAACGGAGACCTGGAAAGGCCTTCGGCCGGACTACTTACGAGCGACAAACGCGCGGCCCAAGGAGCAATAATGACAAAGGATAAGAACATAAGTGCGGCGAGCACAGTTGCCGCGAGGAAAGGTCGGAGGCCGCGGGTTGTAATCGTTGGGGGAGGTTTTGCCGGGATCCACGCAGCGAGAGCGCTTGCAAACGCTGCCGTTGACGTCACTTTGATTGATCTGCGTAATCATCACACATTCCAGCCGCTGCTCTACCAGGTTGCATTGGCCGTCCTTACACCTGCCGACATCGCATCTCCGATCCGCACGGTGTTGCGGCAAACGGATAGGAACAGCATGCACCGGGACTGAAAAACGTTGACGATGCCTTGGAGATTCGAAAACGTGTGTCCCTTGCCTACGAACTTGCGGAGAGGGATGCGCTCGAAAAAGGGACGCATCTGCCATTGGACTTTGTCGTGATTGGAGCAGGTCCGACAGGAGTGGAACTCGCCGGCGCCATTGCAGAAATATCACGGCTATTCCTCTCGCGCGACTTCCGCCACATCGATCCCAAGAAGGCTCGCACGATCCTAATCGAAGCCGGTCTGCGCATATTGCCGACCTATCCTGAAGACCTGGCAAAGAAAGCGGTTGACCAATTGGAACGGCTCGGCGCGGAAGTAATGACTTCCACGCAGGTGCAGGATGTCCAGAGCGGTTTTGTGGTGGTCAACGGCGGGAAGCGGGTCAACGCCGTGGTGATGCTCTGGGCCGCAGGGGTGGCCGCCTCTCCGCTCGGCAGGCTGCTTGGTGTGGAGACCGATCGGCGTGGACGCGTCGTGGTTGGACCGACGCTCAATCCCGGTAATCATCCCGAAATCTTTGTCTGTGGTGATCTCGCCAACTTCATCCAGGATGGGGAGGAACTGCCCGGTGTTGCGCAACCCGCGATGCAGATGGGCGCGCATGCTGCAAAACTGATCCTGCAAGATCTCCAGGGAAAACCTCGCACGAATTTCCATTACTTTGACAAAGGCGACATGGCGACCATCGGCCGGTTCTCTGCGATCGCCAGAATTAAATGGCCTATCCGGGCGCATCTGTCTGGCCTGCCTGGTTCACATGGCTGATGGTCCACTTGGTCTTCACTATTAGCTTCAGGAACCGTATCTCAGTACATTTCAATTGGGCGTGGACCTATCTTTTCTACATGCGCAGCTCACGATTGATTACGGGAACACAGGAGCTGCAAGGCCAGAGCGTTGTCCCTGCGAGTGATTCTCTGCATCGTTCTCTGCTTGGGGAGAATTGACTCTTGACGACGGTGAATTCGCGCAGGGAAGAGCAAATCTGATGAGCTACAACCCAACGACCATTAAATATTCCAGTGATCAGCAATATCGTACAAGACGCTTATCTTTCCTGTTGGTAATTTCGAAACAGAACCGCACGACAATCGGGTGCAGGAAATCCCCGGTAAGCGCGGAAGGCCGAGAGAACGGAACCAGTTAGAAGGTATCTATCATCGCTCAAGCTGAGGAGACCTACCGCAAGGATTGGAGCCTGCGTTCTATCGCGGAGCGCAAGAAGATCCTGAAGAATGCCGTAAAGATCTTCCGCGAGAAGCGCGAGGAGTTCGCGGGGTACATCACGCTCGAGATGGGCAAGCTGATTACGGAGTCTCGGGGCGAGGTCGACCTGAGCGCCGACATCCTGGAGTACTACGCGGATAACGCGGAAGTATTCTTGGCGCCAGAAAAGCTGAACGTGGCAGGCGGCGAAGCCCTTGTCGAAAGCGAGCCGCTGGGCGTTCTCTTCTGCATTGAACCCTGGAACTTCCCTTACTACCAGCTGGCGCGTGTCGCCGGACCAAATCTCATGCTTGGCAATACTTTGATCGTGAAGCACGCCCCAAATGTTCCGCAGTGCGCGTTGGCATTTGAGAGGTTGTTCCTCGATGCCAGCGCTCCAAAGGGAGCATATACCAACGTCTACATCTCGAACCAGCAGGCCGCGACGGTCGTTGCCGATCCCCGCATCAAGGGTGTCGCGCTGACCGGTAGCGAGCGCGCCGGTTCGGCCGTGGCTGCTGAAGCTGGCAAGGCCCTCAAAAAGAACACCATGGAACTGGGAGGGAGCGATGCCTTCATCGTCCTCGACGACGCTGACATGGACAAGGCGATCGAATGGGGCGTCTGGGGCCGCATGAACAACGCCGGCCAGTGCTGCGTGGGTGCGAAGCGCTTCATCCTGCAAGAGAAGATTGCTGACGAGTTCCTGAGCCGGTTCAAGAGCGAGTTGGCAAAGTTCGTCCCCGGCGATCCTACGAATCCCAAGACGACGCTTGCTCCCCTCTGCACCGACGGGGCCCTCAAGCTTGTTGAGAGGCAGATCGACACCGCTATCAAGGGCGGGGCAACTGTTCTGCTCGGCGGCAAGCGGGTCGATCGGCCAGGCTACTTCCTCGAGCCGACGATTCTGACGAACATCAAGCCGGAGAACCCGGTCTACTATCAGGAGTTCTTCGCTCCTGTGGCGCTGATCTTCCGGGTGAAGAACGACGAAGAGGCGGTGAAGCTCGCCAACGACTCTCCATATGGACTGGGCGGATCGATCATCACCAAGGACATCGAGCGTGGCAAGCGGATTGCCCGTCAGATCGACACCGGTATGGTCTTCATCAACCAAGCGACATGGACCGCTCCGGACCTGCCGTTCGGCGGGGTCAAGAATTCCGGTTACCGCCGCGAACTCTCCGACCTGGGTATCGGCGAATTCGTGAACAAAAAGCTGATCCGCGTAGCTTAATTCTACGGTTCTAACCACTTGAAATAGCTCGCCGCCGTGTTCAGTTCGAATCGATTCTTGCTGAGCGCGGCGGCGGGTTATGAACACTTTTTTAGTCTTTCAGCCAATGTGCTAGCTCTCTAGCAGGAGGAACATACAATGCCTTTTCTTCGAGTTGATGCCTACGAAGGCCGCAGCAAAGAGCAGGTGAAGGAACTTCTTGATGCAATCCACCGGGCCATCCTGTCGGCCTTTGAAGTACCTCTACGTGATCGCTACCAGGTTTATCAGGAACACTCCGAATCGAACTTCATCGTTCAGGACACCGGACTCGGTATCGATCGCACCAAAAACGTTGTGTTCATTGGGATCACCAGCAGACAACGAACCGAAGTACAGAAGACCACCCTGTATACAAAGCTCGTTGAGGAATTGAAGACCTGCGGTATCAAACAGAATGACATCGTTGTCTCCATCGTCATCAACTCGGACGCCGATTGGAGCTTCGGCATCGGACGCGCACAGTTCCTCACAGGCGAACTCTAGCTGCACTTCGTCCGCGGTACGCGGAGCAACTGGCCCCCCGCAATCAGCATGTATTGCTCCATGCTGATTGCGGGGAATGTGAATTCGCGTGTTTTCTGACTTCCTCGTTCGTGATTCCACTTCAGTTGCTGCTTTCACGGATCAAGGAATTTTTGA
>WNFI01142113.1_pt1 | contig 12612 bp, 13 predicted proteins | sample 5400471 | NCBI WGS metagenome assembly WNFI01 (sample SAMN13153348, study PRJNA577476) | soil metagenome | isolation source: 100 cm saprolite on Douglas fir-dominated hillslope | place: USA:California | collected 2013-09-17
CACGACACCATCCGCTTCCAACGCAGGCTGTGCTCGAGCCAATTCCGGTGGCAGGCCTGGAGGAACTGACAGCAGAGCGCTGGGAACAACTCTGTCCCCTCTTGCCGCCGCAAGCCGCCACCGGACGTCCGGCAGTTGAGCATCGTCAGATCGTCGAGGCCATCCTCTGGGTCATGCGCACCGGTGCGGCGTGGCGGGACCTTCCCGAACGCTTCGGACCCTGGCAAACGGTGGTCAGTCGCTATCAGCGCTGGCGCAAAGAGGGACGTTGGGCTCGCATGCTGCAGGTCTTGCAACGACCAGACGTTCCCATCCTTTCCTCTGCCTGAGTTCATTAAGTGTTGCTGTAGTACTATGAGTAGTGAATTGCCAAAGCTCTTACTGAACCATTGGAACTTTTATCAACAGCTTGGCAGATTAAACTCCTATTTTCGGCATTTTGGTCTCCCCGAATTTGCCTTAGACGGGCCGCAAGAGATCAAATTTGAATATGTACAAGTGGCAGTGCAAGGCTCAGGGTTGCGCAGCATCTTTGCAATCCTTGCCGCATTAACTGATGAGCATACCAAGTTGCTTCTGATAGATAAACCCGAACAATCTCTTGAGGCAGGCGTACAAAAACGCCTGCGAGACCTTTTTTATACTGTATCCATCGAACAAGGCAAACAGATCATTGTTACCACCCATTCCCATCTATTTTTGAACAGAAAAGATTTTGCTTCAAACTATGCCGTTACAAAAACAAATGGCCAGGTCGATATACACCGTGTCGCCTCGGAAGCAGAATTATACGACATCACTTTTCAGATGCTTGGCAACAGCGTTGAAGACCTCTTTTTACCGTATAATTACATGGTTGTTGAGGGAGTGTCTGACCAAATCATTGTTGATAAAGTTAAGACACTCAAGGGTATTAGTACAACACGAGTGAAAGTGATTTCAGCAGCAGGTGTAGACAATGTGACGAATATGCTTCATGCAGTCTGTAACAGTCTTACGCCGCTTGTGGTTAATGACTCTCCCTATGCTACCCGTGTTGTGGCACTTGTTGATAAGCCACGTAAGCTTTCGGATGCTTCGTATAAAGAGCTAAAAAGAGTTCTCAAAGACCGACTTTTCACCTTGGATCAGCATTCGCTGGAAGAGTATTTACCTGAATACCTATATGAAAAATGCGGACGTAGTAAACAGGCTGATTTGAAAGAGCTTATCAGAGTGAAAGATAACCATGAACAGCTTAGCGCGTGTAAAACTGAAATATCGAACGCGATTGCAGGCATTCTGACGGTGGAAGATATAGAGAACATTCAGGTCATTGCTAATGCAATTGATATGGCGAGCAGGTAAAATGTATTCAGTAAGGAGCTTAGCATATGATACCCGTTCCTACACAGAAAATAGCTAAATTGGTCGTAAAAATGCGCCACTATGATATTCATCCAACATTTCTTCCTGATATAGACTATCTCCATGGAGAAGATCATCCCCTTTATTCTTTTGTTGAGGATATTGTATCCAAACTAAGTGAATATCTACTTGCCGCAACCGACGACGAGCTTAAGTCAACTTATGACGCTCTTGACTCTTTCTGGCGTGACCAGATCGACCTTACCTTGCTTTTTCGTCGAGACCCCCAGACTATACAGGATATGGCAACGTACTTAGTCGTTACCTTAACGCATCAGAGCTATTACGATGTAAAAAGGTATATTAAAGCAGACTATCGAGAAGAAAGTGAAGTGCTGAAAGTATATCCTGAACTTGCCGATTTTGAGGACGCTGAAGGACTTATTCCCTTAGGAACGCCTGGATTTGTGCCAGCAGGTGTGGGAGGCGGCATTTATTATAAAGACCATTTGCTATATTATCATCAATTCCTACGAAGGTATTTTACTGCCAATCCAAATATGCCTTTTCTCAATGCGTTATTTGCCTATCATAAAGCACATCGCGAGCAGCGAGTTGCCGTAGCTATTGACCATTTACGATTGATGCCGAAAGAATTATTCCGTCAGTTGATTGAGCGATCTCGTTCTTTCGGGCCACCATTAGCGATGCAGTCTATTGATGACCCAAGTGCCGTCGGTCTCACTGTTTATACTCCTGAACCTCGTTTTATCTCTTTACATGGCATCGAACGCACTGAGTTCCATTGGTCATTTAGTGATGGACTCAAAACGTTTGAAGTCGAAGCAGTGTATTCTCTTGACCATCTTCCCGACACCAGCGAAGAGCTAATACTTACACGGTATGTCCATTCAATACGAGACATAAAAGCCCATGCGTTCATCCATCTTGATGGTGCAGTGAAAATATATCGCCGAAACCAATATGAACAGCGTCATGAAACAAGGATGCCCAATGAGGTAAGAGCGTGGAAGAAAATCAAGGTGTTTAGGATTGATGCGGATGTAGAGAAAGGGCAAGCAATTAGTGATAATGAATGGTCGCGGTTAATTGGCCTCTTCTTTCAGGAGAACACATTGGTCGCTCAATATTTAAACCCAAATTTTGTCAATGAGGGCTGAATGTCCTTACGCTGAATATTAGTTACTTCATCTGGGTCAGCGTCAGAAATCATCAATTGTGCGTCGTATCTAAGGCTGGTTTCGACTGCTCGACATCATTTTGTTCAACTTTTACAGTGAAATTGTTCGTATCTTTTTGATCGTGTTGCTGAGATAAATGCGAAGGAGGCTTTAAGCATTCGAGCAGTGAGACAACGCTTTCCCACTGAATGCGATTAAAAAATGCTTCTCGTGAGACTTCCTTTTCAATTCTTTCTAAGAAAGAGTCAACCCACCGATAATACTCCCACCCACTGCTTGATAGCATAGCTCGTGATTTGACCGTGATTTGGATATCAACATGAATTTCGTAGGGGTTATATAATACGCGCGGCCCCTCATCTGTATACTCCACTTCGTGAGGAAGGTGGAGATACAATTCCTCAAAATTCCTCGGTAGATTTGTTGAGTAGCCATCATATCGAACAGCGATAAGGATTTTTAACTTTTTTGTCTCAATTGCGATCTTACTCTTTTCTGGCCTTTTTACGATACTGCCTTTTGGTAAGATTAAATCAAATTTTTCAAAGAAAGCACCGTCAGCACTCCATGCGGCTACAGTATTATCGTTATCATCATCACTCATGCCTACGAAAGCAGGTCGCTGAGTCATAGGTTGTGAAAACAGTTCAAGAAATCTGTTACTTAACAGTACAGAAGGAATGTCTACTCGACCATAGGTTGTCAAATTTTCCTTCTTAAAAGTTTTACCATGGAAATATTCTTCAAGATGATTTGAAAGCGTTCGTAGGATGCAGTATTCTATAGCTTCAGTCAATAGCCGATCTGCTTCCTTTGGCTGCTTCTGCCACAAGGTTAATAACGCAGAATTCTCTGCAAAAGCTCTTCGTAGATAATCATGAACCTTTTCTGCTAACTCATAACCTGGCACAGGAGTAATATTATCTTTTGCTGGCCCATCAATAAGAAAAGCTTCATATGTATGGCTTTTTGTACGGCTACCAAATAAGCTGAGCAGTGTATAGAATATCGATGCAAGGCAAAGGAGAACACCAACCAACAGAGCGACTAGAGGTTTTTCATTGAGCCAGCTTAACACCTGTCCCGCAATAAGGTTTATCCCAAAAGCCAATAATATCGCAATGAAAATTAACTCTACTAAGTTCTTGCGACTAATGGCAATGCCACGTACAACTGTATCTTCATCTCGCATATTGTATGAATCCTCTTTTTATCTTTTACTTCCCTCACCTCACTATTTATAACGAAGGAGAGCGGAAAATATCATATCTTTCAGGTCGGAGAAAAAACCAGCCTGTTGAAAAAGTCTCTCACCAAGCTCATCAGTAAAAGGAAATATACTTCCTCTTGTTCATTGGGGAAAGTGCCTCCATACACGAGGAAACAGACACATACGCCAAACAAGGACGAGTCAGCCACCCACCAGAGCCCCAAGGAAGCCAAAAAAGAGAGGAAAAAACGGCTTCTGCTGGGAAAGGCCGCCGTCCCCATCCTCGCTTCTTGAGCAGCCGTTTCAAATTTTGCCCAGCCGCGATCCGTAACGCCTCACAGTTCACGCGCCAGAGGAGCCGTAAGCGAAAACGCCGCATACCATGCCAATCTTTGGCTTCGGCGAATAAGGGTTCCACCCACACACTGCGTTTGCGGTACGCCTTCTTGTAGGCTTCCGTTGTGTGATAGGCTCGCACCCGATCCAGATACTCCTCATCCACACTGCGGCAGAGACTTCGCCCCTGCTTGCTGGTGGTACATTTGGCTTTGAGTGGACAGTGATTGCAGTCCTTGGCACGTGCCCGATAGCGGCGTGATCGCTCAGTGGAGTGCGCCTGAAAAAAGTGGAGTTCTTTGCCTGCTGGGCAGATGTAGATATCGCGCTCCGCTTCATAGCGAAAGCGATCCGCGCTAAAGAACTCGGTGCGGTGATCAATATCAGGGAGCGGAACGTAGGCACGGATGTGTTGGGTTTCAAGGGCGACAATGTTCTCTTCGGTGCCGTACTTGGTGTCTCCAGTCACGTGGCGGGGCCACAGTTTCCACCGGAAGCGGGTGCGCCAGATCAGATCGAGCATGGGTTGATTTTCCATCACTTCGGCAGGAGTGACCAAGACGGTCAAGATGATGCGCGCTTTGCCTCCATCAACCACATAGTGTGTCTGATAGCCCAGATGCGATCCATCCTTGTGCAGCATGATGGTGGCATCGGGGTCGGTGGTACTTACCCGCAAGTCAGCGATGCGCTGTGAGCCTCGACCCGTGACGCTACGATCTTGCGCTCCCAACTCCTCAAGCCAGTCATGTCGTGCAGCATTGCGCTGGGAGAGGTCCTCGTGCTCCTCTTGCGGGAGCACAACAGAAAGCGGTCTTGGGACATTCGTCTCCGCCTGCTTCACTGGCTCAGTGGATGACACTCCTGCTTGGGGCGTTCGCTGATCTACCTCCTCTTGCGCACCTTCCGTTTCAGCACCGAAGAGGTCGGCGAGATGCGCCTCGACTGCAAAACGGGGCTTGAGGGAGTCCAAGGACGCATTCGCCTTCACCTTGGTGGCATCGACATACAACTCCTTCCCCCAGACCAGTCCTGCTTGCTGACACTGCTCCACAATCGCCTCGAAAAAGCGGAGAAAGACTTCAACCCCATAGCGCTCACGGATACGGGTCAGGCTCGAATGGTCAGGAAGTGGTTCACCCAGGTCATAGCCAATGTACCACAAAACGCTGACGCCTGCATAGGTCTGCTGCACGAAATCGCGTACAAACGAGAGGTCGAGGGTGCGCTCCAAGTGACGATAGAAGTGATCTTGCGGCACTAATTCTTCCAATGATACACGGATGAGCGGAGCAAAGTGCCGCTCCTTGGTTCCCATCATGGTGGTAGCCTTTCCCCTTTGCACAACGACATCTCACCCTATCACCTTTTCTCCTGTTGTTCAACAGGCTGGTTCTCAGTACGGCGTCACCGTATCGCATTCGGCGATAGCCGGGATGATAGGGGGATCTCGTGCTTCTCCCGCCTTTCCAATCTCAGACAACGGCAAGGCGGCGTGCAGCAGCTGTTCTAGCGCAGCGGCACACGCTAGCGAGATACCAGGTACCGTCGCAAGTTGGGCGGCGTCAGCGCTCAGTAGGTCGTGCAGGCTGCGAAATCGCGCACAGACAGCGCGTGCGGTGACGGGTCCGATACCCGGCAGGGACAACACGATCTGCATCTGCCGCTCGGGCAGGGAGGCCCCGCGCCGACCTGCTGCAGGGCCGGGAGACGCGTGCCCGACCTGGCACTGTTTTGCTGCAGCATAGACCAGGTGCGCCGAATCTACCGGCCCGCTGCTGGGCAGGATCGGCACGCGCAGGATAGCAGTGATGTAGGCGAGCGCCCCGCGGATGCTCTCGGGGCGCATCTGGGAGTGACTGACGCGTAGCGGGTCCCCCTCCAGCAATAAGATGGGGGCAAATCGGCTTTTCCGCAGCGCGGTGAGTTGCGCGAATAAGCGTCCCTGCGCCAGGCTGATGAGAAAGTCACTCCCTGTTTTGCGCTCGAACACCCGGCGCGGATCGCCGCCTATGTCATAGTCGCCTAAGTGCAGTGGGGTCACCTCAATATGTACCTGCGGCATGGCGGCTAAAAGCGCGGGAATGCCAGAGCGCTGTTCTTGCGTGTCGATGCGGGTATGGATCGGAGCCGGCGGGTGTTGCGGCATAGATTGTACGGCTCCCCTCCTTCTACTGTGCGCACTTCGTGGCGCAAGCGCCTTTCTCAAGCTATGATAGCAGGCGGACCTCTTCCCCATCTCAGGAACTTTCACGGAATACTCACGAACATATCACGCCATCCGCCAGGACGTGAAAATGGCAGGTGCGTGAGAGAGGAAAGTTGTCGCCTGCTGTGAGAAGTTTCCGCCTTTTTTCGTGAGGAGCTCGTTAAATTGTATGTGCCCGGATGAGTTTGGTCTACTCCCATTGCTGCAGAGGGCGGGGCGAATGTCAAGTTCCTCTTTTCTTCTCCGTCGAATTCTGAGGTTGACCCGCTTTTGTGGAACCCCGAAACATTCGGGTTAACACATCGATTGCTCATAAGCAACGGGACTGAGATAGCCGAGTGAAGAGTGTCGCCGAATGCGATTGTAGAAGCACTCGACATACTCAAAGATGGTTTGCCTAGCCTCCCTCCGTGTCTGGAAGCAGGCGTGATTTCTGAGAATTCCAACGTAACTCCGAAATGAAATGAGCACGAATTGACTAAAGACCTTTCGAAAACTCTGAAATATTCCACGCTAACTTCGAAAAAAGTAAGCGATTCCATGCTATCTCCGAAAAAAGTAGATGCTCGTTTAGTACACTGATACAGCTATCCCACTGTTGCTCATGGGATTACATTTTGCCAGAAGCGAGCAACGGTTGGTTCATTTTAGAACGGATAACCGAAGTAACCAGCACAAGCCAGTACACATTACACTACATCATCTTGACAGTTCTTCTTCTATAGGTTACAATCACCTATGTTAACTGTTCCTACGTGATTGTCACCTGTAGTAGTGAGTAAGCTGTATGTATGCGGATCTTCTCATCCTGGCAATGCTGCAAACTGGGCCTCAGCATGGCTACGAAATCAAGAAGAACATTGAGCGCATCCTGGGTGGCTCGATACTGATGAACAACAAGGTGCTCTACCCCGCCCTGAAGCGTTTCGAGGAGATGGGCGCCTTGCAACGTAGCGTCGAACGGCAGGAGGGCAAACCCGATCGCCATATCTACCAGCTGACCGAGCGCGGCACAGAAGTCCTCCAGGCCCTCCTGCACGAGTTCACACCCGGCCTTGCTGGCAACGATGCAGAGTTTTACACCCGCCTGGCCTTCTTCCACCTGCTAGAGCCGGAGGCGCGCCTGGAGATTCTGACAACCAGAGCAGCTATGGTTGTCGGGAAACTCGCACACCTGCGAGAGATGAGCACACTGGCTGGCGAGAGCGAAGCCATGTCCTTCGCCCGGCGCGTGCTCCAGTTTCATGAACAGCAGGCACACCATGAAATCGACTGGCTACGCGAGTTGATAGAAGAAACCGAGCCTTAGCAGAAAGGTCAAACATATGAACAAGCAGGAGACACTGACCTGGCAAAGCGGAGCAAGCGACGATATACCAGCCCCGCCGCTGGTTGATCTGCGCGACCTCGTCGATCGAGACCAGTTGTTTCTCAGGCAGTACCGGAAGCTGGGACCAGTCTTCCGTATCCCGCGACCGGACAAGCCGCCGCTGACCGTCTTGGTCGGCCCCGAAGCTAATGTCTTCGTGGCTCGCTACGAGAGTGAGTTCTTCACCACGCGTGAGCATTGGGAAGATTTCAATACGAACATCGGCGGCACCAGCTTTTCTGAAGTGCGCGATGGTCAGCCGAATCGGCAGCGCCGCGCAGAGAGTAGCAAGAGCTGGTCGCGTGCCAGGGTGCTCGACCAGCTTGCGCGCATGATCGAGATTACGCGCGATTGCAGCAACTGGCAACCGGGCGAAAGCTTCGCTGTGCGCCCCGCCATGCAACGTATCATAGCTGAGCAGCTAGGACGCCTCCTGGTAGGCTTTGGGCCGGGCGAATACCTGCAGGACTTCATCACCTACCTGGATATGCTGATTACCACCTCATTCGGCGCGAATCGGCAGTGGACCCCAGAGTCCCGGGCCGTATTCGAGCACGCGAAAGAGCGTACACAGGAACTGGGACGAGCCATCTTGCAAGCGCACATCGACCATCCGATGCCCAACGGCAAGCCCGACATGGTCGATGAAGCGATAGCCGCAGCCGCAGAAGACCCCTCTGGGTCTTCACGCAACGATCTGGAAGGCGCGGGGTTGGGAGTATTCCTGGCCGGACTCGACACCGTCGCCAACACCTGCAGCTTCATGATCTACGCGCTGCTGGACCATGCCCATGTCCTCAAACGGGTGCTGGATGAAGTCGATGCGGCCTTCTCCCAGGGGCCGCTAACATGGGAGCAGTTGAAAAATATGACCGCGCTGCATGGAGCCGCCATCGAGACCCTGCGTCGCTATCCGGTCGCCACCGGCCACAGGGCCACGGTTGCAAAACGCCTCACCCTGGCCGGCTATCGCCTTGAGCCGGGCGATGAAATTTTCGTTGCCATGACCGTCCCGCACTTCCTGCCAGAACTCTACCCTGAGCCGGAGAAGTTCGACATTGATCGCTTCCATGCTCCTCGCAACGAGCATCGTCAGCGCGGCGCCTATGCTCCCTTCGGCCTTGGTGACCACACCTGCCTGGGTGCGGGCATTGCCGAAATCCAGTTGATGGTGACGATCGCCACCATCTTCCACGATTACCAGCTTGAGCTCGATCCGCCCACCTACAAGCTTACAATCGAAAATCAGCCAACGCCTGCACCGAGTAAGGACTTCCGTGTCAAGGCCGTGGCGAAGCGCGGTATGGCGTAAAACAAACTTCATGAGCACTGCCTCTCACTGCACGTGCTTGTGAGCCTGTGTTGAAACCATTTCGTTGTTTCTGTACCGAAGCGAGACCTCTCCCATACCTGTGCTGGTTACTTGGGACATCCGTTCAGAAAATCGGCACATTGCACCTGATGGAACGGGCCTCTTTGCCGATTATGTGAAATGCGAGTACAATCAACGCGGTCCATTTTGCTCATATTTTCAGACAACGCGCCTAATTTTATGCAGGAGAGGTTTAATTCGTGCTGAGTGTATTCATCTCCATCAAGCAACGCATCTGTTTCAGCTTTCGCGTGCTCCAAGAACGTATTTCATGTTGGATCAAACCGCGAACGACCTCTCTTACGCTTGGAACACTCGGCCGATCTGACCAGAGGCAAAGCCGAACTGCTGGCAGAAAACGCCCTGTTACGACACCAACTGATCATCTTACGTCGACAAATTAAACGGCCCGTCTGCCAGCGGAGGGATCGGCTTCTTCTGGTGCTTTTGGCCAGAATGGTTCGGACTTGGAAACAGGCCATCTTTCTCGTCCAGCCAGAGACGCTTCTGCGGCTTCCATCATGAACTCTTCTGTGTGTTCTGGAAGCGCAAATCACAGGCGCACGCGAAGCCGAGGCTCTCGCCCGAGAAGATCAGCTTGATCAAGCAGATGGCGGCAAACAATCGTCGTCTTGTGAGCGGAGCGTATCCGTGGAGAACTCCTCAAGTTGGGTATTCGGGTAAGTAAACGGACCATCCAGAAGTCTATGAAGCACGTTCGACCCAAACGAGCTCGTGGACAGACCTGGAGAACATTCCTGCGCAATCATGCGGCAGGGGTAGGGGCGTGTGATTGCTTGCAGGTGACGGACCTCTTCTTTCGCTCACTTTTTGCTTTCTTCATCATCGAATTGAAGTCACGAAAGGTGATCCATGTGAACGTGACACGTTCTCCGACGGATCTTTGGGTGGCGCGTACCGCTGCGGGAAGCGACTCCGTATGGGCAAACTCCAAAGTACCTCCTCCGGGATCATGACAAGAAATTCGGGCCGAATTTTGCACGAGTGGCAACCACCAGTGGCATCCAGGTGCTTCGAACGCCGTATCGAACCCCGCAAGCCAATGCTGTATGTGAGCGTTTTCTGGGGAGTGTGAGACGAGCATGCCTGGATCACTTTCTGGGCTCATCCTCACTTTTGGGGATTGCTGGGTTTATAGTTCCGACTGGTTCCTTTTTTCATGCTCAAACACCTGTCTCATTCCACATTATAGAAGAGCTTTCCCCAAATGTGAGGATGAGCCCGAAAAGTTTACCACTTTGATACCCACCTCCCTGTATTCTCAGATCGCAATCAAAAAGAACTCGGCAGAAGTTCACTACCGAGTTTCTCGCCTCTCAAATGGAAAGGGCGACAAGGCTTACCAACCAACTTACCCCGACGTAGGGATAAGGCCAAGCTGTTGCTAGAGACTGAGGACGTCAGCGTTTGCCCACATTTCGGCGACCTTGCCTTCAACGATGTGGAAGGTGGCCGTAGACGTGAATGTCACTGGCTTGCCGGTCGGAGGGACGCCCCTCCATTGCCCTTGGTGGGTGCCGCGTAAGGTGTAGCGGGCGATGACTGTGTCCCCTTCAGCATTCAAGTCCTCAATCGTGAATTGGGGTGCTAAGGCGGGCATGAGACCGGTGATAAATTGCATGAACTCCTCGCGGTTGCTCACTTGCGGATTGGCTGCATCATGGTAGACAAAGTTCGGGGTGAAGTACTCATCAGCTTTACCCAAGCTGCCATGGTTGATTTCCTCAAATGCACGACGAACAAGGGCCTTGTTGTCTTCGATTGACATAGTAGAGACTCCTTTCTGTGTTGCTTCCTTTCACAGATGCGTGTGTGTACGAAACTGAGAGAAACGACGGGAGTTGACAGAAAAACGACTTTCTGCGTAGAGAGGGTACCACAGCAAGTATATATAATAGACGCGACAATTTCAAGAAGCGCACAGCCCTCATTTCGCAGGCTCCTTGATTGTTGAGAGTGCTGCTTCTTTGCAGGCATGCGTTGAGAACACATTGGTGCAGAGCGAAGCTACAATCTTGCGGGGAAAACTCAGTCTTTGCTCTTTCGATGTGTATATTTCAATGACGTATAACGAGCGTGAAAAGGGAGAGAAGTCGAGATAAACTTCCGTGTTACGACTTCCACTCAAGTACACTCTCGATAGTGAAGCTTCACCCTGACAGTACAAACGATGTCTCATCACCAGCAAGAAAGGGAACACCATGAAGAAACAACTGATCATCGCCTTCGCCATCTGTGTCCTGTTCCTGTCAGCGTGCGGCTCGCTTGTGGGAACGAGTACGCCTTCAAGCAATTCGACTGCTCATTCCACGGCACCGATCGCCACTGCAAGCACACTGAGCGTCTGCCAGGTCCTGCACGATCGGCAAACCAAACTCAGTCAGGAGTACCACGCAGCAAGCGCTCAGCTCACCGTGGCTCAGGTTGGGGGGAACCTGCAACAAGCAGGACAAGCAGAACAGAGGCTCATCAGACTGCATCAGTCCATCGTCCAGGTGCAAGCGCAACTGAAAGCATGCTAGCACGAATGTGTGCTGCGTAACAGCCAGGACCGCCTCGCCCTCAACGAGCCTCTCGGGATCAAGACAAGCTCTCGCTCTGATCCCGAGAGGCTCAGCCTCTTTCATGAGAATGGCTCGAACAGTGGTTCTCGCGCGAGCAGAACGAAATCACGAGTGGTCTGAGCCAGCCCGAGGGATTCGGCTGCCTTGTGTGAAAGGGTTCTCGTTTTTGACGGTCAATACAGCGCGTAGACGTGATTCACTTTGTGGCACGGTCACGGCTTCCTACCTTGCGGTATAGAGCAGCTTCGCTACTTCTACCTCCTAAGCAGCGTTTCAGGCCACGCGTCGTCTCTGCCGATCTTGTATGGGACGGTACATCGTTCGCATCCTGAAGAGCAGGCGGCGACCTTCTGGCAACTGAGGAGAAGCTCTGTGCACCTGGTCGCACCAACAGATGAGATCCTCTTTGAGATGCCGATCATTGATCGGACGCCATGCAACGACTACCCAGTGCTAGCTGGAGACGATCATTCCTGCCTCCGCTCTGAATCTCCCTGCACAGCAGGCCTGCTGTCACATGTTCATCCACTTCGCTTGCGCTTTCGCCAGCAGACTCCTGATGCTCCTCACACCCTCTCACTCGTCAGGAACGTCGAAGCGCTCTTGGTAGAAACGCAGGGCCTGGCGTCGCTCACGGGGATCCAGACCGAAGTTCTCGAGGTGGTACGCGATGCGGCCGAGCCTGCCTCGCGGGTTTGCAGCCATGAACGACTCGACCGCACGCTGCAGCTCCTTGGTCATCGGTTGCTCCGCGAACTCGTAGACGCGCTTCACCATGGTCATCTCGTCGGCCATGAACTCGTGGAAGCGCACGTCGAGCACCTGATCAGCGGGAACGAGCGCACGGTCGCGCACCGACGCTCGTAGCAGGTCCTCGACCCGAGCCGACCAGTACCGACCCACCTCGCTCAGATCGACGTGCTCGGTCTGCATGCGCGCGACGTAGGCCAGCAGCGTGCACAGCGATGCGGTGACGGCGACC
>WNFI01083488.1_pt1 | contig 12611 bp, 21 predicted proteins | sample 5400471 | NCBI WGS metagenome assembly WNFI01 (sample SAMN13153348, study PRJNA577476) | soil metagenome | isolation source: 100 cm saprolite on Douglas fir-dominated hillslope | place: USA:California | collected 2013-09-17
GGCCACTGCCAACGCGGACTTCTTCCCGTTCTTCTCCGATAGAGTAAGGTGTTTACGACTGTGGAGCACTGGCAAGTCAGGCGGACAATGTCAAAGGAGTTCAAAGCCAACCCACTCTGGTTCAAGTTTATCTTTGTCAATGTCTTAGCCACCGCTTACTACCTGAGACATGGTCCGGAAAAGACGGACCGATCTGACCATCCTCCGCTTCGGGGACCACGCGTCTGCCATAATTACCGCGTCTAATGGCCACATTACTCTCCTTTCCGAGCTATCATTCTCGCTTCAACTGCTAATCTTTATCGCCTTCCCCGCCTTCCCCTAACTTCAGACAATACCGTGTGCTTGTCTCAAGTCTGAAACTTGCCCATATACTTCCGTCGACTAAACGATAGTCTGGGAATACGACTGCCAGTGAATAGGCGCTGGTTTCTCACCTTTCCAAGACGACCTCCGTAGCGCAAGTAGCGCAAGTGGTACAGTTCCTCGTGATTGACCGCCAAACTCGTCTCGAAAATGGCCAGCTCAAAGCAGGCTTTGGTGTGTGGATGCTATTGATGGGTGTATTTGAAACTCATGCTGATGTATTCCCTAACCGCGATAGTGGGCTGCGGGCCACGACGAAACAGTCGAGGTGAATCAACGAGCTCTCATCGACAAGGTTCTGGCACGTTATTCTGGAGAATTCACCGGTCAGTCACATCCTTCAAGTGTTTTTGAATGGCTCTTTTAGACATTGCCTTGATCAAATACAGTGTTTCGAGAGCTTCTACAAAACTCGGATGACGCTGGGGCACGTTCAGTCGAGATTCGGTTTGAAACCGAAGAGTATATGTCCCGTGAGAAAGGTGGTGAACCCCAGTCAGACAAACCCGAGCAAGAGGATCTCCCGGACCTAAAAACAGCCATAGTATGTGGTTTTCTAAGTGTTGATTGAATTCTATGTTCTTATCGTACCCTACGATTACTCGTACAGGTCCACCAATGGACGTTCAAGAATAATGGCATAGTGTTCAGAGAGGAGGATTGGAATCGTCTAAAGAAGATTGGTGCGTAGACCTTCGCATTTACCACTGTCGCCTTCTCACGTTTCTTTAGCCGAAGGTAACCCCGATGAGGAGAAGATCGGTGCCTTTGGCGTAGGTCAGTCGAGGCACTATCTCTACTCCATACATTTTCTTATGCACGGCATCTATAGGCTTCTACAGCTTGTTTTCGGTTACAGAAGAGCCATGGGTCACCTCGGGAGGTACGCCAACACCACTCTCACAAACTCGACGCGGTTCTACTCTTACATACCAGGACAATGGATGAACTTTTATTGGAAGGACAGGAAAGATCAGGTCAGCTATCTTCATACACCGTATCCGAACCTCATGCCAACAAAGTCATCTCAGCTATATGCCCGCCGCGGAACTATACCAGCAGTAGATGATGCGGTTGACCCATGGACTACATTTCAAATGACGCTTAGGGAACCTGGTCCTATACCTCAGGCTTTTGATTTTACCCGCTTTTTGGTTTCTTCCATTACATTCATGATGCATCTTTCTGAGGTTAGCGTATACTTTGATGATAAGCGGCTGGTCAGGTTGTCCAAGGATTGCGGCGTGGCAAAGGAAGTGTCGATGTTGAAGGGTCTCAAAGGCACGGGCCCCAAGGGTATGATGAGTGTCAAATCAATCGAAACCATGCGTGAGTTCTGTTGCAGTTTCAGGAAGAATTGATCTGTACATCTTCCATGATAGCTCTTCACATCGACGCAGAAGTGGTTCGATGGGTGTACACTGTTGGCTCGGAAAAGCCTTCCGCTACATCTAAGACCGATGCCCTCAAAACCGTGACAAATCAAGCTAGTGGATTCTTCTCATCACTCTTCGCTGGGCTCGGAGCGTCCTCCACGCCGCGAAGGACACCAACACCGGTGCCAGCGGCGCCCAAGGAATCGATCGACCTTTTGGAGGCAAATTCGTCGAATGTCGTCTTGACTATCTTCGCTGCGAATGTTGATGTACGGCTTGACAAGAAAATGACATCGAGTGTCAAGGCAGAGGAGAAAGCGGCATTCGCTACGGGGAGCGTATTTCAAGGGCTTCGGGCTGATCTGGAAGGGTTCGTCACATCATTCAGAGTAAATGCTATGATTGACCTGTCGAACAGGATTGGCTCTGCCCGAGTGTTCATTGTGAGCCATTATTATTTCATATCATATCCGCGGGAAGGAAATGTATTCCTATAGGGCCACTCGACTGGCCAAACCACTGGAATTGGAGGACATATGGCCACGCGGTTTATTCCGACAGTTGAGCGCGAATCAATTGACCTGGTGTACGTCTTTTCCTACTCTTATATCTGAACTGACAGATAGATTCCCGGACTCTAGTGATCGCAATGTAGCAGGTCCGCATCACACTTCTCCTCATACTCTCATCCTGAATTCTTGATGCAGTCTGGAATAAGGAGCTTCTTTACGTCGGAGGGTTTTTGGCACGTTCTGCCTACGAACTCGAGCTAGATGCGATTAAGAAGATGTGGGAAGGTTCCGCAGAAGTGAAAGGCCCTGGTGGAATTCCTGATGAGGAAGTTCAGGCCTGGCTACGAGGTCGCGCTCTCCATGCGCTCAAGTTCTTTGCGTTTCACCCTTCCACCCCATCTCCCGTGGTATCCAATTCGATGGAAGCTGCCTTCTTTACTTGTGCGACTACCCATCCCTTCTCGATCATTTCCTCCGAAGGTGTACGAAGTGCCAGCCAGGTTCACATTCCCGATCCCGAGTTCTCTGGTTTTCTTAAGCGTCTGCCGGTCATCTCCGATGATGTCGTCAATGGTGCGAAGATTATGATCGCTGCTCTCCGTTCCCGAGGATTGATCAAAAATATAACGTTTGTGGATGTACTCAACGAACTTCGCTTGCGCCCTCTTTCTGAGGTGGAAGCGGTTGCTTGTCTCAAGTGGTGGATCGGCGTTGCCAAACAAGGAAACAATCCCAATCTTCTTCAAGGGAGATCGCAGCTCCTAGATGCGCTGGTGGTGTCAATCACTGGGCCTCCTGAGAAGATCGTGAAGTTGTCGGATGCTCAAACATTCTTGAATTGTAGAACCGGCGGAGCGATCATTCCGACCGATGGCCCTCTGCCGAGTACCCTGCTTCCTACGAGTATCACCAGGTCATTTGATCCAAATGTCCTCGCATCCGTTTTTCCCTGGAAGCAACTATCTGTCGTTGATTGGCTCAGACATGCGACGAACCCGAAGGTGGCTACTGCCAACGCTGAATTTGATATCACACACTCCGCTCCGTGGGCGGAACGAGTCTTTTCTGTGCTCGCTCGTGCTTGGCCGTCATTAACCAAAACCTCCCAAGAAGATATTATCCAAATCCTGAGTCCGAAGTCTTGTATCCCAACATCGACCGGCCTGAAGATACCAAACCAGGCTTACTTTTCCAGCGTAAATCTGTTCCGGGACCTTCCCATCGTTACAATGCCATCCGGAGCTGTTGTGAAGGGTACTTTAGAGAAGGTGTTACAATCATTTGGTGTACGCAAACACGTGGAATTGCAGATCATCTTCGACAGGTCTGTCTCGCCTTTCCCTTGTCCCTTCTTCGAGTTTGACTCACTGAAATTGTTGTTAGAATGATAAAAACCGGGGACTGGACGACATTTGACCTTGTCAAGTACCTGGTGTCCATACAATCAACTTTGTCTTCCCAGGAAATTGATCGTCTGCGACATACGTCTGCCTTTCCAAAGGAAGGCGCGGGAAAGGAACAATTGGCTAGTGGGCCAGGTCGGAAAGTTCAACGACATAAGGCCATGGATCTCTATGAGCCAGTCGACATCTTTCGTGAGCTTGGCTTACCTATTATAGACTGGGGTGCCGATAATCGATGGAGACCGATGTCTGATGAAGGCAAGTTCTTGTGGTGGGTTACGATGTAGGTCCTGATTGACTCACCAATTGGACAGCCAAATTCGCCTTTTCAGTGGGTTTGAGGCGAACACCTCCCTTGCCAGATATTCTCCATATCGCTGCGTCGGATAATCCCACTGTGCGGGAAAAGGCTCTTACATTCTTCTTGGACAATTTATCCGTCAAGTATTCTGATTATGACCCTCAAAATTTCCGTGGTCTCGCATTTGTTCCTGCAGTTCTTGGGACGGAAAAGGTGCTGGCGAAGCCATTTGAAGTAGGAGTTCTATCCCTATCACTCTTTTCCTTCATTTAAATCGATTCATGGTAGCTATACGCTAGCCCTGAATGGGCAGCACTAGGTTTTACCGTAGTGGATCCATTGCTTCAGGACGGAGCGGCAACCAAACTCAAACTCAAGAATCACCCTCCAGCTTCTGAGCTCGTGACTCTTTTGGAGAGATTTCCACCGGGAGATGAGGCAAAGGCACGCCAGTGGTTCGAGGTTTTATCTGGCCGTGTTCCAGGTAGACCCCCTTATCTATATCCATTTCGAAGCTATTTTGATCTCTCCCACTAAATCGCAGATTTTTCTCAAGCTGAAATACGGCGACTCTCAGAGATTGCCTTTGTACCCGTAAAGTCCACAGGAGACAAGAGTATTATTAGAAGACTACAGCCTATTCAGTGTTACTTCTCAGGGACAGGAGGCTCGGAGCTCCATTCCAAGCTGTTTGCTTTTGTGGATTTCGGCGCTCGCGCCAATGTGTTCCTAGGAGCCTGCGGTACTAGGCAAGAGCCATCCGTTGAAGAGATTGCCCAGATCTTGCTAGCAGATCCACGGAGAATATACCAGCTCGCCAGCGGCCGAGAGAAGTAAGTGTAGATCAAGCTTTAAGAAACAAGGCTCTAAATCATTTGTTAGTTATCTTTTCGAGCTTCGTAACCTCGCTGTGAATAGGCGGCTCCTTTCGAAGGGAACGATCATGCTCATGAAACGGTCGAACGTACTCCTTGGATCCCGCCGCGTGAAGAAAGATGGTGGTAAAGCTTTGAGTGACGGCGATGAAGACGAGTGGGACCTTCAAGACGACTTGCTTCAACCCGATAAAGTGGCCATTGCAGATGATACCAACGCATACCAACTTTTCGGTGATCGCATCTTCTGCGCACCACAAGAAGACATTCTAGAAGGTACCTAGTCGAGTGTTTGCTTTTGGTCTTTCGTGTATTACTCATTTGCTATTAGAACTATACCTTTTCCTGGGCTCTCCACGCCTGAGCTCCCTTATCAAGGAGATCTACGAGACGTCGCGTGAAGACCGCCATGCAAAGATTGGGCCTGACACTAGACACTTGGTCCTAGAGCGTCTCCCTCTTTTCCTTCACGAGCATCCCCAGTCACCCACTAAGGTCTCGTTCAATTGGTTGAACGAAGAGAAGAACTTTATTGTAAAGGTATTTGGGAAACTCTCGGTGACCAAATCCTTACACCATGGAAACACCCACAACTCTGAGAAGCACGATGCCTCTGCGGTCGCTAAGCGAGATGGTAGAGGGCCAATCGAACTCTGGCTTGCTGGAAACACGCAGGTGGACATGTATGAGTAAGGATATTCGTGAACGAGCTACGCCGTTGTTTGATGATCGGACCTGTAGGGTTTCCACCTCATTATGTCGTTTCATATTCGAGTCACCCAAGGCCAATGATTCCCTGTTATTCATGACCATCCTCTCTACGGATCTGAAGGCTCTCAAACGACGGGGATATAATGGTGCTCCTGCCACCATCTTTTGTCATCTTCAAGTAGCTAATTTGTTGGTTATTCACCGACTAGTTAACAGGATTCTACGACAACAGAAGGCCGAGCGCGAAGCAGCTGAGAAGGCGAGAGCTGAGGCAAGGGCTTCGTTAATTTCGAACTCGTCGGAAATAACCATACAAGATACACCAGCGAAGATTCCGACCACGCAAACGAAGATCCCGCCACCCCCAACCGGAACAACGACAACGGCTCCGCTGCCATCAACACCAACACCACCACCAACAACTTCCGGAGGTACCGGTCTTGAGCAAACATCGAAACGCTCGCGCCCTACGTCTGCCATTCATGAACTTGGGCGCCTTCTCCGTCCAAATCGTTCGGAGGTTTCATCATCCCGACCGACTTCCCCTCCCAAAATCGAAGACGTGTCGCCTCCGTCAAATCCAGTCCCTCCCAAGAGAGATGTCTCAAATGTGCTAGAAGGGGCGTCCTTGCCCGTCAACCCAGGATCGTCTAGAGCAATAATCCGTTCTCAGCCGGGCCCTACTATCACCCCGCTAAGTAACATCGGTATGTCACTTGAATCTAATTTATCGAGGTTTTTATCTTGTTCATTATTTCATAGCCAACAATATCGATATGGCCATAAATGCGTGCGCACCTGAGAGGAGTAATCTACTTAGGAACCGGGAAGAGATGCAAATGGTGAAGGAGTCGTTGGACGAGGGATACTGCGATGTTACTGGTAGGACAGGTGACCTAGACCTTGTCGGCATGTGTTAAATTTTGTCGTGTGCTTTTCTTATCCCCTTACGACGTCAAATCCACAGGTAGCATGGGTGGTATAAAGGTTTTTGCGGGGCCAGGTGAGATCCTCTTACTCGACTTAAACCCTACTCGACGTTAACTTGCCTTATTGTAGAACTTCCAGAACGCCGGACGCTCATACAACGCAAACACGATGTACTAGCCCGCTTCCTTCATATTCTCAACCCTCTTGTAGAACTCTACAAGGTCCCGAAGACTAGTTTGCGCATTTTCGTTGATAGCGAAGGGCAACTTGTCGCTTTCAATAGAAGCGGGAGTTTATTCATGAATTTACGATATTACGAAGCCTGGCGTACGTCTTAGTTTCTACTCTATTCCGATACTCGATCTTAGGTTGAGCTTGTTAGACGACCGTGATGTCCAACGAGGCGATTACACCAAAGCCTTAATCTCGTGGTTCGTATTCTTGGCTCCCTCTCCTTCCACTACTGACACCATTTGCCTAGGTATTTCACATTGGCACATGAGATTGCCCACAATCTCGTACATCCACACAACTCAGAGCACGAGTTCTATTTCTCTGCCATCTGCGAGGCCTATCTTGTGGCTCTAAGCAAGCTACTGCCGGATTCATGACGACTTATGGATGGCGACATAGATTGCGGTACAGCCAGACAGAGATGTATCCATAGTGTAGCAACAAATGGAGGACAGTGGAAACTCTCCACACGTTACGTAATGAGATTGCCCTCGCACGTGAGAAGAGGAAAGAGAGCGTACGCGTCGTCGCAGTGTCGCTGACGATAACCACCATGGAGTGTTCATTTGCGCTTACAGGGAAGGACTATGTTCTTATCGCGGCGGACACTACGGCATCACGCTCTATCGTGAAAATGAAAGTCGACGAGGACAAGATCAAAACTCTCAGTCCTCATCTTCTAATGGCTTACTCTGGAGAATCGGGTTCGTCCACATGCCCCATCCCCATACTTCCAAAACTGACTACCCTTGATTTCTCAACCTATGCGTTGATTGATTCGTGCAGGTGACACCATCCAGTTCGCTGAATTCATAGAGCGAAATATCAGACTCTACCACATCCGCAACCTCTATCCACTCCGTCCACAGTCCGCTGCATCGTGGATACGTCGGTCTCTGGCAGATTCACTGCGCTCGCGCTCGCCTTATTCCGTCAACCTCCTCGTCGGGGGATATGACACGGCGGACAAGTCACCGCACTTGTACTGGGTCGACTATCTCGGTACTATGGCCTCGGTGCCTTTTGCCGCTCATGGATATGGAAGTTATTTCGCTCTCAGTTTATTAGACCAGTGAGTGAAACTCGTCTCCTCCTAAGGGAAGAAGGCCTTGATGTTCTTCGACGGGCGATAAATGAGACAGCGCAGCGTTTGGTAATTGCCCCAGGGAATTATATCGTAAAGGTTGTTGATAAGGACGGAGTACGGGAGATCAAGTTGTAGACGTGTAGCTGACTTTTCAATGTTCACATCATTAAATCATTCATTTCCGAGAAGCTAGTTCGCCATGAGTTATTGGGTCACAAGTAAAAATACTGGACCCAGCGATGTCTTTCATCATGCCCAAGGTTCTGGTCATTAAGACCACAGTTTTGCAGATTCAACTACGGGGAAAAGTGGGATAGCCGATGATAACCAGTCTCAATGGGCTACTGTGACACTGTCATGGACTGAACCCATCACCAATATAACCCGAATATTGTCCCCATATAGGTCCAATGCATGGATGCTCGGTCCATTTCAGACTGTTTCTGAGGTGGATCGACGGTCAAACCTTACGCAACATTAGGGGAATGGGGGGAGGGCGTTGTTCAAAATGCTATATGGGTATACCCGCACGCACATCCTCACCGCGTGTCCTCATTCGTTTTACAATTTCCACACCCGTCGTGCCCGAATCACCCATGCGAACGCACACACGCTAAACGCATACACCCCCAACACGCACATTGCACGCCCATTCGAGACATACATCGTCCGCATGGACAAGTTCACCACGCCTGTCGCCACGTTCGCCTGTGGTTTCGCATCCAATCCCCGCAAACATAAGATTAGCACAATCACTTGTGGTCAAAAGGGGGAAGGCGGGGAAATGAAACGCACGAGAAGGAAAACGGCCAAAGAGTTCCGGTTGATTGCTTCGAGTAAAGGGGGCGCCGGCATAGGGCTGGGCCCAGGCATAGTTAGCGGCGTGGAAGCCGAGTCCGAGACATTGTCGTCGCTGTTACCACGTCGACGGACAACTTTGAGGCCTGAAACGGGCGAATACGTGCTCTTGGAAAATGGTGTAGGGAAAAAGGCGAGGTCCAGAAGCAAGTAACATAATAAGACAGTTGTGTTGTACGCCGCTACCCACGCGATGTAAGGCAGGTTTACCTGTCCTAGTTCATCAATCGAAACAATCGATCGGAAGGGTGGAGAAACGTAAACGCACGAGACGGCGCGAAACGTCAGGTCCGCCGATATGCAAGTAGCTGGTGATGCCGAAAAGCGACCAGTATATGACTGCATACGAGAAAAGTACCGTCGCTGTTTTGTCATTTTCGCGCTGGACGGGCATAGACACCCGATGTTGGGTAGTGTTTGTGGAAGGGTCGGTACGCGCCCCTGCGTCGCTGTTGCGGCGTCTCCGCACGGCGGCCTGCTGCCGGCGGAAATAAGAAGGTGAGTGAGGCATTATGAATGTCCCTGTAGAGAGGCCGAGGAGATGTATTGCAAGATATCCTGATTCCAGGAATGAGCGTGCACACGATCAGGAACAAAAAAAGGTGACACTAACCTGTGAGGGAAACAAGGCCTTCCTTGTTGGCGCTAATCAGGGTCTGCCGTGCTGCATTGAGGACGTAAGATGTCAAACCGACAGTAAGGGAAAGCTGGTGTGCTATACCGGTTGAGAAACTGTAAATTAAGGGGCACCGGGTTTGGTTGTGTCACGTACCCGACGCTACAAAAAGCCCGAGTAGCGATAAAGGCATGGTCGTGATGAATGGGCGCAAAAAAACTCTTAACACCTGAATCAGCGCGAGCGTCAGGAAGAAGTTCCAGTGTACGCCATATTCGGTAACATGTTCCTTCATCTATCGTCAGCAGCGTATCCAATTCGAAAAGGAAAGCGAACTTGGACAACTTACCGGATATTGCGTACCCTTCACTAATACGACGCGCAGCAAGCCAAGCACCAGGACAGGCAGGGATTTTTCGAGAACAGACAAAATCTCCAACCGAAGCGGTGGTCTCAAATCTGGTGGGTTCTTAACAAACTGTATGACTGGGATCGCGGAAACAATTCCTTGGGAAAACACAAATGAGCCAACACCTATGTCCATCTATTGATGCTTTTGAGTACCATAAAAAGTAGCAAGCATAAAACAAACAAGGAACGCACGAGCGATACTCCATAGGTCTCGCACTTGGCTAGCGTACGAGGAAATACAGGGAAGTCAACCGCGAGGATCGCGAGCACAGTCATGAGCATCATATGCGCGCGATATGTACTCAACGCGGACAGACGCGTTGTCTCAGTCTGTTCGGTCGATGCCGCCCATTGCTGAGAGGACTTGCCGTGAAAAGAACCCGGCGCGCGATGCGACACGGATGACGCACGAGGAGAGGCGACTCCGCCGGAGGGTAGAGGTGTACCAGACTGGTGTGGCGGGAAGAGGAAACATATGAACGCGGTGGGAAGAAACAAGATGGCGGATAGTGTGCCTGGGCGATGAGCGAAAAGGGTCATTGAGAGGAGCAGAGGGACAACGAGGAGTAGCCATTCCGAAAGGAAGAGAAAAGATTTCTGTGGCGACGAGCGTGAGCGGATGGCGGAATGTAATGCAATAGAGGCCTTGTAGCTGCATCGTCAGTGACCCAGCGTGCAATAAGAGAGGACGCAAACATACGAGGACAATGAGGGTTATCATGTTAACATGAGAAACCGTAGAGCCCGTCATACCGGAGACAAAGGCCTCCTTTGAATGCTTGTAGTCATCTCGGTGGGCCGTGCTCGCCATCGAGAGGAAGCTCGCTCTGCTGTAACTAGCGTCGCGTATTGCTACTGGTAGATAAGAATAGGTTTGATGTCGCGCGCTCGCGTCGCGTAACTACATAGACAGCCACACCTCACAGTTGCTGAGGCATCCCTGTTAAACAGATTCAGTGTTCACTTGAGGTCGAGTGGAAAAAGAGAACAACACGCGTGTAATTATGAGAAATGATCAAGAAAAAAAATTTAGGGCCCAACAGGGGTTCGAACCCTGGACCGCTCGCAAAGTGCTTAGCCGAAGGCATAACCCAAAGCGAGCATCGTACCACTAGACCATTGGGCCACAATGATGGCGATCTTAGTGACGATGTGATCCAGCACCGTACCAGAAAGGTAGGGGCTCGAGGATCGACTTGTTAGCGCCCTTTCTTCGTTGACAAAGTTGAGGCTGTGGACGTTGATATGGACAAGTTTAAGGCCCTCGAACCGGTTAAACTCCACCAGGACTCTTCGAGTGGCTCGCAAAGATTCACATCCAGGTCCTCCTCGACACCCCGCATCGGAAAGCTTCCGTCATCGCTTCACTTGGCCATTCTGCAGTACATCCCAGTCCCAGATGTCCCTGCCTATGCGCGTACAAACCGTGCCCTCGCTCGCATTGCTGCCTCTGAAGAACTTTGGGAACACCACTACACTCTCTTAGGTATCGACAGATATGGGTTTGGGCCCGTACTGGACGAGCTGGAGAGTCGGGCGCAAAAGCAAGTGTCGGAACAGCCCCCCACACTTACCGTAGACGTTGCAGAAGATGACTTTGGTGACTTCGCGTCTGGAACGGACACGTTTGGCTCGTTCGGCGGGTCAACACAGAACGGATTCTCTACCTCCCCAGGTGAAGTGGGCAACTTCATTGGCGGCAGCACGATGATGCAGGGCACCAATGTACTTGGTGCAACCTCGTTCTACTCTCGCTACATACGCGCGCATAAGCTTCTGAGAAGTCTCGCACCTGCGTTGCTTGAACCGCCCCACCAGATCCTTTCTTCACTTTTCCCGCCCACGACTGCATCGGCCGCTTCCCTCACGTTGTTACATCGCTCCAAGACGCTCCGTCTCCTTCACCGATTTCACTCCCATCTTCGACCCCTTCGATCGTCACCATCCTTGCTGTCTGCCCTCCGTGCTGCCTCTGACCGGTTCGATGCCACCTTGCTCAGCGCCTTCGACGTTGCGGACGGCCGGGCCGATGAGGCTGGTATGCGCGAGGCCGCTGAAGCGAGTTGGGAAATCTGGGATCCACACGAAATCGGAGGCGGGGGAGTCGCGGAATGGGAAATGGGGCGAGTGTGGGGCGAGAAACGGGAAATTTTCTATGTCACGAGCTCGCACAAACCCCTTGACAATTTCACGTATGTAATGCTTTTTACTTGTCATTCTGCGTGAAGCCGTAGAATAACGACATACAGCGCGAGGGGCACTTTGAATTTCGAACCAATGGACGCCTTCATGGGTTTTGTGCTAGACGCTCTTCGAGAGCATGGCTCCCGCGCTGTACGCGTCTTCCCTCCTGCCGCGGGCGTTCTCGTGTCATTTGCAGATCGCATTGCAACGGAAGTAGTACGTCGTTATACCTCGTGGCCGTGCCATGCTCCGCCGTTTATCCCGAAACCCCGTAGGTTTCTGAATATATCACCCCTCTTCTCACACACGCTCGCTCTCTTGCGAACGGTGCCTTATTCTTGAAAGCAACTGCCGCCTGTTTTCGGGAAGCATGGCGCATCGTGGATACCCTTCTCGAACTTGCCAGCCAGCGGCATCCGCCTAGCGCGGAAGAAGTCAGCAAGGCACAGGCAGAGGACGTAGTGTGCGTGTTTTCCCATCCACCCTCATTCCGAACACACAATGTTACCTCCTTTTCACCCTTGACGTGGATGCGTGTCGTGATCGATCTGATGCTCACATCGTGAAAATGGCTCCGCTATGACAGGTATCGGATGTTCGAACCCAACATGGATGAGTACCTCGATGAAGAGATAGATTCCCTGAAGCAAACCTTCGAGCAGACTTGCCGAGATTGGGAGAAAAAGGTATTGTTCATTCCGCCCCACCCTTCGTACCCAGTCTCCTGAGCTCATCTTAGACGCTGGA
>WNFI01142335.1_pt1 | contig 12611 bp, 8 predicted proteins | sample 5400471 | NCBI WGS metagenome assembly WNFI01 (sample SAMN13153348, study PRJNA577476) | soil metagenome | isolation source: 100 cm saprolite on Douglas fir-dominated hillslope | place: USA:California | collected 2013-09-17
ACAAGTGCCAGCTTCCTCCTCTGCTTCTGCTCAAAATAACCCGACGCCTTACTCGCTGCCATTCAAATTGCCACCCGGACCCGATACATGGCTGATTGGACAAGAGTTCGGCAACACGGGCAGCGCATATAACTTTGGGCGTTATTGGTATGGCGCGGGTGAAGGCTTGCATTTCGGTCTGGACTTTGCGACGCCCTGCAAAACGCCTGTTGTCGCCATTGCCGATGGCATTGTCGACAATGTGGATAACTTCGAATATGGGTTGACGCCTCATAACGTCGCCATTTTCCATCCGTCAACAGGCTATGTCTCCCTGTATGGGCACCTTTACGCAAGATCGGCACTGCTCAAAGGCCAGACCGTCAAACGCGGTGAGTTAGTAGGCTACAGCGGCGATCCCGATCTGACCTGCGTTTCTCGCCCGCATCTGCACCTTGAGATTCGCAGTCACAATTACCTTGTTGCCTATCCTCCAGCCCGCTTTATTGACGCCGACTGGCCGCTGCTCTCTAGTATCGGCTACTACAGCTTTGGCGGCTTCGTCAAAGACTTATATGATCCGCGTGCGTGGCAAACAATTTCGGACCAGCCGAGCGTTAAGTTCGCCGGGAAAACGTTGAACAGCTTTAGGACAGCCTGGCCTCCGTTGGCACGGGTCAGCCCCTCGCCACTTACCCTGCCTGAGTTTAGAGCATCTGCGATTGCAAAAGCCACGCTGACACGTCTTACTGAGCCGGGTTGCTGCTCACTGCCGTGGTGGTCAGCGGATAGCGGTTCTGTGCGTTACCTGGATAGTCCGTCAGGCCAACTTGCCAAGGTGATATCCGTTGGTTTGGATGGGAGATTGCCCGAAAAGATAGCGGATGCTCCACCCGGTCTACCTTCCGCCGATGGAAAATACGAGGTGCTGTGGCAAAACAACAGCGCTGCCGTGACGCGCCTGGCAGATGATGTGACCTGGACAATGACCACAGGTGCGTGGCCCACGATATCGCCGGGAAGTATGTGGCTGCTGTGGCAGTATTCCAGCGCTGATAATGTGCCGAATTATGCGCCGCCATCCAGCGAGGTCTGGATCGCTCGACTCGATGGAACCGAGCCAACGCTTTTGTTACAGAAACAAGCCGGCAGCGTTTACTGGCTGGACGATAACCGGATTTTGCTGGTCACGCGAGAAAACAAAACCAATATCTATGATCTGGACATCTTTACCATTAGCACCAAAACCACTGAGCCGCTGCTCAAGGTCGAGAATTTGCGTAATCTGTCGGTTGCGCCGGGTGGGCACTCGCTGATGTACTATGCGCCGTTTCAGGATATCCCCTCGACCAGCGGAATCTACCGTGTGGATACTACGTCCGGCGCAAAGCCGACCAGGATGCCTTTCTTTGGAACGTGGCGATGGCGTGATAGTACGAGTGTGATATATATTCCGTTCACGCCAGGGCTGTCGATGTCACTCGTGCTCTATGATTTCGCCAGACAGCAAAGTCGTCCGCTCACTGATCCATCAGTGCAACCGTTCGAGATTGCCAATGATGACTGGGAAGTTGCCCCGGACGGCCATGCTGTCGTGTTTTGGAACGCCACAGATTACGCGCTGTGGCTGACTACGCTTGTTCCTTAGCTTTAGCCAGCGCCTCTAACATATCTGGAATGCGACTGAATTTGATGCGTGGACGACCTTGAACTGCGCCGTTGTCTTGTTCCAATTTGTCAAGAATTTGCCAATCGGTATATGACACGTATTCCGGCTGCCGAGATCGAATCAACATCTCCACTGCTTCGGGCGAAGCATCCGCCGAGTTTAGTGCGGGCAGATTTGGTACATCCTCGATCATCATATTGACGGTATCCAGCGCATCGGGTTTGTTGGTGCCGATGATTCCGGATGGCCCACGTTTGATCCAGCCCACTGCATATTCGCCTTGAACGGGCAGCTTGGTAGCCGGGTCGATCACCCGCCCGTGCTCATTCGGAATCACGCCCCCTTTAGCATCAAATGGTACATCTGGCAGCGCCACGCCCATATATCCAATTGAACGAAAGACGAGGCCAACCGGTAGTGTTTCAAATTGATCCGTAGCCCGCGCCCGCAGCGATCCATCTGGCGCGGCCTGCAATTCATTCTTGACCAGTTTGATCGCCTCGACGCGGTTGGTACCCTCAAGTTCAACCGGGGAAACGAGAAAACGCATGTGGATTCGCTTAGTTTTGCCGCGCAAAGGCCGCTTTGCGAATTCCTGAAGTGTTGCCAGATTCTTCAGTGTGGTCGCATCGTGTTCCCTTTCTACAGCCGCCTGACTCAACGGGTCCAGGTCGATATCTTCAGGGCGCACGATGATATCGGCGTCTTCAAGCTCACCGAATTCCTTCAACTCAGGATTCGTGAACGCGGCCTGGGCTGGCCCGCGTCTGCCAAGCATATAAATATCCGTAACCTTGCTGTGCTCAAGCGCTTCCAGCGCATAATCAGCAATGTCGGTCCGGTGCAATTCCTCGTAGGAACTGGCAAGGATACGCGCTACGTCCATTGCTACGTTCCCATTGCCGATGACCGCCGCGCTTGTCTGCGACAAATCAAAGGTGAAATGGTGGAAATCGGGGTGCGCATTATACCAGGCGACAAATTCAGTGGCGGCGTGGCTCCCTTCCAGTTGTTCGCCCGGAACACCCAACCGTCGATCCGTCTGCGCGCCCACCGCGTAAACGATCTGGTGATAATGAGCCTTCAATTCGGCGTGCGAAATATCCTTGCCGATCTCCACGTAACCATAAAACCGAAAATGTGGATTAGCAGCAGTTTTGTCATAGACCTTTGATACGGTCTTGATTTTCGGGTGATCAGGGGCAACACCACCACGCACCAACCCGTAGGGCGTTGGCAGACGGTCAAACATGTCGATCTGAACAACCAGATTCGCCTGTCTAAGCAGCCAGTCAGCGGCATAAAAGCCAGACGGCCCTGAACCAATAATCGCCACGCGAAGTGGCGTCTCCACGGAACCTACCTGCGACATTGTTATCCTACCTCATGAACTTCTGTGACTCACAAACGGTAAACTGTGGCAGATTATACTTCAAATATAGGCCAAGCGGTCTGATGTATAAGTTGCGTTTGTCATTAATAAGATTAGAGTATGTTAACAATTCGATGACGCCTGATCCCACCTGTTTATCAGGCAGCCAATTCCTGTACAATAGGGTCTGCGTTAGCCATTTCAGGTGAGACTTATGCAATCTACGGGTACGGTGGAACAGGTTAACTTCGAGAGTCGTGCTCTTTATGGAAACCGCCTCGGCGATCCGCATATCAGAAAACTCCATATCTACTTACCGCCCGGATATCAGCAAGAATCTGACCGCCGCTACCCGGTTATCCTGATGCTCTCCAGTCATGGCAACACAGGGCAGTCGATGCTCAACTGGCGTGGATGGGATGAAAGCCTTGATCAGCAGCTTAACCGCCTCATCGGTTCGGGTGTTTGTCCACCCCACATTATGATCATTCCCGATACGTGGACACGGCTTGGCGGAGCGCTGCATCTCAACAGTCCCGCTATCGGCAACTATGGGGACTATTTGCTGTACGAGATCGTCCCGTTTGTCGATGCGCACTATCGGACCTTAGCCGATGGCGCTCACCGCGGGATCATGGGCCGCAGCAGCGGTGGCTATGGGGCGCTCTACCATGCCATGACGCGTCCCGGCATGTTTAGTGCTGTAGCCGACCACAGCGGCGATGCTTATTTCGAATACATGGCGCTGCCTGAGATCGCACGCCTACACATGAATCTCGCGCGCTTTGGCGGTCTGGACGGTCTGATGGAAGACACCAAATTGAACACCCCCAAAGGACAGGCTTTCTACGACATCATCAGCATCCTGACGTGGGCTGCTACCTTCGCGCCCAATGACAGCGCACCGCACGGCTTCGATCTGCCAATTGATCTGGAAACCGGTGCACTCCGTGAAGATATCTGGCAGCGCTGTCTCGCCTTCGATCCCGTACGCCTTGTCACCAAACCGGAATATGCCGACGCGCTGCGAAACGTTAACGAAGCGCTCTTGAGCCAGGAACTTGATGTTAAGAAGCAATCCACCGTACTTTCTGAGCCTTTCCTTGAAAGGCTTTTTCTCGATCAGTACTCCCAGGCGTCCGGGGAAAAGCGGGGCGGTCCCGCAATGATCCCCCGCCGTGTCTTAACGCTTCTCCCATTCATATTGCTCCTGCTGGCGGCACTGGCTTGCTCCCAGGGTACAAACCCTGTGCTCTACGTTACGGCTACCGTGGCTCCTGTTCCGAGCGGTGAAGCCACACTGCCAAACCCGTTCCGGCCCACGCCCACACCGACAGGCCCGACAGCCACGCCTATCCATCCTACGCCGAACCCGACCTATCCACCGAAGATAGTGAACACAAACTACACCATTCAGGCCGGGGATTCCCTTGCGACGATTGCTCAGGATTTCGGTACAACAGTCGGCGACATTCTCAAGATCAATCCGGGCCTCACGGAATCCAGCACCATTTTCGTCGGACAGGTGATACAGGTTCCGGGGCGACCTTCACAGACGACGCCCAATATAAAGATCGTCCCCGATAGTGAACTGATCAACTCGCCTGCCGTTCGCGGCTTTGACATCTTTGGCTACATCAAGTTCCAGCCCGGATTTATCCGCGTCTACTCTGAATCGGTTAAGGGTGCAGCGGGACAACCAGACCGTACCATGAGCGGCGCGGAGATCGTGCAGTTTGTCTCGACCAGCACCAGTGTCAATCCGCGCCTGCTGCTGGCACTGCTCGAATATCGCGGAGGTTGGGTCACGAATCCCGCGCCGGGTCAGGACGCCATCAGCTATCCGTTGGGCCTCAAAGACCCGCAGCAGCAAGGGCTATTCAGGCAGTTGTTTTGGGCCGCCAACACGTTGAACGCCGGATACTACGGCTATAAATATCGCGGCCTAACCACTGTTCAGTTTACCGACGATTCACGCCTCGCCTTTGCGCCAGAACTTAATCCCGGCAGCGTTGGCCTTCAGTATTTTTTTGCGCAGAAAGTAGATCGCGCTGTCTGGCAGAAAGATGTGATGCCGTCAGGCTTCTTCACAACGTATATGGCGATGTTTGGCGATCCGTTCAAGCAGGCGCTTGAGCCGCTTATTCCGCCCGATCTAAAACAGCCCGACTTCCAACTGCCCTTTAAGCAGAGCGAACTGTGGTATTACACCAGCGGTCCGCACGGCGGATGGGACAACAACAGCGGCTGGTCAGCCGTGGATTTTGCGCCACCCGCGCCGCCCGACGAATTAATCGCCAGTCAGGGCTATTGCTACGTTTCACCGAACTTTGCGACTGCAATGGTGGGCGGATTAGTCGTGCGCAGTGGCGACGGGGCAGTCGTGATCGATGTCGATATGGATGGCGATGAGCGCACGGGCTGGACCGTTGAATATCTACACATCGCCGCGCAGGATAGTGTGAAAGCCGGGACCATTGTGCAGCCGGGATCGCAGATTGGGCATCCTTCCTGCGAAGGATTCTGGCTCAACGCGCCTGCGACACACCTTCACGTGGCGCGGCGCTACAATGGAGAGTGGATCGCAGCAGATTGTTGGGCCTGCGCTCCGGATACTCCCGCGCCGCCATTCGTGATGAGTGGTTGGATTATAAAAGGATATCCGGGCCAGGCCTACAACGGTTGGATGGAGCGACAGGGGCAGATTCGACAGGCAGAGCAGGGCCGCGACAAACCCGACAATCAAATATCATGGTGAACAATGCAAACTAAAAATTTATTACGCAGAATTTTTCTCATCGGAATCATCAATTTGTTGGCTCTGGCGCTGCTCGGTCAACAAATGGCAACGGCCCAAAATGCGACTACTGTGCCCCTTATCATTCCTACGCTGACTGCTACGTCTCCCATATCGCCAACACCGGCGGCTAACTTTGCCCAACCGACAGCTACCGTGGCCCGCGCTGTAGTCGAGTCGTTACACGGTAAACCCGGCAGTGGCGAGCCAGGTGCTAATTTACGCGCCGCGCCCGATTTGAAAGCCGAAATATTAGGAACTATTGTGCCCGGTCAGTTTTACAGTGTAATCGGGCGTTCCAACGATTGGCTTGAAATCCAGTATGATCAATCCACCACAGGCCGCGCCTGGGTTTTTAAAGGCGTCGTCAATATCACTGGCCTCGATCCCAATCTGATTCCAACAGTAAACACCAGCCTTGTTCCCTCGCCCAATTTGACATCGGCAGGAGAACAGCAAACGGTTAACGCTGTAACGCTTACCCCCGGCGGCTTGCAAACATTGCAGGCACAAAGAACAGCAGCCACCGGGGTCTTTATCCAATCAGGGGATACAGGCACACAATCTGCCGACCAATCCACGGGTCCACTGCCAACTTTCACGTTCCCGGCTGCCTTTGTCGAGGCCACGCTGCCGCCGCGTGTGACTGCCGCGACCAATCAGGGCGGCATTCCACCGATCATCCCGATTCTGGCCCTGGGCGGAGTCGGGCTGCTAGGGTTATTTATCAGCCTGCTCCGCCGACTCTAAGCACAAGGCTAGGGCGTAGGGAGGGTCGGCGGAACGGGTGGGATCGTAGAACCGCCTGAACCCGCTGCCTGAACCTGTGGTATCACTGCCGCAGCAGGCGGACGCTGTTTTCTGAGGGCGATTTCCCCGTAACCTGCCAGCAGAATAAACAATATGCTCAAAACCAACGGCAGCGTCCAAAGCGATTTTGTCGGTGCAGACGGATTACTATCAGGTTCGGCGGGAGCGCGCAGGCGGATCACTTGCAGCGCGAAAAATGTCAGGAATGCCCCGACGATCACTAACAAGAGCCAGCGCACACTGAGAAAATTGGTTCCAAAATCGGAACCCAGATAGGTCAGCAGCCCTACTTGCAAATTCAGCAGATTATTGTCGAGCATAGCCCACGCCAGACTGAAGCTGCCGACAATGATCACTCCGTACCACACGCAGTCGGTATAAGCCACAGCCAGCACAGCGACCAGAGAAACAATAAACTGTCCTGGAATATTGGCTATGCCCAGGTCTGACGGTGACGTGATCAACCCGTACATCGCAAAGAGGAGCGCAACCAACAAGGCGGCCTGGATGCGTTTGAGGCCCGTCGCGGCATGGGCGATAAAAGCCCAGAATAATAATCCCTGGCAAATCGGGATAAAGATCGCCGTCTGGATGATCAAACCGAACACGCTCAGGTTCGATTGTACGGAAGGCGACAATGTGCCAACAGAAGTATCAAGCCAACGGTAAATCAAAAAGGTGATCCAGACCGCAACTGCCCACGTAGCAAATCCGGCACCAATACTGGCAATTAAGCTGATAATGTCCGGTGGATTCCCCAGAACTGTGAGCAGGTCGGTCCTGGTTAGAAACAGGGCAACACCCGTGAATATAGCGACCACAAAGAGTGCTATCAGCAGCCGTACCAGCCCGCTATCCACGTTAGCAGAGAGCTGAATTTTGATTGCCGCCGTGGCTATCAGGACAACGAAATATAACCAGAGTGCCGTGCGCAGCGACGGATACGGACTCTTGACCGGCTTTTTTACTGTTAAGACGGGCATTCACTCACTCCACGACAAACATTCGATGACTCGCCGATTATGCAGCCAAGACGCCACGAATGCCAGTCCTGATGCGGCCCACGTTTTGCGACGCCGCGCTGTACCCTGACGTATGTGTGGTAAAATACCATCAAGTCAAACAAGGAGGGGCGATGTTCAAAAAGAAATTCTTGAAAACCAAATGCAAAGTGACCTTTGAACTGCCCGAAGCAGTCGCTGAGCGGGCCGAAGAGGTTCATCTGGTTGGCGATTTTAATAATTGGGATGAACAGGCTACCCCGATGGAAAAGAAACGGGGTAATCGGTTTAGTGTGACAGTTGACCTTGAACCTAACCGGGAATACCAATATCGTTATTTGATTAACGGGCGAAGTTGGGAAAATGATTGGGAAGCTGACAAATACGTCCCAAATCCCTTCAGCGGAGACAATTCGGTAATCAGTACCTACCCCAATGGCGACGCAGAGTAGAAAACGCACCGCGATTCCCGGGCGTTCTCGGCACTAATTTTGCCTCATTAGCCGTAGGGCACTCTCACCTACGCTATAGCTATCGGGAGGATGCAGATAATGCGCAGTCGTGCATCGCTTATCTTATTCATATTCTTCATTCTATTGATTATTATTCTGGCGAACAATGGTGCGCTCGGAACCCTCTTTTCGACAACCTCAACGACGCCCATTTTTTCCGGTCCCACCGCCCGCCCCCTCGTTTTTGCCACGGCAGTACCCGGTAGCGGCGGAGTAATTCCGACGGCCTACGCACCCACTGCCTTTATGAGTGTGCCACCCACCACAGACCTCGGACAGTCGCAATCAAGCGGTCAGTCAAATGTACCGTCCGGCGCGTTGGCTCCGTCGGGCCAATGTGTCGTTCCCAACGGATGGGTACCGTATACGATTCAATCAGGCGACACACTGGCAACGATTGCCCAGCGCTACAACCTGACAGTCCAGCAGCTTGCCTCGGCGAACTGTATGCAGAACCCTGACCTGATCTATGCCGATCAGGTCATTGCCGTACCGCCGACGCCACTGGCCGGGAATTAGCCGCCCGATTGACGTTTGCGATCAACCGGGATTTTCTTGCCATTCGGGATAATTTTGTCGTCAAACTCTTCAAAATCATTGCCGTTCAGGTCGGTTCCGACAACCACGTTTCGTCCCACGGTAAAGCCTGCGGGAATACGGCTATTTTTGCCGATCAGGGTAATTCCCAGGTCGCCCATGTCCTGTATCTTACCAATCTTTGCACCCTGACCGATAATCGCCATCTTATCAATAATGGATCGTTCGACTTGCGCTCCGGCCTCGATGTAGCTGTCTGTAAGGATAATCGATTCACGGACAATTGCTTTCGGGCCAATATAAACGCCGGGCGAGATCACTGAACGCTCGACCAGCGCCCCCTCGGCAATCACCGATCCGTCAGTAATCATACTGTCTTTGATGATTGCGCCCTGTTCAATAATGACTGGCGGACGCTCCTCGCTGCGGGTATGGATAATCCACGAGCGATCATTCAGGTTCAGCGAGGGCGGTTTGCCCAACAGATCCATATGCGCTTCCCAGTAAGCATCAATGGTCCCCACATCGATCCAATACCCACCATAGGGATAAGCGTAAACGTTCATGTTCTCAGATATCATGCGCGGAATGATGTCCCTGCCAAAATCGTGGTTGGAGGTGCGGATTGCAGCGTCCTCTGTAAGCATTCGTGTCAGGACATCGGTGTTAAATACATAAACGCCCATGCTTGCCAGATTACTAGGCGGATTGGCGGGCTTTTCAACGAAATCGGTGACATTATATTGGTCATTTACATCCAGAATTCCGTAGCGGCTGGCCTCGTCCATCGGCACACGAATCGTGCAGATGGTAGCGTCCGCACCCTTCTCCTGATGAAAATTCAGCAGTACGTCATAATCCATTTCGTAAATATGATCGCCCGAAAGGATCAGCACGGTGTCTGGCTGGTTACGGCGCACGAAGTTCAGGTTCTGCCAAACGGCGTCGGCAGTTCCCAGATACCAATCTGTATCACGTCGCCCTTTATACGGCTGCAAAATCTGGATACCGCCCGTGAAGCTGCGGTCCAGGTCCCAGGGCTGTCCGCGCCCAATATGGTCGTTAAGGCTGTGCGGGCGATACTGCGTAAGAATAAGTACATCGAAAATGCCAGAATTAACGCAATTACTCAAAGTAAAGTCAATAATCCGATATTTCCCGGCGAAAGGCACAGCGGGCTTCGCCCGTTTCGCGGTGAGCATACTCAACCGTGTCCCTTCACCACCAGCAAGGATAATGGCGCGTGCCTTCATCGGGGTCTCCCTCACTAAGTTGATTAACGGGTGCTTCTTGCAATATACAGTGATTATACTTGTGTCGCTGCAATGATGCTCAAAATTAGCAAACTGGTTTCCACGACGTACTGCCCTAGTGCCATTTGCTATGCTATGCTATTGCCTATGTGCAAAGCAAGAATTTTTGTCGGATCGGTTGCCTTCGATGACGACCAACAGCCGCTATAGCCAACATGCCCGAAGAGCACTGGCGCACGCACGATCCCTCGCCAGGGAACATGCCCACGCTGTGGTCGATTCAACGCACCTGTTGGTTGGCATACTGCACGAGGACAGTTCTATCGGCTGTCACATCTTGCAAGACCTGCAAATGGATTTGCGCCACACGGAACGCGCCTTCTTTCAATTACCGCATATTAAAGGCACTAACGGCTCTCCCTCACTTAGTAGCGCCTTACAGGAGGCATTGATACTGGCAAACGATGAGTCGCGATGGTTGGGCCAACATTACGTCGGGACCGAACATTTCTTGCTAGGGCTGGCCCGTAGCAATGAGGAGCCGTTGCTGGCTCTGTTACGTTTGCTAGACATTAGCCCTGAACAGATTCGGCGGCGGGTCCGCCGACTGTTGCAGGATGGTATCACCGAGATCAGCGTTGAGCAGGCCAAACGAGTCGCTCGTCTCAGCGAACTTTCGCGACGAGTCCTCAATGGCGCAGAGCAGGTTGCCGCCAGGATGGGGCACAAAGATGTTGGGCTGGCTCACTTATTGCTGGTCTTAGCTCATGAACGCCGAAGCATTTGCGCGCGTATATTGCGCGAGTCTGGATTGGATGATGTAGCGCTTGAGACAAATTTGACCAAAGTTCACCCGGCTACGGGTGGAATGCTCGAAGATGTCATTGACCGCGCCGTGGACCGTGCCGAAAGTTTTGGTTCACACTATACCGGCACAGATCACCTCTTGTTATCATTGGCATCCGACCCACGCGGCGCGCGCTTACTTCGCAAATACAATGCCGATCCGCAATTCATTGTCCAACAATTGCGCGAATATCTGTCCAAATGATTTTAGTAGGTTGCTAAGAGATGCACAGACGGCCCGTTATCTAATATTACATATACAGCGGAATTCGGGTTTGACCTGTGCTTATGCTCACTGTATAATGATCTTGTACCCCTTATGCACGGAGAGCAAAAATTCGATGGAGTCCAACATTCCAGTTGTCGGTGGGGAGGAACCCAAGCAGGAAGTTTCTCAGCACACCGAGCCATATGCCGAGGAACCTGCCAATGGCACAACCTCTGCAACTTTATCTGCCTCATCCCATGACGAGGGCGCACCTGATGAACTGACATCCGATACCGGCGCGCAGCCTGAACCGCGTGCAGAGGTTGATCATCAGCCTGAAGTCGAACCCGGTACCGCAGCCAGCGATTCTATGCAGACGCTTCTCGATCAGCAAACCGATGAGTCGCAGGTGAAAAAAGGCGATATCCTCGAAGGAACCGTTGCTCAAACAACGCCAACCGAAATTCTGGTGGATATCGGTCTTAAATCGGAAGGCATTATCTCTGGCAAAGAACTTGAACGCATGGACCACGAGACGCTGGACCGGCTCAAGGTTGGCGAGAAGATACTAGCCTACGTTCTGAATCCTGAAGACAAAAACGGCAATGTTGTCCTTTCGCTATCGCGCGCCGTCGAAGAGCAGGATTGGCAGCGGGCTGAGGCGCTGCATGAAAGCGGCGAGGTTTATAACGGCAAGGTCGATGGCTATAACAAGGGCGGCCTGATCGTACGCTTCGGGCGGGTACGTGGTTTCGTTCCCGAAAGCCAGGTTAGCCGAGATCGCCGCCGCCGTGCCGAAGGGACCGATCCGCAAGAAAAGTGGGCCGGGATGCGTGGCGAGGACATTTCGGTCAAGGTGCTCGAAGTTGACCGTGCGCGCAACCGCCTGATTCTCTCCGAGCGCGAAGCTGCACCGCAGATGCGTGAACAGCAAAAAGAGCGACTCATCGGCGAATTGCAGGTCGGGGACGTGCGTGTGGGCCGCGTGAAGAGTCTGGCTGACTTTGGCGCTTTCGTAGATGTCGGCGGCGCGGATGGGCTGGTTCACCTCACTGAACTATCCTGGAAGCATGTCACGCATCCCAAGGAACTGCTCAAGGTCGGGCAGGAAGTCGAAGTTGAGGTTATCAGTGTTGACCGTGATCGTAAGCGGATCGGCCTGAGCATCAAGCGGCGCGAAGAAGACCCGTGGATGGTCATCGCCCGCCAGTACCAGATCGGTCAACTCGTGCAGGGAACCATCACCAAGCTAACTAAGTTCGGTGCATTCGCCCGACTGGTCGATAATCCCGAAATCGAAGGCTTGATCCATATCAGCGAACTTGCCGATCACCGCGTCAATCATCCGAAGGAAGTGGTGAGCGAGGGTGAGTCCTTAGCTTTGCGTGTGGTCAAGATCGAGCCACAGGAGCGGCGCATGGGCCTGAGCCTCAAGCGCGTAAGCTCACCGGAGTATGTCGACAGCGATTATCGTCGTGCAACGGGCACTGTGGAAGAAGAAGAGCCAGCCGCCGCACCCCCGATTGGCGATTACGTTGACTACGAGGCCGCCCAAATCAAAGATGAGGATCGGCGTCGCAATGAACGCAAGAAGGGTAAAAGCCGGGGCAAAGGGCGCAAAGACGAG
>WNFI01207725.1_pt2 | contig 12611 bp, 13 predicted proteins | sample 5400471 | NCBI WGS metagenome assembly WNFI01 (sample SAMN13153348, study PRJNA577476) | soil metagenome | isolation source: 100 cm saprolite on Douglas fir-dominated hillslope | place: USA:California | collected 2013-09-17
GGCTTCGGCTCGTCGTCCAGGCGCGGAAGCAACGGCGAAAGGTCGTAGCGGAAGATGTGGAGGACGCGCCGCACACCCGCCGACCAGAGATCGGCCTGCGGCCGCACCCAGCCGCGGTGGAGGTAGTGAACCTGCATGACCCGCAGCGTAGCGCCGCCCTCGGGATTGAGCGGGTCCGGTCGGGCGCGCGTCAGCTGCCGGCACCATTCGTGCGCCTCGACCAGCACGTCGCGGGTGGGCAGCCGGCGGGTCGGCACCCGGCAGCGCGAGATACGCTGCGTGTGGAAGCGGGCCATCTTTCCAGTGAGCCACGATTGGCCGCTCTCCTTGATGTGCTCGCGCAGGGCGTATGCGAGCCCGGTGATCAAAGCGAGCGCGAGCAGGCCCCAGCCGATGTCGCCGGGAGCCGGGCGGCGCGCGAGGATCAGCTGCAATGGAATGGTCGCCACGATTCCGCCGACCAGCGCACCGGCGACGCGCGTCCAGAGCTGGAGGCGTTCGTCGAGCTGCTCGCTCTCCCGGTCGAGGAAGAGGACCTCGTCGAAGTGCTTCTTGAGTCGCGCTGCGCGCCCGAGGTAGCGCTCGAGCGCCTCCGGCGCAGTAGGGTCCGCCCGCAGCAGGCCGCGCGACCCGCGATAGGACATCTCCTCGCGGAGCACCTCGGCGATGCGGGCGGCCAGCCCTTCGAACGCAGCCCTGACGGCAGGGGTTGCGGCGGCCGCGCCAGAGTCGCGCGCGAGCCGATCGGCTTCGGCGAGCATGTCGAGCAGCCGCACGCTGACGAACTCATCGATCAGCGCCCGCTCCTTGACGATCAGCGCCGGATCCTCCGGACCCACCCCGGTCAGCTTGTCTCGCGCCTCGCGGACTGCGCGCAGCGCTGCTTCCAGCCAGACCGTGAGGAACGGCTGCCCGCCCAGGTCTGGCAACGCTTGCGCGGCGGCTGCCGAGCGGCAGTGCCGAGCAAATCCCTCCTTTGCGCGGTCGAGCATTCGCGTGAGCGTGACCGTTCTGCGACGCAGCTCATCGATGGTGAGGTCGCTGGAGCTGGCGATCGCCGCCGGCCCATCGAGCCGCGTGAAAACTTGTAGGAGGTCCCACGGCGCCTCGCGCGTGGCGGCGCTGCCGGGAACCTCGAGCTCGACGTCGATCTCGTAAGCGAGCCGTCCCTCCTGGAGCCACGGCAGCGCGATCACCCACTCGACATGCGAGGCGTCGTGCACACGCAGCTGGATCGCCGAGGCATCCGCAGCCAGCTCGGCGAGCACCGCCTTGGCGGCATCCTCTGTCGTGTGCGTCATCTCCGCCATCGTCGCTCGCGTATAGCGACAGCGTGTTCCGGTGGCTCGTCGACCACAAGGAGCTGCTGCCCGAGCCCGGAAGTTCCTGTTGACGTTGCAAGGCGCAACCCCCTGAGGCACCCACCTGGCACTTTGCAATTCCGCGGCGAGCGCCGCCGCGAAAATCCGCGCAGGGCCGGCGGATCCTTGATTGGCATGGCGGGTGCTCCTTTGATGGCCGGCAGGCGACTCCTGCAGGGAGCGGGCAAATGCCGCCCACGCGAGCCTTGGTCATCGACGACGAGCCAAACATCCGGCGTACGCTGGCGGTTTGCCTCGCCGGCTTCGGGTGCGAGGTCACCGAGGCTACCGGAAGCGAATCCGCGCTCGAGTCGTTGATGCGCGGGCCGCAGGACATCGCATTCCTCGACCTCCGCCTCGGAGGCGAGAGCGGTCTGGACCTTCTCCCCCGGCTGCTGGCCGAGCGGCCCGGCCTGGAGGTCATCCTCATCACCGCGTACGCGACGGCGGACAGCGCCGTGTCCGCGATGAAGCTGGGCGCGAAGGACTATCTCTCCAAGCCCTTCACGCCGGCTCAGGTCCGCCACCAAGTCGACCAAGCGAGGGAGCGGCTCTCGCACCTGCGCGAGCTGAACGAGCTGCGCGATCGCCTGAGCGAGTTCGCCCCCGAGGCACTGCTCGAGCCGATCGGCTCCGCCATGCGGGACGCGCTCGAGGTCCTGCGCCGCGCCGCCGGGCACGACGTACCCGTGCTGCTCCGCGGCGAGAGCGGAACGGGCAAGAGCGTGCTCGCCCGCGCGTTGCACGGACTCAGCGCGCGCCGGGAGGGGCCGTTCGCGGTGGTGAACTGCCCCACGCTGACCGAGGAACTATTGGCGAGCGAGCTGTTCGGCCACGTCAAAGGTGCGTTCACCGGCGCCGTGCGGGACCAGATCGGCCGGGTGGAGAGCGCCGAGGGCGGGACGTTGTTCCTCGACGAGGTTGGCGAGATCCCGCTCGGCGTCCAGGCGAAGCTCCTTCGCTTCCTGCAGGACAGGAACTTCGAGCGCGTCGGCGATTCACGCACCCGGGTGGCCGACGTCCGCGTGGTGACTGCGACCAACCGCGACCTGGAAGCGGACGTGCGGGCAGGCCGCTTCCGCGAGGACCTGTTCTTCCGGCTGAACGTGGTCGAGGTGGTCGTTCCTCCGCTGCGCGAGCGCCGCGAGGAGATCCCGCTCCTGGCTCGGCGGTTTCTCTCCTGTGTCGCCCGATCCGCCCGCAAGCCGGTGCCGGCGCTCTCCGATGCCGCGGAGCGAATGCTCCTCGAGTACCCCTGGCCCGGCAACATTCGCGAGCTTCGCAATGCGATCGAACGTGCAGTCATCCTATCCTCTAGTCCGGTGCTGACGCCGGAGGCCTTCCCCAGCCGGGTCGTCGCTCAGTTGCAGCGGGTGCCGGTCGTGGGGGGCCACTACACCGTGGAGGAAGTGGAGCGAGAGCACATCCTGCGAGTCCTCGTGAGCGCTCCTTCCCTGGAGGATGCCGCGCGCGTCCTCGGCATCGACGCGTCGACTCTCTGGAGAAAACGCCGCCGCTGGGGAGGGATTCCCGATGCGTGAGCGGGAACCCGTCACGGCGAATCGAGGACCTCTCTCACTTTGGAGAGAAGCGCCGCAGGCGTAATCGGCTTCTGCAGCAAGGCCGCTTCCGCGAGCAGCCGAGACGCCGATTCGGCGCCGCCCATCTGCGGCATGACCACGTCGGTCAGGAGCAGATCGATTACCCCGGGCTGTTGGCGATGCGGAGCGCATCGCCGCCGTGCTTCGCTTCGATCACGCGATATCCGTTCCGCTGCAGGATGGAGCGCACCAGCTTGCGTACGCCCTCTTCGTCCTCCAACAAAAGGACCGTCTCCGAGCCACGCAGCCGCGGGCTCCGCTGGCAGTGACGGGGCCTTTTCGCTGCCTGGCCCGGCGACGGGAAGGTAGATCTTGAACGAGGTGCCCTTTCCCGGCTCGCTGTAGAGCCAGATGGTCCCCGCGCTGTGGCGAACGATGCCGAAGACCGTGGAGAGCCCCAGTCCCGTGCCCTTTCCTGGCTCGTTGGGCGGGGACCACCGTCAGGTCCACGTCCTCGCCGATCAGACGCCGGAGCATCTTTTCCATGGAACCCACGACCTGGTTGAGATCCACCACGCGCGGCTGCAAAACTTGTTGCCGGCTGAACGCGAGCAGCTGCTGGGTGAGGGCCGCCGCGCGCTCGCCTGCAGTCTTGATCTCGAGCAGATCTTCGCGCATCGGATCGCCGGGTTTGAGCTCCGCCGCGAGCAGTCCGCTATAGCCGAGAATGACGGAGAGTAGATTGTTGAAATCGTCCGGCGCTGGACCACAGACCCGATCTGGGATCTCCCCGGAGAGCAGGGCCTTGATGGTCGCTGCGGCCTCGGAAAGCCTTTGTGCCAGGTCTCGCGTGTGCAGCGCCTCGCTGGCGTTCATGTGCTTCCCAACGTCACCAAGACCTGCTTCCTGTCGCTGAGGTTGCCGATCAATCGTTGCACGGGCAACGGCAACAGCTTGAGGAGCGTCGGGGTCACGATGATCCCATCGGCCAAAGCTCGCGCCGGGTGGTCGAGCAGGTTAGTGGGCTCCGCCGTCGCCATTCGCCGGAGCGCCGCCCTTCGCGACGACTTGAAGTCTCGCGGCGGCTTCGGCCTGAGCGAGTCGCAGCTGCAGTCGCTTGAGATCGGTAGCAACCTGGGAACGCTTCTTCGCCGCCCGCTCTGCCTGCTCCCACTCCCAGCGGGCCACGCCCATGAGCACCTTCCCCTGGGCGACAAGGACATCGGTGAGGGTGACTGCTCGTCTGCTTAGGGATCTTTCGTGCTGGACGGGCGACCTTGCGCTACGGCCACCCATGCTTCGGTAGATTAGCCGGATGGACCTCGACCGATCCCTCGCGCGTGCTCTCCTGAGGCTTTCGTTGGGCACGAATCTTCTGATGCACGGCCTGGTGCGCCTGCCCAAGCTCCGCGGGTTCGCGGAAGGCCTGGCGCGAGACTTCTCCGGGACGGTGCTGCCCGCGGCCCTGGCCCGCGGCTTCGCGCTTTGCCTGCCCTTCGCCGAGCTGGCGGTAGGCGCATTGCTCGTCATCGGCCTCTGGCAGCGGGCAGTGCTCACGGTCGGCATCCTGCTCATGGTGGCGCTCAGCATCGGCACTGCGCTTGTGCAGCATTGGGACACGTTGACCCAGCAGATGGTGTACGTATTCCTCTACGCCGCCCTCCTCGCGACGCGCTCCTGGGACCGCTGGTCGATGGACGCGCGCCCACGCTGAGGGATCCGCGCGCGGTCGGGGTCACAGGATGCGCTCGCGCATCGCGTCATCTCTCGCGAGCGCTCGCCTTGACTTTCGTGAAACGGGAGAGCACGTCGGTGCGTAACGGATGGAGGCGGCACGAGTCCTTAGCACAAGGAGGAGTCCCCGATGAAGAATGGAACGTTGAAGGGTGCGGCGATCGCCGGAGCGCTGGCCACGTTGATGGCACCCGCGGTCGCTTTCGCCGCCAAGAGCAAGGCGATGAAGGGCGTGCACTGCGAGGGCACGAACGACTGTAAGGGGAAGGGCAGCTGCAAGAGTGCAAGCCACGACTGCAAGGGCAAGAACGACTGCAAGGGCCAGAGCTTCACCCCGGCCAAGGACGCCAAGGAATGCGAGGCCAAGGGCGGCAAGGTCGAGTCGGGCACGAAGAAGATGTAAGGAGACCATCGGGCCGGCGGCCGCGCGCTGCCGGCTCATCTCCTCACCATGAGCGTCGCGCGACCCATCTTGGGACACGGCGTCGGGCTTCGCCCGCGCCACTTCGGTCGGCTCTTCGCCGAGCGTCCTCCAGTCGACTGGATGGAGGCGGTGAGCGAGAACTACCTTGCACCCGGCGGCCGGCCCGTCGCCGCGCTCGAAAAAGTGCGGCGCGACGTGCCGGTGGCGCTGCACGGAGTCTCGCTCGCCATCGGTTCCACCGCCGCGCTCGACCGGCCCTATCTCGCGGCGCTGCGCGCACTCATCGATCGCATCCAGCCGGTCATCATATCCGACCATCTCTGCTGGGGCCGCCACGGCGGCCGCTACGTCCACGACCTCTGGCCCCTCCCGTTCACCGAGGAGGCGCTCGCCCACGTCGTCGAGCGCGTCGGGCGTGTGCAGGAGGCGCTCGGGCGGCAGATCCTCCTCGAGAACGTCTCCTCGTACCTCGCCTTCCGCGAGTCGGAGATGAGCGAGTGGGAATTCCTGGGAGAAATTGCCCGGCGCGCGGACTGCGGCATCCTTCTCGACGTCAACAACATCTATGTCACCGCCCGCAACCACGGCTTCTCCGCCTCCGACTACATCGACGGCGTGCCACCCGACCGCGTCGCGCAGTTCCACCTTGCCGGCCACAGCGACAAGGGCGCGTACCTTTTCGATTCGCACGATGCCCTGGTGCCCGACGCCGTCTGGGACCTCTACCGGGCTGCGGTCGCCCGCTTCGGTGCGGTGCCCTCGCTGATCGAGTGGGACGACCACATCCCCGAGTTGGAGGTGCTGGTCGGAGAGAGCCGCCGGGCCGCCGCAATCGAGGCCGAAGTGCTGGGCTCCCGCGCGGTGGCGTCGTGAAGCTCGCCGAGATGCAGCGGGTCTTCTACCAGCTCGCGGTCCGCGCGCCGGGCAGCGACGCGCTCGATCCCGCGGCGATCGTCGTCAGCACTCCCGCGCTCGACGCCCGGGCGCGGGTCGGCATCTACGCCGACATGTTCATCTGGCGCCAGATCGATGCGCTGCGCGACGACTTCCCCAAGCTTTCACTGCTCCTCGGCGGCGGGTCCTTCTACGCGATGGCCGAGGAGTACTTGAGAGCGCACCCGTCGCGGCACGCATCGCTCTCCGCGCTGGGGTGCGAGCTGCCCGGTTTCTTGCTGGGCTGGTCGGGAGAGGGGACGCGCGCGGACCTGGCCGACCTCGCAGCGCTCGAGTGGGCGCGGGCCAAGGTCTTCGAGGAAGCAAACGTCGAGGCCGCCCCCCCCGAGTTGTTGCGCGCCTTCACGGCGGACGAGTTGCCCCAGGTCCGGCTGCGGTTCGTACCCGCGCTCCGGGTGGTGCCGCTGAGGCACGACCTGACGGCCTTGTGGCGGGCACTCGAGGAGGGCGCTCCACCCGCACCGGTGTCGCCGCGCCAGGAATCGGTCGCGGTCTGGAGGAGGGAGTTCGAGGTCTTCCACGAGGCCATCGACGCAGACGAGGCGCGGGCGCTCGGGCTTTCGCTGTCCGGCGAGCCGCTCGGCGTGGTTTGCGAGGCGTTCGCGCAACGCCCAGACGCGGTGGAGGCCGCATTCCGGGCCATCTCGAGCTGGTCCGCCGAAGGCTGGATTCGCGCTGGGGAGGTGCCATGAGCACGGCAGCGCGAATCGACGTAGCGTTGCGCCGCCTGACCTTCGCGCAGTGGGTACCGCAGCTCCTCGTGCGCCTCTTCCTCGGCTACTTCTTCTTCGAGACGGGCTGGGGAAAGATCCACAACCTGGACGGCATGACCGAGCGCTTCACGCAGTGGGGCATCCCGGCGCCGGCCATCAACGCGGCGCTCTCCGGCTGGACGGAATTCCTCGGCGGCCTGCTCATCATGCTGGGGCTGTTGACCCGCCTGGTCTCCATCCCGATGTGCATCAACATGGTGGTGGCGATCCTGGCGGTGAGGCTCAAGAAGGTGGGTGGCCTCGACGACTTCGTCGAGCTCGACGAGCCGCTCTACGCGCTCAGCTTTCTCTGGCTCTTCTTCGCAGGTCCCGGGCGGATCAGCCTCGATCACCTCGTCGCCAAGGTGCTCCGCAAAAAGTACGCGGCGGAGATGGGACCCAAGGCTGCGGCGTGATCGGCCTCGCTGTGGCCCTCGTCGCCTCGGCGGGGCTCCGCTACGAGGTGACGGCGAGCGCCGCCGCCAGCGAGCTCGCCATCGAGGCGCGAATCCCGGCCTTCCCCGATCGCGACGGCGAGCTGAGCGTCGACGACGGCGCAGAACCGTTCGTGCGCGACGTGGTGATCCTTTCCGCCGGGGGAACGGTGCCCATCGAGCGGCGCGGCGATTCCTGGTTCGCGCCCAGCTGCGCCGCTCACGGCTGCCGAATCCGCTACCGCTTCGCACTGCGCGAGGCGGCGACCGCGCGCGCCGACGAGGACCTGGCCGCGCTCTACGGGGAGGTCGTCGAGTCGCCGCCCGGCGCGTGGCTTCTGCGGCCTCTGCGCGTGCCTGCCGGGGCGAGCGCCGAGCTGAGCGTGTCCACGCCCGAGGGTATGCGCTTCGTCTCCGGGCTTCCTCGGGGTCTGCTCAGCGTGTCCGCTCTTGGCGCTTTGCCCTACGCGGCGTTCGGGGAGCTGCGTGTCGAGCAGCTGCGCCTGGACGGCGGATCGCTGGTGGTCGCCCTCGCCAAGGCGCGACGCCGGCAGAACGAGGAGGAGCTGCTCGGCTGGATCCGAAGCTCAGCCGCGCTCGTTTCGCGTTACTTCGGGCGCTTTCCTGCCGACGGCGCACTCCTTCTGGTCCTGCCCGTTCCTGGCGATCAGATCCACGGCCGCGCCCGAGGCAGCGGCGGCGCGTCGGTCCTCTTCTTCGTTGGCACCGACCTGGAGATGGCGGACGCACGCCTGAGCTGGCAGCTCGTGCACGAGTTGGTCCACCTCGGGTTCCCTTCGCTGCCCCGCCAGCATCTCTGGGCGGAGGAAGGGCTCGCGACCTATGTCGAACCGATCGCGCGCGCGCGGGCCGGCGAACTGAGCCAGGAGAAGGTGTGGGGGGACCTCGTGCGTGGCCTTCCGCAAGGGTTGCCCGGGCGGAGCGACGAGGGCCTCGATCGAACGCACACTTGGGGCCGCACGTATTGGGGCGGTGCGCTGTTCTGGCTGCTCGCCGACGTCGGGATCCGCGAGCGCACCGGGAACCGCTTCGGGCTCGAGCACGCGCTTCGCGCCGTGGTGGCGCAAGGAGGGAGCATCGCCGAGCGCTGGCCGCTCCGGCGCGCACTCGAGGTGGGCGACCGCGCGGTGGGAACGAAGGTGCTCGAAGAGCTGTATGCGAAGATGAGCTCGGCGCCCGCCAGCGTGGACCTCGATGCTCTCTTTCGCAGGCTGGGGGTCGCGGTGCGGGGGAAGGCCGTCGAGCTCGACGATGGTGCGCCGCTCGCGCGCGTCCGGCGCGCCATCAGCGAGCGACGCTGAGGGCCGCGTTTCGCTCCGAAGTCGTCAGGGCCGATTTCGCAAGAACGCCTCGAGGAGCTCCTCGGGCGTCGCGGGCTTCTTGAGAAAGCGGTCGACGATTCCGGCGATCCGCAGCTCCGCCAAGTGCGGGACCTCGCGGTCGGAGCTGAGGATCCTGCGCAGGCCAGGCTGGGTCGCCGAAAGATACGTCAAGAGCCACGCGCCGGTGCAGCCAGGAAGGCCGTGATCGGCCAGCACGGCGGTGTACGCTCGCACTCCTGCCATGCGCTTCGCCTCCTCGGCGGTCGCAGCCGTATCGACCTCGAAGCGACGTTCGAGCAGCAGGCGCAGCGCATGCAGCGCTGCCGGCTCATCATCGACCAGCAGGATCTTCGGCCGTGACCTCCACATGAGCGACCCCCCCGTCGGATTATATCTCAACTCATGAGTGGTACAACTCATGAGCTCCCCAGGGTACGCGAGTCGGGTGCCGCCCACCGCCTCAGGCTCGCCTCACAGCCACGGAAGATCCGAGTTGAAAGAGCGGTCCGCCGTCATGCGGGCACTCCGCGAGGAGCAGCGGCGCCTGGGCGCCCACCTGCGCAGGCTGAGGGAGGACCGCACGCTGACCCAGGAACAGGCGGCCGAGGCGATCGGGATTCACGCGAAGCATCTACAGCGACTCGAATCCGGCTCCGCGAACGCGACGTTGGCGACGCTCGTGGCCACCTCGCTGGCCTACCGCCTGCCCATCCGGTCGCTGTTCGAGGAGAAGCAGCCGGTGAGTGCCGCGCAGCCATTCCGACGCCTACCGCTCGCGCAGCTGCGCCGCTTCCGGAATGCCGTCCCGCTCTACTCGCTCAAGGCGGCAGCGGGCGGCTTCGGGGCTCATCAGGCAGTCGAGCCCGAAGACTGGGTTGTCCCGCTCGGCCGGACCCGCCCCGGAAAGGGGCTGTTCGTCGCCCAGGTCGTCGGCGACTCGATGCGCCGTCGCATTCCCAACGGCGCCTACTGTCTGTTTCGTCATCCCGTGCTGGGCAACCGCCAAGGTCGGGTGGTCCTCGTCCAGCACAGCACGATCCACGATCCGGAACACGGTGGCCGGTACACCGTGAAAATCTACGAGAGCAAGAAGCGGCGCGAAGACGACTCCTGGCGGACGGTCGAGGTGCGGCTCAAGCCGGACACCGATGCGAAGGGCCACAAGCCGATCGTGCTGCGCGGCGTGGACGAGAGCGAGATCAGGGTGATCGCCGAGCTGGTCGAGGTGCTGCCATCGGCTTGACCGCCGCGAGACTGCCGCCAAGGGCACGCCGACTCAGAGGAGATTTCGTGCAAGTCGGACGCCGCTGAATTGCCAGCGAGCATTGGGAGGGAAGAAGTTCCGGTAGGTGGGCCGGAGATGCGTGGCTGGGCTCGCGCAGGATCCGCCGCGCAGCACCATCCGCCCGCTCATGAACTTCCCGTTGTACTCGCCAAGCGCGCCCGGGAACGGGGCGTAGCCGGGGTAGGGATGGTAGGCGCTCGCCGTCCACTCCCACGCGTCGCCGTAGAGCTGCGCGGCAGCGCCGTCGCGCGCAGGGACGCTCGCAGACGGGTGCAGCCGGCCGCTCTCGACGAAGTTGCCCGCCACCTCCTGCCGGACCGCGGCGAGCTCCCACTCCTCTTCCCTCGGCAGCCTTGCGCCGGCCCACCGCGCGAATGCGTCGGCCTCGTAGTAGCTCACGTGGCAGACCGGCTCGCCCGGATCGAGCGCGAGGCGCCCGCCCAACGTCAGCAAGCTCCGCCGCCCGTCCGCTTGCCTCCAGTAGAGGGGAGCCTCCCATCCATGGCGCTCTCGTGCCTCCCACCCGTCCGAAAGCCAGAGCTCCGGCCGACGATAGCCGCCGTCCTCGATGAATTCCACGAACTCGCCGCACGTGACCAGGCGGCGCGCCAGCTCGAATGGCTCGAGGTGGGCGCGATGGCGGGGCCGCTCGTTGTCGAAGGCGAAGTCGTCGCTGGCGTTCCCGACGTCGACGAGGCCGCCCTCGAACGGCAGCCACCCAGGCCGAGCGGACGCGGCCGAAGCCACGGGTGGAGGCGTGTGGTAGCGGGGCTCGAGCGGGTTCTGGGCGAACGCGTGCTTGATGTCCGTGAGGATGAGTTCCTGGTGCTGCTGCTCGTGGTGCAGGCCCACCTCGACCACGAAGGCGTGCTCGCGGAACGGCTTGGCCGGCGCCTCCTCGAGGAAGCTCTGCATGTGACGATCGACGTGGCTGCGGTAGGCGTCGACCTCGGCGACGGTGGGTCGGGAGAGCAACCCGCGCCGCGCCTGCGGCTGCCGATCGCCAACCGCGTGGTAGTACGAGTTGAAGATGAAGGCGTACCGCGTATCGAGCGGCTCGTAGCCCGCGGCGGCGCGCATGAGCACGAACGTCTCGAAGAACCAGGTCGTGTGCCCGAGGTGCCACTTCGCCGGGCTCGCGTCCGGCATGCTCTGCACGACGCAGTCCTCCGCCTCTAGCCGCTTGCAAAGGCCCGCGGTGAACGAGCGAACCGCGCGGTATCGATCGAGCAGCATCTCTCGACTCAGCGCAGCTCTCCTTGCCGGGGCGTTCCGCCTGATGGTCAATCCGTAAGGCCAGGGCGGGTGGGGGTCAACCCTGCCAGGCTTCGCATTGCTGGAGCAGGCGAACGACCGTCGGACGGGTCGGTGGCTCGCTCAGATGCTACGGCCGTGTCTCCGTGCCGGCGCTCAGCCGGCCTTGGCCACCTTGGCGAGGACGCCCGCGTTCATGATCGCGGCAGCGGCCGGCAGCTTCCCCACGTTCCAGCAGAGCTCGGCAAGCTGCCGCGCCTGGGGTTGCGGCAGAACGCCGTCGGCCAGGTCGGCGAACTTCGCCTCCAGCGCCGCGTCGGTCATCGGCACCTCGACGCTGCCCACCGCGTGCTCGATGCGCTTGTGCAGCTTGCGACCATCCTTGATCGAGATGGTCATGTCCACCTGCGCGGCCTGGACGGTGGGATCGACCACCGGGAAGACGCGGCTGCGCAAGGCCACCACCGCAGGGTCGCGCACGGCACGGTCGCTGTACTGCTTCTCGCCCGCGGCGCCTTCGATGAGCGCCACTGCCACGGTGTGGTAGATGCTGAACTTGCCTTCCAGGCCCTGCTGCGGCGTCTTCTTGCCCGTCAGCTCGAGCACCAGCGGATGCACGCGCAGGTCGATGCGGTCGATCTGGTCGGCGGTGAGGCCGGCCTCGCGGCGGAGCTGGAGCGCGGCGTCGATGGCCGGGTGGAGGACGATGCCGCAGGCAAACGGCTTGTAGGTGTTCAACGCCGTCTCCCAGCGCTCGCCCAGTCCGGAGGTGATCTCTCGGTAGTCCTGCTTGGTGGAGACGGTATTGGCCCACCCGCGCTTCGCCTCGATCATGCCCTCCGAGCTGGTGAACCCCTTGGACGCGAGCACCGCCGCGAACAGGCCGTTGGCGGCGGCGCGGCCGGGGTTGAAGCTCTTGTTCATCGAACCGAACGACTCGCGCAGACCCACGGGCTGCGAGGCCGCGAGGCCCAGCGCCCAGACCATCTGCTGCTCGGTGAGCCCGAGAAGTCGGCCGGCGGCCGCGGCGGCGCCGAAGGGGCCCGTGGTGCCGGTGATGTGCCAGCCGCGATCGTAGTGATCGGGATAGACGGCGTTGCCGATGCGCAGCTCGGTCTCCATGCCGACCACCAGCGCGTCGAGGAAGTCGCTGCCGCTCACCGGCCGCACCTCGGAGAGCGCGAGGATGGCCGAGGCCACCGGGCCGCCGGGGTGGATGACGGTTTTCAGATGCGTGTCGTCGAAATCGAAGATGTGGCTGCTGACGCCGTTGACGAACGCGGCATTCATTGGATCGAGGCGCTCGTTGCGGCCGAACAGGCCGGCCTGGCCCGTGCCGGAGAACGGGGTCAACGCAGCGACCGCGATGTCGACCGTCTGGTGCCGCGAACCGCCCACGGCCACCCCGACGTAGTTGAGCAGAGTGCGGGCGGCCTCCTTGCGCACGCCAGCAGGAATATCGTCGTGGCGCACCTGCAGCACCCAGTGGGCAAGCTGGCGGGTCACGCCCGCGCCCGGCGGGGCCGCAG
>WNFI01323623.1_pt2 | contig 12611 bp, 12 predicted proteins | sample 5400471 | NCBI WGS metagenome assembly WNFI01 (sample SAMN13153348, study PRJNA577476) | soil metagenome | isolation source: 100 cm saprolite on Douglas fir-dominated hillslope | place: USA:California | collected 2013-09-17
AGAAGCTCCTTGCAATCAGTCGAGATGGTCGCCGTGCCCGCCGCGAGCCGCGGTGGCGAACAACTGCGGTCGCCTGCGGTCGCTGGCGGACAGCCGACATCGCAGGCCGCAGGTCATAGAGCTCACAGGTCATGGCCGGGCAACGGCCGAGACTACCCAAGCTGATACCGCGGGTTCGTTCCCGTCACCCCCTCCATCTAACCCGCAAGCTGCCGTCCGCAGCGTTACTTGTGGACGTCGACGTAGATCACTTCGATGGCGTTGTTTCCGTAGCCGAGACGGTTCCAGGGCGGGTTGTCGGGTTGCACATTGCCGGCGGCGTCGGTCGCGCGGGCGCGCACGGTGTGCCGTCCTACGTCAGTGGCGTGCCAGTCGAAGGACCAGTCCTGCCACTGATACGGCCCTGCGGGCGGCTCGAGCTTCGCGGGATACCAGTCGCTTTCGCCCGTGAGGCTGACCTCGACGCTGGTCACCGGGCCGGTGCCGGTCCAGGCCTTGCCCCGCACGGTGTAGGTGCCGGCCGCGATGTTTGAGCGCGGAGCGGGATCGGTAATGCGCGCGCGCACGCGCATCGAGGTCACCGGCTCGCGCCGCTGATCGGGCCACTCGTACATGTAGTGGCCGGTCTGGAACTCGCCATCGTAGGGCACGGTGGTGCCGTTGATCCGCTTGAGCCACTTGACCGACGCCATCCCGTACCAGTGGGGCACGATCAGCCGGAACGGCGCGCCATGCTCGGGGCGCAGCGGCGCGCCGTTCATCTGATAGGCAATCAGGATCTCGGCCGCCGGATCAGCCGCGTGGGCGAGGGTCAGCGCTCGGCCGAAGCCGATGTCGTCGTACTGGTGGTAGGGGCCGTGATCGGCGCCCTCGAAGATGACATTGACCGCCTCGGCCGCCGGCCCCGCCTGCGCCAGGACCTCGTGCAGCAGGGCGCCGGTCCACCGGGCCGTCGAGACAGCGTATTTGCCCCATGGCTCGCCGGTCGGCAGCGGCGTCTGCGCGAGACGCCCGTTGCCAGCGCACTCCAGCGTCACGGCCCGCTCAACCGCGGGCATGCCCCGCAGGTCATCGAGTCGCAGCGTCATCGGGTTGCTGACCACGCCGCCGATTCTGAGGATGCCATCATGTGCAGGAAGCGCAAAGTTGCAGCGAACGTAGTGCAGGTCGGTTGGCGTAATGGCTCCAGCCAGCGCCTCCGGCGGCGCTTCAGCGTTGAACGGCTCCGGCTGGATCACGGTCAGAGTGCCACGCTCTTGCTGCAGGCGATCTGTTGCTGTCATACCCTCGGCTCCCCCCTGGGTTGAGGTGAAGTGGTCACAGGAAGAACAGGGCGAATTCGATCGACGAGCCGACGGGGAAGCCGGTCGCGCCCTTTCGGTCGTGGCCGAGCCCCTGGTCACGCCAATAATCACGGCGGCGGACACTCGCCGTAACTACCCACCGAGCGGTATTCCTCAGCGGGTCACTACCGGTCAGCCCGTTTCCCAAGCCCTTGGCATACCCGCAAGCGGCCCCGCCACACCGACAGCCAGGGCGCAGCAGACGGCCGCCCCGACGGCGGGCCATCGTGGGGGCACGGGAGCGCCTGGTGGAGGCTTTCCCCTGGTCAGCGTGGTGCGGTGCTGGACGTAACTCATGATGGTGAGCGTTAGCCCCACTAGGGTCATGAAGATCCCGAGGGATCCAGCGACGTAGATCAGGCGGGGGTCCGCCCGCATGGCCGTGCCCGGGGTGCCCGCGCGCCGCACGTCGCGACCGCGCATCAGCCCTCAGCTCTTCTGGCTCTGGGCTGATGCGCCGAGCGGGGTTCCGCAGGTTAGGGATTGGGCGGGCCGAGGAAGGGGAACTCGGCCAGGTAGTCGTTGTGTGGTTTGAGGCCGTCGGAGGTGACCTTTCCCTTGGTGAGCCAGGCGAAGCGGTCGCTGAAGACGTCGTCGGTGAGGACCCGGCCGTTAGGATAGGTGGCCGGTTGGGCGCGGTCGTAGCGAAGGATGTCGGGGAGCACCTTTAGGGCTGCCGCTTGTGCCTGCTCGCCGGTGTAGCCGCCGGCGTCTTGCAGGATCTTCGACCACGGTTGCAGGTAGTTGGCCACGTCGTCGGCCGGGTGCCGGGTGTTGTACTCGTCTTTGGCGCCGTCGGGGTTGATGATCGGGTTCATCGACGGGTGGCCGCCGCGGTCGATCTGCACGAGCATGCCGTCGCGGCGCAGGCTGACCGTTGCCCAGACGCCGATGACCGGGCCGCCGAGCATGCCGTTGGGCGCCTCCAGCGCTATGGACAGCACGTTCTTGCCGGCGAAGGTGTCTTGTCCGGTCCAGTGGAATCCGTGCAAGGCGCCTTCGGCGTCTGCGAAGAACGGGTCGCTACGGACGCCGGTGAACAGTCGGCACGGGCCGACCTGGACCGGCCGGGCGGTGGCGTTGAAGCAGACCGGCGTGGCCTCGATCAGCACCTCGCCGACTGGCTCGGGCTCGCGGGCCTGGCTGCCGGTGGCGTAATAGGCTGTCCCGGTCTGCGTGCCGTCCCTAGTCTCGGAGAACACGAACGCGAACGCGGCGTCGGCGTGCAAATCGCCGTCGTTGTCGCTGTTGATCCGGTAGACGGCATCGGGGTAGAAATCCGGGCCGGTCATGAACGGGTTGGCATCGATGATCAGCACTGTCTTGCCGGGGTCGTCGGGCGAGGGGAATACGAACAGGTCGGTGAGGTCTAGGCGCGCGTCGTCGCCGGGGAACTTCAGGTTGGCGGCGCTGAAGTGGTTAGACATTGTCGCTCCTCTGGTTGCGGGCTTGGGCTGAATGCAGCTCCAGGCCTGGGTGTGTGCGGGCCCCGTAGGACGACATGTGGCGCAGCGAATCCGGGCCGCATCACCGGCCAGGGTTCGCTGCCGCGCGGTGACCTGCCAAGCCGCACCGCGATCGCTTTTGCGGCACCGGCGCGAGCCTTCGCGGTGGGATGCTGTCGCCCTGCCATGGATTAAGAGTGCGTTGCCACCTCGGGCGACGCCACGACCGGCTTCCTATCTTCTGGTAGGCGCAGCCTCCTACCGCACGTAGCACGGCGGAGGACCTCGGAGTGCGACTGTTCGCCGGCTTCACCCTCTGGGTGGCGTACCTGGTCCTCAACCGGAAGGCGCTGGCCTGGGCCGCATGTGCGGTCCTGCTAGGAATCGCGGCGCTAGGCCTGACCATGTTCCTGCGATGGATTCGGTGTACCGCGGACCAGCAGACCCGGTCGGCCCGCCCGGCGCTCTCCACGCCGTGTACGAGATCCCGGCCGAGGGGCACTTCCCGGTGATCTTGGTAGCGTGCCACGGCTTGCTCGCCGTGAGCACACTCATCTTGGTCCTGCTCAATACGCTTGGCGTCGGAGCCTGACGGCTCGATCCTGGGCAGCCGGGGTCTCACCGGTGCAAGGTAAGCGTCAAGGCGAGTGCAAGGTAAGCCGTCCACATTGGTAGCACACGGTTGTGCTGCAGTCCCGTTGCATGTTGTAGCTAGGACATCTGGGCGCCTGGGCATGGCTAAATGATCGTCATCTTCGCAAGGACAGGTCGATGAGGGTGCTTCACTTCGCCGCGAGGGGACGCTCGCCGGGTCGCAGGCGCCGCGGCAGGCTGCAGCGGCGCGGATCGCAGGGCGAGCACATCTTGCAGCAGCGGTATGGTACGACTGAGCGGGCGAGCCAGTTTTATGACAATCAGGTCAGCGAGCAGCTAACTCCGAAGATGATCGAGTTCATCGGGCTTATGGAGATGGCGTTCATCGCCACAAGTGACGCGGCCGGTGAGTGCGACTGCAGCTTCCGGGCCGGGACGCCAGGTTTCCTGCGGGTGCTCGATGACCGTACCATCGCCTACCCCGAGTACCGGGGCAATGGCGTGATGGCGAGCCTTGGCAATATACTGGAGAACCCGCACATCGGCATATTCATGGTCGACTTCACCCATGATCTTATTGGGCTTCACGTTAACGGTGACGCTGAAATTGTCACGCCAGCACACATGCAAGAACTCGATGGTTGCCTGCCCGAGCATGCCGCTCACCCAGCCCGGCGGCCGGCCCAATGGGTACTGGTGAGGGTCACCGAGGCATATATCCACTGCTCCAAGCACATTCCCAAAATGATTCCGCAGACCCGGGTCCGGCACTGGGGCACAGATAACCCGCGCCACAAGGGTGGCGACTACTTCGGCGCTGCCGCCAGGAAACTAGCCGAACCGGAAGCCGACCCCGTGCCGGCCGGGACCGCAGCGGCGAGCCTGAACGAAGCCGGCTAGCGCGCCACGGTGTCGGCCGGGGCAGCAGCGCTGGCGCCACTGCGCCGGCCAGCCCAACCGGGGTCAGCGGGGAACCCGCACCCCGTACTCGGCCCGGTCGCCGCGGATCCGGTGGACGATGTGCGCAACGGTCCGGCCCCTAGTGTCGCTGTTGGTCCCTCTCAGCAGCAGCAGCGGCGCCCCGACCGGCGCCTCCAGCCAGGCTGCGTCATCCGGGGTGGCCGGCACCGCGGAGAAACGGCGGTCGTCGCGCCAGACCTCGATGCCGTGGGCCGCGGCCAGGGCAGTCTCTGACGGCAGCGCGTCCCCCGGGGACAGCGGGCCGTCCTCAATCTGGCGCGCGATATCGGCCCGCAGCTGCTGCCAGATAGCCATCCCTCCCGCACGGAACACGGGACGCCCTGTGCCCCGGCATCATTGTCGCCGACGGCGCCGCCCCGGACCCGGCGGCCGGCCGTGGTGAGACCACGTTCACCTTGCCCGTCCAGCTGATCACGGCAGCCCGCGCCAGCGGCGCCGCAGGAGGTACGCGCTGGCCTTGGGCCGCCGGTCACGGGTGAAAACCCCCTTCTTGTTGCCGTCGACCCGCATGACCCCGGATCCTGTGGCGAAGTCGGCGAAGTTCCAGACCTGCTCGCCGACGACCGCGTCTACACGGTCGAAGACCCGGTGTGACATGGCCAGCAGCTCGACCTGGTACTCCTCGGTCCATGGCACCGGCGTGACGCTGTGCAGGCCGGCGATGGTGTCTGCGCCGTACTCGGTCATGATGATCGGCTTGCCGAGCTTGCCCGCCCAGGCGATGAGCTCGGCCTCGAGCGCGCGTTCGGCAGCCGGCAGGTCGCCGGTGTCCACGTACCAGCCGTAGTAGCGGTTGAGCATGACGATGTCGAACAGGTCGGCCACGACGTCCTTGTCGGCGGGCGCCAGCATCACGTTGACGAAGCCCACGGGGCGGGAGGGGTCGAGCCCCCGCGTCTCGGCGGCAAGCGGCTCGAAGTACGCCCGCGACTCGGGCGTGTCGGACTCCGGCTCGTTCGCGATGCTCCAGATGACCACGCACGGGTGGTTCTTGTCGCGGGCGACGAGCTCGCGGATCACCTGGCGGTGGACCTCCCGCGTCGCGTCGTTGACGGTGTCCTCGGAGAACGTCTTGAATCCCTGGCCGCCGAAGCTCCCGCTATTGAGGCTTATGTTGAGACCGACGGCGGCGGTCTCGTCGATCACCACGATCCCCCGCCGGTCCGCGTAATCGAGGACCTCCTCGGCGTAGGGGTAGTGCGACGTGCGGAACGAGTTCGCGCCCAGCCAGTCCATCAGCGCGAAATCGTGCACCATGAACACGTTGTCGTGGCCCTTGCCGCGCAGGGCGATGTCCTCGTGCTTGCCGAACCCGCGGAAATAGAACGGCTCGCCGTTGATGAGGAACCGCGTGCCGTCGACCTCGACCGTCCGGATGCCGATCGCCAGCGAGTAAGCATCCACCGGCACCTCGCCATCGCCCCACAGCTGGACGGCCAAGTCGTAGAGATAGCCCTCGCCTGGCCGCCAGGGGTGGGCGTGGGCCACGGCAAGCTGTCCTCCGCCGCCCGCGGCCCGGGCGACCTCGGCGCCGTCGGCGTCCGTCAGCGCGACGCGCACCTGCAGGCCGTCGGCGCCCGCTGTCGCGACCTGGTAATCCACGGTCCCGGTGGCGCCGGCCAGGCCGGTGACGACCGTGACGTCGGTGATGTGTGCCCGGGGCGTGGTGTACAGCCAGACGGACCGGTGCAGGCCGGCGTAGTTGAAGAAGTCATGGAAGTAGCGCTGGCGCGGACCATCGGGGGTCTGCTCGACGTAGCCCGGCGGGATCGACCGCCAGGTCAGGACGTTGTTCACGACGACGGTGATGCGGTTCTCGGCGCCCGCCTCGACGACGTCGGTAACATCCGCCTCGAACGGCGTGTAGCCACCCTCGTGCTCGGTGACGTGGCTGCCGTTGACCCACACGACCGCGCGATGGGTCGCCGAGCCGAAGCGCAGGACGATCCGCTGCCCGGCCCAGCGCGCGGGCACCCAGACCATGGTCTCGTACCACACGTCGCCGACGTGGTCGTGCAGGGCCGGCTCGGGGAAGACATCGTTGTAACTGGCGGGCACCGGCATCTCGCGCGCGCCGCCGGGCAGGCCGTGCTGCCAGCCTTGATCCCGGCCGGCCCCAGCCGCGTCCAGCGCGAATCGCCAAAGCCCGTCGAGGGACTTGCGTTCCCGGGTCGCCGTGTCGCGCGGAGCCAGCACGTCTCCTCCTCAGGTCGGGTGATATCGGCTGGGATCCTAACCGCCACCGCCGTAGGCGTGGCGGGCGTCCTAGTCGTTGACGAGGACCGCAGCGCCGTCGAAACGGCCGGCCTTGAGGTCTTGCAGCGCCTGTTGTGCCCGTGACATGGGGTACACATGGGTGGTGGCGCGCACGTGGTAGCGGGCGGCGAGCGCGAGGAACTCCCGGCCGTCGTGGCGGGTGTTGGAAGTGACGCTGCGTAGTTCCTTCTCGTAGAACAGCTCGTGTTCGTAGTTCAGCCGCGGTATGTCGGTCAGGTGGATTCCGGCAACGGATAGGACTCCGCCACGGTCAAGGGCTCGCATCGCGACGGGCACGAGATCCCCGACCGGCGCGAACAGGATCGCGCTGTCCAGCGGTTCGGGCGGGGAGTCGTACGCGCCCCTCGCCGACGTGGCGCCGAGCTGGAGCGCCAGCCGCTGGGCCGCGTCGCCGCGGGTCAGCGCGTGGACGGTCGCGCCTTGCGCGAGCGCGACCTGGGCGCACAGGTGGGCGCTGTCGCCGAAGCCGTACAGTCCGAGCCGGCCGCGGGAGGGCAGTGATGCGCGCAGCAGCGCCCGGTAGCCGATGATCCCGGCGCATAGCAGCGGCGCCAGCTCGACGTCATCGACGTCGGCGGGCAGGCGGTAGGCGAACGCCGCCGGCACGGTCGTGTACTCGGCGTATCCGCCGTCGACGTCCCAGCCGGTGTAGAGCGAGTTAGGGCAGAGGTTCTCGTTGCCGCGGCGGCAGTACGGGCAGGTCCCGTCGGTGTGCCGTAGCCACGCCACGCCGACCCGGTCTCCCATGGCGTAGTCGGTAACGCCTTCGCCCAGGGCCGCTACCGTGCCAACGACCTGGTGACCCGGTGTGACGTGCTCACGGTGCACCGGCAGGTCGCCCTCACTGACGTGCAGGTCAGTGCGGCAGACGCCGCAGGTGAGCACCCGGACCAGCAGCTCGCCCGGAGCTGGGGCCGGCACTGGTTTCTCTTCGTAGGTCAGCGGGTCGGCCTCGATCGGCCCTGGCTGGCGCACGGCCCACGCGCGCATCGTCGTCGAGCTCTCCGCAGTCATCTGCCTCTCCATGATCGTCCGGGCGGACGTCGTCAGTCACCGCTGGATCGCGTACTGGACGACGACGAGCTGGCGGCGATCGCCCGTCAGGGTCCTTTCGCGGGCGGCCGGGGCGGCGCATGGGTGAGACCGCCCCGGGCAGGCGCCTGGCTTCGGCGAGGGCCCCGCGCAGCAGGAACTCGATCTGGCCGTTGGTGCTGCGCAGCTCATCGGCGGCCCAGCGGGCGAGCGCGTCGTGGACCGCAGGGTCTAGCCGGAGGAGGATCGTCTTCCGCTCGGTAGCCATGCGGCGGCCGGGTCTCCCTTACTGGTAGTAACTGATATCAGTTTAGTCATCTCTTCGGCCCCTATCGTGCAGCGGCACGATGTTGGCAGGTCGCAACGACGGGAGTCGCTCGCCCCACGGCGGCGACCCAGTAAGCACACCGAGCTGACGCAGAGGTGCACTAGCCTGTAGCTCCCGACGTGACGTGCTCCGCTCAGGCCCGCGCGTCGCCAGGAAAGAGAGGGCAAGGGCAGGCAGCGGTGCTCCAGTCGTTCTGCGAGGGCAGGCTTTTCGCCGAGCGGGCCAGCCTTGAGCCGACCGAGGTGATTGGTCTCCACGGCTGGGCCCGGAGCCGGGAGGATCTCGCCGGGCCGCTTGCCGGGCTCAACGCGCTTGCCGTAGACCTGCCCGGTTTCGGAGCGTCACCCGAGCCGCCGGAGGCGTGGGACTCCCGCGCCTACGCGGCGCTGATCGCCGAGGTGCTGGCCGGTCTCGACCGGCCCCAGGTGCTGCTCGGGCATTCGTTCGGAGGCCGCGTCGCGGTGAAGCTGGCGGCGGGGTGGCCTGAGCTGGTATCGGGGCTTGTCCTGGCCGGCGTGCCGCTGCTGCGCCAGCAACCCGCCGGGATATCCCCCGCCTGGCGCTTCCGCGTGGCGCGCTGGGGCAGCCGCCACGGTCTCGTCTCAGAGTCCCGGATGGAGAAGCTCCGCCAACGTTATGGCTCTGAGGATTACCGGCGCGCGAGCGGAGTCATGCGCTCGGTCCTGGTCCGCGTGGTGAACGAGTCCTATGAGGAGGATCTCCCGCGGATCACCTGCCCGGTGGAGCTCGTCTGGGGGTCGAACGACACGGCCGCGCCGCTGCCGATGGCCCGGCAGGCGTGCGGGCTGCTGCCTAACGCGCGGCTTGAGGTCATCGAGGGCGGCGGGCACATGACGCCGCTCTCAGCCCCGGACGCGCTGCGCAGGTCGGTGGGCCGGCTCGTCCGCGCGAGCATCCCGTGATCGCCGAGGTCGTCTATGCCCTGACGGTGGCCGCCGCCCTGGGCGGCGGCTCGCGCTGGCTGCGCCTGGCCCAGCGGGAGCACTACATTCCGGGCTCCGTGACCCGCTTCGCGGTCCGCTGGTGGCTGTCGCGGCCGCAGAACCTGGTGATCGGCGCCGCGCTCGTGGTCAGCGCCGGGATGGCCTGGGCTGGCTGGTGGCAGGCCTGCGCGGCGGCGGGGGTCCTCAGCCTGGCCGGCCCGGTGGGCCTCTCCTACCGTGGCCGGAGCGGCAAGCTCGCGTGGACCAGGCGGCTGCGGACCCTGGCCTCGGCGGACGCTGTGCTCGTCATCGCGGTCGCGGCCGGCGGCGTGTTCGCGGGCGCGGGCGCGGGCGTCAGCGCGACGCTGGCGGCAGCCGCGCCCGTCATGGCTGACCTTGCGCTGGCCGCGACGGCGCCGCTGGAGCGTCGCCTCGGCGCCAGGTTCCCCCGCGCCGCCACTCGCCGGCTCGCGGAGGTCTCACCCCGGGTCGTCGCGATCACCGGATCGTATGGCAAGACTTCGACCAAGTTCTATGCCGGCCACCTGCTGCGCGCGAAGTACGCAACGGTGACGAGCCCGGCGAGCTTCAACAACATGTCCGGCCTGTCCCGGGCCGTCAACGAGCGCCTGGCCACGGGCACAGAAGTATTCGTGGCCGAGATGGGCACGTACGGGCCCGGAGAGATCCGGGGCCTCTGCGACTGGCTCAACCCGGAGATCGCCGTCATCACCGCCATAGGCCCGGTACATCTCGAGCGGATGGGATCGCTGGACAACATCGCGCGAGCTAAGGCGGAGATCCTTGAGCGTGCGCGTGTCGGCGTGATCAACATCGACCACCCTCATCTTGCCGGCATCGCCGCCTCCTACCGTGAGCGGGGCGGCACGCTCATAACGTGCTCGACGAACGACCCTGATGCGGATGTACACGTCATGGCCGATGGCACAAAGGCCGCCATCTCGGTACACGGCCATCCGGCTGGCACCGTCGACATGCCCGGAGTGTTTTCCGGAAATGCCGCCTGCGCGGTGGGAGTTGCCCTCGCTTTCGATATTCCCGCATCTGAGGTCGTCGCGCGCCTGGCAAACCTGCCCGGACCGGAGCATCGGCAGGCCGTCCATTCGACAGAGAATGGCATTACCGTTATCGATGACACGTACAATTCGAATCCCGACGGCGCCCTCAGCGCCATCGGGGCACTGGCATCGGCAGGCGCAGGCCACCGCAGGGTTCTCGTGACCCCCGGCATGGTGGAGCTTGGCCGCGAGCAGGCCTCGGCGAACGAGACGTTTGCCCGGCAGGCCGCGTCGGTCGCCACGGACATCCTCATCGTGGGGCGGACGAACAGGCGGGCGCTGCTGCGGGGGGCTGCCGCGGGGTCCGCCGCCGTTACCGTGTGCGGAGACCGGCCCGAGGCGGTCGCCTGGGTTCGCCGTCATCTCGGCGCCGGTGATGCCGTCCTCTATGAGAACGACCTACCTGACCACTATCCGTAACGGCAGGAGCGCGAGATGCCCAATGTAGCGGTTATATTCGGCGGCCCTTCGCTTGAGCACGATGTCAGCATCCTCACCGGGCTCCAGGCCGCCCACGCGCTCTCCCGGAGCGGCCAGGAGCCTACCGCCCTGTACTGGTCGGAGGCGGGCGACTGGTTCCGCGTCTCGCCCCGGCTGGAGGCTCCCGACTTCCTCGACGGCGTGCCCGCGAAGGCCGAACCCGTTGCGCTGGAGCTGGGGGGCCGCGAGCCTGGGTTCCATGAAGCGCGGTCCTTTGGCCGGCGCGGCCGGATCGAGATTTCCGCGGCCGTCATCTGCTGCCACGGAGGCCCGGGAGAGGACGGCAGGCTGCAGGGCCTGCTTGACCTGGCCGGTGTTGCCTATACCGGGCCAGGCGCCGCATGTGCTGCGCTGACGATGGACAAGCTCGCCTTCGGCGGGATGGTCGAGTCCGCCGGGCTTCCGGTGCTGCCCCGGATCAGCTGGAGCCACTCCTCGCCGGAGCCCTCCTTCTCCGGCCCGTACATCGTCAAGCCGCGCTTTGGCGGCTCGTCGATAGGGGTCGAGCTCGTCGCGGACCTGCAGACCGCTCGCGACCTGGCGCAGAACTCGGTGTACCTGCGGCGCGGCGCCGTTCTCGAGCAGTACCGGCCCAATGCGGAAGATATCTACATTGCGATCCGGAGCCATCCGGACCTGGAGTTCTCCCTGGTCGAGCGGCCCCGCCAGCGAGATGACGGCGCCGGCGATCGCCAGATATACGGCTACCAGCAGAAGTACCTGGAGCAGCAGGCCGCGGAGAACAAGGCGAGCGAGATCCCGGCTCGGTTGCCGGACGACGTGTCAAAGTCCGCGCGCGTGATGGCCGAGGAGATCGCGCACCTGACGCGGCTGACCGGGGCCGCGAGACTGGATTTCCTGCGTGACGGCTCGCAGCTGTGGGTCAACGAGCTCAACTCGATTCCCGGCGCGCTGGCGTTCCGGTTGTGGAGCGAGTCCGGCGTCAGCCCTCAGCAGCTGCTGACCGACATGGTGGCCGAGGCCACGGCGCCCCGTCCGTCGCCGCGTGACGTGGATCCGGCCGATCGCGACGCGGCCGAGCGGAAGAGGCTGACGCTGCAGAACGCCGGTCAGATCGCGCAGAAACTCATCTGAGCTCAGGTCGCGCAGCCGGCCGGGCGGCCGGCCCGGGCCTGTCACGCGATTGGCGCCCCGGAGGCGGTGCGGCCGGGGGTCGTCATGGTCGCGGCGCGTCCTCCGCCTCGGGCCCCGCCGCGGGCTGGCGGTCAAGCAAGATCGCGGCCGGGAGATGCCGGCCCGCGAGCAGGTCCTGGACACGGATCTTCGCGTTGATCACGGGCCGTCGCAGGCGCTGCTCGCGGCGGTCCGCCTTGGCGAGCTTCCCGGGCCGTTTCCCGTAGCGCCAGCGGGCCCATGGCGAGCCTGGCCTGGCCAGCCGGACGGCGCCGACGACGAACAGCGGCGGCACGAAGAGGCCGAACAGCCCGGTCCAGATCTTCCCCTTCAGCAGCGTGATCGCCGCGAGCACGAACAGCGCGGCCACCGCCAGGTCAAGCGTGATGACCGCGCTTTCGGGCAGCAGCCGCTGGTAGTCACGGACGTTCTTAACCCCGACCGGAGAGACCCCCATCAGCAGCAGCGCGGTCGCCCCCGCGGCGATGAACACCGCGTCGACCGAGACCCGTCCCTCGTTGCTCCAGTAGACATCGCGCAGGTGCAGTATCAGGGCGAACTCGTCGAGCACCAGCGCGGTGCCGAGCCCGAACAGCGCGGCAGGCCCCGCCCGCCAGGCCAGAGACTGCAGCGGCGCGGCCAGCTCGGCCACCCCGCCGATGCCCATGAAGACCACGCCGAAGACCATGTGGTGAACGTGCACGTCGCCCGCGACGACGTTGCCCGGCCACCACCGGACCTGGGCGCGGATGAGCCGAACGGTGAGGCGGACGAAGCCGAAGCCGACCACGAGCGCCACGAAGAAGCAGAACAGTGGCAGCCGGCCGGTACTCACGATCTGCTGCTGGAACCAACCGGACATGACAACCTCTGCTGGCGGGCTGCAACCGAGCTCTGGTCCATAGTAGGCGCGCCGCAACCCGCCCCCGCCTGACTCCGGCGGCCGCCATCCCCGCGCGCATCTCGGCTGCTGG
>WNFI01318184.1_pt1 | contig 12610 bp, 15 predicted proteins | sample 5400471 | NCBI WGS metagenome assembly WNFI01 (sample SAMN13153348, study PRJNA577476) | soil metagenome | isolation source: 100 cm saprolite on Douglas fir-dominated hillslope | place: USA:California | collected 2013-09-17
TAGCGGCTACGCTTCGCTGATCCCCAAGACAAGGAAATATGCTCGCCTTTGCGGTGAAGAATCACAGACTCGTCCCGGAGAAAAGACCGATACCGAAACCGCGACGCGGGTGGGCGCTGGTGCTGGTGCGGCTGGTGGGAATTTGCAATACCGACATTGAGCTGCTGCGCGGCTATTATGATTTTCGTGGTGTTCCCGGGCATGAATTTGTCGGCACGGTCGAAAAAGTGCGCGGCGTTTCGGCTACGGAAAAGAAAAAATGGGTGGGGCGGCGCGTTTGCGGGGAAATCAATATTTCCTGCAGAGCACTTGGGCGGAGTCCGATCTGCGACTTTTGCCGGCGCGGACTGAATACGCACTGCGCGAGGCGGACCGTACTCGGGATCATCGGGCATCCAGGGGCTTACGCCGAGTACCTCACACTGCCGCTGGAAAATCTCCACGCCGTACCGAATAGTGTCCGTGATGAGCAGGCGGTGTTCGTCGAGCCGCTGGCCGCGGCTTGCGAAATACTCGAGCAAGTTGATGTAAGGAAAATTCAGGAAGCGGCGGTGCTGGGAGATGGGAAACTGGCGCAACTCATCGCACGCGTGCTGGGTACACTGATTCCACGCGTGGTGATGTATGGGAAGCACGAAAGAAAGTTGGCTCTCGCGCGCCGTGCCGGAATTGTGACGAAAAGAGTTCGTGGGGACGCAAGCGATTTGAAGCGCGTTCAAGAGAAATTTCGCCTAGTGGTTGAGGCCACGGGCTCTCCCACGGGTCTTGTGCTTCCACAATACATGACGGAGCCGCGAGGCACGCTGGTTCTGAAATCCACATTCCACGGCGCAGCTCCTGTCGAGACCTGGCCGATTGTTGTAAAAGAAATTACCATCGTCGGCTCACGCTGCGGGCCATTCGCGAAGGCGATTGCGCTGCTCCGCTCTGGCAAGGTCGATCCGACGCAGCTCATTACGCGCCCGTTTCCACTTGGCGACGCGCAAAAAGCCATCGCTTTCGCGCAGCAACCTGGCGTAATCAAAATCTTGCTTGCTAATGAAACTTCGCAGGAGTAAACGACTTACGAAAGACATTGAAGAGGTAAAGATACGCGATGGATCCTCTGACGTCGTTGAAAGTTTTTGTGATAGCTGTGATGTCATTCACACTCGTGGCCGCATTCCGCCGATTCATCTTGGAAACTCCGCCGAGCACGCCCTCAGCTCGCTTCCTACTTCTAATGCGTGAAAATCATCGGCAGTATTTTCGTCGGGATGGTGGCGACCTTCCAGTGGCGCGCTTTCACTGGCTGGAGATTGCCCGTAACACTTGTGGCATTTGCTGTGGCGATTGGCGTCGTATCTTACATTCGGAAGGTCCTCTCAAAAACAAACGTCAAAGACAATCCGATCAATTTATAGGCGGTTGATGCAGGAGGCGACGCAAGCGGCGCCGAAGCCGTTGTCGATGTTGACGACGGTGACGTTGGAGGCGCAGGAATTGAGCATGCCGAGGAGCGCGGCGACGCCGCCGAAGCTGGCGCCGTAGCCAACGCTGGTGGGAACGGCGATGACCGGCACGGAGACGAGACCCCCTACCACGCTGGGAAGCGCGCCTTCCATTCCGGCGACGCAAATGATCACGCGTGCTTGCGTCAATTTTTCGCGGTGTTCGAGCAAGCGGTGAATGCCGGCAACGCCAACATCGTACAAATGCTCGGCGCGGTTGCCCATCATGCGGGCCGTCAGTAGTGCTTCTTCCGCCACCGGGATGTCGCTCGTTCCCGCGGAGACCACGAGGATCGTTCCTTTTCCGGTAATTTCCCGGAGGCGCTCGATGGTGATCGCGCCCGACAACTCGCAAAACTTAGCTTGGCGAGCATCTTTTCCGGCGGCGCATTTTACGGCTGCAAAGATCTTTTTGTCGGCGCGGGTCACCAGGATGTTGTGCCGCGAATCCTTCTTGCGCAGCATGGCGCGGACAATTTCCGCTACTTGCTGCGGTGTTTTGCCTTTGCCGAGAACCACTTCGGCAAAACCCTGGCGGAGGGCCCGGTGATGATCCACCTTGGCAAAGTCGAGATCTTCAAATGGCAGATGCTTCAAGCGCTCGATCGCTTTGTCAGGAGCCAGATCGCCAGACTTCACGGATTCCAGAATCTTCAGCAGTTCAGATTGATTCATATACTCCGGCCGCAGCGAATTCTATCATCGCCTGGGACTCACGCCTCAGCTTGACTTGCCCGGAGGCCGCTGCGAGACTGATTCTACGCGCGCAGAAAACATGGCTGAAACACAAAAACAGATTGTCACCGTGGGTGTGACCGGCGCCAGTGGGGCGATCCTGGCGCAAAAGACGCTGGTGTTGCTCGAAGAGGACCCGCGCGTCGCTCGCGTTCATCTGGTGGGCACAGAGGCTGGCCAGCGGCTCTTCACAGAAGAGATGGGCATTACCTCCGGTGACTTGAAGCAGCTCCCCAGCCGCATTCTTGGCCATCCGGTTGCGAAGATCGATGTCCTGCCGAATAAAGATGTGGGCGCTTGCCTCGCTTCGGGCAGCTACGCCGTGGATGCGATGGTGGTGATTCCGTGTTCGATGGGGACGCTCGGGGCGATTGCCAATGGTATCAGCGACGATTTGGTTTCGCGCGCTGCGGACGTGATGCTGAAGGAAGGGCGAAGACTCGTTTTGTGCGTGCGCGATACGCCGTTCAATCGCGTGCATCTGGAGAATATGCTTCGAGCGCAGCAGGCGGGAGCGGTGATTATGCCTGCGGTGCCTGCGTTTTATCACCACCCAAAAACGATCGACGACCTTGTCACGCAATACGTTTGTCGCGTGCTGGCGCAGATTGGCCTCTCGCAGGACAAGATGTATCGCTGGACGGGCACGCCAGCAGTGAAAAAAGCGGAGGCGTGAGGGCCCGCAAATCAACAATGGCAAACCGCATCAAAACAGTGCTCGAAATGATCAAGTTCGAGCATTCCGTGTTTGCGCTGCCGTTTGCTCTGACGGGAGCGTTGCTAGCGGCGCGCGCGACTCGTCACGGCTGGCCTTCACTTCGTCAAATCTTGTGGATTATTGTGGCGATGGTGGCGGCGCGTTCCGCAGCGATGACAGTGAACCGGATTGCTGATCTTCGCTACGACCGCGAAAATCCGAGGACGAAACAACGCGCCCTGGCGACAGGCGCGTTGACACTGCAATTCGCCTGGCTATTTACGGCAGTTGCTGTTGCGGCATTTTCTTTCGCGGCCTGGCAACTAAATCCGCTCGCGCTGAAGCTGGCGCCCCTGGCCATCACTATTCTCTTTTTCTATTCCTTCACGAAGCGCTTTACCAATTGGTCGCATCTCTTTCTCGGATTTGCGCTGGGCATTTCGCCTGCGGCCGCCTGGATTGCGATTACGGGCAGCCTCGACCCGCGCATGCTCATCCTTTGCGCGGCGGTTACCTTGTGGGTGGGCGGGTTTGACGTGCTCTACGCTTGCCAGGAATGCTCATCCTTTGCGCGGCGGTTACCTTGTGGGTGGGCGGGTTTGACGTGCTCTACGCTTGCCAGGACATTGAGTACGATCAGCGTGCGGGGCTTTTCTCTGTGCCGAAGAAATTCGGAATCGCCAAAGCACTGCTGATTGCACGAACGATGCACGTCGGCGTAATTGCATTTCTAGTCTGGCTGGCACTCAGTTTTGGATTGCCATGGCCCGCGTGGGCCGGAATCGCAGTTGTCGCGTCGCTGCTGGCATACGAGCATTCTCTTGTCAAAGCGAATGACTTGAGCAAGCTGGACGCTGCGTTTTTCACCGTGAACGGCTATATTAGTATGTTGTTCCTGCTGTTCTGGGGCGCGGCGGCAGCGGTTTGGCGCGTTTGAAGCTCTCGACGGGTTCAAAATGAGCGAACTTACGATCATGGACCAGCGGTTGCAGCCGATTGCGGAAAAGGTACTCGCAAACGAGCGCTTGAGCTTCGACGACGGCATCACGCTGTACCGCTCGCCGGACCTGCTGGCCGTCGGCTGGCTGGCGAATCACGTGCGCGAGAAAAAGCACGGAAACGTGACCTATTTCAACGTCAACCGGCACATTAATCCGACGAACATTTGCGTGGCTCATTGCAAGCTTTGCGCTTTTGGGCGCGATCCCAACGCGCCGGGGGCTTATAACTTTTCGCTAGAAGAGATTTACGCCCGCGCCGAGCAGGGCGCGCGGGAAGGCGCGCTGGAGTTCCATATCGTCGGCGGGCTGCACCCGGATTTGCCTTTCGAATATTTTCTGGAGATGATTCGAGGGCTGAAGCAGCGCTGCCCGGGCGTGCATCTGAAGGCGTTCACCATGGTCGAGGTGGGCTACTTCGCACGCATCGCAAAACTCTCGACCAAAGAAACGCTGATCAAATTGAAAGAGGCGGGAGTCGATTCGTGCGTTCGAACGCCACGATGCTCTACGGGCACGTGGAAACGGAAGAAGAGCGCGTCGACCATCTTGTCAAGTTGCGCGAATTACAGGACGAGACGCATGGGTTCGTGGCGTTTATCCCGCTAGCGTTTCATCCGGACAACACCGCCCTCTCGCACATTCCGAAGCCGACGGGCTATGCCGATTTGCGCAACATCGCCGTGTCGCGCTTGCTGCTTGATAATTTCGAGCACATCAAGGCGTACTGGATCATGCTCTCGCCGAGCATCGCGCAGATTGCGCTACGCTTCGGCGCCAACGACCTCGACGGAACCGTGGTAGAGGAGAAAATTTATCACGACGCCGGTGCGAAAACGTCGGAGTTCACGCCGCGTAACGAACTTGAGAGGCTGATCCGCGCCGCCGGGCGCGTTCCGGTCGAGCGCGACACGCTCTATCATCCGGTCGACCGTTCAAAGATGTCGCCGCTGCCTCCGCCCTCGCGGCTGGACCTAGTCTCCCTCACGCTGAATGTCTGAGGCCCGTGGTAGACTTTCTTGAGAGGTACTTTCATGCGACAGGTAATTCTCTATCCCGGCGAGATTGGCTACTGGGTCGCAGAATGTCCGAGTCTTCCCGGATGTGTCAGTCAGGGGAAAACAAAAGAAGAAACCATTCAGAATATACGCGAAGCCATAGAGGGCTATGTCCTCACGCTGCAGGAAGATGGGCTCGTCGTCCCCCCGGACAATTTTGATGCCGTTCTCGTCGCGGTATGACCAAGCTGCCTCGAATCTCGGGGCGTGAGTGCGTTTCAGCGCTTCTCAAACTAGGATTTCATATCAAACGACAGCACGGCAGCCACATCATTCTCAGACGAGAAAGTCCGTTTGCCCAGGCAGTCGTGCCAGATCATTCAGAACTCGATACCGGCACATTGCGCTCTGTCCTGCGCCAAGCCGGAATCTCCCCGGAAGAGTTCATCTCTTTGATATAGAAACGGAGCTATATGAGATGCATTATTGGCCGATACGAGATTTCTCCGCCTTGACAAGTGCTGATAGTCCCTGCCACGGTCAGGCGATTTTTTCTGGGGGCCACACCATGACGTCTTGTCTACGAGCAAAATGCAGGAGTGGCTGAGAAGAGGGAGCAATCCCCAACGACTCCGTCATCGTGTTGCGTCCAAGTTCCGCTTCGGCGCGCTGCAGCGGCCACGGCGAATGATGAATCTCGCCCCGAATGATTTGGCCGCGGCCATCGCTCGTGTAAAGGCAGTACCGCTCGGTCAGGAAATACTCGAGCGTCCCACGCCGTGGCGAAAAAACCTCTCCGGCTGGGCGATACCGGCCCTTCAGCAATCCAGATGGCACTCCGCGATGCGTCCGCTCGCTCTGGTAATGAATCCAGCGTTCCCCTTCTGCGCAGCTCATTCTTGCTCGAAAATATGGCAAGTGAAACCACGCGCGCGCGATGGCAACCGCCAGCGAGTTACCAGCGTCCAGACTGAAAAACCACACGCCGGGCTTTTCGCCGAGAGTCACATAGGTGCGAACATTCAGTTCTGGGAATGCCGAGAGCCAAGGCACCGCGGGCGCCCCGCGCAACCGCACACGGGTCATCCGAAACGGAACTACCGCGAGCCAAGCCTGCCCTTCAAAAGTGTCGACTTGCAACTGCGGAGGCAGAAGCGGGCGCAACAAGGCGGCGTCGACCGGCCAATGCGCAAATAGCAGGTCGTGCCAGGTCTGCGCCATCACCCAGGGCCCGCTGGGAAGAGGCCAGGGCCGGTGCGCGACTTCTTGCAGGATCGCGCTCATCGGCGTACGCAAAGCTTTGTCGACAAGGTCATTTTCTGAATATACCCTTGCAGGAAGCCCGGGAATCGAATTCTCTGGATTCAAATGGAACGAAAGAGCCGTAAGGAGAGAAACCATGCAGCGCAAAGCATCTGCGGTTTGGCAGGGCGGTTTGAAAGATGGGAAAGGCTCGATTTCTACGGATAGCGGCGTCCTCAAACAGACGCAATACTCCTTCAGCACGCGCTTTGAAAACGGCGTCGGCACCAATCCCGAGGAGCTCCTCGCGGCAGCGCACGCGGGCTGTTTTACCATGGCGCTTTCCGCGCAATTGGGCAACGCAGGCATGACCGCGAGCAGGCTCGAGACCACGGCAACGATCTCGCTCGAAAAACTGCCGGACGGATTCGGCATCACGAAGAGCCACCTGGATCTCGTGGCGCAAATTCCCGGCGCGGACAAGGCCAAATTCGACGCGGCGGTGAAGGCCGCGGAAACGGGATGCCCGGTGTCGAAACTCTTCAAGGCGGAAATCAGCGTCAGCGCCCGGCTGGAAGCCTAGAACCCAGGCGCTCTCACGCAACATTTTTACCAGTCGTTTTCACCTAACGTCCTTGCCGGACGTTTTCACGCAAAATCCTTACCGGATGTTCTCATCGAAAGGGTCAAACAGGTACAATGCCGCACATGATTCCAGCTCCGGGCGCGTTCGCTGCAGGTGTGGCGATCTTTGTGATCGTGTTGTGGGACGCGTTCGAGGCCATCATCCTGCCGCGGCGCGTCACGCGAAAGTTCCGCCTCGCGCGCCTTTTTTACCGCTCGACCTGGAACGCCTGGAAATTCGTGATGTGCTTCATCCCCAAGCCCAAGACGCGAGAAGCCATGCTGGGTTTCTATGGCCCGATGTCGCTGCTGGTGCTCGTTGCGGTTTGGGCCGTTGGCCTGGTGCTGGGGTTCGGCCTGATGCAGTACGGCGCCGGGTCCGCTGTGGTGATATCGAGCGGCCCGCCTAGTTTCCTGACGGATATCTATCTGAGCGGCACGACCTTTTTCACGCTTGGGCTGGGCGACGTGATTCCGCGTTCCGGATTGGCGCGTGCGCTGGTGGTTACCGAAGCCGGCTTTGGCTTCGGTTTCCTAGCCGCGGTCATCGGGTACTTGCCGTTCATTTACGGGTCGTTCTCCAAACGCGAAGTGAATATTTCGCTGCTCGATTCCCGCGCGGGCACGCCGCCCACTGCCGGCGAATTGCTGCGTCGCCACAGCTACGCGAATGGCCAGGACGCTCTCTGCCTTCTACTGAAGGATTGGGAACTGTGGTGCGCGGAACTGATGGAGAGCCATCTCTCGTATCCTGTGCTGGCCTATTTTCGCTCGCAGCACGACAACCAATCGTGGATCGCTTCGCTCACGGCGATTCTGGACACTTGCGCGCTGGCCATGGTGGGCATCGAGGGTGCTTGCGAAAAGCAGGCAGAGCTTACCTTTGCGATTGCGCGTCACGCTGTAGTCGACCTCTCGCAAGTCTTCGGCACGGCGCCCAAGGCGCTGCCGCACGACCGCCTGCCAGCGCAGGATTTGCACCACATCCGCGACATTCTCGCGCAGCACGGGATGAAACTCCATGACGGAGAAGATGCCAACCGCAAACTCGCGGAGTTTCGCAAGATGTATGAGCCCTACATTCATGCGCTGGCCAATTATCTAAACCAAACGCTTCCGCCATGGATTCCTGTGAAAAAAGGGAAAGACAATTGGCAGACCACAGCTTGGGCTCAGTCCGCCGGGCTGGCCGATAAAGAAGTGGCCAAGGCCGTCGCCGATGAACACTTCTAGGTTTTCTTGGAGTGGGGCGGCTTGACGCTGCTTTTTTTCGTCCGCTAGTTTTTTCGTTGGAGAAGGTCAATGAAAGCCATTCGCGTTCATCAATTTGGCGGGCCCGAAGCCCTAAAGCTCGAAGAAGTCCCCACGCCAAAGCCAGCCGCCGGACAAGTTCTCGTCCGCATCCATGCCGCGGGTGTGAATCCCTACGACACATACATGCGCGCGGGCACTTACGCAATCAAACCACCGCTCCCCTACACGCCGGGTTCGGATGCCGCGGGAGTAATCGAAGGGATTGGCGATGGCGTTAGGAAAGTGAAGCCGGGCGACCGCGTGTACACAGCGAAAACGGTTACGGGCGCTTACGCGGAATATGCTCTCGCGCTGGAAGAGCAGGTGCACGCGCTGCCCGACAAAATAAGTTTTGGGCAGGGCGCAGGAGTGTGGGTTCCCTATGGCAAGCGCGAAGGAGCGCATCAAGTTTTCGATCACAGCAAGGCGGGCTATCAAGAAGAAATTATGAAAGCGACCGGCGGCCGCGGCGTGGACATAGTTCTTGAAATGCTCGCCAACGTGAACCTTTCCGCCGACTTGAAGCTGCTTGCAACCAACGGGAGGGTGATCATCATCGGCAATCGAGGTGAAATCACGATTAACCCTCGGGATTTGATGCGCCGTCGCGCCTCGGCGAGGGGCTTCACTCTTTGGGCCATCACTCCCGCAGAAGAAGCTGAAATCCACGCTGGCCTCATAGCCGGCCTCGAAAATGGCACGCTCCGTCCCATAGTCGGAAAAGAACTGCCCCTCAGCGAAGCGGCGCGCGCTCACAATGAGATTCTCGAGCCCGGCGCCGCTGGAAAGATGGTCCTCGTTCCCTAGTGTGGTTTTCAAGCCTGACAATCACAGTGCGATGGCACTGCTCCCTGATAAAATCGTTCTGAGTTCGTCACAACCGAGAACATGCCGTATAATCGTGGTTCTCGATTATTGATGCTGGGAATTCTTAGCGGTCATCGATCTCAATATCATCGTGCACATAACCCTCGCACTCTCGGTTGGTCTCGCGTCACAGAATCCCATCAGCCACTATTGGCACAAAATCACCGATAGGACCTTTGCCGGCATCTATCACGCCAACGGCTTCGACCTGGCGATGATGATTCCCTACTTCATCGTCCTTTTTGTCCTCGCCGTTTACGGCCTCCATCGCTATTGGCTGGTCTATGACTATTTCATGTACTCCAAGAATGTTCCTCCCGCTCCGCCGCCGGTCGCAAATTGGCCCCGCGTCACTGTGCAGTTGCCAATCTTTAACGAGCGCTACGTTATCGAGCGTCTCGTGGAAGCAGTGTCGCGCTTCGACTACCCGCCTGAACTGCTCGACGTGCAAGTGCTGGACGACTCTACCGACGAGACCTGCGAGGTCGCTCGCGGCTGTTGAAAATGGCCTGAAAACCGCCAAGGGCGAATTCGTCGCCATCTTCGACGCCGACTTTCTCCCGGAGCCTGATTTTCTTCGCCGCACCATTCCCTATTTCATGAATCCAAATGGCGGCGAGAAAATCGGCATGGTGCAGACGCGCTGGACTTATCTCAACAGCGACTATTCCTTGCTCACTAACGTGGAGACGATTCTCCTGGACGGCCACTTCGTCGTCGAGCACGGCGCGCGTTCGCGCCGCGGCACGTTCTTCAACTTCAACGGCACGGCCGGCGTGTGGCGCCGCAAAGCCATTGACGACGCGGGCGGCTGGGAGCACGACACACTCACGGAAGACACCGATCTTTCTTATCGCTCTCAGCTCAAGGGCTGGAAGTTTCTCTACCTCCCGCAGATCGAGTGCGCTTCCGAGCTTCCCGTGGACATGAACGGCTTCAAAGCCCAGCAAGCGCGCTGGGCCAAGGGCCTCATGCAAACCGCAAAAAAAATCCTTCCCAAAGTTTGGAAATCGGATGCGCCTTGGCACGTCAAGGCCGAGGCTTTTTTCCACTTGACCGCGAACATCAGCTATCCGCTGATGGTTCTGCTTTCCACCATGTTGCTCCCAGTCATGATCGTGCGCTTCCAGCAGGGCTGGTTCCAGATGTTGCTTATCGACTTGCCCTTGTTCTTGGCTTCCACCTGTTCCATCTCCAGCTTCTATCTGGTCGCCCAGCGAGAGCTTCGCCCGAAATCCTGGCAGCGCACCTTTCTCTATTTGCCCTTCGTGATGGCCACCGGTATCGGCATCTCCGTTCGCAACGCGCAAGCCGTGATCGAAGCTATTGTCGGCAAGAAAAGCGAGTTTGCCCGCACGCCCAAATTCAGGATCGAGGGTAAACAGGGAACGTTTGCGAAGAAGTCTTACCGGAATAAAGCCGGCTGGATACCTTACGCGGAAGTTCTTCTCGGTATTTATTTCTCATTCGCGGTGGTCTACGCCATCCTCAACGAAAACTACGCCACTGTTCCCTTCCTGCTGCTCTTTGTCTGGGGCTACCTGTACACCGGCTGCATGTCTCTAGGTCAAACGTACTTCGCGCGTCTGCGGTTCGGGGTCAACGCTCCCGAAATGCGCCCGGCCACCTCCGGCGCCCCCGGCTTCTGATCTCTTAAGTTGCCCTGGCGCTCAAGTTGGTATCGTTCGTTTTTCGCGTGTGCAAGCTCGCGGTCACAACTAAACTGCATGGACGGCGCGAACCCTTCGTGGAAGACCTCTCGCTCCAAAATGGCGCAGTAAGCTTGCACGCGATTGCTGCCGGACCGAAAGACGGCCCTGTGGTCGTCCTTCTCCATGGCTTCCCAGAATTCTGGTATGGCTGGCGCCGGCAAATCGAATCTCTGGCCGCCGCTGGATTTCGCGTCATCGTCCCCGACCAGCGTGGCTACAACCTGAGCAGCAAACCACCAGGCGTGGCCGCCTACGCTCTAACAGAACTCGTCTCTGACGTCATCTTTATTGCCGACCAACTAGGCCAGGAAAAAATCTTTCTCGCCGGACACGATTGGGGCGCTGCCGTGGGCTGGAGCACGGCCCTCCTTTATCCGCAGCGCATCGCCAAACTCGTTGTCCTCAACGTTCCTCATCCTTCGGTGATGCGCAAATTTCTCAGCACGCGTCCGCGTCAACTGTTTCGTAGCTGGTACATGTTCTTTTTCCAACTCCCCTGGCTGCCGGAAACTCTTTTCTCTGCTTTCAACTTCCGAGTCGGGGAGCGTGCGCTTCTCCGCTCCAGCCGCTCAGGCACCTTCACAGCTGAAGATCTCGCTCAATATCGAATGGCTTGGTCACAACCTGGCTCGCTAAGCGGCATGATCAACTGGTACCGCGCGCTATTCCGAACTCGCCTCAAATTTCCGGACAAGACCGTTCGCATCGCGACCCGCATCCTCTGGGGCGAACGCGACGCCTTCCTCCCGGCCGAAATGGCGCGCGAAAGTTTGCGCTACTGCACAAGCGCCGAACTCGTCACTTTCGCCAACGCCACTCATTGGTTGCAGCATGAAGATCCCGCCCGTGTCTCCGAATTGTTGATTGATTTCTTTCGCGGCTAATCGCGCTTCCGTTGGTCATTTGGTCATTTCCCAGGCGCGATTCGCTCGTCTCACTCAAACTGAAAGAAGACTATCTCCGGGCTGGATCCCAGCCGCAGTGGGGGTCCCCAGGTCCCCGCCCCGCTGCTGGTATAGACGAGCATCTTTCCAATCCGGCTGAGCCCGTACACAAATTGGCGGTAAATCCGCCGCGCCATCCACGTCCAGGGATAAAACTGTCCTACGTGCGTGTGTCCCGAAACTTGCAGCGAAATTCCTTCTTTCTCCGCAATGTGCGGCCGGTCCGGCGCATGCGTCAGCAAAATGCTGGCCCGGCTCCGGTCCACCCCGATCTGCCGCAGCACCTCTTGGAAATGCTCGTCTCGCGACGCGTGATTGTACGGCACTCCGACAATCTGCAGATGGTCTGCTTCCACCTTCTCGTTGTGCAGCACGCGCACTCCCGCGTTGCTGACCGCTCGCAGGTATCGGGAATCGTCGCCGAACTGTTCGTGATTGCCTGCAACGAAATACGCACCGTGCGGCGCACGCAGGTCGCGTACGCCGTTGCCGTGTTAAGCGGAGTTGCCGGTATCCTAAACGCCGGTTGGACGCGCATCCGGCGAATCACGGTGCGGCTCGAGAATTTGCCGGAAACGTGGCGTGGGCGCAAGGCGGCGCTGGTCAGCGACTTGCATCTGGGGCACGTTCGCAACGGCAGCTTTTTGCGGCGAATCGTGGCGAAAGTGATGAGAGAAAATCCTGACGCCGTGTTCCTGGCCGGCGACTTGTACGATGGGACAGCCATTGATGCGGCGAAGGCCGCGGAACCTTTGCGTGCTCTGCGCGCGCCGCACGGCACGTATTTCGTGGCAGGCAACCACGAGCAGTTCGGCGACGATTCGCGATACCTGCAAGCGGTCAGCAACGCGGGAGTGCGCGTGCTACACAACGAAAAAGTGGAAGCAGATCAACTGCAGATCGTGGGCGTGCCTTACAACCAGGCGTCGCGAGACGAAGACTTCCAGAAGGTGCTGCGGCAGATCGGCGTAGACCGGAATCGCGCCAGCATCCTGTTGACGCATGCGCCG
>WNFI01291095.1_pt1 | contig 12609 bp, 12 predicted proteins | sample 5400471 | NCBI WGS metagenome assembly WNFI01 (sample SAMN13153348, study PRJNA577476) | soil metagenome | isolation source: 100 cm saprolite on Douglas fir-dominated hillslope | place: USA:California | collected 2013-09-17
AGGACGGTCTCGCGGTCCCACGGCAGGAGCGTGCGCAGGTCGATCACCTCGACCTTTCGGCCCTCCTCGGCCAGGCGCTGCGCCGCGTCGAGGGCCCAGGACACGCCCACGGAGTAGGTGACGATGGTGGCGTCCGTGCCCTCCCGGGCCACGCGCGCCTGGCCCAGCGGCAGCGTGTACCAGCCGGAGGGGACGCCTCCGCGCGAGGAGCGGTACAGCAGCTTGTGCTCGAGATAGAGGACGGGGTTGGCGTCCTCGAAGGCCGCGGTCAGGAGGCCCTTCGCGTCGTAGGGCGTGGCCGGAGCGACCACCTTGAGGCCGGCGACGTGCGTGAACCAGGCCTCCACGTTCTGCGAGTGGAACGGCCCCGCGCCCGTGCCCCCGCCCACCGGCACCCGCACCACCACCGGCACCGCCGCGCCCCAACGGTAGTGGGTCTTGGCCAGGTTGTTGACGATCTGGTTGAACCCGCAGGTGATGAAGTCGCCGAACTGCATCTCGACCATCGGCCGGAACCCGTCGAGGGCGAGGCCGAGGGCGGCCCCCACCGCGCCCGACTCGATTATGGGGGTGTTGCGTACGCGCGCCTTGCCGAACTCCGCGACGAACCCTTCGGTCACCTTGAAGACGCCGCCGTACTCCGCGATGTCCTGGCCCATCAGGATCACGTCGCGCCGCCGCCTCATGACTTCGCGCAGGCCGTCCTGGATGGCGTCGATGTAGCGGCGCTCGGACGAGGCCGCCGACGGCGGCGGCTCCTCGACGCGCAGCGCACTGGGGGCGTACACGTCGGCCAGCTCGTGCTCGGCGTTGGAAACGGGATCGGGTGCGGCCAGGGCCTCGTCCACCAGCGCGTCGATGACCGGCTTGAGCTCGGCGCGCAGCGTCTCGCGCGTCTGCTCGTCGAGCAGGCCGTGGGCGGAAAGCCACTGCTCGAAGCGCGCGAGCGGATCCTTCCGCGCCCATTCCTCGATCAGGTGCTTCGGGACGTACGCGGTGCCTGAGGCCTCCTCGTGTCCGCGCATGCGGAAGGTCTTGAACTCGAGCAGGGTCGGGCCCTCGCCGCGCCGTGCCCGGGCGGCCGCGCGGCCCACCGCCGCCACCACCGCCAGCACGTCGTTGCCGTCGACCACCACTCCCGGTATCCCGTACCCGATGCCGCGGTCGGCGAGGTCGGCGCAGGCGTACTGCTCCGAGACGGGAGTGGAGAGGCCGTACTGGTTGTTCTCGATGACGAAGAGGACGGGCAGCTTCCAGACCGCGGCCAGGTTCACGGCCTCGTGGAAGTCGCCTTCGCTCGTCCCCCCGTCTCCGCTGAACGTGGCGGCCACGCGCCGTTCACCCCGCAGTTGCGCGGCCAGGGCCAGGCCGTCCGCCACCGGGACGGTGGCCCCGAGGTGGCTGATCATCCCGACGATGCGCTTCTCGAGCAGGCCGAAGTGGAACGTCCGGTCGCGGCCCTTGGTGAAGCCGCCGTCCTTGCCGAAGAGCTGGCGGAAGAGGCGGCCCAGGTCGACGCCGCGCGTGGTGAACACGCCGAGGTTGCGGTGCATGGGCAGGATCCAGTCGTCCGCCTCCAGGGCGAAGGTCACCCCGACCGCGATGGCTTCCTGTCCCATGCCCGAGAACCACTTGGAGAGCCGTCCCTGGCGCAGGAGGAGGAGCGCCTTCTCCTCGATCAGGCGCGGGAGGAGCAAGGCGCGGTAGAGCCGGTGCATCCGCTCGCCGTCGAGGCCGATGGCGGGCGTCGCCGGCGAGGCCGTGCTCTGGACATCGCCCATCCCGGCATTTCAGCAGGTGCGCGCGCCGGAGGCAACTGGCGAGGGAAGCGCATGGCGTTGGCGATATGATCGCAGCCCCGTTCCAAGGAGGATGGCGACGGCGGACCTCGACGCGAAGTGGGGGCAGGGCTTCATCAAGCCCGACCCCTGGGTGTCGATCCTCTACAAGGATCTGGCGCGCGCGGCCGGAGAGTGAGGTGACCCATGACCGATGAAATCGACCGCTTCCTCGAGGGGTACGCGCCCGACATCCGCGACCTCACGCACCAGGTCCGCGCCCTCATCGCGTCGATCACGCCGGACGCGGACGAGAACCTCAAGGTGGGCTGGAAGGTGATCTGGTACGGCTTCGGGCCGAAGATGCCGGACCAGTTCGCGGTGGTGATGCCGACACGGAACCACGTCGGCCTCGGGTTCGCCTACGGCAGCGAGCTGCCGGATCCCGGAGGCAAGCTCGAAGGATCGGGCAAGCGGATGCGCCACGTGAAGCTGCGCACGGGCGCGGACGTGTCCGACCCCGCCATCGCCGCGCTGATACGCGCGCAGGTCGCGCTCATGCGCGCCGGCGCGGGTGGCGCAAAGAGCCCGGCGAGGGCTAAGGCGCGGAAGGGCCCGGTCCGAGCAGCGTCTCCTCGACGAACGCGAGCCGCAGGGCGTAAAGGTGCTGGACGAGCGCGGGCTCGGTGATGCCGTGCCGCGAGCGCGGGTAGAGCATGAGCTGGAAGGGGCGCCGCACCTTCTGGAGCTCGTAGGCGAACTGCGTGGTGTTCTGCGGGTGCACGTTGTCGTCCATCGCACCGTGTATGAGCAGCAGGCGGCCGTGGAGGTCGGCGGCGGCGCGCGCGGGCGAGCTGCGGCGGTAGCCCTCCGCGTTGCGCGAGGGAAGGTCCATGTAGCGCTCGGTGAAGACCGAATCGTAGTTGTGCCAGTCCGTCACCGGACCCCCGGCGATGCCCATGGCGAAACGGCGGCTGTGGGTGAGCGCGTAGGTGACCAGGTACCCGCCGCCGCTCCACCCGTTGATCCCGATGCGGTCCGGGTCGATCCATCCCTGCCCGCGCAGCCAGTCCAGCCCGTCCTCGACGTCGCGTAGCTCCAGCTCCCCGAAGTTGCGGTACATCGGCCAGGCCGAGACCGCGCCCTTGCCGCTGGCCGTGCGGTTGTCGCACATCCAGACCACGACCCCGCGCTCGGCCAGGAGCTGATGGAAGAGGTACGTGGTGCCGCCCCAGGCGTTCTTCACCACCGGCGCGTGCGGGCCGCCGTAGGCGTGCTGGTAGACGGGATAGCGCTTCGAGGAGTCGAAATCGGGCGGGCGCAGGAGCAGGGCCTCCATGGGGAAGCCGTCACGCGTCGGTACGCGGACGAGCTCCGGCCGCCCGAGACGGTAGTCCGCGAGCGCGGGAACGGGGTTGGGATCGACGACGCGCACCTCGGATCCGTCCGCGCGGTGCAGACGCACCTGGGGCGGCGTCGTGAGGTCGCTCCAGGTGTCGAGATACAAGCCGAGGGCGGGATTGAAGCTCGCGGTGTGCGTGCCCTCCGTGCCCGAGAGCCGCTGCCGGCCGGTGCCGTCGAGACGGATGCGATAGACGTCGCCGCCGATCGGGCTGCGCTCGGTGCCCGAGAAGTAGAGCCAGCCGCCCGCTTCGTCCACGCCGTGCAGGGTGCGCGCTTCCCACTCGCCTCGCGTGACGGGCCCGATCAGCGTGCCGTCGGCGCGATAACGGTACACGTGCTTCCAGCCCGTGCGCTCCGACACCCAGAGGAATCCGCCGTCGCGGAGCCAGGTGACGGCGTCTTCCTGCCGCTCCACCCAGGCCCTGGTCTTCTCGCGCAGGAGCGTGCGCGTGCGCAGGGTGGCGACGTCCACGTCGTCGAGGTCCAGCCAGGTCTGGACGCGGTTCTGCGCCTGGAAGATCACGCGCCGGCTGTCGGGGCTCCAGGTGACGTCGACGACCAGCGGCTCCTCGGCCGCATAACGGGAGAGGTCCACCCAGCGGGGGCTGCCCCCGGCGGCCTCCACGATCCCGAGCCGCACCTCGGGGTTGGGATCGCCCGCCTTCGGATAGGGCGTGTCGTCCACGTGGGGCGGCACGGCGATGTCGTCCACCAGCGGGTAGCGCGGGACGCGCGCCTCCTGGAGCTGGAGCAGCGCGAGCCGCCGCGAGTCGGGGCTCCACCAGTAGGCCTTGAAGTGGCCGCGGCCGTAGATCTCCTCCTGGTAGACCCAGTCGAGGATCCCGTTGAGGACCTCGGGGGATCCGTCGTGGGTGAGCGCGCGCTCGACGGGGCGCCGGCCGAGCTCCACCACGTGGAGGTTGCCGCCGCGCACGAAGGCGACGCGGGATCCGTCCGGGCTGAAGGACGGCTCCGCTTCGGTGCCCGCCGTGCTCGTGACCCGGGTCAGCGTCTTCGCGCGAAAGTCGAACAGGAAGAGGTCGTCGGCGGCGGTGACGAGCAGGGCCGTGCGCCGGCCGTTCATGACGTACGAGGCCTGGTGGGCCAGGACGCGCGCCTGCTCGTCGCTCACTCCCGCGACGCCGCGCAGCCCGGATTCCAGCGCACCCGCGTCGAAGAGAGGCTCGGTGTTCCCGCTCAGCGCGTCCACGCGAAGATGTTCGGTGAGATGCGACCGGCGATCCGTCCGGGGCCAGTGGTAATGGCCGTCGTCGATCCAGCGGAGGCCGGTGACGGGATTCCCGAAAGAGGCCCCCCGGTCGGGGTCGAAGATGTCCGCGACGGTGAGGTCCTTCTGCGCCGCGCCGGCCGGCGGCGGGGCGGCCGCCGCCACCGGTGCCAGCAGCAGGAGAAGGAGGCCGAGGACGCGGCCGGGGCCGGTCACCCTACTTGGGGAGATCGCCTTTGACGACGGGGTAGCCGCCCGCCACCCATCCGTTGTAGCCACCCAGAAGCGCCTTGGCGTTCCTGACTCCGGCTTCGTCGAGCATCTGCGCCGCACGGGCGCTGGTGTGCTCGGACGGTCAAGCACAGTAGGCGACGATCGGCTTCCGGGTCGCCTTGAGGCGCGGGAGATGCTCCGCCCAGGCGGAGAGGGGCACGCTGATCGCGCCCGGGATGTGCCCGCCGCGATACGACTCGACGGAGCGGGTATCGATGACCAGGAGCTTGTCCTGGTCGTGCTGCGTCTTGAAGTCGGCCAGGCTGATGCGCGGCACGGTGGACGGGTCGCCTTCGGGGTGCGCGAGGCGGGGTGCCACCGCGAGGAGCGCGACGAGGGCCGCGCGCAGGGGCGTCGATTTCATGGGCGGAGCCCCCTCCTGGGGGCATGGGCGGCCACAGGCCGCCTTCCCATCTTACGGCGGGGGGGCGCCGCGTGTGGAGGCCACGGGCTGGACGACCCCGCGCCGCAGCGAGGGCAGGGCACCGCCGCCGTGGGCCAGGATGGCTTCGACGGATTGCGCGTCGAGCGGCGCAGAGAAGAGCCCGCCCTGCGCCTCCGCGCAGCCCAGGGCCTGGAGACGGGCGCGCTCCGCCTCCGTCTCGACGCCCGTCGCCGTGACGGGAAGGGCCAGCGAGGCGGCCAACCCGAGCAGGGCGGGGAGGAAGGTCGCCGTCTCTCGATCCGTGGCGGAGGTCAGGCCGGCGTCGAGCTTGAGCCCCCGCAGCCGGAAGCGGCGCAGGGCGTTGATGGAGCCGTAGCCGACCCCGAAGCGGTCCAGCACCACCCCGACGCCGAGGGCGTTCACGGCCCCGAAGGCCGCCGCCACCGCGGAAGCGTCGCAGAGCAGCGTGTCCTCGCCGACCTCGAGGTCGAGGGCGGCGCCCGGGAACCCGCCCGCGTCCAGGGCGGCGCGCAGGTCGCCGGCCAGCTCGCCGCGCAGGAACTGCGGGGTGGAGACGTTGAGGGAGAGCCGGAACGGCAACCCGTAGTGCGCGCGCCAGCGTCCGGCCTGCGCGCAGGCCTCGCGCAGGAGCCAGGTCTCGATGCGCAGGATCCCGCCCGCCGCCTCCGCCGCCACGAGGAAATCGAGGGGCAGCAGCAGGCCCCGCCAGCGCAGGAGCACCTCGAACCCGCGCAGCTCGCCCGTGACGAGGTCGGCGACGGGCTGGTAGTCGACGGAGAGCTCCTGCCGATCCAGGGCGCTGCGCAGGTCGCGCTGCATCCGTGAGCGCGAGGCGACGCGCTCGCGCATGGCCTCGTCGCAGATCTCCCAGCGGCCGCCGCCTTCCTGCTTGGCCCGGTACATCGCCGCGTCGGCGTCGCGCACGACGTCGTCCGCGCGCTCGTACGGCGTCAGGCTGAGCGCGACGCCGACGCTGGCGGACGGCACCGTCTCGTGCTCGCTGAGGACCACGGGCGTGGCCAGGGCGCGATGGACGCGGTCGGCGACGCCGGTCGCGTCCGCCACGTCCTGGATGCGCTCGAGGAGGATGGCGAACTCGTCGCCGGCGAAGCGGGCCACCGTGTCTCCCGGGCGCACGGAGGCCTCCAGCCGCCGCGCCACTTCCACCAGGAGCTGGTCGCCGGCGACGTGGCCGAAGGTGTCGTTGACCGCCTTGAAGCGATCGAGGTCCACGAAGAGCACCGCGAAGTGGCCCTTGCGCGTGCGGTGGCGCACCAGCGCGTCGTCCAGGCGCTCGGCGAAGAGCGCGCGGTTGGGGAGGCCGGTGAGGGGGTCGTAGGCGCGGCGGTCGGTCACGTCCGTCTGGGCGCCCGCCATGCGGTAGGGGCGGCCCTGATAGCTGCGGCTGGCGAACCCGCGGCTGAGCACCCACCGATAGGAGCCGTCCTTGTGCCGCATCCGGTGCTCGTCCTCGAAGCGCGGGCTCAGCCCCTGCAGGTGGTCCTCGATCTTGCGCTGCACGCGGTCGCGGTCGTCGGGGTGGATGCGGCCGAACCATTCGTCGATGGCGGTGGCCACCTCCGAGTCGTCGTGGCCGAGCATGCTCTTCCAGCGTGGGGAGAAGTAGGCGCGGCCGGTCCGGAGGTTCCAGTCCCACAGGCCGTCGTTGGTTCCCCGGGCGGCGAGCGCGTAGCGCTCCTCGCTCTCCCGCAGCGCTTCCTCCGCCTCCCAGCGCTCCGAGATGTCCTCGCAGGTGGTGACGATGCCGAGGGGATGGCCGGCGGCGTCGCGGATGACGTCGGACATGAGCTGCACGGGGAACGAGGTCCCGTCCTTGCGCAGGCGCACCCGCTCCCGCTTCCACATGCGGACGTCGCGGAGATCCTGGGCCCGCAGCGGGGACCAGTTCGCCGGGGGCGAGAGGTCGCGCGCGTCCATGCCCAGCATCTCCGGGACACCGTAGCCGTGCATGGCCGCCTCCGCGGCGTTGGTGTAGAGGATGTGGCCGTCGACGTCGGTGATGGTGATGCCGAGCTGCATCGTGCCCACGGCCTGCTCGAGGCGCATCAGCGTGCCCGCGGTGCGCTTGCGGTCGACGGCGTAGCGGAGCGTGCGCGTCAGGAGCGGGAGGTCGAGGGGCCCCTTGGCCAGGTACTCCTGGGCTCCGGCCTCCAGGGCGGCCAAGCCGACGGGTTCGTCTTCGGGGCCGACGAGGATGACGACCGCCGCGTCACCGGCGGCGGCGCACAGCGAGGGCAGGCCTTCGAGGCCCGCCTCGCCCGTCAAGTCGAAGTCGGCGAGAACGACGTCCACGTCGCCGCGGGCGAGGCGCTCGCGCCCGCGCGCGAGATCGGGGACGGTATCGACCTCCCAGGGGGAACCGCTTTGGCCGTCGAGGCCCGACTCGACCGCACGAGCGTACGCGACGTCTCCTACGATGAGGAGGACACGCAGGCGGGCGCGGTCAGAGGGGACAGCGCGCATATCGTTACCACTATTCTGCAGCCAGCGCACACCGCGAGTGTCGCCCGTCGCCGTGTGACGACCCTCACTGGTGAGGGTGCGCACAAGACCGGGTCAACGCCCCTTGGGAAAGAGCGAGAGCAGGATGCCGATAAACCCCGCGATCAGAGCAAGGTAGCGCCCCAGCTCGAACTTCCCGGCGTCGTACTGGAGGTAGTTCCCCAGCGACGTGCCTTCGGGTATCGATTCCAGCCCCGAGAGGTGCGAGGAGCAGTAGAAGAACCCCACGATGCCGACGAGCAGAAGGAGGGCTCCGAGCGTTCGCATCGTTCTATTCTCCCGTGAAGCGCGCCGGCCGCTTTTCCAGGAACGCGGTCGTGCCTTCCAGCTTGTCCTTCGACTCGAAGGTGAGCGCCTGGGCCGTGGATTCGTACACCAGCCCCGCGCCGAGCGGCATCTGCGTGGACACGTTGAGAGCCATCTTCGCCAGCCGCACGGCCAGCGGGCCCAGGGCCAGCACACGGTCGGCCAGACGGCGCGCCGCCGCCGGCAACTCCGCGAGGGGCACGACCTCGGACACCAGGCCCGCGGCCAGCGCCTGGCGGGCGTCCCAGCGCGCGCCGGTCAGGATCATCTCCTTCGCGCGGCCGAGCCCCACGATGCGGGGGAGGCGCTGCGTGCCCCCCGCCCCGGGGATGATGCCCAGGCTGGGCTCGGGCAGGCCGAAGACCGCGCTCTCGGCGGCGAGGCGGAGATCGCAGGCGAGGGCCAGCTCGCAACCTCCGCCCAGGGCGTAGCCGTTCACGGCCGCGATCGTCACCGCCTCGTGCGCCTCGACCGCGGACATCAGCCGCGAGTTGATCGAGGCCAGCGCGTCGTCCCTCCGCCGCGCGCGGATGGCGCCGATGTCCGCCCCCGACACGAAGGCCTTGTCCCCGGCGCCGGTGACGATGAGGACGGTGACGCGGGCCTGCCGCGCCTCCTCCAGCGCGCGATGGAATTCCTCCACCGTCTCCCCGTCGAGCGCGTTGCGCGCCTCCGGCCGGTCCACGGTGAGGAGGGCCACGCGGTCCTCGACGGCCAGACGCAGGCGCCGATAGTCCATGCTCAGGAGGGCCCGCGGTAGTCGTACACGCCGCGCCCGGCCTTCTTGCCCAGGCGGCCGGCCTTCACGTGCTGGACGAGCAGCGGCGCCGGCCGGTACTTGTCGCCCAGGCTCCGGTGCAGGAACTCGAGCACGGCCAGGCGCGTATCGAGGCCGACGACGTCCACGAGCTCGAACGGCCCCATGGGATGGTTGAGGCCGAGCTTGAGCGCCTTGTCGATGTCCTCCGCGCTGGCCACGCCCTCCTGCAGCATCAGGAACGCCTCGTTGCCGATCATGGCGTTGATGCGCGACGTGATGAAGCCGGCGGAGTCCTTCACGACCACCGTCTCCTTGCCCATGCGGCGCGCCACTTCGGCGGTGACCCCGATCGTGTCCGCGGTGGTGTCGAGGGCCTTCACGATCTCGACCAGCTTCATCTTGGGCACGGGATTGAAGAAGTGCATGCCGACCACGCGGCCCGGCCGCCGGGTGGCCGCCGCAATCTCGGTGATCGAGAGGCTCGACGTGTTGGTGGCGAGCACGACGCGCTCGTCGCAGTGCTGGTCGAGCTTCTCGAACGTGCGCAGCTTGAGGGCGATCTCCTCGGGCACGGCCTCGATCACGAAGTCCGCTTCTCCCGCCGCCGCGCCGAGCTCCTGCTCCGGGGCCAGGCGCGCGAGGGCGCCGGCGGCGTCGGCGGCCGTGAGCTTGCCGCGGACGATCCCCTCGTCCAGGTCGCGGCGGATGGTGGTCAGCGCGCGCTCGAGGGCGTCCGCGGAGACGTCGTGGAGGATCGTGCGGAAGCCGCCGCGCGCGGCCGCGTAGGCGATGCCCCGGCCCATGATGCCCGAGCCGACGACGGCAATGGTCTCGATGGGCACGACGCGACTCCTTGGGAGGCGGATCATATCAAAGCCGATCCGAGCCGCGGATATACTCCGGCGCGCTCATGGCAACGGAGATCTTCGACGGCCTGACCGTGGTGCAGGAGGCGGTCGACGCCGCCGGATGGCGCGCGCGCCTCCGCGTCGAGACGTCCAGCCGTGCCTTCGCCGGACACTTCGAGGGCCAGCCCATCCTGCCCGGCGTCGCGCACCTCATGATCGTCCGCCACGCGTTGCGCGCGATGGGAGGCGGCTCGGCGATCCTGCGCGCGCTGCCCTCGGTGCGCTTCCGCCAGGTCGTGCGCCCCGGCGACGTGCTCGACGTCTCCGTCACGCCTCCCGACGCCGAGGGCCGCTGTCGATTCGACGTACGGATCGGTGACACGCTCGCGGTGACCGGCGTGGCGCAGGGCGGCCGCGATGGCTGAGCGCGACGTGCCCGAGGGACTGATCCCGCACCGTGGTCGGGCACGCCTGGTGCAGACCATCCTCGACGACGCGCGGACGGACGTCCTGGTGTGCGGGGGGCGGATCCCGGCGGACAGCGCCTTTGCCGTGAGGCGACGGTGCGGGCGGACGTCGTCGCCGCGAACGTCCCGCTGGTGGCCACGGTTCGCCGCACGGGGCAGGCCGGCCCCTTGGCCACCTACGACGTCACGGTGACCGGGCCCGAAGGAAAGGAGATCCTCACCGCGACGCTCAGCACGCACGCCGGCGACTGAGCCGGCGCCCGCCCGACGGTTCGCGCGGGTTCGCGGTATCCTCGCGAGTGCTCTTCCAGGCCCGCAACCTGCGCAAGCGGTATCGCCTCGGCGACGTCGTCATCGAGGCGCTGCGCGGCATCGACGTCGAGGTGGCGAAGGGCGAGTTCGTGGTGGTGGCGGGCCCGTCCGGCAGCGGCAAGACGAGCCTGCTGAACCTGCTCGGCTGCCTGGACGAGCCGGACGAGGGCCAGGTCTTGTTCGCGGGCGCCGATCTCGCCTCCTTGACCCCGGCGGAGAAGACGCGCCTGCGGCGCCGCCAGCTCGGCTTCGTGTTCCAGTCCTTCAACCTCCTGCCCGTGCTCTCCGCGTTCGAGAACGTGGAATATCCGCTCTGGATCGACGGGATCCCTCGCGCCGACCGCAAGCGGCGGGCGGAGGCCCACCGCGAACCTGGACTCGCGCACCGCGGCCTCGATCGTCGACCTCCTGGCGCGGATGAACGTGGAGCGCGGGACGACGTTCCTCTTCGCCACGCACGATCCCGCCATCGTGGCGCGCGCCCCGCGCACCATCCGCCTCATCGACGGAATGGTCGGGGAGGCCGTCTGAAGTTCGCGGTCATCGCGCTGCGCAACCTCTCGCGCCATCGGCGGCGCACCCTGCTCTCCCTGCTCGTCATCGCCGCGGGCGCGGTGGCCGTCATCCTGACCGTCGGCTTCATCCGCTTCTCGTTCGACGGGCTGCGCGAGGCCATCATCCACGGCGGGCTCGGGCACCTCGAGCTGATGCCGGCGGCGACGGCGGGTCCGGGTGGCCCGGACCGCTCGGCTCCGCCCGCCCTGGCCGACTGGCCGCGGGTGCGGGAGGCGGCGGAGTCCATGCCGCACGTCCTGGCCGCGGGGGCCGCCGTCTACCTCACGGGCATGGCCTCGAAGGAGGATCGCTCGTCGGCGTTCGTGGGCGTGGCCCTGGAGCCCGACCGCGAGCGGAAGATGAACCTGGAGGTGAAGATCCGCGGCGGGGCGAACCTCTCCGACTCGGCGCCGCCGGTAGGCGAGGACGAGGTCCTCCTCGGGGTCACGCTCGCGCAGTCGCTGGGCGCGGCGCCGGGCGACGTCGTGACCATCACGGCCATGACCGCGAACGGCACGCTCAATGCGCTCGACGTCCGGGTGGCCGGCCTGGTGACGACGGGGCTGCAGGAGCTGGACGCGCGTCTCCTCAAGACGCACCTGGCCACGGGGGAGAGGCTGCTCGGCACCGATCGCGTCTCCTCGATCGTGATCGGGCTCGACGATACCGCGCGCACGCAGGAGGTCGGCGACGCGCTGGCCCTCCGGCTCCGCTCCGCGTCGTCCGAGCCCCTCGTCCTCACCGACTGGCGCGCGCGGGCGCCGTTCTACGGACAGGTCCGCGCGCTCTATTCGGGCGTCTTCTGGTTCCTGGGTGGGATCGTGTTCGTGCTCGTCTGCCTGGCCACTTCGAACACGCTGCTCATGTCGGTCATGGAGAGGGTCCGGGAGTTCGGGACCCTCCTCGCCATCGGGACCGGGCGCGGCCAGGTGGCGCTGATGGTGGTGCTGGAGGCGCTCTGGCTGGGCGTGGTGGGAGCGCTCGTCGGCGACGCGCTGGCCGCCGTGCTCGTCATGGCCATCAACGCCGGCGGCATCGAGATGCCGCCGCCGCCGGGCGCGGCCGCGGGTTTCCCCCTGCAGCTCGCCGTCCACCCCGGCGATTTCGTGGCCGTCGTCGGCTTGATGGTGGCGGTGCTGGCGGTGGCGGCGATCTTCCCCGCGCTTCGCACCGTTCGCCTGCGCATCGTGGACGCGCTCGGCCATGTCTAAGCGATCGCGTCGCCGTCGTCTGGCCGCCTTTGGCGCGATCGTCGTTGCCGTCTCCGTCTCCGTGCCCGTCTCCGTCTGTTTGGCCGATCAAACCCTTTCGCCCGAGGAACTCCTCCGCCGAGCCGACGTCGGCGCCCTCGCCCCCGAGTCCTTCCGCAGCCGGATGCGCCTGACCGCGGGCGACAAGCCTCCCCTCGAGGTGGAGGTCTGGCGCAAGGGCGAGTCGCGGACACTCGTACGGCTCCTCGGCCCGAAGGAGAGCGGGAAGTACCTTCTCCGCCTGGGCAGCGTGTTGTGGTTCCTGGCCCCGGGCGCGAAGAAGCCGGTCCGTCTCAGTCCCTCTTACCGCCTGCGCGGCAGCGCGACCCTGGACGATGTGCTCGGTCTCCAGTACGCGCGCGACTACAAGATGGCGTCCGCGACCGACATCGAGGACGGCCTTGTCGCCCTCGACTTGACGGCGCGCGGCCCGGGCGCGATCTACCCGGCGGTCCGCTACGTGGTCCGCCGCTCCACGCTACGACCCGTGCGCGCCGAG
>WNFI01289540.1_pt1 | contig 12607 bp, 16 predicted proteins | sample 5400471 | NCBI WGS metagenome assembly WNFI01 (sample SAMN13153348, study PRJNA577476) | soil metagenome | isolation source: 100 cm saprolite on Douglas fir-dominated hillslope | place: USA:California | collected 2013-09-17
CGTCCATGACGTGCATGACCTGGGTTGAGGTCTTCCCGGTGGACGTGGTGGATGTGGTTATCTCCTGCTGTCCAGCACGGAAGCGGGAGGTTCGATGCGTGTGCAGCGGGTGCTCATGCCGGGCTCGGAGGCGGAGTCGTGGACTGTGCTCGGCGATGACCAGATGCCTGTGGAGCCGGTGGAGCGGTTCCTGGGCTACCTGACCTCGATCGAGAAGTCGCCGAACACGGTCAAGGCCTATGAGCTGTAATGCCGAGCTCGGCATTAATGGGCTTCTCTGGAGCCCTTCTGATGTGTCCTCGACGTCGCTTCTTTGCGGACAGTCATCCGTTGTAGACACGTTCTCTGGAGCTGTCCTCGAGGACGCCGGGCTGGTCGCTCCTGCGCCGGCACCGAGACCCGGCGCAGTGACGCAGCGCGAGCAACGTAAAACTGTCAGTGTCCTCTCGTACCGTGCTGCCCGTTCGGTTGGCGAGGGGAGCGCGGGATGAGAGTTCAGCGGATGGTGATGCCGGACGGGACGGAGTCCTGGACCGTGCTGGATGATGGCGACCCGGTGCAGCCGGTCGAGGCGTTCCTGGCTCACCTGCAGGCCCTGGACCGCTCGCCGACGACGGTGCGGACGTACGCGACGAGCCTGAAGCTGTGGTGGCAGTTCCTGGCTCGGGTGGGGGCGGTCTTCGACGCGCTGTTCAGCTTCTACGACTACCAGGCCCGTAACGGGCTGGCGATCGCGCAGTCGCTGGTGGCGTGGCGGCGTATCAGCCGGGGTGGCTACCGGCCATTCCTGCACCACGTCACCGCGGGACGGCCGGTGCCGACCCGGCCGCTGCGGCTGCGCGAGCCGCGGCGGCTTCCGCGGACCCTCACCGGCGAGCAAGTGGTCACGATCGTGGAGGCGTGCGAGCATCTGCGAGACCGGTTCCTGCTGGTCCTTCTGGCAGAAAGCGGCATGAGGGCGGGTCAGGCCCTCGGGTTGCGGCACGCCGATTTCGTCTCCCACCGCCGCGAGTTGCGCATCGTGCCGCGCCGGGATAACGCGAACGGCGCGCGGGCCAAGACGCTGGAGCCGGCCACGATCCCGATCTCGGCCGGGGTGGTGCGCCTCTACAGCGCCTACATGTTCGAGGAGTATGGCGAGTGCGAGTCGGACTACGTGACCTGTTCGCCGAGCCCTACGGTGCGCCGCTGCGCTACCAGGCGGTGCACAAGCTGGTCTGCCGGCTGCGGGCGCGCACCGGGATCGAGTTCACCCTGCACATGCTGCGCCACTCGCGGGCCACCGACCTGCTGCGTCACGGCGTCGATGTCGAGGTGGTCGCCCGGCTGCTCACCCACCGTTCATCGGCGACCACCTCGCAGACCTACATCCACCTCGCCGTGGACGACCTGCGGGCGGAACTGACCCGCAGCGGAATCTGGGACAGCGAGGGCCAGTCGTGAGCGCCGCGGTGAGCGCCGCCGGGCGGGTGCTGGCGCCGGTGCCGGACGCCGGTGACGCGCTTGAACGGCTCTACGCCGCTGACGCCTGGCGGGCGGGAGAGCTCGGGGTGCGCGCCGCGCGGGGCCGGGACACGGTGAGCTTCACCAGGATCGGCCCGCGGTGGCTGCGGGAGGCGGTCAAGCGGTGGTCGCGGCAGCGACTCGCCACCGGCTGCGCTTTCAACACCATCCGGGCCGGGGCGCTGGCGTTCAGGCGCTTCTCCGCGTTCCTCGCCGACTGCTCACCGCCAGCGCAGCGCCCCGAGGAGATCGACCGGGCACTGATCGTGAGCTACCTCGCCTGGCTCGCGCCGCAGCCGCTGGCCGAGTCCACCAAAGCCCTGTCTCGCGTGCTCCTGCGCGCCTTCCTGGAAGACAACCGGCGCCACCGCTGGGCCGGCACGATCCCGGCCGGGGCCATCATCTACCCCGACGAGCTGTCCGCCCGCCGGACGTCGCTGCCGCGCTTCATCCCCGAGTTCGTGATGGGCCAGCTCGAATCCGAGACCAGTCTCGCCCGGCTGCAGCCGCCTTACCGGCACCTGGTCGTGCTGATCACCGAGACCGGGCTGCGCGCCGGAGACGCTTGCGCTCTGCCGTTCGACCCGATCGTCACCGACAGCGCGGGCTGGCCGTGCCTGCGCTTTCACAGCAGCAAGATGCGCGCCGAGCACCTGCTGCCGCTCTCGGCCCGCGCGGTCGAGGCCGTCCGCTCCCAGCAGGCCCACCTCACCCAGGCCTGCCCGGACGGCTTACGGTGGCTGTTCCCGTCCCGGTCCGACCCGCGCTCACCAGTGCCCTACGACACGCTGCGCGCCGCCTTCGCCGCCTGGCAGCAGCGCATCGGCCTGCACGATGAAAGCAGCCGGCCAGTCGGTGTTCATCTTCACCAGCTCAGGCACACGCTGGGCACAAGACTGATCAACTCCGGGGTCCCCCAGCACGTCATCCAGCGGCTACTCGGACACGCCAGCCCGGCCATGACGGCCGTTTACGCCCAGCTGCACGACAGCACGATCCGCACCGAGTTCGAGCGCTACTGCCAGACCCGCGTCGACGTCGAGGGCCGCATGCTCGGCTTCGACCCCGCAGCGGTGACCGCGGACGCCGAGTGGGTCAAGCACCGGCTCTCCCAGGCCGCGGACACCCTGCCCAACGGCTACTGCGGCCGCCCGCCCCAGCAGGACTGCCCGCACCCGAACGCGTGCCTGACCTGCCCGGATTTCCAGACCACGGCCGAGTTTCTTCCCGTGCACCGCCAGCAGGCGCAACTGACCCGCGAGCTGCTCGCCACCGCCGAGGCCGCCGGCCGGCAACGGCTCGCAGCCAACCACCGCAAGGTCCTGGTCAGCCTCGACAAGATCACCGCCTCGCTCGAGGCACTACGCCCACCGCAGGCCGGCGATGCCTGACCGGATCGAACGTCTTCGCGAGGCGGCGCAGGCCCGCCACGACGACACCCTGCACCGTGCCCAGGCCGCCCTGCGCGCCCTCGCCCGCCGCGGTGAGCCGATCACCGTCCGCGGCGTGGCCAGCGCCGCCAGCGTGTCGCGCTCCTGGCTCTACCGCCAGCCGCAGCTACTCGCCGAGATCGACCGGCTCCGCCGGACTCCGCGCGCCCGCGGGCCGAGCGTGCCCGCCAATCAGCGGGCAACCGTCGAGTCCCTGCGCCACCAGCTACACGCCTACCGCGAAGAGATCGCACGACTGCGGGCCCAGAACCAGGCGCTCAGCCAGCAGCTGGCACACCATCTCGGCGCCGCCCGAGCCGCAGCGGTCACCACACGATCCTGACGCCGTCAACGACATGTCCACAACAACAGACCCCTGCTACAACAAGGCTTATCACGCGGATGATCAAGAGAAGTAGGCTTATGCCGCCCGTCCAGTTATGCCGCCGCCCTGGCGGGATGGCTTTGTCGTCGGGTCGTGACGACGGCGTGGTCGGCATAATGTCGCAGGGGATCACAGGCCGTCGAGGAAGGCAAGCAGGCTGTCGGGAGGGCTGTAACGGCCGGTGGCGACCAGCAGCAGCGCGTGGTCGCGGCGCCCGTGCCAGGTCGCGGGGTCGGGGGCGGCCAGCAGCGCTTCGATTTCGGGGCGGGTCAGGAAGCTGACGGTGGTGTGGTCGTGTCGCTTGGCCGGGATGGCCAGCACCCGGGCGATCAGCGCGGCGTGCTCGGGCACCCGCAGCGCTGCGTAGCCGAACAGCGAGCGGATCGCCGCCAGGCGGGCGTTGCGGGTGGTGATGCTGTTGCCCCGCCCGGTTTCCAGGTGGGTCAGGAATCCGCTGATCAGCGGGGCGTCCAGGTCGGCGAAGTCCAGCTGGCTGGGGGGCTTGCCGGTGCGCTGGCGGGCATAGCCGAGCAGCAGCCGGATGGTGTCCCGGTAGGAGGCGATCGTGTCCGGGCTGGCGCGCCGCTGGGTCATCAGGCGCTCGGTGAAGAAGCCCTGCAGGAGGGGGGCGAGCGCGCTCATGCGCTGCCTCCCAGTCCGGCCAGCACCCGCTCTTGGCGGGCCGCGGCCAGGGCGAGCAACTCGGGTGTGGCTTCCAGGTACCAGTACGTCGAAGCCGGGTCGACATGGCCCAAGAAGGCCGACAGCAGCGGCAGCCGGGCCTGCACGTCGGCGCCGGACCGATACCAGCCGAGCAGGGTCGCCACGGCGAAGCTGTGCCGGAAATCGTGGATCCTGGGCCGGCACCGCGGCGAGCGGGGACGCAGCCCGGCGGTGCGGGCCAGCCGGCCGAACCTCTGCCGCACGCACGCGGGGATGAGCCTGGTGCCGGCATTGGAGACGAAGAAGCTGGGCGCCTTCGGTTCCGGGCAGAGCGCGTCGCGCCGGCGGGCGTAGGAGCCGAGAGCGTCGACCGTGCTCGGCTGCAGCGGCACCTCCCGCCAGCGGCCGAACTTGCCCGCCACGACCGTGATCACGCCGTCGTCGAGGTCGACGTCGGTCCGGTCGAGGCGTGCCGCCTCCCCGATCCGCATGCCGGTGGTCTCGAGCAGCCCGATCAACGTTTCGTAGGTGGCGGCAGCAAGGGGCGAGGTCAGGTCGCGGGCCGCCGCCATGAGCCGGGCGACCTCCTCGCCGGTGTAGAGGTACGGCGTCGCCCGGCGGGTCCGCTGCGGCAGCAGGCCGGCCGGAGGCACCTCGGTGGCCGGGTCGAGGGTGTGCAGGTGGCGAGCGAAGCCACGCACCACACCCAGTCGCCTGGCGCACCAGACCGGGTCCTTGCCGGCGGGCAGCATCGCCCAGTCCAGGGCAAGGTCCGCCGTGAGCTGCCGTGCACCCGCCCGCTCGGCGTAACCGACGAAGCTGGCCAGCAGGTACCCCTCGGCGACGAGCTTGAAGCCGAGGGCGCGGCGGATCGCCAGGTAGTCCTCGGCGGCCTGGCGCAGCGTGCTCATCACTCGCTCCCCGGCCAGGGGCGGGACAGGGCGCGCAGCGCGATCCGGTCGACCCGGGCGTAGTTCGACGTGACGAGTGCGCTGTGCTGTCGCAGCACTTGCCCGACCTCGGCCAGCGACGCGCCGGCCCGCAGCATCTGTGTGCCGGTCATGTGCCGCAGCCGGTGGGCACCGATCCTGGGCAGGCCGGCCCGCCGGCAGGCGTCACGGACCACGGAGCGGACCGCGCCGGCCGACAGCGGGCCCGAGGCGCGCGGGCGGAGAGGAACAGCCGGCGTGACGCGCTGCGCGGGCGGCCGTGGCGCAGGTAGCCGGCCACGGCCTCACCCACGTCGGCGGGAAGCGGGAGCCGGTCTCGGCTATGTCCCTTGCCTCGGATCACCACCCCCCCGGCCCGCCAGTCGACGTCGCCGAGTTCGAGGTCGGCCACCTCCTGACCGCGCAGCCCGAGCCGGGACAGCAGGACCAGGATGGCCCGGTCGCGCCGCCCCACCGCGGTAGCCGGATCGCAGGAGGCGATCAGCCGGGCTGCCAGCTGCGGGTCGACCGCTCGCGGCAGCGCGGACATGCTCCAGCCGGCCACACCGGGTACCCCTGTGTCCAGGCGCCGGGGCAGGTGACCCTCCAGGTAGAGGAACCGCAGCAGCGAGCGGATCCCGCTCACCACCGTGCGCGCCGCCGAGACGCTGCGCCCCGGGCACTCCCGGAGCACGAAGGCGGCCACCTGCGCGCCGTCGAGGCGGGACAGGTGCTCCTCGACCGGCTCGGACAGCCCGGTGAGAAACATCCGGGCGACCCGCTCTCGCGGCCGGACCGTGCCGGCCACCAGACCCCGCTCGTCGGCCAGGTAGCGCCTGTAAGCCTCGACCAGCCGGTCCACCGTCGTGCACGACACCGGCCGGGGCTCCGGCGGCGCCACACCCAGGCCGCGCAGGAATCCCAGCATCGGGACCAGCGCCCGTCCCGACACCAGGCGTACGTGGCTGCCACGCCGGACCGCGAGAAACTCCGCGATCCGGTCGGCCGTCAAACCGGCCGCATCCGCCGCCTGCCGGTCGAGCCAGCTGCTCAAATGGGCCATCAGCCGCAGCTGGTCCTGCGACGACGACGGGGCATACCCCTGCCGCGCCAGGTACACCCCCGGAAGTCATCCGCGTAGGCCGCGAGCGGGCCTGACATGCGGACAACCGATTCGTTTCTCATGATCGCCTCCTGTTGCTCGGATCGGACCAAGCCAGGAGACTCCGAGATCAGCTCCGCGTTATGCCGATTCCGCGGGAGCGCTCACTGCCCCGACCAGGGCGAAGCCGCCCTGCGCGGCATAAATCCGTGCGCGGAACTAAACGCCGACTGGCACCGGCTGCTGGAGATCTGCGCCCTGAGCGGCACGCTGATCTGCGACGAAGACGGCCTCTATGACCCCCGCGACTACGGCGACCGGATGTTGCTCGGGATGAAAGGCCAGATCAGCGAGGCTGAACTGCATTTCCTGCGCTCCCGCATGCGCGGCGGGGATCCTGCCTGAGGCCCGCCGCGGCGAGCTGATCACCCCGCTGCCCATCGGCCTGGCCTACGACGCCGCCGGCCACGCCGGCCCCGACCCCGACACCTCCATCCAGCAGGCCGTGAGGCACCTGTTCACCACCTTCGCCGCCACCGGGTCCGCGCACGCAGTAGTGAAGACGTTCAACGACGCCGGGCTGCTGTTCCCCCGCCGGCACCGCAAGGGCCCCCGCAAAGGCGAGCTGGGACTGGGCGCCGCTGGCACACTCAGCCGTGCTCCGGATCCTGCACAACCCCCGCTACGCCGGGGTGTTCTGCTTCGGCCGGCACCGCGACCGCGCCGACGGCGACGGCACCTACATCCGCCAGATCAAGCCCCGCGAGGAATGGATCTCCTTCATCCCCGGCGCCCACCCCGGCTATATCACCGTGGACGAATTCGAGGCCAACCAGACCCGGCTCGCCGAATGCGCCGCCGCCCACGGAACCGACCGCAAGAAAGGCCCGCCCCGCGAAGGACCCGCCCTGCTCCAGGGCATCATCATCTGCGGCCGGTGCGGAAACCGGATGACCGTGCGCTACCACGTCCGCCGCGGCCGCCAGCTCCCCGACTATGTATGCCAGCGATCCATGGTCGAGCACGCAGACCAGATCTGCTCAGGCCCTCCCCGGGGCAAGCCTGGACGCAGCGATCGGCCAGCTGATGATCGACACCCTCACCCCGCTGGCCGTCGAAGCCGCGCTCACCGTCGCAGCCGAACTCGAGCAGCGCGCCGGCTACGCCGGCCAGCTACGCGCCGCCGTCGTCGAGCGCGCCCGCTACCACGCCGACCTGACCCGCCGCCGCTACCTGGCCGTCGACCCCGCCAGCCGGCTCGTCGCCGACACCCTGGAAGCCGACTGGAACACCGCGCTGCGCGCACTCAACGACGCCAAGGACGCCTACGACAAGGCCCAGAACGCCGCCACCGCCAACCTCGCCGAGACCCAGAAAACCCGCATCCGCAAGCTGGTCACCGACTTCCCCGCGATCTGGAACGACCCGGCCACCCCGCAGCGAGAACGCAAGCGCATGACCCGCCTGCTCCTCACCGACGTCACCGTCACCAGGAACGCAAAAACCATCACCTGCAACATGCGATGGCAGGGCGGGCAAGACCACACCCTTACCCTGCCGGTCCCCAAAACCGCCTGGGAACTGCGCCAGACCGCACCGCACGTCGTCGAGGCGATCGACGACCTGCTGGACCACCACACCCATGCCGAGATCGCCGCCATCCTCAACGCCCGCGGCCACACCAGCGGCGAAGGCCGCCCCTTCCACCGCCTGATCGTCCGCAACATCCGCGACGAATACGGGCTGCGCAGCAGGCAGCAGCGGCTCCGCGACGCCGGAATGCTCACCCTGGACGAGATGGCCGACCAGCTCGGCGTGTCCGCCGGCACGGTCAAGGCGTGGCGCCACGCCGGTCTTGTCAGCGGCCAGTGCTACAACGATAAAGGCCAGGCGCTCGACCACCCACCCGGACCGAACCCACCAGCCCCGCACCGCGGACTACCCCGGCTTTCCGACCGGCGACCTGCACAAACATCAGACACCCGCGAACCCACCCGAAGAGGTGCAGTGTGAAACCAAAGGTTTCGCCCTGGGACTTCGCGGCGGGATCTTCACTACCTCGATACCGGCATCAGTCAGGACTGCGTCAAACGACGCGGTGAATTGCCCGGCCCGGTCGCGGACCAGGAACCGGAAGCCCGCGGCTCGATCACCCAGATCCATCACAAGGTTGCGGATCTGCTGCACGGTCCACGGCCCGTCTGGGTTCGCGGTAACCCCGATGATGTGCACGTAACGGCTGCCGACCTCCATGACGAACAAGCAGTACAGGCGCCGGAGCGTCACCGCGCAGTCCACATGGAAGAAATCGGTGGCGAATACCGTCGCTGCCTGAGGGCGCGCCACTGCCGCCACGTCGCGTCGGTGCGCCGCTTCGGTGCCGGAGGGATCTTCAGCGCCCCGAGGACCCTGCGGATGGTGGATGCACCGACCCGGTAGCCGAGCTTGAGAAGCTCGCCTTGGATCCTCTTGTATCCCCAGCCGTGGTTCTCGGTGGCAAGCCGTTCGATGAGGGCGGCGATCTCGGCGCTGACGGGCGGCCGGCCCGTCCGGTTCGGGTAGGTCCACTTCTTTCTGACCAGGTGGCGGTGCCACCGCAGGACAGTGCCGGGAGTGACCAGCCGGTGCATCCGCAGCTTTGCCGGCAGGAGCCGGATCAGTGCGGCGAGGACTGCGCGGTCGGCCCAATCCAGCCGGGGCCGCGGATGAGCACGGCGCAGCACGGCGACCTCATGCCGCAGCACCAGCAGCTCCACGTCCTTGGAGGCCGATGACCGGCCGAGCAGGACAAGCCAGCCGCAGAACCGGACGAAGATGAGGTAGAGCAGTCGGAGGGACACGGATGATCATCATGCCCCACGGCTGGCCCTGGCCCATCGCTGCAGCTCACACGCCAGGCTGACTTCTGGCACCCAACAGGGCGAGCCGCGGCAGCGCGGGCGGCGCAGCCGCGTACCGGACACCGCACGCCTGCAGGCCGGTCCTGGTCAGCCACACCCACGGCGGGCCGGGACCGAGGATGCCGGACTCTGCCAGGCCTCGGCCCGTCCACCGGGACACCATCGCCCGGGCCTGCCGGCCGGTCAGGCCCAGCAGCGCGGCGAGCTGATCCAGCTGCGCGCCGTACATCTCCGCGACGAAGGACAGGCCGCAGCTATCCTGGCCGGCTAACGAGGCCGGCCTGCCCGGGGCAGCGTCCACGCCTCCATCACATCACGGCACAGGCCGCACGCAGAGAGGGGATTAATCCGGACATCCGGGGGACCCCTGGAAAGCCGAAAACCCGCAACATCCGCGGGCCATCCGCGGAGCGCCCCGAGGCCAAGTTATGCAAGCGGTGTTGTACAAGTAGTTGCACAATATTTCTTGTACAACTACGGTTGTTCATATGGGAGAACACGACGTCCGTACGGTAACCGACACTCGCGTCCTGGCGGCGATGACGCATCCGCTGCGGCGCAGGCTGCTGAGCATCCTCAAGCTTGATGGCCCGTCAACTGCGAGCGCTCTGGCGCAGCGCACCGAGCAGGGCGTCGGCAACATCAGCCATCACCTGCACGTGCTGGCAGCGGCGGGTCTCATCGAGGAGGTACCCGAGCTGGCCCGTGATCGACGCGAGCACTGGTGGCGGCGAACCGCGCCAGCGCTGCAGTGGAACTTCAGCGACTTCACCGGCGACGAGGCGGCCGAGGCCGTCGCACGGGCCGCCGGCTCCCTCAACCTGGATTACCAGGTGGACATCATCAGGCGCTGGGACGCCGGGAAAGCCGAGCAGCACGCCCGCTGGCCGCAGGGGCCGTTCGCGGCCAGCACCTGGATGCGCGTGACCGATGCCGAGCTGGCCGAGGTCAGCAGGGAGATCCTCGCGGTCATGCGCCGGTGGGCCGACCGCGATCTGCCCGACGACGGTCAGGAGCGCGGCACGGTGCTCGTGGTCGTGCATGGCGTGCCTGGTGCGCCATGACGATCGAGGCGCCGCCGCGGCCGCGGCTCGGCCTGCTGGCGCAGCGTGACTTCCGCTTGCTCTGGACCGGGGAGACCACGAGCAACTTCGGTACCGCCATCGGCGAGGTCGCATTGCAGCTCGTCGCCCTGACGGTCCTGCATGCCTCGGTGCTGTGGATCAGCGCGCTGACGGCCGTTGCTTGGCTGCCATGGCTCGTCATCGGGCTGCCCGCGGGCGCTTGGGTCGACCGCCTGGCACGGCGGCGGGTCATGATGGCCGCCGACCTGGCGTCGCTGGCGGCGTTCGCGAGCGTGCCGGTCGCCGCGGCGCTGGGCGTCCTCAGCATCGTCCAGCTGCTGATCGTCGCGATGGTGGCGGGCACGGCGACAGTGTTCTTCTCGGCGGCCTACCGCGCGTTCATGCCGACTCTGCTCGGGCGTGAGAGCCTGCTGGAGGGTAACGCCAAGCTGCAGGGCAGCCAGCAGGTCGCGAACGTAGCCGGTCCCGGCATGGCCGGAATCATCGCGCAGGCGGCCAGCCCGGTACTGGGCGTCCTGGCGGACGCGATCAGCTTCGCGGTTTCTGCTGGGTGCCTGTGGCGCCTGCGGGTCGCCGAGCCGCCGCAGGCCTCCGCCCGGCAGCCGCTGCGGACTGCGATCGGCGAGGGACTCGCCGTCTTCGCCCGCGAGCCGCTGCTGCGGTGGAACACGGTGTCCGGATGCCTGACCAATTTCGTGCTGACCGGCTACGGCAGCATCAGCGTCGTATACCTCGTCTCGGTGGCGGGGCTCAGGCCGGGAGTGGCCGGCCAGACCCTGGCGGTGGCATCCCTGGGCGGGATGCTCGGCGCGTTGGCCGCGCGCGCTCTGGCTGCCCGCCTGGGCTCCGGCCGGGCCGTGCTCCTGGCCCCGGCTGGCACCGGCCCCGGCCGGCCTGCTGATCCCGCTCGCCGACCGCGGGCCTGGCCTCGCCCTGTTCGTGCTCGGGAGCGCCACAGTCAGCTGCGGAGCGGCTGCTGGCAACATCATCTGCAGGGCTTCATCCAGGCCCACTTCCCGCGCGAGATACTCGGGCGGGTATCGACAAGCGCGCAGTTCTTCAACTACGCCATGATCCCGGCGGGTGCCGTGGCCGCTGGCGTGATGGCCAGCCACCTCGGCGTCCGGCCTGCCCTGTGGATCATGGCCGCCGTCCTGGTCGTCAGCTGTGGCGCGCTGCTGCTTGGCCCGCTGCGCAGCGCCAGGGACCTGCCCGTCACGGCGGCCGACCTATCATGGCCGCGATCACTACGTCGATGTCATCACCTTGCACCGGGTCGTCGGCGATGCGGTTGGCGCGCGTAGCACCGCATCCAGCGCAGCGGTGAATGATCACCAGTCCCTTGCCCTTGCGGCGGTCGATCCGCTCGGGCCGCATCGGCGCTCCACAGCCGGACGCCCCAGTTGCCGCCTCGTGCGCGGAAGCATAATCCGGCGCGTCAGCTGATCACCTCCGGCGTTGGAGCCAGATGAAGGCTTACACGCGAAGGGGGCGAAGCGTGTGAACAGTGTGTGAACTGAGCAAGGCGAGCGCATGATGGTCGTCATGCAGACCGAGTGAGGGGAGGTGCCGGAGTTGACCGTGGGCGACCATTTCGAGCGGGTAGCCGCCGTCTACGAGTCATTGCGCACCACCGACGAGGCGCCGGTGCGCAGGATCGGCCAGCTCCTGCCTGACCGCCCCGTCACCGGCCTGGATATCGGCTGCGGGACGGGACGGTACTCGCGGCTGCTGCGCGGGCTGCTGCCGGACGGCTCGCTGCTAGTGGGCAGCGACGTCTCGGCAGCCATGCTGGCACAGCTGAGGGCCGGCAACCACGGCCACGCCCTTGGGGTGGTGCCGCTGCTGTCAACTGCCGAAGATCTGCCGTTGCGGACCGCCAGCCTCGACCTGGTCACCGCGTTCAACTGCGTTCACCACTTCGACCTCGCTCGCTTCCTGACCGCCGCCGCCCGGGTACTGCAGCCCGGCGGCCAGCTGTTCATCTACACCCGCACCCCGCAGCAGAACGCGCGGACGATCTGGGGCCGCTACTTCCCGGGTTTCACCGAGCACGAGCAGCGCCTGCACAGCGAGACCGCGTTCCGGGACGCCGTCAGGCGGACCGACGGGCTCACAGTGGTCGCAGCGCAGACTTTCAGGCACCGGCGCTCGAGCACGGCCGGGCGGCTCAGGGCCCAGGCCGAGGGGCGCCACTACTCGACGTTCTCCCTCTACCCGCCGGGCGAGTTGCGAGCGTCCATCGCGACGTTCCTGGGCCGCCTGCCCAGCCCCGAGGTCTCCTGGATTGACGAGCACCTCCTGGTCGTCGCCGGCGCGAGCCGCCGCAACCAGGCGGAACCTGACCGTCCGGGCAGCCTGGCGAGCCAGGCGACCAAGGAACAGCCCTCCACATCAGCGCCCGGCGCACCCCTCGCCGGAATATCCGCACCCGCCGCGCCGGCAGGAACAGCAAGCAGGTCACAACTGGCTCCCTGACATCGCAGCAGATCACGTGTCGCCATGTTCCTGGGGTGTAGCTCTTCTGCAGGGACTGGCTGAGCTGGGAGGCTGTGGGTTGACCGGCCATGACAGCGGTCATCTCCTACTGTTTGGGGGTAGCGAGGAGAT
>WNFI01337314.1_pt1 | contig 12607 bp, 11 predicted proteins | sample 5400471 | NCBI WGS metagenome assembly WNFI01 (sample SAMN13153348, study PRJNA577476) | soil metagenome | isolation source: 100 cm saprolite on Douglas fir-dominated hillslope | place: USA:California | collected 2013-09-17
AACCGCTTTAGGAGGAGCTATATGGCTCAGGTGGATTATTTTCTGAAGATTGACGGTATCGACGGCGAAAGCACGGACGCAAAACATAAAGGTGAGATCGACCTTCAGTCCTGGGGGTTCGGTGCATCTCAGTCCGGAACCATGCATAGTGGCGGAGGCGGCGGCGCTGGGAAAGTCAGCGTTCAAGACCTTCATTTTGTAACCCATGTCAGCAAAGCCAGTCCGAAACTTTTCTTGTCTTGCGCGAATGGCGAGCACATCAAGAAGGCGGTTCTCATCGCTCGCAAGGCTGGCAAAGAACAGCAAGAGTACCTGAAGATCACGATGTCCGATCTGCTGGTAAGCAATTACCAGACGGGCGGCAGCTCCCACGATGGAATCGTCCCTGTCGATCAGGTCTCCCTGAATTTCGCCAAGATCGAAATCGAGTACAAGGAACAGAAGGCCGATGGCAGTCTCGGCGGCATCGTCAAGACGGGCTACGACATGAAGCAGAACAAGGCCGCATAGAACGCAATGAATGCTCTGGAGCTTTTCCAATCCGGAAAGCTGCAAGCAGCCATCCAGGCGCTTGGCGACGAGGTCCGAAGTGCGCCTCTCGACGCCAAGCGCCGCATCTTTCTATTTGAATTGCTCTGCTTCGCCGGAGCCTACGATCGGGCGGAGAAGCATCTCGACGTAATCGCCGGTAACAGCCAGGCTGCCAATGTTGGTGCCTTGCTGTATCGGTCTGCTATCCACGCCGAGCGCACGCGCCAGAAAATGTTCGAAGATTCTACCTTTCCGATGCCTCGCAAAGCTCTCGCCACCTCTGGCCACCTCAATGCAGAGGCTTTCGCCGGATTCGCGGACGCCGATCCCAGGATTGGTGGAACTCTCGAGGTCTTTGTAGCCGGCAGTTACAGCTGGATTGATTTTGAGCAGATAGCCTCAATCGAGGTCCCTCGCCCGAAACGGTTGCGCGATCTTCTATGGACTCCCGCCATCGTTACCACGACCCCCGAATACCAAGCCATGGAACTCGGCGAAGTTCTGCTTCCCGTTCTCTCCCCGCTTTCGTGGAGAGATTCCGACGATTCCGTTCGGCTGGGTCGCTCGACGATCTGGAAACAAGATCCAGTTCATGGCGAAATCCCAGTGGGACAAAAAATGTTCCTTGCCGGCGAGGAATGTATTCCGATCCTGGAACTCGGCAAGGTCGAACTCTCAGTGCACTCGGGGGCGACCGATGCCCTGCCTTCGTGAGGACCTTCTAAAGCCCATCCCCGGGGAAAATCCGAGTGGTCCCAACCTTCGTTATTCGCTGATCTACGACAAGATTAAAGAAGCTCGCTTCGAAGACGAGGATTCTGCCCCACAGGGCGAGTGGCAGCGGGAACGCAAAAAAGCCGACTTTGCCGCGGTAATCAAGCTGGCCGGCGATACTCTCGCCAACCAGACCAAAGACCTCCAGTTATTCGCATGGCTTGCGGAAGCGCATATTCGGCGCGATGGCTTCGCCGCGCTGACCGAATGCCTTGATCTCTTTCTCAATCTTCAGGAAACATTCTGGGAAACCCTTTACCCGCCGATTGAAGACGGTACTCCGGAACTCCGTGCCACACCGCAGGAATGGTTCGCGGCCCGTTGTGACTACTTGCTCCGCCGCCTCCCACTCACCAGCAGCAAACTGGACTGGCTCCAATATCGGGACTCGCGTGCCGTGGGCTACGAAGAGGACGCCGGTTCAAACGACGAGAAAAAGCGCGTCCGCCAGGAGGCTGTTGACGAAGGCAAAATCACGGCTGAGGAATTCGACGAGGCTCTCACCGCCACTCCCAGGAAATTTTACGAAGATCTTTCTTCGACCGTCGACACGGCCCTGGAGTCGGTGGCCAAGCTTGATACTTTCTGCGACCAGAAGTATGGTCCGGTGTCGCCGAATTTTTCCAAATTACGCGGCGTGCTGGAAGAACTGAAGCAAGCATTGCACGTTCTCCTGGCCCGCAAACGCGAAACCGAACCCGACGCGGCCGTCGAACCTGTCGACGCTGAAGCAACCGCCGAAGCATCCACAGCTGAAGCTCAGGCCACGGGCGCGTCTGCTCCAGCGCGCGGCTCCCGTCCAGCTTCCTTTGGCGAGCCTAAGAACGTGGATGACGCGTTCGCGATGGTCGGCCTGGTGGCAGACTATCTCAGCAAGCAGGATCCAGAGAGCGCCGTCTCGTTTCTCCTCAGAAGGGCGCTACGCTGGGGAGAAGTGCGCTCACAAGGCGAATCTCCCGACCCAGCGTCGTTTGCCGCCCCCTCCACAGAGTTGCGCCAGCAACTGAAGCGTCTCTTCTCCGAAAGCAACTGGGAGGAACTGCTCACCGTTGCAGAGGGTGCCGTTGGCTCCGCGTGCGGACGCGCCTGGCTCGACTTGCAGCGCTACAGTTGGCATGCCTGCGATCAGCTCTACCACTCGCATGCGGCTCAAGCGATATGCTCGGAAACTCGGGGCTTACTGGAAGACTATCCCAATTTTCCGCAGTGGACCTTGACCGACGATACGCCGACCGGAAATGCCGATACGAAAAGCTGGATTCAGGACCGAGTGCTGCCCATGAAGCCGGAGGAAAACCTCGCTACCGCAATCGCCCCTGCCAGTCGGCACGATCCTCGCGCCCCAGAAAATGGCCATGCCGAGCGCTTCGAAGCGGCTATGAAGCTGGCCAAGAGCGGGAAAATCTCCGATGCCGTTGAGAGTCTCACGCGAGAAGCCTCCAGAGAACGCTCAGGCCGCGAGCGCTTTCAACGTCAGCTGGAGGTTTCGCGTCTCTGTTTTTCCACCGGCCATTTCACCATCGCTGTCCCGATTCTTCAGAACATGGTTACCGAAATCGAAAAGCGCGGGCTCTTCGAGTGGGAGGACCCCTCGCTTGTGGCGCAGCCGCTCATTCTGCTGGTGCAGTGCATGGATCGGACGAAGCGCGATCCAGCCGAACGGACCCGTGTCTACGACCTGCTCTGTCGTCTGGAGCCGGCCTACGCTTTGCAATTAGAAAAGTAACGATAGAGGGTAAATCGCATGCCAGGTCCTGACAGTTTGCCGACTCCGTCGCTGATTGATCGCTTGAGTAAGGAGGATCTTCCAGGCGACGGTTTGGACTTGGATCTCGCCCAAGCCGGCGGGAAGACCGGCGAAATGAAGGTCCGGCGAAAAGCGTCGACTGCGCAACGAAGAGAGGCCATCAACCGCTACAAAGATTCCGTCAAGCGCGACCTCGAATGGCTGCTCAACACTCGCCAGGTGGTCGATGATCGCCTCCCGGATTATCCCGAGGTTTCCCGCAGCGTCTACGCGTACGGCTTGCCCGATATCACTTCTATCAACGTGGGCGCGATTCACGATCAGAACGAACTTTTGCGGCGCATGGAGCACTGCATCGAGTTCTTCGACAAGCGGCTCACCAAGACGGAAATTCTGCTGGAGCCTCTGGTAGGCGTGAATCGCGTCTTGCGCTTCAGCATAAGCGGCATTGTTTTAATGGATCCCGCTCCCGAGGAAATCGTGATTGACACCATCCTCGACCCGGCGAGTGGCGAATACGAGGTGAAATAGCGTGGCTGGCGTGCGTGAACAGCTTCTGAATTACTACGAGCGGGAGCTGACTTATATTCGTCAGATGAGCGCCGAGTTCGCCCAGAAGTATCCGAAGCTGGCTGGCCGATTGCTCCTAGAGCCGGATCGGTGCGAAGACCCCCACGTCGAGCGCCTACTCGAAGGTTTCGCTTTGTTAGCGGCGCGCGTCCACCTCAAGATCAACGACGACTTCCCGGAAATCAGCACCGCTCTTCTGGAGTCTTTGTATCCGCACTACATCCGTCCGATTCCTTCCATGTCGGTGGTCCAGTTTCAACTTGATCCGAAGGGCAAAACTACCACCAGCCTTGAGATTCCCAAGGGCTCGCCGCTTCTTCAAAGAGTGCTCGTGGCGATCCGCCGAGGGTCTCGCGAACTTGATTCCACCGGGCTCACTGGAATCCGAGGAAGTGCGGAAAAATCCTCCGGTTGCCGTGTTGCGCGTCAAACTTGCATGCTCGCCGGATGACATTCTCCTCAACACTCTTCCTATCGATAAATTAGTCTTCTATCTGGGCGGCGAAAGTAATATCGCCAACGCGCTTTATGAATTGCTGCTGCAGGACTGCATTGCCATATTCGCGCGTAATCCGGTTGCTCCAGCGAACGCGGCCCCAACTCTGATCAGCAAAGCAGGTTGGAAACCAACCCAAGCGCGGCTGCCGCAATCGCTTCTTCGGCCGGTCGGGTTTGCCGAAGACGAGGGCGTGCTTCCCTACTCCGGGCGTTCCTTCCTCGGTTACCGCCTGCTGCAAGAGTACTTCGCTTTCCCGGAGAAGTTTTTTTTCCTGGAACTCGGCGGCCTCGAAGCCCTCCGGCACGCACAGTTTGGCAATAGCGTAGAGTTGCTGTTTCTTATCCGAAGATTCGAAAGGCCTGAACGCCACCAGATGCTGGAATTGGGCGTATCTGCTGGAACACTGAAACTGAACTGCACTCCGATTGTCAACTTGTTTGCCCAAACTGCCGAGCCCATACGGTTGGACCACGCGAGACATGAATACCGCATCGTTCCGGATGTGCGCCGCCAGCAAGTCACTGAGATCTTTTCCGTGGAAAGCGTCACCGGCCACGACTCGCGGCAGCAGCAAACGCTGGAGTATGAACCGTTCTACGCCTTCCGCCACGCTTCCGCAGCCAAAACCAATGGGGCGTTTTGGCATGCCACGCGCCGTGTCTCCGAGATCGACGATGACCTGCCCACCGAGGTATTCGTCTCGCTGGTAAACCTCTCCGGAGAACCATCCGATCCTAACGCCGACTCGGTCACCGTGCGCTGTATCTGCACCAATGCCAACCTTGCCTCAAAGTTAGCGGTCGGCAATGAAAATGGAGACTTCCAATTGGAGGGTTTATCCGCGGTGCGCAAGATCATCGCCCTGCGGCGTCCTTCTCCCGCGGTGCAACCTCCGCTGGGCAAGGCAACTCTGTGGAAGCTCGTTTCCCATCTTTCTTTGAACTATCTCTCACTGGTGGAGAACGGCAAAGAAGCGCTCCAGGAAATCCTTTCGCTCTACAACTTCTCCGATTCCGCTTTCCTGCGCAACCAGATCAACGGTATCCATTCTCTCAAAGCCCATCGGCAATTCGGCATGGTCACCTCCGAAGGAGGGGTGTCTCTGGCTCGTGGCACCAGAGTCGAAATGGAATTGGACGAAGAGCAGTTTGCCGGTGGAGGCGCCTATCTTTTCTGCTCCGTGCTGGAGCGATTCCTGGGCCTCTACTCTTCTCTCAACAGCTTTTCGCAGCTGCAAATCACCACCCTGCAAAGAAAGGAGGCACTCGCCGAATGGCAACCGCGCTCCGGCAGCACGATCCTGGTGTGAACGATAAAAGTGTAACCCCGTTGCAAGCTTTCTTTAAGAAGCCCTTTGAAATTGGCTTCTTTCAGGCGGTACGTCTTCTGCGGCGATGGCTTCCCGGTCGTGCCCCCCTGGGAAGATTCTCCCCTCCCGCCAGTGAGGCTGCACGCTTCATCGCTCATCCCTCGCTCGCTTTCCCTGCGAGCGAGATTCAGGAACTGGCTCTCCCCACCGACGACGACTCACCGGCCATCATGAAAGTAAACTTTATGGGGCTCAGTTCTCCTCAGGGGGTTTTGCCGACACCCTATACCGAGCTGATCCTGGAGCGCGCGCAAAAGAAAGACAACGCCCTGCGCGACTTCTTCGACTTGTTCAATCACCGGCTTATCTCGCTCTTTTACCGCGCCTGGGAAAAACATCACTTCTTTGTTTCCTACGAACTCGGCGAGCCCGATTCCGTTTCCCCGCTTATGATGAGCCTGCTGGGACTCGGCACCGAGGGACTCGCCAAACGGCAGCTAGTTCCCGATCAAGCTCTGATTTTTTATTCCGGCCTGCTGACCCAGAAGCCCCGGTCCGCGCAAAATCTGAAGCAACTGCTCAGCGACTACTTCCACGTGAAAGTCGAGATCGAACAATTCGTCGGCATCTGGGTTCCGTTGCGAAAGATCGACCAAACGGTTCTCGACGACTCTGAGTCTCCCATGCAGCGTCTCGGCTTTGGTGTCATCGCGGGCGACGAAGTCTGGGATCAGCAGTCCACAGTTCGCGTCAAACTGGGCCCTCTTTCGCGACAGCGGTACTTGAGCTTCCTGCCGCGGGAGGAATCAACTGCCTACCGCGACCTGAAGTCGCTTTTGAAATTCTGGGCCAATGACGAACTCGATTTCGAAGTCCAATTGATTCTCCAGGGCGAGCAAACACCTGGCTTTGATCTTGACAGTGACAAGAACGGCGAGCTGTTGCTGGGCTGGACCACCTGGATCAACAATCGTCCCATGGAACGCGATCCGAGTGAGGCAACTCTCTATATCTGAATCTGATTGAGCGAGGCTTTTAATGAGCACAAATGTAAGGTCGCTGATTGCCAAACTGAATGACGCCACTCGAAGCGCGCTAGAGGCGGCCGCCGGGCTGTGTCTATCCCGCACCCATTACGACATCGAGATCGAGCACCTGCTGATGAAGTTGCTCGATGCCCCCGGCACGGATGTTCCCATCATCTTGAAGCAGTTCGGCCTCGATAAGTCGCGCGTCACCGCCGACCTGACTCGCAGCCTCGACCGCCTCAAATCCGGCAACGCCCGCACCCCGAGCATCAGCCCCACTCTGCTCACCGCTCTCAAGGAAGCATGGAACATCGGTTCCCTCAACTATGGCGCGGGGCAAGTTCGATCCGGCTTCATTTTGTCAGCGGCGCTTACCATCGACGAATTACATCGCTTGCTGCAAGACACCAGCCGCGAATTCGAAAAGATCCCGATCGAAGGCCTGCAGAAAGAGTTCCTGACCATCACGCAGATGTCCACCGAAACTGCTTCGCCGCTGGCCGGTGCAGAGGCAACCGGAATGCCATCCGCCCCAGGAACAGGCAAGACCGCACACTTGGATCAGTACACGGTCAACCTCACGGAAAACGCACGCAAGGGCAAAATCGACCCCGTGTTGGGACGCGATCACGAAATCCGCCAGATCATCGACATCCTGATGCGCCGGCGCCAGAATAATCCCATCCTCACCGGCGAAGCGGGTGTCGGAAAAACGGCGGTCGTGGAGGGCTTTGCACACCATGATCGGCGCCGGCGGGCAGGCTGGCCAGAACGATGCTGCAAACCTGCTTAAGCCGGCGCTGGCGCGCGGCGAACTACGTACTATCGCGGCAACCACCTGGTCCGAATACAAGAAGTATTTCGAAAAGGATGCCGCTCTGGCACGGCGCTTCCAGGTTGTGAAAGTGGAGGAACCCTCCGAAGACCAGTGTTCGGTCATGCTGCGCGGAATCGTGGCTTCTCTCGAAAAGCATCACAGTTTGCGCATTCTCTATGACGCCGTCACCAGCACCGTTCAGCTCTCTCATCGCTATCTCGCAGGCCGGCAACTGCCCGATAAAGCCGTAAGTGTGCTCGATACGGCCTGTGCTCGTCTGGCGCTCGGACAGAATGCGACGCCGGCGGCGATCGAGGATGCGACGCGCACGCTTGACAGCCTCGAGGTGCAACAGCGGATTCTCCAACGCGAGTCCGCCGCCGGAGCTGACCATCAGGATCGCCTGGCGGAAATCGCGACTCTTCGTGATAAGACGTTGACCCGTCTTAAGGGACTACAGGAACGCTGGACGAAGGAGCGCGATCTGGTCCAGAAGATCCGGGAAATCCGCACTCAACTCGAGGGCCTAGCCGACCCGACTGCCGCGGTTCCCCAAGGTGAGGCGGCGACTGCGCCACCTGCTATGTCGCTGGCACCAACCAAGGAGTCCCTGGCGGCACTGGAACATGAACTCCGGACCCTTCAGGGCGAAGAGCCCCTAATGCGCGTGTGCGTGGACACGCAGACGGTAAGCGAAGTTATTTCCGCTTGGACTGGCATCCCCGTAGGGAAAATGGTCAAAGACGAAATTGCATCGGTACTCGAACTTCCCAGCGGCCTGGGACAGCGAGTGATCGGACAGCTTCACGCCCTGGAGACTATCGCGCAACGCATCATCACCAGCCGCGCCAGCCTTGACGATCCCGGCAAACCCGTCGGTGTGTTTCTTCTTGTTGGTCCCAGCGGCGTCGGCAAAACCGAAACCGCGCTGGCACTTTCCGATCTGCTCTACGGCGGCGAAAAAAATCTGATTACCATCAACATGTCAGAATTTCAGGAACCCCATACCGTTTCGACCTTGAAAGGTTCGCCTCCGGGCTATGTGGGATACGGCGAAGGCGGAGTGCTCACAGAGGCGGTGCGGCGCCGTCCGTATTCGGTCGTCCTACTCGATGAAGTCGAGAAAGCGCACCCTGACGTTCTGGAACTCTTCTATCAAGTGTTCGACAAGGGCAAGATGGAGGACGGCGAGGGCCGTGAAATCGACTTCAAGAACACCATAATCCTCCTCACCAGCAATGCCTGCACCGACACATTCATGAAGCTGTGCGCCGACCCTGAAACAGCGCCCGGACCCGAGGGCGTGGTGCAGGCGCTCAAACCGGAACTCAATAAGATTTTCAAGCCCGCTTTCCTGGGACGCATGCTGATCATTCCGTACTTTCCGATTCGCGACGAAGCGCTTCGCAAAATCGTCTTGCTGAAGTTGAACAAGATCAAGAAACGTCTGAAAGAGAATCACAAGATAGAGTTGCAAGTGGATGACGTCCTCATCGGTGAGGTCGCTAAACGCTGCACGGAGGTCGAAAGCGGAGCCCGCAACGTGGATAACATCCTGAGCAACACGCTCCTGCCGGAAATCTCCCGCGAGTTGCTGGCCCGAATCGCCGAAGGAAAAGAACTGAATTCGATTTCAGTCGGCATAGGTTCCGATGGTAAGTTCGCTTATTCGTGGTGGGGGCTTGAGCCGATGGAACTGGCTTCTTAAATGGGTCGAGAGGTGGAACTAGCTACTCTCGCCCATGGGAGATGCCTTCTTGAACTCATGAAGGCATTGGGAACCAGCTATAGGAATTTCCGGGGAAACGCTATTCGCTGTTCAGACTTCTGAAACCGTTGCATACTCCCAGACACCGGGGAGGCGAGGCGGAAGAACATGCCAGATACACAGTCGAAGCAGAAAGCCAGGCTCCTGGAGCTGACCACCCCACTCGGCCCGGACGTGCTTGTCATTAACGGGCTCTCGGGCTCCGAAGCTCTCTCCGGACTCTTTCGCTTCCGACTGGATTTGCTTGCTCCCGCGAAGAATTCGATCACAGCCAAACAACTCCTGAAGCAGCCCGTAGCGGTTTCTATTTTGTCCGGAGACAGCAAAGTAAGATACTTTCACGGAATCGTGAGTCGCCTTTCCGCCGGCGATCGCGAAGAGCGCTTTCAGCATTTTCACGCCGAGGTTGTGCCCTGGCTCTGGCTGCTTTCGCAACGCAGCGATTGCCGCATCTTCCAGAAGAAGTCCGTGCCTGAAATCCTGAAAGCCGTTTTTGATGGCGCCGGTTTCCACGACTACAAAGACAACACAAAAGGTGACCACATCCCTCTTGACTACTGCACCCAATATCGCGAGACCGATTTCAATTTTGTCTCCCGCTTAATGGAACAGGACGGCATCTTCTATTTCTTCGAGCACGCCAAAGACAAGCACACCCTCATATTTGCCGACGACGCTTCGGCTTTCGGCGACGTGCCCCACCCCAATGAAGTGCTCTACGAGGCGGAAGGCGGCATGGGTGAGCGCGAAGACGTGGTTACACACTGGGCCGGCGAAGAAGAAATCCGCCCCGGCAAATACGTCTTGCGCGACCACAATTTCCAACTGCCCAGCAAAGACCTGGAAGTATCTTTGGGTGACGGCAATCTGGAGATGTATGACTACCCCGGCGAATACGCGCAGCGTTTCAATGCCCCCGATTCACGTCTCGACAAAGTGCAGTCCGAGGGCGAAAAGTTAGACAAGATCCGTCTCGAAGAAGAGGAACTTTCCGGATGCGTCTTCGAAGCCTCTTCCTCCTGCCGCCAGTTTGTCAGCGGCCACAAGTTCAAACTCAAGAAACATTTTCAATCGGACGGCGAATACGTTCTCACTTCACTCAGTTACTCCGTCGGCCAAAATCCCGACTACATTTCCGGCCGCGCCTCCACCCCCTACCAAAATAGTTTCGTTTGCGTGAAGTCCGATGCCAAGATCAGGCCGCGACGGCTTACTCCGAAACCCGTCGTCTCCGGACCGCAAACCGCCGTCGTAACCGTCAAGAGCGGCGAGGAAAGTTTTCTCGACAAGTACGGACGCGTTCACGTCCAATTTTTCTGGGACCGTCTCGGCAAGAAAGACGAAAACAGTTCCTGCTGGATTCGCGTCTCCCAACCCTGGGCCGGCGCTTCATGGGGCGCGCACTTCTGGCCGCGCATCGGGCACGAAGTCGTCGTCCAGTTCTTGGAGGGAGACCCAGATCGTCCGCTCGTTACTGGCTCCCTTTACAACGCCGATAACATGCCTCCTTATGAACTGCCCGCGAACTATACGCGGAGCGGAATCAAAACCCGGAGTTCCAAGGACGGCGGCGCAAAGAACTACAACGAGATCCGCCTCGAAGACAAAAAAGACAGCGAACAGTTCTTCATGAACGCGGAAAAAGACATGGATCAGCGCGTCGAGCACGACTCGCGCGAATATGTCGGAAATGATCGTCACCTCATCGTCCATGTGAACCAGCAGGAACTCACGGAAGGCGACAAACACGGACACGTCAAGGGCAGTCACTTCGAGAAAATTGACAAAGACATGTCGCTACAAATTAGCGGCGACCAGATGGAGAAGACCACTGGCGACAAGTCCGTCGAAGTCGAGGGCGACCACAAGGAGAAAATCGGTGGCGGCGTGTCCCTGCAAGTCGGACAGTCGCGCAATGAAAAGATTGGCCAGACTCATGCCATGGAAGCCGGACAGACCATTCATCTCAAAGGCGGCATGACCGTCATCATCGAAGCCGGCATGCAGCTATCTCTGAAAGGCCCCGGCGGCTTTGTCGACATCGGCCCCGCGGGCGTAACGATCCAGGGACAAAGATGAATTAAGACAGATGAACTAAGAAAGACGAACTAAGAAGTTTCGAGGACAGAAAGAAAATGCCTCCAGCAGCGCGCATCACCGACTCGACGGCCCATGGGGCTCCACTCGCGCCCGGCCCCGGCAGCCCTAACGTTCTCATCGGAGGCCTGCCCGCATGGCGCGCCCTGATCGACCAGCACGCCTGCCCCGCCGTCAGTATCAGCGGCCCCGATGGCGTCGGCATGGTGATGATGGGCAGCCCCACCGTACTCATCAACAACATGATGTCTTGTCGCCTGGGCGATATCGTCGTCGAAATCCCCGGCCTCGCCCTCGGTCCTGCCAACCCAATCATCATGGGAGAAATGACCGTCATGATCGGCATCCCCGGACAGGGCAGCGTACTTCAGGTGGCGGCACAGACCGGGGCGCCGTTCTGCCAGCATTGAAAGCATTGAGGGGGCCTCGGTCGAGGCCCAAGTAATCGTCGAGAGTATCTGTTGCTTGTCATCACCGGTATCTGTAGTTAGTCATCTATCTATTGCTTGTCATCTTATTTGCTTATCATCCCGAACGAAGTGAGGGATCTGCAGTTTACCGGACGCTGAAGGAACCGCGGATCCCACCAACGCCATGGCCGTCTTTCTCGAAGTCCGATCCGGATCGCAGACCGGCACCCGAATCCGGCTGAACCCGGGCCAGCTTGTGCGCATCGGACGTACCAAAGCCTCCGACTTCGCGTTCGCCGACGATGCCCACATGTCCGGCGCCCACTTCACCGTCGAAGCCGCCGACACTGGATGCCACCTCAGCGACCTCAACAGCCGCAACGGATTGTTTCTCAACGGCCAGCGCGTCTCGACCTCCGCGCTCGCGAACGGCGACGCCATCGTCGCCGGAGAAACCAAGTTCGTAGTCACCGTAGAATCCGCGGACTCCGCCGAAACCGCCGCCTTCGCTGCCCCGTTCGGCGCAGCCGAATCTCCGCAGGACCGCCTGCTCACCCTGCTCCGCGGCGATTTCCAGCCGCTCTTCGCCATCCTCGACGCGGCCCGCGACATCCGCATCCTCGCCCTGCTACTGCATCACAAAGAAGAATGTCAGTCTCTATACGAAGGCGAGCAAGGCGCAAAGCTAGCCCAAGTCGCCCCCTATCTAGTCCGCCTGCAAAAAGACTCGCCGCTGCTCGAAGCTGTAGTCAAAGAAGGATGGGGCAAAAACTGGGGAGTCTATCTCACCAGCCCCAGCGACTTACAGGAAGTCCGCCACCACCTCCGCCACTTTCTCCAGGTCAGACTGCCCAGCGGAGAGCAAGTCTATTTCCGCTTCTACGATCCAAGGGTGATGCGCGTCTTCCTCCCCACTTGCACCCCCGAAGACACCACCCAGTTCTTCGGACCGATCCAGAACTATCTAGTCGAGGACGAGAACCCAAAGAAGCTATTCCGATTCGTAAACACCGGCAAGGGCAGCGAAAGAATGATGATCGCGTTGGTGGATCAAGAC
>WNFI01172063.1_pt2 | contig 12605 bp, 13 predicted proteins | sample 5400471 | NCBI WGS metagenome assembly WNFI01 (sample SAMN13153348, study PRJNA577476) | soil metagenome | isolation source: 100 cm saprolite on Douglas fir-dominated hillslope | place: USA:California | collected 2013-09-17
GCAGCACAATCCCGACATTGATGAGTTAATTAAGGAGGTCAACCGCAGGCTGGAGGACATAAATGCGAATATCCCAGCGGCACGTGCGGCAGAATCGTTCCTGTCCACGGAGCGTCGCATAACCTTGCTCATGCTTGCCCTGATTTTGGTAGTTATGTCTCTCGCTGGCTCCATTGGCGAGGCCGCGTACCAACTCGCTCAGGCGCAGGTCTCGGCCGGATCAGTTTCGACGACCGAAGCACCACACGCGTGAATCAAATTTATGACCTGGGTCCCCCCTAGCTATAGACGGCTGTGCCCGGAGGACAGTTGCTGCCCCATCGCGGCGTCGAAGTTCCTAGTCCTCATTCTTTGGCCGCGGACGCTCTCTTTTTTGTGCCTGGCTCGAAGAGTTCGGCCGTCGCAGGGGCAGGCTGGGGCTTTCCTATGCCGCACTCCGGGCTGGGGTGTGATGATTCGTTCTGCGCGCTTCGTCCATAAATCCAGACGGCGCGGGGTCGGGGGCTGGAGCCCGATCCGATTTGTGATGCTTACGCGGCGCTGAAGCGCCGCTCTTCCACGGTGGTGTCGGCATTCGGCACGACTGAACGTCGTGCCCTTCCCGGTCATGCCTTCCCATTGACATCCGGCGAGCGGAAGCAAAGTCAAAATCAACGTCAAAGGTAGTGGGCAGGAGTGCCCGCTCCACACGGGCTGTGGAGGCCACAGCGAACAGCAGATTCCTCGCCGTTCTCGCCGCTGATCGCGGCTACGAAGGGCTCGGAATGACAAATTATTTAAGGGTCCGCGATATGGCACGACTAGTCGGTCCCTTCCCGATGCTGAGTGAACTATCAGTCGTCCCTACGGAGTCTGTGTCATAGCTAGTTTCGTCGCGACGATGGAATTTGAAATTCGGGCATCTCAATTCTGCGATGCGGCACTTGCCATGCGCGTGAGATTGTAGCCGTTGATAGATGTTTCGTCCGGCCTGCGTTCGTAGCTTGGCCCGCATGCGCCGGTGCTCGGGATCTCGAATCCGGCTCTGGCCGATGCCCTGCGCTCGCTTTCCCGTCTGCATCTCGTGCTTCAGATTGTTGTCCGGCACATACAAGTCAATGCCTTGCTGCTTCATCATCCGCAACGCTTGCCCGCTGAAGAAACCCGAATCTGCGGTCACCTTCTCCGCTCGGGCGCCGCACTGGCGTTCCACTTCTTCCACCATGGGCACCAGCGAAGCGTTGTCGGTCGCGTTCTGCGTCACTCGCGCGGCCACGATCAAGTGATCGTCGCTCACCGCCAGATCGGCGGTGTAGCCTAACTCCCAGCCCTGCGCCGTGCGCAGAAAACGGCTCTCCGGATCGGTCAACGAAACCTGTTGCCGACCTTTCTTGGGCAGCGCCGGAACCTTCTGCTCGGCAAGCGCCCGTTGCTGCTCCGGGCTCAGGCTCACCCCGCCGTCTTCCTCCGGATCCTGCTCGCTCGCCTTCTGCTGGAACGCCCGCACCAGTCGCCGGTCTCGCGCCCACTGCTGCCGCGCCCGTTCCCAATCCACTACGCTCCGCCGCGATGCGTTCGCCCGCACTCGCGTCGAGTCGATGGCCACGTGCCCCAGCTTTCCCATCCCCGCCTCTCGCGCCATCTGCACCACCTGCGTGAACACATCGTTGATCGCACGCCGGTGCCGCCGCAAAAACTCGCTCAACGTCTTGTGATCCGGCATCAGCCCACCCGCCAGATAGCGGAACGCCAGGTCTTCCTGGATGCTGCGCTCCAGTCGCCGCGTCGAGTTCACTCCCAAGCAGAAGGCGTACAACCACACCTTCAGCATCATCGACGGCGGATAGGCTAGCCGCCCTTCCGCTCCATACGCTTGCTCAAACTGGCGGAGATCGAACTGCTCCACCATGGCATGCAGCCGGAAACATAAATGTTCGCCGCCCAGCACGTCCTTCACATTCGGCGGCACCAAATACGCCTGATTCGGATCGTAAGCAAAAAATCGCGACATGCTTCTTTGTCGCTCATCTGTCCTGTGAAAAACAAGCCCCAGCTATGACACAGACTCCTACGGGACGCGGTTACCTTTCGTTGATCTTACCCAGGACTTACGTCCTGGGCTATTATCTGCCGCCCCTCCGGGGCTGGAACCTATCCCTTTGTTGTGAAGGCCAGGGTTAGCAGAGTTTTCTGTTCGACTTCATGCGCTTTGGCGCTGCCGGTGGCGGGGCTGGCGCTGGAGCTGCGTTTTACGGAGAGCACGTGGCGGCTTCCCGCTATGCGTTGCAGGCGCGGGAGCATGTTGAAGAGCGCTCCCATGTTGGCGGGCTCTTCTTGCACCCAGACGATGTCGCCGTCGTTGCCGTGGCGAGCGAATTCGGCGGTGAGTGCTTGTTCTGGGAAGGGATAAAGCTGTTCGAGAAAGACGATCGCGGTGGAAGTGTCTTTTCTCTTCTTGCGCTCGGCGCGGAGTTCGTGGCCGATTTTTCCGGTGCAGACCAGGATGCGGTCGGCATTGCGCGGCGTTAGAAGGCTGCGCGATTTGGATGTTGTGTTTCGCGGCGAGTTGCAGGAAGCGCTCAATGCGGGCGCTGGAGTGTTCCGGCCCCTGGCCTTCGTAGCCGTGAGGCAGGAGCAGGACAACGCCCGAGAGCAGGTTCCACTTGGCTTCGCCGGCGGAAATGAACTGGTCGATGATGGCTTGCGCAACGTTCACAAAATCGCCGAACTGTGCTTCCCAGAGGACGAGAGCTTCGGGATAGTCGCGGCTGTAGCCGTACTCAAAGCCGAGGACGCCCGGTTCCGAAAGAGTTGAGTTGTGAATTCCGCAGCGGGCCTGGCCGGGTGCGATGTTTTCCAGCGGAACGTATTCGTTCTCGTTTTCGATGTCGACGAGGACAGAGTGGCGCTGGTTGAAGGTGCCGCGGCGGGAGTCCTGGCCGCTGAGTCGAACCGGGATGCCCGCTTTTACCAGGCTGGCGAAGGCAAGAGCTTCGGCCATGCCGTAGTCGACTGGGCGCTTGCCTGAACCCATCTCGGCACGCTGCTCGAGGAGCTTTTTTACTTTCAGGTGAATGTGGAATCCCTCTGGATACGTGGCGAGGTGACCCGTAAGCTCCGCCAACTCTTCGGTCGAGAGGCCGGTTTCTACTTCGTATTCTGGCTTGTGGAGGCCACCGTAGTATTGGTCCCAATACTTGGGCAAGTCGCGCATTAGAGGCTTCTTCGTGACCTTGCCGGCATCTTTCTGCGCGGCTTCGAATTCGGCTTTGATGGCCGCGGCGCGGGCTGGAGCATCGGTTGCGCCGATGTCATCGGCATAGATTTCCCACAGCGGCGGATGCTCTTTGATTTTTTTGTAGAGCAGCGGTTGAGTGACGGTGGGATCGTCGACTTCGCTATGGCCGTGGCGGCGGTAGCCGATGAGGTCGATGACGACATCGGTGCCGAACTGGTAGCGATATTCGGTGGCCAGGCGGGCGACACGGACAACGGCGTCCACATCTTCGCCGTTAACGTGGAAGATGGGGATGGACTGGCGGCGCGCGATGCAAGCGGCAAAGCGCGTGGAGTGCTCTTCGAGATAGCTGGTGGTGAATCCGAGCAGGTTGTTTACGATCACGTGAATGGTGCCGCCGACGGTGTAGCCGGGAAGGTCGGCATAGTTCATGGTTTCGGCGAGGATGCCTTGTCCGGCGAAAGCAGCATCGCCGTGAACCAGCAGCGGAAGATATTTTTCGCGTCCGCCTTCACCAGTGCGGTCTTGCTTGGCGCGAGTGCGGCCGACGGTGACAGGATCGACCGCTTCCAGGTGGCTGGGATTTGAAACCAGATGGATGTGAACTTTGTTGCCGCTGCGCGTGATGTATTCGCCGGTAGCGCCCATGTGGTACTTGACGTCACCCGAGCCGAGGACGCTACGCGGGTCGACATCTTCAAAGCCGGCAAAGATTTCTTCAGGGGAACGCTTGGCAACGTGGGCGATGACGTTGAGGCGTCCGCGGTGGCTCATACCCATGACGAGTTCAGCGGCGCCGAGGCGCGAGCCTGTATCGAGAAGTTCGTCCACTAGCGGAATCAGCGCGGTGACGCCTTCGAGCGAAAAGCGCTTGCTGCCGAGATAACGCTGCTGCATGACCTGCTCGAAGACGTCGGCGCGGATGAGCAGGTCGAGAATGCGTTGCTGGTCTTTATCCGTATCCGTAACCTCGGAATCCGTAACCTCGGATTCAGGCGACGGCGACTCCATGCGCTCGTAGATCCAACGCCTCCGTTCGGGGGAGTAGATGTGATTGATCTCGATGCCGATGGTGCTGGAATAAATAGCGCGGGCTTCGCGAGCGTACTCGCCTTCAATTTGCAATTCGGGAGTGGGGCGCGGGCGAAGAAAGCCGAGGGGGTCGAGGTCGCCTTCGAGATATCCCCACTGGCGGAAGGCGTTGAAAACGTTTTCGCGCTCGGGATTGGAGCCATTTTTCTCGGACGTGTCGATTACCGCGGCGCTGCTGCTGGAAGCCTTGGATTTCGGTATAGCCATATGAGTCCAGTACTAGGATAACGGATGCGCGGCGGGTGGTGCGAGATTCTGGCATGCTAAAGAACTACAGACGCCAAGGTAATCCGACCGCAGTTACAGGCGGGTGACCGCGGGGATGAATTCCCGATGAAAAAAATCCACAGCAAGGGACGGCTAAATAACTTTGGAGGCGTAATCCGGAGGGCAGTCAGCCTTTCAAAAGAATGTAAAGCTTGGATTAAGAAATATCCACAGAGTGCCAAGACTGTATACAGTAATTCTGGAGAAGTTTTTTAGAGACGGAGAGACACACGCGTGCGAAAATTTATCGCCTAAGGGCGATTCGATTGATGCCAACTCTTCTCGGAATTCCGCTCGACGTGAACTCATCTTATCTCCGTGGGCCCGCTGGCGCTCCGGTAAAAATTCGCGAGGCTTTGCGATCCGATGCTTCCAATCAATGGTCGGAGTTGGGCATCGACGTGGGAGCCGCGGGCGCATTTGTGGATGCAGGCGATTTGCGATTGAGAGATTCGCGTGAACACAGCAGCCAGGATTTTGCTGAGATTGAACGCGCTGTGGGAGCGTTACTGGAGAAGGGTGCGAGTCCGGTGTCGCTAGGGGGCGACCACTCGGTCACTTTTCCCATTTTGAAGGCCTTTGCTCCCCACTATGGCGAACTCGCCATCGTTCATTTCGACGCGCATCCGGATTTGTATGACGAGTTTGAAGGCAGCCGGGTGTCGCATGCTTGCCCGTTCGCGCGCATTATGGAAGAACGGCTGGCGCAGCGATTGGTGCAGATTGGAATACGCACGCTGAACCGGCATCAGCGCGAGCAGGCGGAGAAGTTCGGGGTTGAGATCGTGCAGATGTCCGCGCTTCCTGCGTACGACCGTCTCAAGATTCGTGGGCCGGTTTATATTTCCTTTGACATGGATGTGCTTGATCCGGCGTTCGCGCCGGGAATTTCGCATCGCGAACCGGGCGGGATGACGGTGCGCGAAGCGATTGCGCATCTGCATGCGATTGAGGGAACAATTGTCGGCGCGGATATTGTCGAGTACAACCCGGAGCGCGATATTGCGGGAATGACGGCGACGGTGGCGGGGAAGATTCTGAAGGAGATTTTGGGGAAGATGATTGCGAACGCGAAGGCGGCTGAGGAGAGTTCCATTTAGCCGGAAAGAAAGGAACATTCAGATAGAAATGCCTCGCGACGGTGATCATGGTGCCTGCAGACAGGGATCCTTCGACTGCGGTTGTGCTGCGTATTCGCGAAGCACAACCTTCGCTCAGGATGACACTTAAAAAGGAGAGGTCATGCGAGCAAGTGGTTTAGAACAAGTCGCGAGCCGTTACTCAGTGGACGAAACCGTAGCGCGCATCGAATCAGTTTTTGCTCAGAAAGGGTTACAGGTGTTCACCGTGATTGACCACAGCGGCGAGGCAGAGAAAATCGGGCTGAAGATGCGTCCAACCAAGGTGGTCATCTTCGGCAGTCCTAAGGGAGGGACGCCGCTGATGGTCGCCGCCCCCTCGTTGGCGATCGATCTGCCGCTGAAGGCGCTGGTCGCGGAGGACGACAATGGAAAGGTCTGGGTTTCCTACAATAATCCAGAATATCTGCAGCAGCGGCACGGCGTGCCCGATGATTTGATCAAGAATATTGCGGGAGCGGGCGCGCTGGTGGCGAAGGCTGTGGAATAATGCTGCCCACACCGGGAGAGACTGTGGCGAATGATCAGGAAAAGGAAGCGGCGGCGCGGGCGAGCTTGCGGTTTGTGAGGGATGGTCAAATCGTTGGCCTGGGCACGGGATCGACGGCGGCGTACTTTATTCAACTGCTGGGCGATGCGGTCAAGAACGGGCTGCGTGTCAGGGGAATTCCTAGTTCAGTGCGTTCGCGCGAGCAGGCAGCGAGTCTGGGGATTCCACTCACTACGCTGGATGAATGTCAGGAGATCGACGTGACCGTAGATGGTGCCGATGAGATCGATCCCGAATTGCGGTTGATAAAAGGCGGGGGCGGGGCGCTGCTCAGGGAAAAGATCGTGGCCTCGGCGACGAAGCAGTTGGTGATTGTGGCCGACGCGACCAAAAGAGTTCCGGTGCTGGGAAGGTTCCCGCTGCCGGTGGAAGTGATCAAATTCGCGCAAGCGGTGGTGGTAAAAAAGATTGAGGCACTCGGCGCGAAAGTGAGTGTGCGCCGTGAGGCGGAAGGCAGGCCATACTTGACCGACGAGAACAATCACATACTTGATTGCCGCTTCGAACAGATTTCGGATGCAGATAGGCTGGCGCGGCAGCTCAGCGATATGCCTGGGGTTGTAGAACACGGATTGTTCATTGGTATGGCAAGCGTGGTGCTGGTCGCGAACGGGAGCGAGATTGTAGAGCTTTGGCGGGCTGATGGAACTGCTAACAAGAACCTTAATCGCGGAGGACGCTGAGAAAGACCGCGCGGAGATCGCGGTGGTGGCAATTAACTGGTGGCTTGAACAGGACTTCGCATGGTTGGTGCGGCACGGGAACGAGATTGGGATCAACCGTCGCGGCGGCGCGGGCTGCGCTACCGCGTGCAGGCCCCCATGGATGTAACTGTGCTGCGTTCGGGCATCCCAGATACTTTGCCCGGGCGCTCCGTCAACCTTGGCGAGGGAGGGGTGTTCGCGGTTCTGGCGGGAGAACTGTTGCCGGGTGAGACGGTGGGAGTTGAGATTCTGCTGCCGCTGGCGGCTGAACCCTTGGTGCAGCCTCCCGCCCATCGGCACCGCAGCCGGGCATGGATATTCTTGCTATCGGTTGCGATTTTGCCGGCAGGGTTGTGGTGGCGCTGGCATCGCGGGTGGAGAGATCTGGAGTCTAATCTGCAGAAGAACGAAACTCTAGTCGAGGCGCAGCGGCCCCAGGTCCATGTTCCAGCCGAGGTCATGGAAAAGTTGGTAACTCACCGCGTGGATCCTGAGTATCCCGCGGCGGGGCGCGGCGCAAAACTGCAAGGGGTGATCGCTCTGGATTTGGTGGTGGGGCGCGATGGATCCGTGGTGGATATACACGCGCTGAATGGTCCCGACATCCTGGCTAAGGCTGCGATGGAGGCCCTGCGCTGGTGGCGTTTTGAGCCTTACCTTGTTGACGGCAAGCCGGTGGTAGTGAACACAACCGTGGCGGTGGAGTTCAAGCCTTGATGCGGTGTCCGGCTTCCGGGTCACGCGCGAGGTTTGCGGAGGGAGTTGAGGAGGATGACGCCGCTGACCGAAAAGGATACGACAGCGGCCAGCGCGGCGATCTGCATAAGTGGTGCGCTGAAGTGAAGCACATCGGCAAACAAAGCCCCTAAGGCCAAAATGACCCCTAGAGCGCTGAGCCAAAGTGGACCTCGAGAAGAAGCTCGAACTGAAGAAGATAGACCCGGACGCAGCCGAAGTTGCAAGAGCAACGCAGCTACGCCAATTGCAGCGATCACGACCAACGCCACCGGACTCAGGAACGCTCCCCGATCGGTATAAAGAACGACTAGCGAAAGCGCCGCGAGCAGCAGGCCCGCAGCGACAATGGGGCTGCGCGGCTGAGGATTGGAGCCGGGGTTAGAGGAATCTTCAGGCACGACGGTTCCGTCCCCAGATTTATACAGGCGCGGGCGTAGGTTTTCAAATACCCCTTGCGTTGGTCTTCGAATCCCTCAGGAGTCCGCTGTCGGACGACTCATACCGGCAAGCCATTCGGCCTGGAGGGGAGCGCCGTGGTTGACAGCGTAGAGAACGAGTTCGACGCGGGACGAGATGCCCAGCTTATCGAAGATGCGGAACAGGTATTTTTTTACGGTGTGCTCGCTAAGGCTCAGTTCCCGGGCGGTGTCGCGATTGCTCAAGCCTTCGGCGACGAGGGCGACCACCTGTTCCTCGCGCGGGGTAAGCATCTGCCGGCCGCGGGAATTAAGAACCCGCAGCGAAGGCACACCGGAGATCAGGTCGACCAGGAAAGTCATCTGTTCTGTGTTGGCCCAGATCTGGCCGTCGGCGACCCGTTGGATGCACCTGCAAAGTAACCGGAAGTGAGTGTCGGAAATGCAGAAAATCCCGTGGGCACCCGAGCGGAAAGCGCTTACCACGAGTTCGCGATCGTAGGACTCAACCAGGAGAACCTTTGCGATTGCGGGGTGAGAAAGATGAATGCGGCGCATTGCCGTCATCTGGGCAGCGACCTCGACGGAGTGATTCAACGAAAGCACAACCACGTTGGCAGGCGTGGAAGCGACCGCGCGAAGAATCGAGCCCACATCTACCATACAAGTGGAGATGTGAAACTCTGAGCGCCGGCGCAAGGCACTAATAAGCAGCTGCGCCTGCATCCGGTTGGAGTCGGCGACGAGGACTGCGATCGCGGACGTAGGCGCGACTGAGGACAGATTCATGAACCAGGGCTCCGAAACGAAACGGTATCCAGTAGTAAATGTGATCTTAGGGGTACAGCGAGAAGTACTCAAGGAAACATGTCACATAATTTGTGCGGGGCTTTCAAATCGGGACAAAGGGCTTGAGCGCTGTGGAAAATCTGCCTGGCCTGCGGGAATCCTAAAAGAAGGTCGGTCAGAACATTCTAGGAATGTGGCGTTATTCCGTACTTTCGGGTCTTCATTCTCTGCGCATTATGTGACTCGATGAACATGCAAGTCTACTTTGGTAGGTAGCCTGTGAGGGAACAGTCTTGCGCCCCTATCGCAGCAGACCAGTGAGGTGGAATACCCGCGGTACTACTGGGTTGGGCGCAGTTGCCCGCACGAATCCGGCATGACTACGTTCGTAGACAACACTTCCCATGTCTTGCCGTGAAATCCGCATGGAGATACCTTGCACAAAGAGAGCCGGGGAAGCTGAGCGGCACTCGGAATCCAGGAAAACAGAGCCCATCGCGCACAATGAAGCCCTTCGTTGGCTGGACAAGAGTTGCGGGGATGGGCGTTTTGATGTTGCAGCTTTGCGTAGCCGCATCCGCCCAGGAGGAGAACAGAGAGCAGCAGCACCTGGGAACAACGTTAGAGTCTTCTCCAACCGGCCAAACCGGGATTCGGCTGGGAAGCACAGGAATGGCGGTCGCAGAAACCGGAGAAGCGGACGGCATGGGAAACCTCCAGCTCGGAGGACGCCGTCCGCTTTACCGGCTCAACCGCAGCGATGTGGTGACGTTGAGTTTCACGCTGTCACCAGAGTTCGATCAGACGATATCTGCACGAGCCGCAAGTGGCAGTGGCATTGAGGGAGGTTGAGCACCCTTACTTTGTTGCGGGCGGAGAAGTGGGAAAGCCCGGCAAGTACGAGTTGCGAGGAGACACCACCGTTATTGAGGCGGTAGAGATCGCAGGTGGCTTTACTCACGAGGCAAGACACTCCCAGGTTCTTCTATTCCGGCGTGTCAATGACGATTTAGTAGAGGCGCGGGTTTTCAACCTGAAGAAGATGCTGAAGGAGAAAAGACTGAGCGAAGTCTCCCTGTTGCACCCGGGTGATCTGGTGTTCGTTCCCCAAAATTCTGTTTCTAAAATCGAGCGTTTTCTCAGCAAACCCTCCCTAAGTATGTACGTGAGCTCTTCACAATTCTAATCGGCGACAAACAGTCCGCATGCCAGATCAAGATCCAGCGCGCAAAGCAGAAGAGCCCGCATCGCCAACGCTCCGCGAGCTGGCAGCGGTGTTGTTTCGGCAGGGAACGTTCTTTGTTTGCGTATGGGGGTTGGTTTTCGGGTTGGCTATTGTCTATGCGTTCACGGGCGCTACGTACCGCGCCCACGCACGTGTGTTGGTCCGCCGCGGTCGTGCCGACCCCCCTGTAACCGCGCAACAGAATGCTCCTCCCGATTTCTCGCGGGTGGAGGTGAATGAAGAAGAATTGAATTCGGAAGTGGAACTGTTGAAGGACAACGACGTTCTGCGCCGCGTAGTACAGGCCAACGATTTGGCGGATCATGACTGGTTGCGGTGGCTCCGCCCCCACGAACGGCCAGCGGCGCGCATGGAACGAGCCGCGAAGAAACTCGCCGGCCGGCTGAGAGTCGAGCCCATCAAGAAGACAAATGTGATTGCGCTGAGTTATGACTCGCCGGACCCGCAAATGGCCGCACAAGTCCTGCAGTCCTTGACTGGCATCTACCTGGAAAAGCATATGGAAGTCAGTCGGCCAACCGGGCAGCTTCGCTTCTTCAATCTGCAGACCGAAGAGGCGCGACGGCAACTGGAGGAGGCCAAAGGAAAATTGATTGAGTTTACGGACAGACATGGCGTGGTAATGGCTGGACAGCAGCGCGATCTGGTGTTGCACCGCCTGGACGAGACGGATGCGGATTACCGGAAGACGCAGGTCGAGATGTCGGACACTGCGCGTCGAGTTCAAGAACTTGATGAGCAGTTAGCGAAGTTGCCGGAACGAACCGTAACCCAGGTTCGCACAGCGGACAATCCGGAACTATTGCTGACGTTGAAGGCGAGCCTGTTGGATCTCGAGTTAAAGAGGACTCAGCTACTTACCAAGTTTGAGCCGAGCCACCGGTTGGTGCAAGAAGTGGAACGGCTGGTTTCCCAGGCGAAGGCCGCTATCGCAGCCGAGAGTCTGGCTCCAGTACGCGACGAAACGACGGACCAGGACGCGAACTACGCCTGGGCCAAGGCTGAACTGCAGAAGGCACGGGTTGAGATGAAGGGATTAAGAGCGCGGGAAGCGACGACGAGTGCGCATTTGGCCGAATACCGTACCTTAGCTCGCCAACTAGGGGAAGAGGCGATCACGCAGGATGACCTGACGAGCAGTGAAAAGGCGGCGGAAGAAAACTACCTCCTCTATGTGAAAAAGCGGGAGGTAGCCCGGATGGGAGATGCGCTGGACGAAGGCGGCATCGTCGATGTGGCCATCGCCGAGCAGCCAGTCGTGCCAGCGCTGCCGGTGTGGCCCGCCACAACGGTCGTAGTCGTGGGCTTCGTTGGCGCCCTAATGGCGGGCACGGCCGCAGCATTCGCAGCTGACTACCTAGATCCGGCACTGCGGACGCCAGAAGAGGTCATGGCTTGTTTAGAAATTCCCGTGTTGGCCTCGCTACCGATTGAAATCGACAGGCGATTGTCGGCCTGAAGGAGATACAGATGAGCATGAACGCGAACGTACTGCCAAGGTCTGGACTGATGGGGTCAGCAGCGCACGTAACCGAGCGAGCGCAGGCTGAGGTCTTTGGCGAGCCTCACGATTGGAGTTGGAATCCGGAAAACTTTGCGCGGGAACAGATTCGGGGCTTGGTTCGGCGGGTATTTTTCACTCATCGAGCGCAAACGGTGAAACAAGTCGTATTCTGCGCAGCGGAGCCCCACACCGATGTGGGTCCTATCTGCGACCAAGTGGGACGTGCCCTGGCTTTGGAGACATCTGCCGAAATTGCGATCGTCAGCCGAAATGCGGGGCTGCCTGAGACTGCCCAAGTGCAGATTCAATCCCCACGTTCGGGAAGCGCTGGAATCAGGTCCTGGTCTACTCAACTCGCGATCAACCTGTGGCGCGTGCCACAGTCGGGACTCCGCGAACTCTGCCGGGATCCGGGGACGGGCCGGTATTGGCGCTCAATCTTGGCGGAACTACAAAATAACTTTGAATATGTCGTGATCCACGGTCCTGTGGCGGGGGCATCGAGCGAGAGTGCCCTTTTAGGGCAACTGGCAGATGGAATCATTCTCGTTCTTGAAGCTCATAACACGCGGAGAGCGACTGCCCGCAAAATTAAAGAGACGCTGGAAAGCACGCAGTCTCGAATTCTCGGAACCGTGCTGAGTGAAAGAACGTTTCCTGTTCCGGAGCGGATTTATCGACGGCTATAGGCACTGAAGCAAGTAAAAGCGAAGGCAACGCGGATACGCTCCAATTATTGGAAGCTGTTGTAACGAAACCGTGTTACTTCCGCAACTACTGCTGTTTGCAAGAACTGACAGGTTGTGCGAAAGAGAACGAAAATGGCGATGGGACTCAATGAGCGGTAGCTATGGGATCGCAGCGGCGGATGATCGCTGGACGCAAACCCAGCCGCAGGTGGCTTTAGGGGGAAACTTGCCGCAATGGTTTGCGGTTCAAACAC
>WNFI01190977.1_pt1 | contig 12605 bp, 11 predicted proteins | sample 5400471 | NCBI WGS metagenome assembly WNFI01 (sample SAMN13153348, study PRJNA577476) | soil metagenome | isolation source: 100 cm saprolite on Douglas fir-dominated hillslope | place: USA:California | collected 2013-09-17
TCTCGCGTACTGGAAAACAGCATCCTCGCCCCGCTCTACCGCAAAAGCCGTGAGAACAATACTACATCCGCTGAGATCGAACGCCGCTAGTCCTCTTAATGGCGGCCTGACTTAGCCTCGTCCTTTTGTTAACCTACCCATAAAAACTTCTCTCGAAATCAGTGCTACTTCGCAACCGTACCCGTCGGGGTCAGCAGAAACGCGTGATCTTGCCCATTGATTGTGCCCCGGCCCGTGATCTGATCGTTGTCGTTGATGGCCAAAGCGAACTCTATCGTCCAGCCGGAACCGGTCGCGATCAGATTGTTCAGGTCCAGCGTGCCCGCGTTCTGACTCCACACGAATCCGTGATAGACCGACCCAGGCAGAAGTGCCCAGCCAACCACATGGCCGGCATTGTTTATGCTGAACGCGCTGCTATAAGTCGAATGCGGCAGGCTTCCCAAGTCTTGGATATTCCCTCCCTGACCCCACAGAACCGCGTGGAAGCAGAAATATCCGCAATCCGCGTACCCGACGATCTGCCCCAGATCGTTTACTGCGTAGGCGACGCTGAAGCTGCCGCTGGGTAGGATTCCCAAATCCTGCATGCCGCTGGCTTTCGTCCAATGGAACCCATGGAAATTGATGCTGCCGGGAATGCTGGATTCGCCGACCACTTCCCCGGACCGATTAATACCTTCGGCTAAACTGTATCCCCCGGTGCCTCCGAGCACGCCCAAATCCTGCATGCCGCCGGCCTTGCTCCAAAGAATCGCGTGCGTATTGGTGCTGCCAGTGTCCGAACCGCCCGCAACCTGTCGCGAGGCGTTGATCGCGCTCCCCACGCTCGCGGTTCCGCCGAGCAGCGTTCCCAGATCTTGAACCTTGCCATTGATCCACAACACGGCATGGTCCGCGCCGCCAGCGGTCGTTGAAAATCCAGCCACCACGCCGCCGGTGTTGATCCCCACGGCAACGCTGAAATTCCCCCCGTGCAGCGGAGGCAGATCCAATATGCCCCGGCCCGCGCTCCAAAAGAACCCATGTTGCACGGTTGGGCTCGCGTAGCCAACCACCTCACCAGCGGCATTGAGAGCGGAACCCCCACTCGTGCTGTCTCCAGGAAGCGTGCCCAGATCGGTCACAGTGTAGGACTGAGCGCTGGCAAACGACGCCAGAAAGAGGACGACTATGCGTAAAACTCCGGCGGAACAGATGGCACGTTTCATACGTGCACCTCGAAGCGGAAGAATAGTTGCGCCGACACGCGGAAAAGACACGGTCGATCGTGCCTCCGGCTCAAACGGAAAGCGACGCAGGGGAGGAATCCACCAAACTCTAAACTGAACTTGCTTGGGCCGAATACTTCGCCCGGACTTTACCTCAAACTCCCGGCTGCCCGCCATCTTACCGCTAAGCGTCACGAAAAGCCGGACTTTCTTTCTGAAAACTTTGTGAACACCCTTCCGCAGAAAACGGTTCGTTCTAGGATTTACTTCCTCGCCGCGGCCGCTTTCCCTTTCCCCGCCTTACTTCCCTTCTTATCCAACCTCTCCAATACCGCCGCCACAATCAACGGCAGCCCCACAGTCGCATCCACAAAAACCTCTCCAAATCTCCCGCCCTCCGCCGGAGGCACAAACTTCCCCCACGAAATCGCCTCGCTATAAGGACTCCCCGAGAGCCCTCCCCAATAAACCGGCTCCGGACAAATCCTCAACCCATAGTGATACCGCTTCAAGGGCACGTTCTCTCCCAGACGCCGGTGCCGCAACTCGCAGAACGGACCGAACTGCTGCGACCAGTTCCGCGGCACCCCGCCGCCGATAGTCATGATGCCGAGCTTCTTCTGCCGTAGCAAAGTCGCCGCAAAGTGCTCCAGGTCTTCGAACGGATCGAACCGAATCTTGTGCCTCCCCGTCGATTCCCGCAGCCTATTATTCAGCGCCGTGTCCAGCCCCATCTCCGAATCGCTGAATGCTGGCACAAACACCGGCACGCCCATCTCATGCGCCGATTTCAAAATCCCGCGCTGCTCGCCCACGGTCCTAGCCAGATACGCCCCAATCGCGTGATTCAACTTGTACGAACACATCACCTCATTGTGATCCCAGCCCTCCAGCACCGCCGACATCACTTCTTCCACGTCGTCGAGGTTCTGCTCCGGCTCCAGCGTGTCATAAACGCGGTTGTACCCCTGCTCGTAGAGTTCCTCATCCGATACCTCCGGATTGTGCCGGAAGTGCGCCCGCCCGGTAGCCTCCACCAGCCCATGCGCCATCAGCGCCCCGGTCGAGACCACCGCATTGACGATTCCTCGATCAATCAACTCGGTCACGATCAGCCCTTGCTTCGCCACAGTCATCGCGCCCGACAGCGTCATTACCACAAAACATTCTTCGTCCCGAGCCATCGCCTCCAGCACATCGGCCGCCTCGCCCAGTTGTCGCCCCGTAAAAGCCGTCTTCGACATGGCCCGCACCAGATCGTCAATCGACTTCACTTTGCTCAGGTCCAACGGCTCCAGCGGAATCAGCTTGTCCGCAATCGGATTATGCAGATCCCGCTCCACGCCGTCCCCCGCGTGCCCAGGCTTACCCTGAGACTTCCCTGCCGAATGCCCACTGCCATGATTGCCTTGTTTCAAGATGACTCCTCCAAACTCACAAGCAAATCTTCCGACCAACTACTTTACAGGAACCGTGTTACCCGACGCCATGCACAGATGCTCATGTGGGGACAGCCGCCCTCGGCTGTCCGGAGGCCCAGGGTCATCGGGCCGCTGTGCCCAAGCTGTTCACGACACTATCCGTCCTGTTCCGTTTTTCTCTGCGTCCTCCGCGGCCTTTCTCCGCGCCCTCAGCGGTTAGAAGCTTTTTTCCTGCGTGCCCCTCAATGAATCGAGCGCTGGCTATGGCATGTGTCACAACTAACGTCACCGCGTTACACTCTCCCCATGCCCGGCAAGCGCCAGTTCGAAGAACAACTCGCCGCGCTCGACGCGCTCCGTCAACTGCCGCCAGAAGCCCGCATCGAACCGCTTCGCAAAGCTCTTGCCCATCGCAACAATTTTGTTGTTGCCAAAGCAGCCGATCTCGTCCGCCAATCCGAACTCACTCAACTCCTACCCGACCTCCTCACCGCCTTCGAACGCTTCTTCTCCGATCCTATCAAGACCGACCCCCAATGCTGGGCCAAGAATTCCCTCAGCCGCACGCTCGCCGCCTTCGAACATCAGGACCCGGAAGTCTTCCTCCGCGGCATGAAACACATCCAGCCTGAACCTTCCTACGGAGGCCCCTCCGACTCCGCCGGCACCCTCCGTGCCACCTGCGCCCTCGCCCTCGTGCAATGCCGCCGCCTCCCCGAACCCGACCTCCTCGCCCACCTGATCGAACTCATGGACGACAAAGACAAATCCGTTCGCGTCGAAGTAATCTGCGCCATCGAACAGGTCGGCTCTACGTCAGCCTCGCTGCTGCTTCGTCTGAGAGCCCTTCTCAGCCCCCATCTGAATTCCAAAATGCAGGAAGACGAACCTGAAATCCTCGGCGCGTGCTACAGCGGCATCCTCCGCATCGAAGGCGCGAGCGCGATTCCCTGGGTAAGCCAATTCCTCGACTCAGGCGAAGATGCCGCCGCCGAGGCCGCACTGGCAATCGCGGGCACGCATTCCCCGCAAGCCTTCGAGACGCTGCGCGAACGTTTCGCCAAAGAATCCGATCCCTGGTTTTGCTCCGTACTGCTCTCCGCCATCGCCCTAACCCGCCAGGACGCCGCGACAGAATTTCTGCTCGATCAAGTTCGCACCGAATCCCTGCAAGCCGAAGCCGCCATCGAAGCCATCCTCCGCTCTGCGCCCTCCGACGAAATCACAAAGCGCCTGGAAAAACTAGTCGCCGGCAACCGCCGTCTGGCCCGCGCCTTCGCCAAAGCCAACTCAAGCAGATAGCCTCTCCGAAATATTTTCTAAGAACGTTCTCCCCGATCTCCGCCCGCCTCCCTCCGCGTCCTCCGCGCTTCAGGCTTTTGTGGCCCACGCCTCAGCTGATTGCTGCCGGCCGATAGCTGACAGCTTTCTGATGCTATATTGATCGACGAGGACAGCCGCGTGCCCCCTGACAAATTCCGCGTAGCCCTGGTCCAAATGTCCTGCGGCCCAGACCCCGAGCAAAATCTAAGTAAAGCCCTCGAGCGCGTCTCCGACGCCGCCGGACGCGGCGCCCAAGTAGTCTGCCTCCCCGAACTATTCCAAACGCAATACTTCTGCCAGCGCGAAGACCACTCCCTCTTCGATCTGGCCGAACCTATCCCTGGCCCCACCTGCGAAAAACTCTCCGCCGCCGCCCGCCAGCACGGCGTAGTTCTGATTGCATCCTTATTCGAAAAACGCGCCCCCGGCATCTACCACAACACCGCCGCCATTTTCGATTCCGACGGCCCCCTCCGCGGCCTCTACCGAAAGATGCACATCCCCGACGATCCTCTCTACTACGAAAAGTTTTACTTCACCCCCGGCGATCTCGGCTTCCGCGCCCTCGACACCACCGCCGGTCGCCTCGGCACGCTGGTCTGCTGGGACCAATGGTTTCCCGAAGGCGCGCGCCTCACCGCGCTGCAAGGCGCGACGGTCCTCCTCTATCCCACAGCAATCGGATGGCATCCCGCCGAGAAAGCGGAGTTCGGCGTCGCTCAGCACGATGCGTGGCGTACGATTCAACGCTCCCACGCCATCGCAAATGGCGTCTACGTGGCGGTGGTGAATCGTGTAGGTTTCGAGACCGGGAACGTCCGCGGCAAGTCCGCCCCCGGCCAAGGATTAGAATTTTGGGGCGCTTCCTTCATCTCCGACCCCTTCGGCCGCGTCATCGCCGAGGCCTCTCACTAAAATCGGGTCAATCAGTGTAGTGGCCTGTTTTCAACACTTCGTCGGTTGGGTTGGAATTCGGGTCAGCGTTGAATATAGTAGCGCCATGAAAGGCTCCGCGATTCTCATGGCTTTTCTCGTGGTCGTTCTCGTCTATTGCCATCCTGTACAGGCGCAGTGTCCGCCAATCCTAACTAGAGCGCAGGGCGCAGTTTCGGGAGAACTTCAGGACGGGGATATGCTGTTCTTGAAGTTCATATATTCGCGCAAACGAGTTGAATCATCATCGCCTCAACAGCCCCAAGGGCGGACATTCACCGTCACTGGGGCGTATTCAACTTTCACAAGAATGAACCCGCTGGGCGGTCATGTATGTAGCAGTGCTCCGCACCTGATTCAACTGATCTTGCGGGACAGAGACGGCGTGACGCTAGATACCGTAGATTTGACCGCACCTGATGCACGCAACGGCGTGACGGAAATGAACTATGGGAAAACGCAGGCAATCGTTCTACATCGGCGTTCCGTACCGCCTCGCTAGTTGGCGTTAAATCGCCATTACACGCAATATAAAAAGGCGCCCACTCTTGCGGTAAGGTTGAGATTGTTCGCATCGCCAGCTCTAGCGAAAGGGAGCACCTATGAGTCACGAAAAGTATATCGGCATGGACGTTCATCAGGCCACCATCTGGGTGGCCGTGATGGATGCTGGCCGGCAAGTTGATCATGGAATGCCTACGGGAGACCGAGGCGGCCACGATCGTCGCGTTCATCCAAGGGCTGCAGACACCACACCGTTTCCGTACCAAGCGTCAGCTATGGGCCTACAGTGGTTTCGCCCGTCGAGACTCACGACAGCGGGGAGTACCGCTACCTGCGAGGCAAACTGCAACGCAACAGCCAGCTCATCACGGTACGCGGTCTGAATGACAACCACAATAAAGATCTGAAGAATCTCTTCAAAGGTGCTGCTATATCCGCCAGCACCCGCCCTGGCCCCTGCGCGACTTTTATGTCGCTCGGGTTGAGAAAGGGATGCGGCCAACGATGGCCCGTCTTACCTTGGCACGGAAGATTGCCGCGATCAGTTTAACCATCTGGAAGAAAGGAGTGGAATTCGACGCCCAACAATTGCATCGACAAGCAGCTTGAGCATCTCTGAGGAACAGGCTTTTCCATCTCTGCGGTTTACTCGGTCGAGGCGGAGCTTTTTTCTTGACATCCCTTTTTATAGAACTCAGTGATCCGTGGCCATTGCCCGTTGCAGCAGAAATAAATCTATACCAAGACTTTCTCGGGCGTCGTTTGTGTCGCCCCCCGCATCTGCTTCACCCGCTCATAAATCTTCCCATACTCCCGCGCCGAGGCGTTCCACGAAAAGTCCTTATTCATGCCATTGCGCATCAGCACCTGCCACGAAGTCTGGTCGCGGAAAGATTGCAGCGCGCGCTTCACCGTCAGCAGCAAAGATTCGCCGTTGTATTCCGTAAACTTGAAGCCGGTACCTTTGCCGGAGCGCGCATCCCAAGGGTCGATAGTATCGTCGAGGCCGCCGGTGGCGCGAACAATGGGCACTGTGCCGTACTTCAAGCTATAGATCTGGTTTAGCCCACAAGGTTCATATTTTGAAGGCATTAAGAACATGTCAGACCCGGCTTCGATCTTGTGCGCGATGGCGTTGTCGTAGGCCACCTTCACTGCGATCTTGTTGGGGAACTGCTTGTTGAGGCGGACAAACATGTCTTCATACTGCTTATCGCCCGCGCCCAGGGCGACCACGATCATCTCTTCGCGGGCCAGTCGGTCCATGACCTGCGCGATCAGGTCGAAGCCTTTCTGTGCGGCGAAGCGGGAGACGATGCCAATTACCGGAATCTTCGGGTCGGCATTCTTCACGCCGAAAGCCGCCAGCAGGTCCTGCTTGCACGCCGCTTTGCCCGATAAATCCTGAGGCGAGTATTTCGCCACGATAAACTTGTCGGCTTGCGGGCTCCACTCGTCGTAGTCCACGCCATTCAGAATGCCGGTGACGGTGGCGGCCCGGTCGCGCAGCACGCCTTCCAGTCCAAAGCCGTATTCGGCGGTCTGAATTTCCTGGCTGTATTTCCGGCTGACTGTGGTCACGTAGTCGGAATAGGTGAGCGCGCCCTTCAGAAAGTTTACCTGCCCAAAGAATTCCATTTTCGACATTGTGAACAGGTCCCAGGGCAACATCAGCAGCGGCAGAGTCTCAGGCGGGAACAAGCCTTGGTAGCCCATGTTGTGGATGGTAAATACGGTGCCCACGTCGCGGAAGGCCGGGTCTTCCGCATAAATGGTGCGCAGCAGCACTGGCACCAGGGCCGACTGCCAGTCGTGGCAATGGAAAATGTTGGGCACGCCCAGAATCTTTGTGGCCTCTAATACGGCGCGAGAGAAGAGCGCGAAGCGCTCGGCGTTATCGGGATAATCTCCAGCGGGTGTTCCGTAAAGAGCGTCGCGATCGAAGTACTCCGGGCACTCGATAAAATAAAACCGCACTCCGGACTGGCTTGCACCCGTCGCCACTGAAGCGAAGCGGTACTTGTCGTCGAAAGGAATGGTGATGCTGCGCACCACGGTCGCCGGATCGACCAGCTTGGTCTGCCGGTAACGAGGCAAGAACACGCTGACCTGATGTCCCAGAGTGGCCAGGGCGCGCGGCAAAGCGCCGACTACATCTGCCAATCCGCCGGTTTTTGAAAACGGCACGCCTTCTGAAGCTACAAACGCAATATTCATGAAGCCCTCCTGCGCAAGGCCCGCTTTTCGCGGGCGCACGATATGATGGAATATGTGTTGCGGGACCAACCCTCCCGCGCGCAACGCACACGGGCCAACCAGCCAGTCTAATGCCCGAGGGAAAAGAGGGTCAACGTGCCGAAGGTCGTCTCCGCCCGCCGTCCGCAACATAAGCCCAAGTTGGGACAGCATTTCCTCGCCAGCGACCGGACGCGGCATGCTCACTTCCCTGCTCGCCAAGCGTGTCCGCCGCCTCATCGCCGTTGAACTCGACCGCGTGCTGGCCGCACAGCTTCGCCTCCGCTTCGGCATGTTCTCCAACGTCGAAGTCATCGAGGCCGACATTCTCTCCATCGACTTTGATTCCCTCTTCGGACCCAAGCCCGGCCTGCGCCGTCCCGGCATCGAGTTCAAGCCCGAGCCGGTGAAGGTCATCGGCAATCTGCCCTACTTCATTACTTCTGACATCCTGCTGCGGCTGTTCGACTACTCGAAATATTTTGAGACCGTTGTTGTTCTGGTGCAGCGCGAGGTCGCGGACCGCATCGCCGCCGAACCCGGCACCCGCGACTTTGGGCTGCTCTCAGCCACAGCGCAGCTTTACGCCCGCGTTGAAAAGCTTTTCACTTTGCCGCCCGGAGCCTTTTCACCTCCGCCCAAAGTGCATTCCACCGCATTGCGCCTCACCATGGCGCCGCGGCAGAGAGAACTGGGCCTCGACTTCGATGGCAGCGTTCTCGATGGCAGCCTCAAAGACGGGTTCATTGATTTCCTCAAGCTCTCGTTTGGCCAGAAGCGGAAGACGCTGTGGAATAATCTCAAATCCAACTATCCGGAACGTCATCTGCGCGCCGCCCTGGCCCAGGCCGGAGTGAAGCCTGCGGCCCGCGCTGAGACCTTGAGTTTGGAAGAAAGCGCGGCCCTGTTTCGAGCCTTGCGCGAAAACAACGGCTCGTAGCATCATTTCCACGACAGGAGTCTTTATGACCGCGACCCCCGTTCGCCATCCCGCGGTCGCCGGACGATTCTATCCCCGCGATCCCAAAGATCTCCGCGAGGAAGTCCTTTCCTGTCTTTCGCCGACTCCTCGTCCAACACCAGTTCGTGCTCTGGGCTGCATCGCCCCGCACGCCGGTTATGTGTACTCAGGCCACGTGGCGGGGGCTGTTTTTGCGGGATTGGAAATTCCCGAACTCTGCCTTGTGATGTGTCCGAACCACACCGGAGTGGGCCGCCCCCTGGCCATCGTTTGCGATGGTGCATGGGAGACGCCGCTGGGCGAGGTCCCGATTGACAGCGATTTTGCCGCCGCTCTTAAGCGGCGCTGCCCGCTGCTACAGGAAGATTCGTCGGCCCACCGTAGCGAGCATGCCGTTGAGGTCGAGTTACCGTTCCTGCAAATGCGCCATCCCCATCTCAAGTTCGTCCCTATCGCGCTCGGCACGGGGCAGTTCGAGCCGCTCAAGCAACTTGGGGAAGCAATTGCCGATGTCATCGCAGCACATCGCGGTCCCGTTTTGATTGTCGCTTCCAGCGACATGAATCACTACGAATCTGACGCAGTTACGCGCGTGAAGGACCACCGCGCGATCGAGCCCATTCTCGCCCTCGAGGCCCGCGTCCTCTACGATGTTGTCACCCAGCAGCACATCAGCATGTGCGGTTTTGGCCCGGCAGTCGCCATGCTGACCGCAGTAAAAAAGCTCGGCGCAACCTCCGCCGAGCTGGTGAAGTACGCGACTTCCGGGGACGTCTCCGGCGACCGTGATGTGGTCGTGGGCTACGCGGGCGTCATTGTTCCAGAGCCCCAGGTTCCCGCGCCCCAGGCGCCAGCGCCCTAGTGATGCTCATGCTCTTCGTGTTCCATGTGCTCGTGACGCCACCGCCAGTATTCACGCTGTTGCCTGCGCTTCAGCCGGTTGTAGTCCACGTAAGCCTCGTGCCGCTCTTCGCGCCAGTGGCGGTAAGCACTGTCTTCGCGGTCATCCCAGTCGTGGTAGTCATGGTGGTCACGGTCGTAGACCCTGCGGTGCTCGCGATCCCGGTCTCGATCATGCTCTTCGCGCTCTTGTGCGATCACTGGCCTGGCGCTCGCCAGCGGTGCGGCCAGCGTCGCCGACAACAGAATAAATCCAAAATACCGGCATCCTTGGTGCATGAGTTTCTCCTTTTTTCGAACTACGAGGCGCTCGCAGCTCGTCGCCGCTAAATGCTCGCGGCAGCATTCGGCGATGTCTGTTCTGCCGTCGAAGTTTCCCGTGATGTTGAAACAACCTCCGGCTCGGCAGTTATGGAGGCTTGCAGCTTTTCGCGCAATTCCTGCACGCGGGCCTGCCGTTCGTAGCACTCGCTTAACCGGGCGTCTGTCAATCCGACGGGCGAATCCAAAGCTTCCATCTGTTGGCGCAGTAAGTACACAATCTCCCGGCGCAGAGCCTCTAGATCTTCACTTCCTTGCATGGTGCCGCTCCTGTGAGAGAACCGGTCTCGCCGGTTCACACTAACGGGGCGGCGAAGCGGTCCCCATCCGGTAGAAACTGTATTTCGTCCTGTTTCATCCTCCACAGACGCCACGGGAGAGATGCGATGACCGCTGCTCCACTAAAAGAAAAAACGGGCGGTCTCTTAGGACCGCCCCCCCTTTTGCTCGATTTGTGTAGCCTTAATGGTGCGATGAGTGGCCTGTCCCGCCGGAGGAGTGTCCGGAGGAGGCAGAACTCACGTGGCTGCTCGCTGCTGTTGGATGCGCTGCGCTGTGGCCGTAGCCGCTATGCGAAGAACTGGCGGCGAACGATGGCGCGGCGCGCAGTTCTACTGAGCCTGTCCTGGCCACCTGGGTGTTCAGATGCCGGAGGCTCCCGTATGAGCCGCGGGGAATGCCCAAGCCTGCTGATCCATTGTTGACCACAAGGTGCATCGAGGGGACCGTTGTCACCGGCGACCCTCCCTTCCCTACCGCGACTGTGCTAACCGTGCCGACAGGGGCCACGGGTGGGTGGAATCCGGCGGCCGCCGCGCCTACGTAATGAATTCCGCCTCCCCAGCCGTGCCAGCCGCCGGGTTGCCATCCCCAGCCGTAACCCGGCGCATACACCCAGCTTCCATAATAGTAAGGCATCCAACCCCACGGATACGCCGAGGCCCACATGTATCCGAAGCCCGGATACCACGACCATGCGCCATCCAGGAACGGATTCCATCCCGCCCCGGCAAAGTAGGGCTGCCACAAAGTTCCGTACCCGGCAACGCTGCTGTATCCGCCGTAATAGCCCAAGTCGCTGGAACCGTAGGCATACGAGTTCGAATTGTTTTTCGAATACTGGTCGTGATACTCGATCGATTGCTTGTCCCACTGGTCGTAAGTATCCTCTTCAAAGTTCTTCGCTAACGTCGGCTGATCGTTGGCGTGAACGTCGAAGGTGACCATTTTCTTTTTGTCCACCTTCACCGCACCCGAGGGACCCACAACTTCCAGAGTGTTCTTGAAACTGGCAACCTCGGCTATGCTCGAGGAGCTTGCCACCCGGAAGTGCGCAGCTTGTGTGAGTGTTACTTTCTCCTGCGAAAAATTCAGGGTAAACTCATCGCCGCTTTTTCCCAGCCAATTGACGTATGCCTTGCCTTCCACCAAGTCCACCGTTGAGACGCGCTTCCCCGCATCGCTAGCCCCCAGCGTGCTGAACTCGACCGCGGTGTTCGGAGTGAGGCGAAGCGTGCTGCCGTCTTCAAACTCAATTTCGGCGCGGCCGTTCTCGCGGGTGCGCAGTTCGGTTCCCTGCGTGATGGGAAGATTGGCAAAGGCGTTCTCGAACCCCAATCCCGAGTTCTTGTTGATCTGCACCGTACCCTGCACATCGCTCAAGCGGACGATGCGCGCCTGCGAATCGGCTGTTGCGGGCAGCGCCAAAAGAGCGCAAGCCAAAGCGGTCCAGACCATCGAGTGAAGTTGTGGCTTATACATAAGAGCCCCCTGAACGTACCTGCCCAATTAGAACACGGTTGTGTGCCGGAAGTTGTCTCCAAATCCGGAGGGGTGGCGATCACTACCCGGCGAACGATGCCCGATGAACAAGGCCCGGAGTTCAATGCCCGGGGGGAGAGCTGCTCCCCATCTGAACGAGTTCCTGAGCCCGCGCCCGGACGACGTTGATCACCGAGCTGTCCTCAATGATCTCCCGCAGAACTGGCGCCACGCTTTGAATTTCGCTCAAGTCGTTGCTCCGGGCCTGTGCTTCCATGCGCTTCAACTCCTCGTCCAGCGCCAGCTTCTGGTAGCGGTGGTAATACGCCAGGCGGTGCCCATATTCCAGCGTGCCCGCCATGCTTTGGAACAGGGTGGTCAACTGCCGCACCGGGTCCAGGGCCGAATAGTTATATCGGGCAGTGTTAGACCGCCCGCCATCTCGATAGCTCAGTACCTTCGCACCGGTAAAAGCCAGTTTGTCGTTGCCGGAGTCAATCTTCCCCGCGAAGTACTTCGCCTGTTTCGCCCAATCGAAAATCTTCTCCCGGCTTCCTGCCGAAACTTCAAACTCCGTCCGGTAGGTTTGTTCTTCGGAATCCTTGGCTATCGTTCCCCTGCACTCATAGCTGGCATGCCCGGTTGCTTCCACGGAGATCGAGTAGTGGGCGGGATTTGAATCCGGAAAATCTAGAGTGAACGTAACCGTGGGCGCGGAAGGCGCTTCGCCGCCATTGGACTGCTGTGACACCAGGCGGGTTGCTGTAGCGGCCAGCCCCAGCACCACCATCAGGCAAATTCGGGTAAGCGAATTCCGCATCATCACCGCGCCGCAGCTCTCTGCCGTTCCAGCGTGCCCGCGGTGTGCAAATGGCAGATCGCGATGGCCAACGCGTCGGAGGCGTCCATCGGCTCCGGCGGTTCGGTCAATCCCAGCAGGCGCGTCACCATGTGCTGCACCTGCTGCTTCTCCGCCCGCCCGTAGCCGACCACCGACGATTTGATAGTCAGCGGAGAATACTCCGCCACCTCCAG
>WNFI01486707.1_pt1 | contig 12605 bp, 8 predicted proteins | sample 5400471 | NCBI WGS metagenome assembly WNFI01 (sample SAMN13153348, study PRJNA577476) | soil metagenome | isolation source: 100 cm saprolite on Douglas fir-dominated hillslope | place: USA:California | collected 2013-09-17
GGACGGTCGCAGACGCGGTGCGTCTCGCCGCGCCACGGCCCCTCCGCCGGGAACCGCAGGAGGTGCGGATTGGTGGCGATCGGCACGCACAGGCAGGCCGCGAGGGCGTCGATGACGTGCTCGCGGCCGACCCCCGTCAGATCGAACGCCTCGGCCGCACGGCCGCCGTCGTCCGGCCGTGCGCCGTGGTTGAAGAAGCGCTGCCGGTGCCCATCGCCAAGGAGCGCGAAGAGCACATCCCGTCGCGCGTCCATGTCGTGCGCGACGAGCAACAGCTCACGAAATCCCGGCTGCCCGAGGTTCTCGGCCAGAAGCTCGATATACCGGCGTCCCAGATCCTGGTGCCCGGGAGCCGCGATGGCCGCAGCGCCGCGAATCAGGTTCCACAGCTCGGCGGCCGCCCGGTCCAACACGACGGCGCTCGAGAGGGGCGCGCCCAGCAGCCGCCAGATCGCGCCATGTTTCACACGCCTGCGCGCCGGCGCGCGCCACGCGTCGAGCGCAAGCCCCCCGGCGAGGGCGCCGATCGCCGCGAGCAGGCAGAAGACGATGAGGCGGGGGATGACCGTGGGAAGCGCGGCCGGCGCGAACAGCGCGTCGAGCGATCGCGCGGCGAGCAGGCCAGCCGTGACAACCAGCGCCCAGCCGGCGACGCGCAGCGGCGCGCGCCAGCGATACGCGTGCGCGATCGCCGCCTGCTTCCACAGCCCGTCGCGATCCCAGAGGCGCTGGCCGCCGTCGACCGCGGCGAACACCGCGCCAACCGCACCGATGCCGCAGCCGGCGACGAGATCGATCCGGACGCCGGCCTCGTGCAGCGCCCGCAGCACGCCCGCGTGGTACGCCCCGGCGGTGCCGGTCCCCGTGAACACGAGGGCGGTGCGGAGCCGCGTCGAGTATGGGCGATCTGGCGAATCTGAGGTGATCACACGGACTGACGGCGGACGGTCATTCTCTCGACCACCGCCTAAGCGTCGTGAATGGTGACGAGTTTGACGAGCTCGAAGCGGCGCTCGGTGCCGTCGGGGCGCTTCACGACGATCTCGTCCCCTTCTTCTTTGTTCAGAAGCGCGCGGCCGATGGGCGACGCCGTGGAGATCATCCCTTCCTCGACGTTGGCGTCTTCCGGCATCACGAGCGAATAGACCACGGTCTGGCCGGCCTCGTCGTGGAGCGTGACCGTCGATCCGAACCCGACCTTGCCGTGCGGGATTCTGTCGAGGTTCATGAGCTGGATCTGGCTGACCCGCATCTGCAGCATGCTGATCCGCGACTCGACCAGCCGCTGCCGCTCCTTCGCCGCCTGGTACTCGGCGTTTTCACGCAGATCCCCGAGCTCGCGGGCGCGCTTGATCTCCCGCGGCAGCTCGGTCTTCAACTCCTTGTCGAGTTGCTGGATCTCGTCCTCGAACTTCTTCAGCAGCCGCGCCTTCACGATGGTGATGGTAACAGAAAAGAGCGCCCCAGCGAGACATCCGCCGGCCATTCTGGCGAGGTCTTGCTCGACGGCGAACACCTCGTGCAGGAGGCGCTCGCCTGCGACATCCCTGTCGAGATTGCGGCGTTCTCCGACGAGCAGTTAAATAACGTTCTCTCCCCGGTCGCCCGCATCGCCAAGGACGTCAAGAAACGCGGCGGCCGCGTCCTGACGGTGACCGAGCCGGTGCTAGCCGCGCTGAGTCCCGTGCAGCACCCCTCCGGGGTCGTCGCGATCGCCCGCGCCCGCCCCACCGAGGTGCGCGTCGTCATGGCGACCGTCACCGACCTGCCGCTCGTGCTGGTGCTGGCGGGTCTGCAGGATCCGGGAAACGTCGGGGCGATCATCCGCGCCGCAGCCGCGTTCGGCGCGTCGGGCGTCGTCGCGATTGAGGGGTCCGCGAATCCGTTCAGCTGGAAGGCGCTGCGCGGCGGCATGGGCGGGACGTTCCGGCTGCCGATTGCCGCGCGCGGCTCGCTGTCCGAGGTGGTGGCGTCGGCGCGGGAGCTTGGCGGGAGCTTGGAGTGCGCCTCATCGCAGCCGTCCCGCGCGGCGGCACTCCCTTGCCGAACGTCGATCTGCGGGAGCCGACGGCGGTCGTTCTCGGTGGCGAAGGCGCCGGCGTGTCCGCGGCCACCATGGCGGCGGTGCAGGAGACGGTGACCATTCCGATGCAGGCCCCCGTCGAATCGCTCAACGTTGCGATCGCGGCGGCGCTCATCCTCTACGAAGCCACCCGTCAGCGTCAGGGGATCGGCGAAGCACCGGCGCGTGGAAGACCCGGAGTCAGAATCTGATGGACTTGTTCGCGGACGACGCCCCCCCTGTGCCGAGCAAGGTCGACGCGGATGCCGTCGATCCTTCCGCGCCGCTCGCGGAGCGGATGCGGCCGCGCTCCATCGATGACATCGTCGGCCAGGATGCGCTGCTCGGACCGGGGCGCCCGCTGCGCGCCGCGATCGAGCACGACCGGCTGCGATCGATCATCCTCTGGGGCCCGCCGGGCACCGGAAAGACAACGCTCGCGCGGGTCATCGCCCGGGCGACACACGCGCATTTCATCGCCTTCAGCGCCGTGATGTCCGGCATCAAGGAGATCCGCGAGGTGATGGCGGAAGCGGAACAGGTGCGCCGCCGCTCGGGCGGCCGGACGATCCTGTTTATCGACGAGATCCACCGATTCAATAAGGCGCAGCAGGACGCCTTCCTGCCACGGGTGGAGTCGGGCGATATCGTGCTGATCGGGGCCACCACGGAGAACCCGTCGTTCGAAGTCAATTCGGCGCTGCTGTCGCGGTCGAAGGTGTACGTGCTGAAGCCCCTGACGATCAAGGCGGTCGTGGCGATCCTGCGGCGCGCGCTCGACGACACGGAACGTGGCCTCGGCGGCCTGCAGATCGCCGCGCCGGACGAGGCGCTTGCCGGCATCGCGCGATATGCGAACGGCGACGCGCGCATCGCGCTCAGCATGCTGGAAATGGCGGCGAGCACCGCGAATGGCAGCCCGATCGATCTGGCGCTCGTCGCCGATCTCGCGCAGAACCGCGCGCTGCTGTACGACAAGACCGGCGAGGAGCATTACAACCTCATCTCCGCGCTGCACAAGTCCATGCGCAACAGCGATCCGGATGCGTCGGTCTACTGGCTGGCGCGGATGGTCGAATCGGGCGAGGACCCGCTCTACATTCGCCGCCAAGGACGCGGTGCATTTCATGGGGATGCCCGAGGGCAACACGGCGCTCGCGCAGGCCGCGATCTACCTGGCGACGGCGCCGAAGAGCAACGCCGTCTACGTCGCCTACAACGAAGCGGCGGAGGCCGCGGCGCAGGAGGTCGCCGAGCCCGTCCCGCTGCACCTGCGCAACGCGCCGACGAAGCTGATGAAGTCGCTCGATTACGGGAAGGACTACCAGTACGCCCACAACCAGGCCGAGGGGATCGCACCCGACATGGAGTGCCTGCCGCCCGCGCACAAGGATCGGAAATTCTACAACCCCACTGATCGGGGCTTCGAGCAGGAAGTCAGACGCCGCCTGGCGGAGTGGCGGCGGAAGCCGTAGCGCAGACTTAATTGAGGAATGACACCTTCCGGAACATCTCCCCACGCAGCGGCAGGATGAACGAGAAGCGGTAGTCCCCCTGCATCCGGCCGATTGGGATCCCCACCAGCTGGCCGTCCCCGTTCAAGACGCCGCCGCCGGAGACGCCGGGATGGCCGTCGGTCAGGCAGGTCACGAGGTGGTTCGGGGTCCGCTGGCCGACGTTGCCGGTCGAGAGGATGATCCCTTTCGAGTAGTCGTTTCCGAGGCGGAAGATCGGATCCGCGAAGTCGAAGGCGTAGGCGACGTTCACGTCGAGCGCGGGCAGTTCGACGGGCTCCTTGACCTTGAGGATGGCCCAGTCCCCCGGATCGACTTCGACCTGGGCGTCGCCGGCATCCACCACCCGTGCGGGAATCGCGCGGCCGTTGTACATGATCTTGACCGAGACGATCTTCCGGGAAGCCGGCGCGTCGCCAAGCGCGATGACGCCGTGTTTCACCGTGATGAAGTAGCCCTCCCCCAGGTAGCCGGCCGTCCCGTAATTGCTGCCGCCGGTGGCGTCGTAGGAGTAGAGCTCGACGAAACTCTGCCGGCGCTCGCGCAGGAGCCTGACGGGCATGAGCCCCATCTCGTGTTTCAACTGCTGCTTGATGTCCGCGACGAGCGCGGCCCGGCTGTGATCGTCCATGGCGCCGACCACTACGGTATCGGTGGTGCGGCCGCTGGTCCCGGAAATGCCGGTCCGCTGGCGTCTCAGCGCCCCGACTTCGGCCCTGAGCGCCGCGATCTGCTCGTTGTCGCTGGTTGGGGCCTGGCGCGCCGCGAGCAGATTGCCCAGGCCGAAGAACACGATCGCGGATAAGGCGAACAGCAGAGTCGGAATCAGACCACGAGACATGAGTACTCCAAGTTCGGCAGCTGCACGAACAGCATTGCGTACGGGTGCCCCCCCGACGCCTTTATCGCTTGGACCGAGAACTTGCTGGGAGATTGCAGATTAAACGGCTGAGGCCCCGCCGTCAAGGGATATCGCGATATGGTCGAGCTGGGTTGAGAGAACGGACGGGGGACCCCCGATTGATATCGGTCGGTGCGGCGCCTGCGCCGAGGGTTTGGCGCGTGGGGGCCCGCACCGACCGTTGTGATCGCCGCCGATCGCCGCAGTCAACGGACGGCTTCAAGTCCAGCGCGTTCCGGCGCTTCAGTCGGTCTTGTTCATGGCCTCACCGTGAAGACATGGAGCACAGGCGGGGAAATGCCACCGACCGTGTTCGTATTCGATTGCGCGTAGTTCCACAGTAATTGCTGTGCGGTCGCATCCCAGTAGATGCCTTGGGACGTATAATAGGTCTGCAGCGCTGAGGTCGCCGCCATGCCGTTATAGCCTGGATCGTCAGCACTGACGTGAATCAACGGCCATTTGGTGTGCCAGTCACCGAGCTGCGCCGGATTTATGCCCCCGCCGACTCCTGCATTACAGGACGAGCGGGTACCGCCCACCACCTGAGCCATCTCGGCCGGATCGAACCGAAAGACTTCGCCGTCGTGTGCGGTGGCCGCGTAGCCATGCTGATAATCCGGGTTAAAGCGCGACAAATCAATAGGCTCTGGAGGCCTCGTCCATTTGTGCGTGACAATATCCGTATAGCCAGAGCAGGACTGCCCACGCCCGTCCAGCTTCGTCGGATCAAATGTCGCGTTGGCTGCTGGCGTGCCTGTCATCGTGTATGTGAACGTGTTGGCGTCAGGAATAGAGGTCACGGCGAACGCCCCATTATATAGGTTGTCGTTCGCGCAGTACACGCCAACGGTCGAGCCTACAGACAGGCGATTGATGGCATTATTCGTCGTGCAGGCCATGCTCGCGGTCGTGCCGGTACGAGTCAGACCCGTCAATCCGCCGCTGACTCCGCAATGGCCAAATGTGTTGCCTATGGGATTCTCGCCGTACCACACAGTGCCGTGGGCGACCCGACCGAACGAAATCAAGCCATGCTTGGTGGCGGTTTCTACCCACGTGAAGCCAGAAAAATTATCCTGTGACATCGCCCAGTAGCCACCGTTCCAGATCCCCAAATCCAACTCCCGTAGACCCGGATACTGTGCCAAGGCATAGGAGATATCTCGCCGCGCGTGCGGTTTCGTCGGATCGCAAAACTCCTGTGTATAGTCTGCGATGTGGGCGCCGTCAGCGACGATGCATCCAGCATTCGGACTCGTTGTCGTACAAGTCGGATCGCTGATGAGCGTAGGTAAGGTCGCAAAAGCCCTGAAACCAGGACCAAGATGGCCGGAGCCGCCAACAGCCCCGACGAAACCGCCAATCACCACCCTCTTGTTACCAAGAGCTGTCTGCTGATCCGATGGAATGGGGACAATCCACCCGTTCACGGCTTTCCACTCCGTATGAAGGTCGCCGGCTAAACCGCTACGGTAATAGTAGGGCCCATATTTCGTGCCAACATTGAAGTAGCCCGGCGCTCCCGTTTCAGCCGTGTTGAGCAGGCTCGTGGCGAATAAGAACGGTGAGTTCGTGCTGGAATAGGCACCCACAATGATGCCCCAGATGACTTGATTCGTTTCGTCCCAGTACAGCGAACTGATAACGTTGCCGCTAGCCGTATCGCGAAGGGCCAGGTCCCAACTGTCAAAGTTCGTGATGTTTGCCCATCGCTTTGTTTCCCTCAACGAACACGCCAGCGTCGGATCGCCCGTTGCCCGATACAACCCGCCTGGGCATTCCACGCTTGTCGGATCGCGGTATTCCACGAGATCTCCAAACGTCCGCCCGCTGGTGTAGGTGCAGTTGCCGGTCATCATCAGATAGCGGCGACTGCCGGAAACGTACCGGACAGCCATCGGTCCGCTGCTCATGCCCGCTTGATCACCGCCTCTGGGTATGCCATCGCCACATGCGATGTTTGACGCAGGAACGCCGTATTCACCCTGCCAATCCAGATCGTTGAGCGTCAGGAGCTGGCGCGTCTGTGCGCGGGGTGCGCTCACCCACGCACTTAGCAGCGCTATGAGCAATGCAAGTGTGTGCCGTCGTGACACCGCCATCGGTCCTTCCTTTCTGAGGGAGTGACAGCCTGAAGATCGAGTAGGATGCCGCAGGCCTCAGTCGTGCCGCAGGTTGCGGGCGACAGTGTGCCCGAAGTGATTGGCGCTTTCAAGCGCTATATTGGCTGCCGGCGGCTTCTCGACAGTGCCCATAGATAGGGTCAACTCTACCGCCGGTTGATCACTCCGTGTACACGAGCGGATGGAGCATCTCTCAGATGGGAACTGAGTGCACTACGAGCCCACCCCCTGTGCCAATAATCGTCCCGGCTGAAGCAAGTGGAGCAGGTCGGCGAGCACTCGCCCCGCACTCAAACGCTCGTCCGCTTCCTATCCGGGCTGGGCGACAAAGGGAATCCGGCACTCGCCATCAGGGCATAAGCCCCAAGACCGAGCGTCGCTCCCAGAGTGTCAGCCATCCAATCGTGGAAATCCGCGCTGCGTCCCGGTGTATAGAGCTGATGCCATTCGTCGGTGGCTCCGTAGGCGCTCGCGGCCATGAACGCCAGCAACAGCGCAGATGCCCATCCCAAGCCCTCGCCGATGAGCGCCCGGCAGAGGAGCCACGCGAGGCCGCCATATTCAATACTGTGCAGCGCTTTATCCCAGACGTTTTCCGTCAGCAGGGGCAGCGGATTGGAGTTTGAGGAGAGATGGAAGATCAGCGCCATATACGCGAGAGGGGGCACCCAGAGGCGAGCGTGTGTCCACAACCTCCTCACGATAACAGGCGGAGACTGGAACGGCCCTTCCGACTCTCCCACGCCATCTGGCGACACCCAGTCATTCTAAGTCAGAGTGTTCAGTTGACAGCGGGCACCTACAGATCGAGCATGTCCGAGTGTCCGGCAACGACAAACCGCGCGCGGCCTTCAATCGCCGCCGCTATGTACTTGTCGTCGTCAGGATCCTTTCTCGCACCTGCGAACTCGTGCTCTCCAGCGACGAGGTGTGACAGAACGACAATGTCCTCGAACCAGAGTTCAGGGTCGAGACAGGGCCGAATGTACTTGCGGACCTTTGAGTAGTTGAGCGCTCGCAAGACGGGGCGCTCGGCGGCAGCCGCACGCGATCAGGCCCACAAGTCATAAGCCAATCTATCGCCTTCCCGCGGTCTTACCGGCGTGCAAAGACGGAACCGGCAAACGTTCCCGCGTAGACGGTGGTCGGTGTCAGCGGATCAATCGCCAGAACTCGGACAAACGGGTTCGTCAAGCCGCTGTTGATGGCATCCCAGGTCCAGGCCCAGTCCGCGCTCCGGAACACGCCGCTCTCCTCTGTCCCCGCGTAGAGCGTGGATGGTGTGAGGGGATCAATCGCCAGAGCCGTAACCTGGTCGGGCAGGCCGGTGGCGCTGGCACTCCAACTCCCGCCCCCGTCCGTGCTCGTGAAAACGTCGTGGCCATACGTCCCTGCATAGAGCGTGGTCGGGGTCAGGGGATCAATCGCCAGAGCCGAAACATACCCATACCCAGCCAGGCCGGTGCTGATGTCACTCCAGCTCTTGCCCCCGTCCGTGCTCTTGGACATGCCGACCCTACCACCGACCCCTCCCCCGCCGGCATAGAGCGTGCTCGGTGTTTGGGGGTCAATCGCGAACGCCCGTACGTCCCCCAGACCGCTGGCACTCCAGCTCCCGCCCCCGTTCACGCTCTTGAACACGCCATAATTCGTCGCCGCATAGAGCGTGGTGGGTGTCACGGGATCAATCGCCAGAGCCGCGACATCCGTGTGCGTCATCAGGCCGGTGTTGCTGGCACTCCAGCTCCCGCCCCCGTCCGCGCTCTTGAACACGCCGCCGCCGTGTGCCCACGCATAGAGCGTGGTCGGTGCCAGGGGATCAATCGCCAGAGCCAAAATCCTGTTAATCGTCAGGCCGGTGTTGCTGGCACTCCAGCTCCCGCCCCGGTTCGTGCTCTTGGACACGCCGACACCGTTCGTCCCCGCATAGAGTGTGGTCGGGGTCAGGGGATCAACCGCCACCGCGTTCACAATCACGGCCGTCAGGCCGGTGCTGCTGGCACTCCAGCTCTCGCCCCCGTCCGTGCTCTTGAACACGCCGCTGTTACTGTGAAACGTCCCCAGAAAAGCGAGCGGGGTCCCCGCGTAGAGTGTGGTCGGCGTCAGGGGATCAATCGCCAGAGCCGCGACATCCGTGTTGGTCATCAGGCCCGTGTTGATGGCGTCCCAGCTCCCTCCCCCGTTCGCGCTCTTGAACACGCCGCCGCCGAGTGTCCCCGCATAGAGGGTGGTCGGTGTCAGGGGATCAATCGCGAAAGCTCGGACCATCGGGTTCGTCAAGCCGGTGTTGATGGCATCCCAGCTCAAGCCCCCGTTTGTGCTCCTGAACACGCCGCCGCCATACGTCCCTGCATAAAGCGTGGTCGGTGTCAGGGGATCAATCGCCAGAGCCTCGACATACCGGGACGTCAGCCCAGCGCTGATGTCACTCCAGCTCCCGCCCCCGTCCCTGCTCATGAACAGGCCCTGCTCCGTCCCCGCATAGAGCGTGGTCGGTGTCAGGGGATCAATCGCCAGAGCCTCGACATTCTCGTTCGTCAAGCCGGTGTTGATGGCATCCCAGCTCCCGCCGCCGTTCGTGCTCTTGTTCAAGCCATAGCCCTGCGTCGCCGCATAGAGCGTGGTCGGTGTCCGGGGATCAATCGCCAGAGCGTGGACAACATATCCATTCAGGCCGGTGTTGCTGAGACTCCAGCTCGCGCCCCCGTTGGTGCTCTTCAACACGCCCCTGCCAGCGCCGCTGGCATAGATCCCCGCGTAGAGCGTGGACGGTGTCAGGGGATCAATCGCCAACACGAGAATAGACATCACCCGGCCGGTGTTGCTGGCACTCCAGCTCGCGCCCCCGTTGGTGCTCTTGAACAGGCCGCCGTTGTCTGTCCCCGCATAGAGCGTCGTCGGGGTCAGGGGATCAATCGCCAACGCGACAACATCTCCCCCGTCAGGGCCAACGCTAGTCCATGGCCCAGACTGCGCGGATGCGGCGCTGGCCCGGCTGAGGCAGGCCAGGACTAGGAGGGGCATGAGAAGGGCCCGGAAGGACCGGACGGCATCGGCCTTAGGGCGAACCACGACAGACTGCAGACGAGCAATCCCACGACGCTGATTAGTCTTCTCAGTCACATTGATCCTCCTATGCGGTGGGGGCCGGCGCGGACGAAACGCTCCCTCCGGTTCGGGGCCTCTCGGTCAGCGCTGCGGCGAAGCGCTTTGTCTAGATCCGCTGAAAGTTCTTCTCAATCTCCCTGCGCGTCAGGCGCAGCACGACCGGGCGGCCGTGCGGGCAGACGCTGGAGTACGCAGTACGGCGCAGCTCCTCGAGAATATAGCGCATCTTGTCGAGCGTCAACGGGTAATTCGCCTTCACCGCCGCGTGACACGCCATCGTCGCGGCGATCTTGCGCAGGGCGTCCTCGACGGCGGTGCCGCCGGCCAGCCCTTCGAGATCCTCGGCCAGGGCCCGCACCGCCGCCTCGCACTGGGCGGGATCGAGCAGTGCCGGCAGCGCGGCCAGCCGAACGCTGTCGCCACCGAACTCCTCGATCTCCATGCCGAACCGCTCGAGCGCGGCCGCGTGCTGCTTGAGCGCGTCGCGCTGTCCCGGCGACAGCTCCAGCAGGATCGGCGTCAGTAGCCGCTGGCTCTCCATCCGCCCCGCCGTCAGCCGCTCCATCACCTGCTCGAACAGCACGCGCTCGTGCGCGACGTGCTGGTCGATGATCGCGATCCCCTCGTCGTCCACGGCGATGATGAAGGTGTCACGAAACTGCCCTAACGGAATCATCGGCCGGATTTCAGGCACCGACTGCGGATTCGTGATTCGGGATTCGGGATTCGGGATGAGCGATTCGGGATGAGCGATCAGGGATAAGGGATCCGAAGTCCACCGGTTCCCGACCGTCGCTCCTGCGAGGACGCCGGGTATCGTCAGCGGCCGGGGCTCGCCGGGCGCGGCCGGCGCCGCCTGTTCCAGGCGAAACTGCAGTTCGGTCGCCCTGCCCTGTCCCAGCGCCTCGCCGAGGGCGCGGCGCAGGACTTCGTGCACGAGCGACTGCTCGAGGAACCGTACTTCCGCCTTCGTCGGGTGAACGTTGACGTCCACTCTATCCGGCGCGATGCGGAGGAACAAATGGACCTCCGGACTGCGCTCCTTGATGGTGGCCACGCTGTAGGACTCGATAATCGCGTGCGCGATCGTGCGATCCTTGACGATGCGGCGGTTGACGAAGACGTTCTGCGCGCCGCGGGTCGGTCCCTGGTCGCCAAGGGCCGCCACGTAGCCTTCGATCTGCAGGCCGCCGGCCTCCTTCCTGATTGCCACGAGATCGGCGCGTTCGCCGAATAACTGGAAGAAGCGCTCGGCCAGGCTGGTGACGGGAGGGCCCTGCAGCAGGCTGCGGCCGCTGCTGGTCAGCGTGAACCCGACTTCCGGGTAGCCGAGCGCCAGCTGCGTCGCCAGACGCGAAATCTGCGTCGTCTCTGCCGTGTCCGACTTCAGGAACTTGCGCCGGGCGGGCAGGTTGTAGAAGAGATCGGCGACCTCGATGCACGTGCCTTCGGGCGCACCGACCTCGCGGATCGACGCGATCGCGCCGGCGTTCACCTTGATCTCGGTCCCGCTCTGCATCCCGCGCGCGCGCGTGCGCAGCGTGAAATGCGATACCGACGCGATGCTGGGCAGCGCTTCGCCGCGGAACCCGAGGGTGTGGATTGCCGCGAGGTCCTCGGCGCGCGCGATCTTGCTCGTTGCATGGCGCTCGATCGCCAGCCGCGCGTCCTCCGGGTCCATCCCGTCCCCGTCGTCCTCGACGCGGATCAGCCTCTTGCCGCCAAACTCCACGGCAATCGCAATCCGGCGCGCGCCGGCATCGAGCGCGTTCTCGACGAGCTCCTTGACGACGGAGGCGGGGCGCTCGACGACTTCGCCGGCGGCGATCTGGTTGGCCAGGTCGGACGGGAGGCGGTGGATGCGGGACATGGGGAAATGCTGAACGCTGAAGGCATTCTACTGTCGCCCCAGGAGCGCCGCCTGGGCCGCCGCCAGTCGCGCCACCGGGACGCGATACGGCGAGCAGCTCACATAGTCGAGCCCGACCTTCTCGAAGAAGTGGATCGACGCCGGATCGCCGCCGTGCTCGCCGCAGATCCCGAGCTTGAGGTTCGGCCGCGCGCCGCGGCCCTTGGCCACTGCGATCTCGACGAGCTGCCCGACGCCGGTGGCGTCGATCGTCGCGAACGGGTTCTTCGTGACGATCTCGAGCTCCTGATACTGCGGCAGGAACGAGCCCGAGTCGTCTCGCGACATCCCGAGGCCGGTCTGGGTGAGATCGTTCGTGCCGAAGCTGAAGAACTCCGCCGATTGCGCGATCTCGTCGGCCGTCAGCGCGCCGCGCGGGATCTCGATCATCGTGCCGACCATGTAATTCAGCTTGATCTTCTTCTCTGCCTGGACCGCGCGGGCCGCCTGGTGCACGACTTCGATTTGCAGATCCAGTTCCTTCTTGAATCCGACGAGCGGGATCATGATCTCGGGCCGGACCTTGATGCCTTCCTTCTGGACCGCCGCGGCGGCTTCGAAGACCGCCCGCGCCTGCATCGCCGAGATTTCCGGATAGCCGATGCCGAGACGGCAGCCGCGGAAGCCGAGCATCGGGTTGAACTCGTGCAGCTGCTCGACGCGCTGGTGGATGCGCGCTGCCGGCACGCCGATCTTCTTCGCCAGCTCCTCCTGCTGCTGCTTGGTGTGGGGCAGGAACTCATGGAGAGGCGGATCGAGGAAACGAATCGTCGCCGGGTAGCCGTTGAGCGCCCGGAAAATGCCCGCGAAGTCCTCGCGCTGGTAGGGCAGCAGCTTGGCGAGGGCGGCCTTCCGGGCTTCCTCAGTCTCGGCTAGAATCATTTCCCGCATCGCATCGATGCGGTCGCCCTCGAAGAACATGTGCTCGGTGCGGGTGAGGCCGATGCCGACGGCGCCGAAGGCCACGGCGTTGGCCGCCTGCTCC
>WNFI01067093.1_pt1 | contig 12603 bp, 14 predicted proteins | sample 5400471 | NCBI WGS metagenome assembly WNFI01 (sample SAMN13153348, study PRJNA577476) | soil metagenome | isolation source: 100 cm saprolite on Douglas fir-dominated hillslope | place: USA:California | collected 2013-09-17
CGCACGAGGATGGCGTAGCGGTTGACGCCCATCGCCTCGAGGAGTGCCGCGTTCACCTCGTTCAGATTGTTGAGGATGACGCGCTTGCCCGCGAGCTGGATCGCCTTCACCACATCGAAGAAGGCGGCCGTGAAGCCGAATTCCACGCGCAGCACCTTGTCCATGTCGACGACCACCTCGGTGCGCGCCGAGGCGTATGCGTTCAGCTCCGCGATCTGGTTGGAGCTCGCGGGCGAGATCACGCCTTTCAGCTCGTAGCCCGCTTCCGGCGCGCCCGCGGGAGCCGCCGCGGCAGCCTTCGCCGCGGTGGTCGCGCGGGTGGCGTCGGCGGCGACCTTGTTCACGTAGACCTCCCAGTTGGGGGGCGACATCTCGAAGGCCACCGCGAACTCGAGGCCGAGCTCCTCGAACTCGTCCATCTTGCCGAGGAGGATGTAGATCTCGAAGAGGAGGATCCAGAAGGGCCGCTGCTCGGCGGTCGAGCGCTCGTTGAACGCCGCGCGCAGCACCTTCTCGAGCGAGTCGAAATTGTTGAACCACATCGGCGTGTTCTTCTTGCGAAGCGTGATGAGCGCCTTGGCAAAGGCGAGCGCCTCTTCCGCGGTGAGCGCGGAGACTTTGGCCACGTCGAGGCGCACCGTGCCCTGCGACTCGGCGAACGCGCGGAACTTGTCGATCTCCGGCGCGAGCTCGCCCGTCGCCGACGGCTTCAGCGCGAAGAAATCCTTGCGCTCGCGATTCTGGTTGCGGCGCGGATCGTTGGCCGAGTCCCCGCCCTCGACCCACACCGGCGGGGACTGCTCGAACTTCACCGTGAAGAGCATCGAGAGCGCGTCGAATTCCTGGCGGTTCTGCGCGATCTGGTGCAGGTCGAAGAGCATCAGCCACGCCTGCTTGTTGTTGCGCCCAACCGGGTCCCGGATCTCGGCGCCGAGCACCGCGGCCGCGGCCTGCGCGTGGTTGGCGGCGAAGAGGATGGCGGCTTCCTGCGCGGTGGGCAGCGTCCCGGAGTTGTATTCCTCGGAGCCGAGGCGGCCCGCCGGGCGCGGCGCCCGGATAGGGCTCGGGGGACTGGCGCCGACCGCGGGAGTGGCCACGGGGGCGCCCTAGTGCGGGACCGCGTTCGCGTTGGTGAGGCGGTAGTACACGACGTCGTCGTCGAGCACCGCCATGCGTCCCGCGACCACGATCGGCTCGTAGGTGAACTCGACCGGGTTGTCGGCCACCACCTCGACCATCGACTCCGGCCCGCCGGGCATGCAGAACGGGCAGTGCGGCGGGAACGACCGCTGCACGGTCTTGGCTTCCTGCAGCAGCTGCCACGGCACCGTGCCGGCGGGCTGCGCCTCGCTGCCGCCGCCCGGAACCTGCAGCCCCTTGGGCGCGGCCAGGTCGACGGCGAACGCGGCGCCCGCGCCGAGCACGAGCGCGGCGAGGAGGGTGGCGAATGTGCGCAGAGTCTTCTTCATCGCTTTTGTGTGTGTCGAGCGTTGCGGCTCATCGCTTCAGGAGGATCGCAGGGTCGCCGCGATACGCCTGCAGCGCCGGGATGAGGCAGGTGGCCACGCCGGCGGCAAGCACCGCGAGCGCCATCCAGCCTTCCGCCGGTTGCCACGCGAAGCCGGTGATGCTCCAGGCGTTCGAGCGCGCGATCCAGCTTCCCAGGACCCCGGCGGCCGCATGCCCGAGGACCAGTCCCAGTATAACTCCCGCTACCACGAGCGTCACGCCTTCGGCGGCGAGGAGCGCGAAGAGCGCCGCCGGACGCGCCCCGAGCGCGCGCAGCAGCGCGAGATCGTAGCGGCGCTCCTGCAGCGCCGACATGAGCGCGGCGAACATGGAGATGGCCGCGGTCGCCATCAGCACCATCGCGAAGACGCGCAGCACGTCCACGCCCACGCCCACCAGGTTCATGAGGCGCGCCATCTCGTAAGCCGGCGACGCGGCCTGCATCGACGTGGTCGCGTTCACCTGGCGTGGCAGCAGGGCGGCGGCGAGCGGCGTGCGGTACTTCACGAGGAGCGCGGTGATCTCCCGGCCGCCGGAGTCCGCCGCCTTCTCGTCGTGATGCTCATCCTGCTTGTCTTCGTGATGCGCCTCGTGCACTTCCCACACGCTTTCGAGCGGGGTGACGACGAGGCGGTCGATGACCGTCCCGGTGGGCGCGAGGACGCCCACCACGCGATAGGGGTGGCCCTGGTGCGGCGTGCCCGTGGTACCGAGCCCGTGCGAGCCCACCAGCGCCGCACCCGTGGCGAGCGCGAAGCGGCGCGCCACGTCGGCGCCGACCACGGCTTCCATCGGCGCGGCGAACGCCCGGCCCTCGGCCACGCGCGCGCCGTAGAGCGCGAGGTAGCTCGCGTCGCTGCCGACGATGCGATGGCCGCGGAAGGTGTCGCCGAGCGCGATGGGCGTGGCCGACGCGACCATCGGGTTCGCGGCGAAACGGCGCGCTTCGGCGAGCGAAATGTTGCCAGTGGGCACGTCGGCCTGTAGGACGGCGGACAGGATGATCTGCAGGGGGCTGCCCTTGGCGCCGACCACCAGGTCCACGGGGGCGGCGTCGCGCGCGAGGCGCTCCTCGGCCTGCGTGGTGAAGAGAAGCAGCAGCGCGACGGTGCCCACGCCGATGGCGAGCATCGCCACGTTGAGCGAGGTGGCGAGCGGGCGCGCCGCGAGGTAGGCCCATGCGAGGCGCACCATGCTCATAGCTCGAGCCTCGCCGCGAAGCGGCTGCGGATGCGACTGTCGTGCGTGGCGATGACGAGGGTCGCGCCGCACGCCGTGGCCTGCCCGGTGAGGAGCTCCAGTGCCTTCTCGCAGTTGGCGTCGTCGAGGGCCGAGGTGGGCTCGTCGGCGAGGACCAGCCCGGGGCGGTTCACCACCGCGCGCGCGATCGCCACGCGCTGCGCCTCGCCCACCGAGAGCTCGCGCGCCTTGCGCGCGGCGAGCGCGGCGATGCCGAGCCCGGCGAGGCAGGCGTCGATCGCGCCGTCGTCGCGCGCGAGGCCCGCGAGGCGCTGCGCGATGCGCAGGTTGTCGCGCACGCTCACCACGCCGATCAGGTGCAGGGTCTGCGGCACGAGGCCGATGTAACGCGCGCGGAAGGCGTCGCGCTCGAGTGCGCCCAGGCGCGTGACCTCCTTCGCGCCCACTGCCACCGTGCCTGCGGTCGCGGTCACCAGCCCCGCGATGATGCCGATCAGCGTGCTCTTGCCGCTCCCGGACGGGCCGATGATGAGGCTCGCCTCGCCCTTCGGCACGCTCCACTCCTGCACCTGGAGAACGGTGCGGCCCGCATATTCGTGTCGCAGCCCGCGTATTTCGAGCACTTGGCAGTTACGCGCGCGAAAAGCTTTGTGTCCGCAGATAAACGCAGATGAACGCAGATAACCCCGGACCCGAAATGACCTTCGACACGAAGGATCCTTCCGTGCGAATCATCGACAGCCCTCCCCGGTTTTATCTGCGTTCATCTGCGTTTATCTGCGGACAAGCTTTGTAGTAGCTTAGGCGACGCAGTAGGCGAGGCCCTCCTCGAAGAGGCGGCGCGGAAGCTTGCGCCCGATGAATACCATCACGCTTTCGCGCTTGTCGCCCGGCTCCCAGGGCTTGCCGGGCGTGCCGCCCATCAGCATGTGCACGCCCTGGAAGATCATGCGGCGCGGCTCGCCCTGGATGTTGAGGACTCCCTTGTAGCGCAGCAGCTCCTCGCCGTAGTTCTGCACCATGAGCGACAGGAAGGTCTCGATCTTCTCCATCTGCAGCGCACGCGCGTCGCGCCACACGAAGGATTTCACATCGTCGTCGTGCTCGTGCTGGTCGTCCTCGAGGAACGCGGGATCCACCTCGAGCACCGAATTCAGATTGAACCCGCGGATGTCGAGGATCTCCTTGATGTCGGCCTTGCCCATGTGCACCCGCGCCTGGTGCGCGCGCGGGTTCATCTGGCGCAGCCGCTTCACCAGCGCCTCGACCTTGTCGTCCTCCACCAGGTCGGTCTTGGACAGGAGGATGCGGTCGGCGAAGCCCACCTGGCGGCGCGCCTCGTCGTGGTCGTCGAGGGTCTTCTGCGCGTGCTTGGCGTCGACCACCGTCACCACGGCGTCGAGCAGGTACTGGTCGTGGATCGCCTCGTCCATGAAGAAGGTCTGCGCCACCGGGCCCGGATTGGCGAGGCCGGTGGTCTCGATGATGACGCGGTCGAACTTGAGCTTGCCCTCGCTCCTCTTCCTGCCGAGGTCGCCGAGGATGCGCACCAGGTCGCCCCTCACGGTGCAGCACACGCAGCCGTTGTTCATCTCGACGATCTGCTCCTGCTTGTCGCTCACCAGGATGTCGTTGTCGATACCGGTCTCGCCGAACTCGTTTTCGATCACCGCGATCTTCTCGCCGTGCTGCTCGGTGAGGATGCGATTCAGGAGCGTGGTCTTGCCGGCGCCGAGGAAGCCGGTGAGGATGGTGACGGGTATCAGGTCTTTGTCGGCGGGTGCGGCTGCGGCCATGCGGATTGCCTCGGAAGTGTCTCGGAAGGTCGGGTGAAGGATTCAAGTATGCGGGCGATCGCGCCTTCTTCAAGGTCGCGGCCGATGAAAACGATGCGGGTCGACCGGTCGGCATCGGGCCAGGCCGCGAGCCGAGCCGGAGGATACAACGCGTGCTGCACGGCGTGTACCGCGCGCGGCCCCGGCTCTCCTGCCACGTTGACCAGCCCTTTCAGGCGAAGCACGCGTTCGCCCATCAGATCGAGGAGCGTCTCCAGCCCTCTTTCGAGGTCTTCCCACTCGAGCGGTTCCAGGCAGCGCCAGGCGAAGCTCGAGATGCGGGGGTCGCGAGGCGCGCGCGGGTCGCCCACGCGGCGGTATCCGCCCGCGCGGTCGACCTTGGTGATCACGATGCGGTCGGCGAGCGCGGCCTGCTTCACCGCCTCGGGCTCGCCGTCGAGCGCGGCCATGCCATGTTCCGCGTCGACGGTGGTCACGACTCCCGCGAGCGAATAGCGCGCGGCGAGGAGGGGCAGCTCGATCAACGACGCGAGGATGGGCGCCGGATCCGCGAGCCCGGTGGTCTCGATCACCACGCGCTTGAAGGGCCCCACCGCGCCCGTCGAGCGCTGCTGGTGCAGCTCGCGCAGCGCGCGGATCAGGTCCCCCGAGGCGCGGCAGCAGATGCAGCCGCCCGGCAGGACCACGATGTCCTGGCTGGCGTGACGCACGAGGAGATGGTCGATCGCGACTTCGCCGAACTCGTTCACGATGACCGCCGTGTCGGCGAAGCGCGGGTCGGCGAGCATGCGGTTCAGGAGCGTCGTCTTGCCGCTGCCGAGAAATCCGGTGAGCACCGTGACCGGCGTGACGACGCTGGGTGCCACGGCTTCAGCTCTTCTTGAGGAGGGTTTTCGCGCGCCTCGCACGGGGATGCGCGGCGTCGTAGACCTTGGCGAGGTGCTGGAAGTCGAGATGGGTATAGACCTGCGTCGAGGAGATGCTCGCGTGGCCCAGCATCTCCTGGACCGCGCGCAGGTCGCCCGAGGACTGCAGCACGTGGGATGCGAACGAATGGCGCAGCATATGCGGGTGCACGTCGACTTCCAGTCCCGCGGCCGCGGCCCAGCGCTTGATGCGCCGCTGCACTTCGCGCGGGGCGAGGCGGCGCCCCGCCGCGCCGACGAACAAGGCCTTCTCGCCGGGCCTGGCGAGCTTGGCGCGCACCGGCATCCACGCCGCCATCGCGGCGAGGGCATGTGTTCCCACGGGGACGATGCGCGTCTTCGATCCCTTGCCGGTCACGCGCACTTCGCCGGTCGCCGCGTCGATCGAGTCCGTGTCGAGCCCGGTGAGCTCGGAGACGCGCAGACCGCACGAGTAGGCGAGCTCGAAGAGCGCGCGGTCGCGCAGGCCCAGCCGCGACGGATCCTCGACGCTGACGAGGCGCACCGCCTCGTCGGGCGACAGCACCTCGGGCAGGCGCCGCGCCGCTTTCGGGGCGCGCACGCCCGCGCACGGATTGGCGCTCACCGCGCGCTGGCGCTCGAGCCACGCGAACAGGCCGCGCCACGACGACAGGATGCGCGCGAGCGAGCGCGGCGACTGGCCCTTCGAATGAAGCTCGCCCACGAAGCGGCGGATGTCGTGGCTGTCGAGTCTTTCGAGGGCGCGCTCGCCGGCCAATCCGATGAGGAGCCGGCCATCGCGCGCGTAAGCGGCGAGCGTATTGGCGGCGAGCCTTCGCCCGGTGCGCAGACTGGAAAGGTAGCGCTCGAGGGCGCTAGGCGGCGTCGCCACGAAGCGGGGTCACGAAGCGCCACAGCGCGTGGCTCACCAGCTCGCCGATGCGCGTGAGATAGAGCGTGCCCATCTCGGCATAGAAGCGCCTCGCGTCCTCGGAGGCGAGCGCCACCACGCCGAACGCGAGCTCCGCGCGCGCGAGCGGCACCAGAGCGAACGACTTCAGGTGCACCGCCGACTCGCCGAACCACGCCTGGCTCTCGTAGACCGCGTGCTGCCCGCAGTAGGGCGCGGCCATCTGCTCGACGAACTGGCGCATCTCGGCGGCTACCGCCGCGAATTCCTTGGTGTCGGGATTTTCCTCTGCGACGTTCCAGAGCCGCACCGACACGTGGGGCACCGCGAAATGGTCGAGAAGGTCGAGGTAGAGGGTGTCGAGCACGGCATCCAGGCTGGGCGCTTCGATCAGCCGGCAGGCGAGGCGGTGCACCTTCTCGCCCACGGCGTCGTTCTCCTCGCCGAACTGGATCAGCTCGTGGAGCTTGTCCTCGAGGAGCTTCGACTTCTCGCGCAGCGCCAGGAGCTGGCGCTCGCCGATCGACACCGCGCGCCCGCCGTGCGGGTGCGGGATCTGCAGGTTGGTGAGGATCTCCACGTTCTGCTCGAAGAATCCCGGGTTCTGGCGAAGGTAGTCGGCCACCTGGTCAACAGTAAGCAACTCGTTTTCCTCTCGCGCCTCGTGCCTCGTGCCTAGATTTCGATCTCGCCGTCGAACACTCTCACGGCGTCGCCCGTCATCATAACGGGGTGGCCCTGCCCCAGCCAGCGAATCTTGAGGTCTCCGCCGCGGGTCGTGACGGTCACTTCGTCGTCGAGGAGGCCGCGCCGGATTCCGGCGACTACCGCGGCACAGGCACCGGTGCCGCAGGCGAGCGTCTCGCCGGCGCCGCGCTCCCACACGCGCAGCTTCACGTGGCTGCGCGACAGCGGCTGCATGTAACCCGCGTTCACGCGCTTCGGAAACGCCGGGTGATGCTCGATGAGCGGCCCCTGGGTCGTCACCGGCGCGCGTTCCACGTCCTCGACCACTTGCACCGCGTGCGGATTGCCCATGGAGAGCACGCTCACCTCGATGGTGGCGCCCGCGACGCTGAGGGGATATGCGAGCTTCGCCTCGCCGGCGTCGAAGGGCACCTCGCGCGGGTCGAAGCGCGGCACGCCCATGTCCACGGTGACTTGCCCGGAGTCCTCGAGCTTCGGGGAGATCACGCCGCCCGCGGTCTCCACGCGGATCTCGCGCTTTGTGGTGAGCCCTTCATCGAGGACGAAGCGCACGAAGCAGCGCGAGCCGTTGCCGCACTGCTCGACCTCGCCGCCATCGGCGTTGTAGATGCGGTAGCGGAAATCGTGGGCGGGGTCGCGCGCCTTTTCCACGACGAGCACCTGGTCGCAGCCCACGCCGTAATGGCGATCGGCGATGCGGCGCACCTCGCCCGGAGTCAACGAAACCTGCTGGCCGATCGCGTCGATCACGACGAAGTCGTTGCCCTGCCCGTGCATCTTCGCGAAGCGGATCTTCACAGCTTCATTTTCTCTTGTACGGCGAGGGCTCGCCCGGCGGGCGCGTCTTGAAGCGTTTGTGCGCCCAGAAATACTGCTCGGGCATCTCGCGCACGCGCTCCTCGATGAAGGCGTTCATGCGCGCGACGTCGGCCTGCACGTCGCCGGTGGGATAACCCTCCCACGCCGGATAAAAGCGCACCACGTAGCCGTTTCCCACCTGGCGCGTGACGACCGGGATCACCCTGGCGCCGGTGAGTCTCGCGAGCCGCGGCAGCGCCGTGATGGTGGCGGTGGGCACGCCGAAGAACGGCGAGAAGATCGCGTCGCGGATGCCGAAGTCCATGTCGGGCAGGAAATAGAAGGGCTTGCCGCTCTTGATCACGCGGATGACGCTGCGCAATCCTTCCTGCCGGCTCACCAGGTGCGGGTTGCCGAAGCGCGTGCGCGCCTTGAGGAAGATGCGCTCGAGGACCGGGTTCTTCTGCTTGCTGTAGATGCTGGAAGTGCCCGGGTACTCGTGCGCGACGCGGATGCCGCCCATGTTCAGGCCGATGAAGTGCGGCGCCAGCGCGATCACCGGCCGGCCGCCGTCGGCCGCGGCCTTGAGGTGCTCGAGGCCTTCCACTTGAATGAGCTCGAGGAGCTGCGCTTCGCTCCCCCACACCATCACCGAGAGCTCGACGGCGTTGCGGCCGAGCATCCTGAAGTGGCGCAAGCCCAGGTCGTGGCGCTCGCGCTCGCTCATCCCGGGGAAGCAGAGCGCGAGGTTCACGCGCGTCACGCGCCCGCGCCCGAAGCGATAGAGGATCGAGCCCAGGACGGCGCCGATCGCGCCGATCCATGGGAGCGGCAGGAAGGGCGCGAGCCACAGCACGAACACCCCGAGCCAGGTGCCGAGCTTTCTCAGGAGTCGCATCGCGGCGATATTAGCTTGCCGCGGCTCACGCCGGGCGCGCGATCATGAGCCAGAAGATCGCGCCCACCGCGATGAAGGCGGGCCAGCCGAGCAGGAACCAGCGGCGCGACAGGCGCCGGAACTCCTCGGGGAGCGCGGTCGCTTCGCGCGCGCTCTTCGCGGCAATGTCGCGCAGCTTGAGCTGGATGAGGACCACCGGGATCCAGCAGGCGCCCGCGACGCCGTAGAGGATCAGCGCCGCGACGATCCAGGTGGAGGTGATCGGATAGCCCATGGCGAGGGCGAGGGCGAAGCCGGTCACCGGCTGCAGCGCCACGGCCGGGAGCGTGAACGCGAAATCGGCGATCACGGTGGCGCGCGCGGCCGCCGCGATCACGGCCACGCTCGAGCCGCGCAGCGCGAGCCAGAAGTTGAAGGCGATGCCGAGTCCGGTACCGAAGAGGATCGCGGCGCCCACCAGGTGCAGCCACTTCAGCACGACGAAATACTCGGCCACGTCAGCGCTCCTCCTCGATCGCGCCGAGCGCGAGCGCCGCGGCGGCGATCGCGATGTTCTTCAGCAATGGTCCCAGGGACTCGAGCCAGAGCGACGGCCAGAGGACGGTCGCGGTGGCGGTGTAGGCCGCGATCGCGAGGAGCTGGAGCGCCGCGAGCCGGCGCGGTTGCCAGCGCCGCACCAGCAGTAGCGCGAGAACCACGTCGAAAACGCAAGCCGCGGCGAGCCCCGCGCCTGCCACCACCAGCGGCACGCCGAGCGCGCTGGCGAAGAGCGGCGTCCATTGGCGCAAGCCGTCCAGGCCGACGAAGCCCGAGGCGATCCAGACAATGGCGAGCGCCCAGCGCAGCACCGGCCGCACGAAGTAGAGGCGCGCGTGCCATCGATCCTGGCCGTGGGCGGGATGCGCGGCGAGGGCGGCCCGCCAGGCGATCGCCTCGATTCCCGTGGCGGCGCGGAACGCTTCGTAGTCGCCGGTGTTGCCGTGCTCGAGCTGCGCCAAGGCGGTGGAATTGAGCGGCCCGCCGAAACGCTCGGCGAGCCACGTCGCGGCCTTCACCATCCAGCGCGGGACCGGGATGACCGGGGCGTTGGCGAACCCGAGCCAGTGGCGATAGTCCTCGAGGATCTGGCGCAGTGTCACCGCGTCGGGACCGACCGGATCGACCGTGGTGCGCACGAGCCGGTCGTCCTCGATGGCGCTCGCCACGACGCGCGCGACGTCGTCGATGTGGATCGGCTGGAGTCGTTGCGTGCCGTCGCCCGGCACGGGGATCGCGAACGGCAGCGCGGCGATCGCACGCAGCGCCGCGCTGCCGCCGTAGGCGCCGCGCGCGGTCACGAGCGAGGGGCGCACGACCACCCAGTCGAGGCCGCTCGCGCGCAAATGGTCGTCGGCGGCGAGCTTGGTGAGCGCGTAGGGGGTGCCCGCGGCGCGCTCCGCGCTGATCGCCGAGATCTGCACGACGCGGCGTACTCCGACGCGCGCGCACGCATCGAAGAGCGCGATGGGCGAGCGCCGGTGGATGGCGTCGATCGATTGCGAGCGCGTGCCCTGCAGCACGCCGGCGCAATTCACCACCGCGTCGATTCCCGCCAGGCGCGGCAGCCACGCGGCGACCTCCACATCTTGATTCATGTCGATCGCCATCGCGGGCTCGCAGGCGAAGGGCGGCGCCGAGGCGGGATCTCGCACCGCGGCAACCACGCGATGGCCGCGGGCCGTGAGCGCGGCGAAAAGCTCGCGCCCGATGAATCCGCCGGCGCCGAGGAGCAGCACGCGCATGCTCTAGGTCGCGGCGCCGGGGGTCGCGGCGGGCGGCGGCGGCGCGCCGGCGGGGCGCTTGTAGCGGTTGTATCCCCACAGGTATTGCTCGGGGCACGAGCGCACCAGCTTCTCGACCATCTCGTTCACGCGCCGCGCGCTCGCGTGCCGCTCCGCGGGCAACGGCTCGGCGAGAGCCTCAGTGTGCAGCGCGAATCCGCGGCCGCCGGGAAGGCGCTCGGCGTAGCAGAACACGAGCGCCGCGCCGGACGCCTCCTGGAGGCGTCCAACGAGAGTCATGGTGTACGCGGGGCGCCCGAAGAAGTCGACCCATTCGCCCTCGCCCAGGCCCGGCACCTGGTCCGGAAGCACGATGCTGCAGCCGCCGCGCCGCAGATGCTTCAGCACCATCCGCACGCCCGCGAGAGTCGCGGGGGCAACGTTGGAGCCGTCGCGCGACGTCATAGCTGCCGAGGTGCGGGGTCACGAACACGATGGGTCGCCCGGCGGCGTGCAGCTTTTCGATGGCCTCCCATCCGTGACGCTCCTTCACAGCGCCCGCCACCTCGTCGAGCGGGCGGAAGAGCGACCACAGAAGCTCGGTGGCGCCTTTGCCGATCTCGGCGGCGTTCAGCCACGCGACGCGCTTCATGTCATCGCGTGAGGCGCAAAGGCCGCTCGCGGCGAGGTTCTCCTGCACGCGCAGTCGGTAGCGCGGGGAGAGCGCATAGACCAGTCGGCCCAGAAAGGCGCCCACGGCGTGGTTCATGCCGAGGGGAAGGCGGGCGAGCGGACGGAGGAGAAGTTTCAAATGCAGCGGAAGGCGCGCGGTCTTTGCTAAAATGGGCGCTTGCGCGACTGTGGGGTGACCCGAAATGAAGAGTGAGTTCCTGTTTACGTCCGAATCGGTTTCCGAAGGCCATCCGGACAAGGTCTCGGACCAGATTTCCGATTCGGTCCTGGATGCCATCTTAGCGCAGGACCCGCGCTCCCGAGTGGCGGCCGAGACCCTGTGCAACACCGGCCTCGTCGTCCTCGCGGGCGAGATCACGACGCATGCCGTCGTGGACTACATCCAGGTCGCGCGCGAAACCATCAAGCGCATCGGCTACGACAACACCGACTACGGCATCGATTACCGCGGCTGCGCGGTGATGGTGTGCTACGACAAGCAGAGCTCCGACATCGCGCAGGGCGTCGACAAGGCCTCCGACGACAACCTGGACCAGGGCGCCGGCGACCAGGGCCTCATGTTCGGCTACGCGTGCGACGAGACGCCGGTGCTGATGCCCGCGCCGATCTATTACTCGCACCGCCTGGTCGAGCGCCAGGCGATGCTGAGGAAGGACGGGCGGTTGCCGTGGCTGCGCCCCGACGCGAAGAGCCAGGTGACCTTCAAGTACGTGGACGGCAAACCCGCCGAGATCGACACCGTGGTCCTGTCCACGCAGCACGCGCCCGAGATGAGCGAGGGCCCGAAGATGAAGCAGGAAGCGATCGACGCGGTGATCGAGATGATCATCAAGCCCGTGCTTCCGAAGGAGTGGCTGAAGAACACCAAGTACCTGGTGAACCCGACCGGGCGTTTCGTCATCGGCGGCCCGCAGGGCGATTGCGGGCTGACCGGGCGCAAGATCATCGTCGACACCTACGGCGGGGCGTGCCCCCACGGCGGCGGCGCCTTCTCCGGCAAGGATCCTTCCAAGGTGGACCGCTCGGCCGCGTACGCCGCGCGCTACGTCGCGAAGAACGTGGTGGCCGCGGGCCTCGCGCGCCAGTGCCAGATCCAGGTGAGCTACGCGATCGGCGTCGCGCGCCCGATCAACGTGACCGTCTACACCGAGGGCACGGGCGTCATCCCCGACGACAAGATCGCGCAACTCATCCAGCAGCACTTCGACCTGCGCCCAAAGGGCATCGTGAAGATGCTCGACCTGCTGCGCCCGATCTACGCCAAGACCGCCGCCTACGGCCACTTCGGCCGCGAGGAGCCCGAGTTCACCTGGGAAGCGACGGATAAGGCGGCATTGCTGCGTGATGCCGCTGGCGTGAGGGCGCGCGTCGCCACGCCCGCGTGACGTAGCGGCTGCTTCACTTCCGAAGGGCCGTCGCGAGACGGCCCTTTTCGTTTCAGCCC
>WNFI01025630.1_pt1 | contig 12601 bp, 12 predicted proteins | sample 5400471 | NCBI WGS metagenome assembly WNFI01 (sample SAMN13153348, study PRJNA577476) | soil metagenome | isolation source: 100 cm saprolite on Douglas fir-dominated hillslope | place: USA:California | collected 2013-09-17
CGCCAAACACGACGTTTTTCCCGTCGCACCAAGGCGCAGCCACAGTGGTGATAAAGTACTATGACACAACGTTAGTGGAGCGCAAGGTCGCCAAGATATAATACTGTACCTGTGAGGAGTTCGTTCCAGGGCCACGATTCGCCATAGACAACAAGCCGGGCCTGTCATGTCGAACGACAAAATTTTCGTCTATGACCGTAAGGGAGCAATCCTTGGTATAAAGGAAACGGGACACACCGGCAAATGGTTGTCCGAAGGCCGAACGTCCGCCTGTGCCATCTCTCGCCGTGATATCACCGCCTTGAACCATGAACTACAAACGTGTCAGGCCAACACTCTGAATAGACACTGAGAAAGGACATACGTCTGCGTTGACTCTATGAATGGGTGAACCAGCATATCCGAACCCGGGTTGTCCCGTTGCTAATTCACGGAAGTTGCGCGCCGTCACTGGCGTTATGTCATCGAACAACCGAAAGATAATGCGGCCAACGCTCTGGCCATCAATCGATATGTCAAACTACAAGCGATCGGGTGAGGACGGGTAAGGCCTGAACAAACAGGGTCGTACAAAAACATTTCTGGAGAGGTGGCATTGTGAGTTTACGGAGGGTAAGATGTGCTGGAGGGCGTACCGCTGTGCCATGACTTGGTTGATGGGGGACTTGGATGAGTACAACAGAGTAGATGGAGAGAAATGGCGCGTTGAGGCTGAGAGAGGTTAACAACCGAGGGGGCGAGGAACGAATGGTGGACGCGATGAGTTAAGGATCATTTTTAAGAGCTCGATTCATTCGTTCGAGCCTGGGCTGGGCCACAGAAGCGGCGGATGATCTCGGCAATTGCCCTCGAAAAATGCGGAATATTCCGAAAACTAAATTGATTGTCGGCTTTTACGGGACGCTCGGCGATCAAGAACCAGACTTCCCGCGGCATTGGCCGGGAGTACAAAAAATTTCTTGGCGTCTGGGGTCTAGGGTCATTCATCATGTATCATGTTGATAGACTCTCTCCTTCTCGTCACCTTCGGAGAGGAAAAATTGTCGACCCAAAAATAGCGCCGGTCTTCACCTAGTTCATGTGGGTTCGCTGATGATCATTCAGGGGTCAATAAAAAGCTACCACCGCCCGGACTTATCAGTCCCCGTTTTGGTACGGCGCCGAGCAGGAACAATGATTTATTCCAGAAGATCGGGAAAATACTTTGGCTCGCCAGGAGACGGGCGACGACGAATAAAACTGAGCCCGGAGGAACGGACGCAAGTTAGTCAAGAACATCCTCGGACCTTCGTAGCAGCGGACGGCATGCCAATTTCCAAAGAACGACGGAGGAGACGTTATTGCGTGCCTGGATTACCAGAAGCCCCACAACCTCTGCCCGATCCGAGGCTCGCATGGGGACTAGTTTTACAGTATGACGTCACTTCATTTCTGAAGCAAGCGTTGTTGGTGGCCGACATCCATGCTGCTCACACTCTTGCGCAGCACGGCGAAGTCCCAGATAAGCACCCTCCGAGATCGATTGCTACGTAAAGCCTGACGTCAACTCGAGCAAATCCCTACGGTAGCGGGCCACGCCCTATCCTAACCACTACAACGAACCTGAGACCTGATGGGTTTTGGGCATACAGTTGACGCGTCCGCTGATCGCTTGCTGTAGCTGGAACGGTGTAATAACGATGTTTCGGTACCTTCGAGCCAAATTGAGTATAGGATTTTCATTACTGCCTGGCACACAACGCACAGCGCCCGAGTCCATGTCTTGACATGATGCCGTTATCCAAGAATTCCGAAATAATCAAAATCAGACAAAAAATCAGCTACCTGTCAACCTTGTTTGTTGGGACAGAGGTACGTCCTGATATAATGATTAGTGACAGGATGCGCATCGTCTCAAGGATCGGCCAGCTCGGTTGAAGTCTTCCTAAATTTTCGCCAGGCGATCACTCCGTTCCGCAGCATAGAGCATTGGTGGCTACCAATCCAAGGAGAATTGCTAGCAAAGGAACCAACATAACGCCGGACAAGTCAGGAACGTATCCACATGTTACACACGGAGCGCGCAACTCATGCGAAATCAGCGCATGCGAGTCACCGATGACGCACATCCGAAAACGGAGTGGAGTACGCCCATCGATACGCGCAAACCGTTGCGCATATGCCGCCGGGCAAGTTTCCGAGTAAGGTACACGTTGTAACATGGACCGAAGGACGCTGGCTGAGCTGAGACATTTGACTTGTGTCCAACGACAGCATGCATCAGCAATTCAGTCAATGACAAGTATCTAGGACGTAACCCTCCACCTGCTGGGAAGTTTGTATCTGTCGTGACCCGCGAACCTGAACACGGAAAACGGATCAGGAAAAACCTAGAACCAGCAAGGGCAGGGCACGCCTAGGAGGGCAAAGTGGATTAATCTAGATGTAGTAGGCACCAAAATTTTTCTTGTCGTAACTTCGTCGACGCCAGTTTCAGCTCAAGCAACCTGGGTTTGAGGTTTGCACAATCAGCGAACACCCCTACGAGTAACACACGTGGAAAAGGAGACTTGGGTGCAACAACTGTGGACGGACGCACTGAGCGAGGTGATAAGAAAGATCAGAATTGCTAGAGGTGGACAGCGCAAACGGGCAGTCAGTTTTGACAGATTACGAGGTATGACTCACTCATCACCACACCAGTTGCAATGACATTGTCGGGGTCGTTGTCGTTTCGTCGCAGTCTACACGATCATGGGAATAAAAAAAGAAAGTTTCCCTGCCCTGCGAGACAATTGCTTCTGAGAGAGCACCGAGGCGAACTACGAAGCAGCCAGGGGTGTGTAATTGTAATTTGAACTATTTCGTAACGATTACATCTTGTTACGACATCTACGGAAAGATAGCCTGGACACAATGGATCCCAGTGTAAGAGCGGACTAGGACGGTGGCATCAGGGCAGACGTGATCAGGGCAAGCGTGTGGGTTGATACGTAACGCTGGCAAATGAAATGGGAATGCAGGGAGACCTGCATGCAAAGTCTACATAGAGCTGGCACTGGCGGAATAATGGTTGGCCATGCTCATGGGTACAGCGTGTCATAAACGACTCTTCCAACGAGGACTCCAGTTTTCCGGCACGAGGCTAATATTTCCGCAGCGCCTCACTTCGCAAAGGGGGGTATGTGACTGACTTGTGAAACGGGGTCTCGTATGTCGTAATGCCGCGGTCCAACAGCGCTTTGTAAGCGCCACACGTCCCTGTTGCTGCCTCACTTGTAGCACACTCGACGCGAACTGTCGTGCGACTCACCGAGCACGCAACCAAATTGCCGCTGAATCGAGTATCGCAGACAGTGAAAGCGTCCTTTCCCCGGAGGTTGTGATCCCCCATTTGTTTGTTCCACTGGCATGCGCTGTGACATTTCTCACTGTTGACAGCCTAAGCCCCTAACCAAAATCTCATTTGTGCCGCGTGTCCTTAGTAATACCGCGCCAAAATACGCTGAGACAAATTGCCTGCATTGAGCAGCGATGTCGCTGGAGGGTGTTCTTCCGTTTCACCGCGCCATCCTGGAAGAGATCCATGACCCTTCAAGTAGCCAACTCGTTCTCCTCGCTCGGGGTCTAGGATTACGCAAGATTGTCTGCACCCTCATGCAGATATATGACCAATCAACGAACCTCGTTCTTCTCGTCAATGCATCGTCTGATGAGGAATCTGCCATTGGAGAGGAATTGGGCATCATGGGATGTCGCAAGCCGGGTCTAAGGACAGTGAGCTACGAAATGGGAAAGCAAGATCGGTGAGTCACTTCATTCATTCTCATGTCAAGCATCAGTCTACTCCTACTATATCTTAAATGCATAGACTTGTCCCCTATTCGCGCTGCCCTATGCACTAATTCTTCCCTGTCACCCCCGACTCGACCTTCCGAGCAACTTTGCATTTCTTATGATATCATCACCATACTGACCTTCAATCAAGTCAGGACTTGTATAAAAATGGCGGCCTGATATCCGTCACTTCACGAATTTTGGTCGTGGATATGTTACAGTCCGACCTCCCAACGGAGCTGGTGACTGGTTTGGTCGTACTTCATGCCGAAAGGTGAGCACAAACGTCTAGTCTCCGACATCCCCTTGACCTTATTGGCAGAGTGACTGCATTATCTCTGGAAGCGTTTATCATACGGCTCTATCGCGAGAAGAACAGCACTGGGTTTGTCAAGGCATTCTCAGACCAACCAGAGCACATCACTTCCGGGCTCTCACCCCTGAGAAGCATCATGAAAGAACTACAACTACACTCTGTTCTAATTTATCCTCGGTCTGTATTCTAATGGGTAGTGACAGCAGTTTTGACAGTTGATCTAGGTTTCATCAGATCGTGAAGGATTCTTTGGAGCGTAAACGTGCAGACGTCGTTGAATTATACCAACCAATGACCGAATCTATGAAAGAGATCCATGGTGGGCTGGTGCAGTGTATGTCGACGACGCTGGCAGAGCTTAAGCGCTCAAACACTACGGTTGGTAGTTTTTTCTTTCTCGTTTTCTTGTTTTCATCTTTTCCTAGCTCGATCTAGATGACCTGAACGTAGAAAATGCTTACTTTCGGTCTTTCGATGCCATCGTCCGCCGGCAACTCGATCCCGTTTGGCATAAAGTTGGCCCTCGGACTAAGCAATTGGTTAGCGACCTTGCGACCTTGAGAAGGCTCCTCGCGTATGCCCTACAGCATGATTTCTTGATATTCGCTCATAGATACCGAAGGTTTTTGCTCAATTATGATCCTCTTGCGTTTCACGCGTACTTAGAGACCATCATTGAATCAAACACGCTATCCAGTGCAGGGAATCCACGTCAGAATCAATCTCCATGGTTGCTTAGTGATGCTGCCCATATCATCTTCGAGACGGCCAAAAAGCGGTGCTATGTACTCCGAGAAGCCCCAGAGAAGTCGACCCGGGTATCTACGGACATCATCGAAATTTCCGACGACGAAGATGCATGGGAAGCACTTGATGAAACTGAGAGCCGTATTCGTAACGCACCTACTACGACTGGCAGGAAGGACCAAAATCAGACTAAGTCACGTCCTCGTCCCACTTGGCTTCCAAGGAGCATAGAGCCGGTTCTCGAAGAGTTACCTAAATGGCGCCTGCTCGCGGAAACTCTAAAGGAGATTGAAGAAGAAATCATGAGACAAGAATCTCTTTCATCTAGTGCGTCGCGTTATGATCATTGAGCGCTTATTTAGATCGACACTTCTTTCTATGCAGCGATTCGCGGAAACAACGTGGTCCTTGTGATGACATCCTCCACGCAAACATCGTCGCTCTTGAGTGAATACTTGGCGTCCATGAATTCTGATGCGTTACCTGGGCAGCGGGGTCGAAAGATGTTAGAGGATAAGCTGCGCCACTACTTATATTGGAAGGCACGGCTTTCTGCGCGCTCAGCTGAGAATCAGCGGCCATCTGCGAATAATCGTCAGAGTTCTCCGGGAGACGACGAACTTAATATCGCATTGCGAAAAAAAGATCGTGACAAAGCAGAGCGGGCTGCCAGTCGACGTCGTGTCCGCGGTGGTGGCCCCGGTGTGATCAATCTACGAGCACAGGGATCAGACCAAGGACCGACTGCGCCCCGTGAAGAGGAGGGCATTTTGGCCGAGTTGTATGTATGTCCCTCGAGAACCTTTAAGCTTGTAGTTAACGCGTCTCAGCCTCTCGACTCAGGACAATACGTCTGCTGATGCAGAGCTCGCCCTGGCTTTATCATTGGAAGAATCACTTCCATTTGATGGTGCTGAAGTCGAACCCTTATATGGGCTACTTGTCCCTGCTCAGACGGTCATTGTCCGTGCCTATGCGGATGACAGCGACGATCGTATGCTCGCTGAACTGCAACCCCGTTTCATTGTGATGTACGAACCCAATCAGGATTTTATACGGCGCATTGAAGTGCGTATTATGAGCAGCCTAATGAAGCTAATGAAGGGATGCCTGACTCGGATATGCAGGTATATAAGGCATCGAATCCTGGGCTTGGGGTCCGCGTGTATTTCATGGTTTATCAAATGACTGCAGAAGAGCATAAGTATCTTGCCAGCCTGCGGAAGGAGAAGGACGCATTTGAAAAACTCATAAAAGAACGCGGGGTAAGCACCCACCAGCTGCGCAGAAGATCGTGTCACCGAACCTTTGCAGACAATGCTGCTTCCTATCCATGAAAACCAACGTGCTGGGTCTGACGTAGGGGAGGCTATCATCAAGACGATTAGCTCTCGCGTTGCTGGTGGGCGGAAAGAGCTCTCTACAGAAGCAGCACGAGTGCGGCCTTATTTACATCCTCTTGTACCCTTGCACTGATGCTACTGTAGGTTATTGTCGACATGCGGGAGTTTCGCTCGACACTCCCATCCCTTTTACATGCCTCAACGATGATCATTGTTCCCGCAACACTTACAGTGGGGGATTATATATTGACGCCGGAGATATGTGTCGAACGAAAGAGCATACCTGACTTGGTGTCAAGTTTCAATAGTGGGAGACTGTACGATGACTTATTCTTATTTTCATCCGAACTTCAGTAGTTTAAGCTTCATCCCACAGATATGCTCAATGTGAATTGATGATAGCCCATTATAAACAACCGATCCTGCTGATCGAGTTTGAAGAGCAAAAATCGTTCTCATTGGAGGTACGCAATAATGCCTGGATGATAGGTGATCTAAAGGATTGTTAGATCGTGCAAGATATCAAGTCATACGTAAAGCCGACCGGAAAGTACCCGACAAAGAAACCCGGAAATAGCAGCAATAATGAGGAGACACATCAGCCACCATCTATTCAGCAGAAACTCGTTTTGCTAACACTCGCCTTTCCTCGCGTTCGTGTACTGTGGTCGCCGAAGAACTTTTGCATACGTTGCCGGGCATCACCGCGAAGAACGCTGGTCATGTAATGAGTCGTGTCCATAGCATGCGTGAGCTGTGCGAACTTCGGTTAGACCAGGTGCAGGACATCCTCGGAGACGAGCCTGGGAGGGCATGTTGGGAGTTCTTACACTGGGGAGAGGACCCATCAGCCTGACTAGAGTTCCATTCCACACCTTTCACCTGGAATACGGCTGGTGATTAAGTAAGCACCACATGCACTGATTGCAAGAATGCTACGCGACCGGCGCAATCACAATGCAATGCGTGGTAACGCGCTCACGGGCAGACCGGGTCGTTTCAAGAATTTGTCATTATGTCTGGTGAAACCACATCCTCTAACACACCTATCCATACCAAAAATCAAACCATGGATTGCAAATCTCCTTGATTCAGCTCTTCCTCAGTAAGACACCCATGCTTTTTCTTTGGTCTGTTGTCATGGCTTGGTACCATCCGTGCGCAATTCGAACACTGGTTACTATCAGAATTCTGACAGGCGCCTGCACGGGCGGTGCAGGGTCATCACCCTTCACACTACGAAGCAGTCCGAAAGGACCGAAACAGCTTTCCCCGTTCTGATGCAACCGTAGTGCTGGGTGAAAGTGCGGTCTATAAGGCCTCATGGCAATGATAACGCGCGAGCGAAGCTTCTTCGCTCTTTCCCTTTCCTCTCAGCCAACTGGTTGTCTTTGGCTTTTTTGATTGTGCTCTTATCATCAGCGACTGCGTCGCTCATCGCATCCTTGACGACTATTCACGACATTTCGCTATTCGGGCACGCCAGTCTCTCCTTCGAATTGTCCTATCAAATACGACATCATGTCGGCGGCTCATCCCTTTGAGGACCCCCTAACCACCCCTATCGACAGCCTCCCCCGACTCTCACACACGCAACGCTCTCGATTAGTCAAGTCGACTCGCAAGGTCGCAAACATATTGGGTGAGAACCCGATACCCCAGGTCAACCGGTCATCTGTGATAACGTCTCCCTGGAAGAAGTCTTGGGAGAGCAATAAACCTGTCCTGGGGAGCCCCATTCTTTCCATTGCAAAGAAACTCGCTCGTGCAGCTCTCGATCCTCTACAAACAGTCTATCGCCGGGATCCAGACACCAATAACGAGGATATATTCGTCATTAAACCGGGCCCTGGGGAGATGAACACACTCTCCCGTGAGAACTGGTCATCTACGCTTGATTTACAAGCTGTAACCAGTCGTGACTCAGAGTCTGATGGCCATGGCTCCGACGATTCGTCTCAACTCCCAAGCCCCGCTGAGTGTTCATTTTCGACGCGACCATCATCCGTCATCTTCACCTCTGCCTCTACATCCACACTCTTTTTACCGGCCGAGTGGGAGAAATCGAAGGAAGAGCGGGAGATCAGTCATTGCCGCAAACGTCTCTCAAAACTTGCTCGCCATTTGGGAGAGAGGATTCCGCCTGACCTCGTCCTCCCCAACCCGGGGTCTGATAAACCCAACAGAAGGTCTCAACGGAAGAGGCGTTTTTTACTCGCCCGGACTCCACCGGACCTCTCCACCGTCCCACCATTATCGGTGGAGTCTCCAACGTCAGAACAAGAAACGACGCCTTCCCTCTCATCTCCATCCTCCGTGTTGGATGTTTCGCGACCTGCTGTCGAGAAAACGGTGGAGGTTTTCGAGTCAGCTGGACGTACGCAACCGCCCGCCAATGGGTACTCCGGGGGGATTGATCATTCTGATGCGATCTTATTCGAGGGTAAAGAGCCGGAGAGTGGATCGCCGGTGGTTTCCCCAGGAAGACCGGAATCACGTTTGACCTTCCTCCGGTTCCGCCCGGCTTCCCCTCCGCCGGCACCGGCGCCCAATGTTGTTTTGCGCCGTAGCGAGCGTCGTCAAGGCTGGAGCGGAGAGTGGAATGTTGCGAGCATGCAGGACGTTATTTCCGGGCTACGTGATCTCTGATGATCAGGTGCGGGGAGCGGGTAGATTGTCGGTCAGTGATCGTTTTGATATGAAGAGTTCATTATCGTATTCATCAGCACGTTTTAGTTTTGATGCATAGAGTGTATTGACACGAGTGAAATGTACAGGTATTGATTTTGGGACAGCGGATTATGTGATGTGATGTGATATGTATGTATATGCCATCCTAGATATCGGAACGACATCTGGAAATAGGGTACTTACGTTGCGCGCGCCGTGGGAGGGACGCTACTTTCACTTCCACTGACCCACTCTGTGCTTACTATGTGGATGCAAGGTGGGAAGTGGCGGTAACCCGGTGTCATGCGGACCATGAGATCAGGTCTGTAGGGGCTCTCAAAATCCGAATCACACTTGACGGTTTCTTTCTCCGAAAGGTGACGGGAGTCCAACTCGGAAGTTCGCACCTCTTCGAGGGTCTAGAGTATGGTTGACATCACAAAAGAATCCAAGTGCGTCGGGTGCAAAAAATATGTTGTCACAGATTGCCGCCGCACTACAGCGGACGGGCTTCTCAGGCTCAGTTTTGGGATCTCCACATGCCTCCTATTTCGTTATGGACAAGGTCCGGCGCACGGCAACCAACAATCACATCTTTGCTTTTAGTTTGTACCTCATGCGACAATGGATAGTATACCGTGAACGCTTTTAATCGTTCTGAGATTGTCATTATGTCCGACAGCGCTGGCAATGGGGCTCAGCACTGTTATTTCCGAGTCGTCAAGAGTCAACAACATAGAAACTGAAGGTACATTAAGTAAAGGGAATTAAGACAGAAATGAGCAATCAAATATGGTCATGCTTTAGATTCCAAGAAACACACCCCGTTCTCTCCACACGTTCCCTTTCTCACGCTTGGGCCGTGCTCCCCACTCAAGGTGCGCCGATTAGAACCCCGGAAATAATGGCACCGGTGTGTCAAAACAGGGCTGTCGTTCACTGATTCACTGACATCCGATTGGGTTAAATTGTAGCTTCTCGAACGGAGTCTGTTTTGTATTAGGGTCCGTGAGATAAGAAAGTATATGGATCATATTTTGAACAAAACCGGCATTGATTGCGGTATGGACATTGGGATTGGAAGTGTAAGATCATGATGAAGTAGGAATTTGAAATGATTTGGGACATCCTTGCTCCGCAAAGTGGCTAAGTAAGAGAATGTCTTTGTTTCATGTTTGTGAGTGTCATGATCAAGAGATGTTGCTTTCTATAACGTTTCCCTCGAACTGACTTGAGGATGACTGGCGGAGAATACGGTATATCATGGCCCTTAATCCTGGACGCTCCCTCACTCGAGATGAGCGCAGCATGAGTAATGCGTGTTAAGAGAGACGGTGGCAGGTGGTGGAGCAGAGGATGGTATGGACCATGTGCAGTGCACACATGGCTCACAAGGTCGCACAGGAGGAGGAGAGTCCGCTGATAGTTATGAACAGCTGAGATTGCTCAATGCGATCGTCACGGGAAGGGAGAGAGAATGAAAGTGGACATAAAACCCTGAGCGAAACTGAGCGATGAAAACAGATGGAACATTTTCAGACAGGGGATGAGGAGATGCCAGGAGAAGAGCGAGTGATGAAGACGGTGGAAGGAGCACATTCAGACTGTTTTGTCCAAGACGGCTCTGCATCGTCACGGTTGTGCCAAGTGTGGGACATTTACGGCAAAGATGGTGAGAAGAATGAATGAAGCAAGGAAGAGAGAGTGACGAGAACGGATAAAACGTTTTACCGACGTCAGAATGTTCTTTTGGTTACTCGTACGGCTTTCACTCCACTTTCCGCCCTAGGCCTAGTAGGATTAATATTAGTGAGCAAAGACCAAAAAGAACCAACGATCGAACGAATGAGAAGTGGGTCCTATTAGAGCAAGACACACGGTGTAAAATCATACCTTATATTATGGAGGACTAGCGGTGACCGTGACCTGTGTGGAGAACGGGCACAGTTGGATCTTGGGAACAGTTGTTTCATCTGCGTAATAGAGAGGATGTATGAATTGAGTGAATTGAGAAGCTACTGAGTGCAAGAGACGTTGCATCCACGTGCACTGGACATGTGGACAGGTCCATTATTTACGCCTGTTTCGCCAGTGCAATATTTCAATTCCTTATACTGTATTGTGCTCTCTGACACCTCCAACGCCTGGGGCCTTTCCACGAATGTCCGTGATAACATCGTATTAATATATGTAAGATATATAAAACGCCTGCCTCTGAGCTAAACCATGGCACATCAGGACACGCAAGAGGTCACGTCAATGACAGAGACCAACCACCTCATAAGACATCAAAAGATGACCCACTGGCATAAAAAGTATCAAAGGGACAACCCCCGGGCCTCCCTTGGTATCATCCAACTCACTTTTCTCACAATGCTGTGCGTAAGCACAGGTCAAATGCTTGTAGTAGATTATAGTAGGTGACGGATTATCCAAATTGCTTGGTACACTAATGCTGCAGTCTGCATCTTAGGACATAATTTACCAGCACTCACAAGACAATGGTTCAGGCAAACATGATCACCACTGATTAAGGACCTGAGGTCTGAATCTAGGAATGGCAACTTGATTCATCTTGATCACCACCGTTTGCTGCTGCGATTTTTTCCGGAGATCGGGACGGTGACCTACTTAGGCTCACTGTCACTGTCCACCACTCCTTCCAATTCGAAATCTTTCAGCCACGAGATGTGTCACTTTGCCGTCATGCGCACCCCATTCTCGCAGTGGAGCAGCGACTCGGAGTGTGAGTGGTGATACTCGACTTGGAGGATAGGGTAGCCTTTTTCAAAGTCGCTCTGAGAAATACATGACGTCCTGATCTCACACACCGTACATGGCTCTTCGGCTACAGATCAACCCTGCGCCTCACCTGGAGCCACAACCTAGTTCTGATATCCTTCCCAACAGTGGCGAGTTCCTATCATATAAACCAACGCAGATCTAGCCTTATTCGTTCGGCTCCGTCTAGGGCATGGGTAGCTTTCTCGTCTAAAGTTCTGGTTGCCGTGTTGCCGTAACGTCAACTGACCAGAGGCATGGGAAATCGAAATTGCCAGCATCACGGGATAGCCAAGGAGGTTGGTGGATGGATTATTAACTTAATACGAAGCGCCAGGGGCTGTCGTAATGTGAGGAATTAGCTTGTTTCATCGATTATCGTATGGTTACGATGTGGAGACACTAACGTCATTGAAATTTCAGGCACGAACAGCCTCTGCATTCATAGCATCTATGTGGAACATAAGGCAAAACTGTTTATAACTCATGAGGCTGTTTCCACTAACGAACATACAAACATTCATAGATCGCATAACGCCACACAGGATTCAACAGGCAACATGCAACACTACCAAACCATCATTATCTCCCCAAAGATGCTTACTTAGCGCAACCGCACTGCATAACAGTTCAGTGTGTAAACAGGAAAAGAGGTAGATTAATTTACGGTGGCAGTGTGGCCGTGGTTAACACAGGTAGTGCATTCGCAGGAGCCAGCAGCACAGGAGCAGCTGTTGTTGCCAGCAGAGCCGCAAAAGCTGATGAGGTGAGATATAGATGACTCAGTAAGACGAGGGTATAAGAGTGTGAAAGCCTTACGCGCAGTTTTGAGCACAGGAGCACGCCATCGATGATTGTTAAGTGAAGGGGCTTCTTGAAAGGAAGATAGCAGACGTGAGTCTGGGGAGTTCAGTGTCTCAGGAGGGCC
>WNFI01149502.1_pt1 | contig 12601 bp, 7 predicted proteins | sample 5400471 | NCBI WGS metagenome assembly WNFI01 (sample SAMN13153348, study PRJNA577476) | soil metagenome | isolation source: 100 cm saprolite on Douglas fir-dominated hillslope | place: USA:California | collected 2013-09-17
TAAAACGAGGTAGGTCGGCGCAGTGAGAATTCCCCGGCCCACCCCCAGGACGCCCCTGGTGTGGGGCCGGGCTGGGCGTTGCGCGCCCTCCCACATATCTCCATCCGTGCGTCCAAAAACCTGGTGCCGTGGGGGCTAGTCGGGTGAGGCAGGATGGTGTAGAATAAGGGTTACAGGAACTAGAACGTCAGAAACCAGGCAAATAAAGGGGATTTTTCAGGATGAGACAGGGTGACGGCTCAGATTTGCTGGGTCCAGGCGATCCACGTAACTCGGACATTGGCATGCTCTACGTTGAGTCCAGGGATAGCAGACAGGATATCTTGACTGCGATCAGCACCCAGGAGTTGCAGGGACGCAAACAGATTGCCATTGTGTTGCCTGAGCAGGGCAAGGCGTTCCGCCAACCGGTAGATTTCGATGGCTTGAAAAATATGCGCCGCCAGTTGAAGGCGCAGTTGATTTTTATCGCGCCCTCTGGCCCTGGCCCGGCTGAGTTTGCCCGCCAGCGCCGTTTCGCGGTCTATTCTTCTCTCGATACGTTTAAAACCGCGCTCCTCAATGAGGATATTCCTTCAACCAACCCACGTGTGAAAGCCCAGCCCAGCCCGGCAAAACGACCCGGCATTCTGGACTTTGGGCGTAAGGGCAGGGCGAATAAAGAGAAAGAGCCAGCCGAGTCTCAGGGCCTGCCACCGGTCCCATCGACGTCGCGCCTGCCTAATCCGACACCGCTGGTCATGCCGCCGACACCGCCAACACCGTTTATGTCTGAGCCAGCGGGCGGTTCCGCGGTTCCACCAACGCCACGTTTACCGGGCCAGCAGGTGCCGCCAACGCCATTTACATCTGAGCAAGCAGGACCGCCAGCCATGCCGCCCATGTCGCCGACTCCGCGTGTGCTCAACCAGCCGGGCGCAACGGGCGCGATTCCGCCTACCCCGCGTTTGCCAGGCCAGCAGACTCCGCGCATCGAGGATCAGAATACGGTCGAAGCCGATCAACCGGACGTTACGCCACGCGATCGACGTGGGAGCGGAGGAAACGTGGCGGGCGCAGCGGCAGCGGGCGGGGCTGCAGGGATGTTCGCGGCGGGCGGTTTGGAGAACGATGACGACGCGCTCTATGCTCCGCCCGCGCCTCCGCGAGGTGGAGCGCCCGCGCCAATCGCCCAGGGCAGCGCGACCCCAACCGGGCCAGCGAACGGACCCGCGCGTCCAAATGGCGAGCCGCCCGCGAAGCCGCCAGTGGATAATCGCGGCGCACCTGGCATTATCGCCTTTCCCTCGGCCACGGCCAGCACACCCAAAGCAACCGGCAAGGCCGCGCCCGGAGGACGCAGAAGCGGCAAATTGTCCGGCAAGCAAGGCGATACCGCTGGTCCCGGCGCGCAACAACCATCCGCGAATGCAGCGGCTCCCCTCGCGCGTGGGACCAATCAACCCGGCGCGAACCAGCCTGCCGCTAATGTTCCCGGCGCAAACCAGCCCGGCGCGAACGTACCTGGAGCCAACCCGCCTGGCGCGGGACCGCGTGACAAGCAGAGTGGCAATACCGGCAGAGCCGCTGCCGTCGGCGTCGGCGCGGCTGCCCTCGGAGCGGCTGCGATGGCTGGCAACGCCGGTCCTGGCTCGCCCACATCCATGCATGCCGCGCCGGGCGCGCAAGGTAGCGGCCAACCGCCCGTGAAGGTAGCGGACCCCGCAGCGCCAGGACTCGCCGCGGCGGGTGCCACCGGCTCTCCGCCAGTCGTGCGGGCTGGTGGCGGCGCGGCTCCCGGTGGACCCGGCATGGGCAAACGCCCATCGGGCCTGACACCGCTGCCTCCGCCCTACTCGCGCCGCCAGAGGCGCATCCGACAACGCACAGCCCTGCTGGTCGTGCTGCTGATCCTGCTCGGAGCACTGGTGACCGCGGGCATCTTTGCCCAGCGCGGCACCCTCCACCTGCCAGGACTGCCCGGCAGCCTCAGCGCCACTGTGACGATCACACCTGACAGCAAGCTAGAGACCGATAACTACGTGCTCGCAGCCCTGCCCACCGGCACGCCCGATCCCGCCCACCTGCAAATCGCGGCCCGCCTGCTAACCCAAACCTCTGGCACGTCCACAGCCACAGCCAACGCGACAGGATCGATCGCGGCGAAACAAGCTAGCGGACAATTAAAATTTCTAAATGGTAATGGGAACGCCGTCACAATTACCAGTACTATCTTTCATGGGAAAAGTGGCGTGCCAGTTTCATTTAATGGGTCTGTTACCATTCCCGCTGGGGGAACTAATATTATAAATGGTTTTGCTATTAACGCAGGTTCCGCAGGAAACATCCCAGCATTTGACATTAGTGGCCCATGTTGCACTTCTGGAGTATCTGCAGTTAATCCATCAGCCTTCGGTGGTGGACAGGATGCGCAGCCCAACACCATCATTCAGCAGAGCGACATCGACAAGGCGGCGGCTCCGCTGGTCACTACGCTGACGCAGAGCACGGGGGCTACGTTGCAGAAACAGATTAAGAACAGCGAGCGCGTGGTCGATGGCACGTTCCAGTGCAAGCCGACGATTACCAGTAGCAATAACCCAGGTTCGGTGGCGAAGACAACCACGGTGCAGGTGACGGAGACGTGCACCGAAGAGGTCTACGACCAGGCGCAGGCGCAGCAGATCGCCACGAGCCGCCTGCAGACGAAGGCGCAGAACGATGCCGACCTCGGATCGCAGTACTCTTTGGACGGGCAGGTCGTGACCAATGTGCTCAGCGATACCGTGGTCAGCGGCGGCGGCCAGGTGACGATCGAAGTGCAGGCGCGAGGGCTGTGGGTCTATCAGTTCACGAACCAGATGCAACAAAATATCAAGCTCTCGCTGGTCAGGCTTTCGCAGGCGGGCGCGCAGAGTGTGCTCACGCACGATAGAGGCGTGGCCGCAGCGAAGATCAACATTTCCGGCGGCACGAGCATGCCAGCCAACGCCAACGATATCACGCTGGTGATCCAGCAGTTGTCAGGCGCGCAAGCCACGCCCTCCGGCACACCTGGCCCTGGCACGCCCGGTAGCTCTAACAATCCCGGCGGCCCCAGCGGCAGCCCAACCGTGTTACCCTCTGGCACAGGCATACCCGCTCAGCCAACGACGACACCGGTGCCGGGATTGGGGGGTAGTTAGGGATATATTGGCGAACGTGGATGTTTTGCATGGCCGCCCCCCGGCCCCACCCAGGACGCACACAAGGGGCGTCCGTACTATGGACGGGGCATTATGGTGGTTGAAACATTGTTCGGCATACGAGAGGTGTTTGGATGGTGCACAGGGTCATCGAGGCTGATCCGTTGGCCTTCTAATAATCTCTCGTCCATAGTACGGGCGGCTCTTGTGCCCGCCCTGGGGTGGGGGGGACGGATCGTGCATGGGGCGACCTGATTTTCGCGAAAGGATAGAGACACAGCATGCTTTCTCTGGAAGGCAGACAACTGGGCAATTATACGGTGATGCGGCGCATCCGTTCGGGCGGCATGGGCGCGGTCTATGAGGGCCGCCAGCGTTCCGCCTTTGATCGGCGTGTGGCCATTAAGGTTATTTTGGGCTCGTATGCCAGCGATCCTGAGATGCGCCGACGCTTTGCGCGCGAGGCCAGAACGGTGGCACGCCTGCATCACCCGCATATTCTGCCGCTCATCGAATTCGGTGATGAGCAGGGCGTGCTGTATCTGGTTATGCCTTTTATCGAGGGCGGCACGCTGACCGGCTATTTGCACCGCCATCTGCCAGAAATCCACGAGGTCTCGACAATCTTCCTGCAACTGCTCGACGCGGTTGAGTATGCCCACGACGAGGGACTGATCCACCGCGATATCAAGTCCTCGAATGTCCTGCTGGAGCCACTCGCGCGCGGCTCCACGCCCACGCCAGCCGCGCCTATCCCACTCGACCAGGTGCCCGGCACACCGCACTACATGGCTCCCGAACAAACCCTGGGCATCGTAACGCCCGCGACCGATATCTACGCCCTCGGCGTGCTGCTCTACCAACTGCTAACCGGCGAACTGCCCTATAACGATCCCGATGATGTCGAGGTCATCAAACTGCACCTCTACGCGCCTGTGCCCAATCCACGCGACGCCGACGCCTCGATCCCCGCCGAACTGGGCGCGGTGGTTGAACGGGCCATGGCCAAACGCGCCGAAGAACGCTTCGCTAACGTCGGAGACTTCCGCGAGGCCTTTCTCGCCGCCATCGTCGGTCCACTGGCCAACGCCGGGGACTCGCCTTTCGCCGACGACGATGACGATGATGATTTCGCGGTCCACGAGCTGCCACAGCGTCCCAGCTTGTCCGAGCTACCGCCCAGACCCCTACGCGCCAGCCAGCAACTCAACTCGCCATCGCCCGCGCCCATCGAATTTAGCGAGCCAGTGCCGCCGCCAATCACCACGCGCCGCCAACGCATCACCGACGACCCAAACGAGGCAGCGCCGCTCTGGGGCGATGATGTGCGCGGCTCTCGTGCCCGCCCTGGAGACCTGGAATGGGATGAGCCAGTGGATAAGGCGCGGGGCGTGAGCAATTTGCGCGGCTCAGTCAGCCTTGAAGCCGAAGCGCGGAACACAGTCAGCCCTGCCGCAGGCAAACGCCCGCCACACGCCGCAATCTCGCCCGCAAACGAATCCCCCGTCCATAGTAGGGGCGGCCCTCGTGCCCGTCCTGGGGGGATGGGTGACCATGGGGAGCCTGGGCGCGGTAGGCCAGCCCAGCCACGTAAAAAGCGCCGCCGCTCGCGCGTTGCGGTGCTCGCTGGGAGCGCTGTGCCCGTGTTGCTGATTCTGCTGCTCTTGCTGCAACGCGCCTTCGGACTCTCGCTGCTGCCCGCCGGTTTCCCGCTGCTGGGCACAACGCCGGTCGCGACAATTTCCCTGACCGTCAAAACCGCGACCGTACGCGATACGTTCCTGCTCACTGCCTCGCCCCAGGCCAGACAAGAGGAGGTCAGCGCGCACATTATCCCCGATCGCAGCGCGACAGCCAGCGTCAACGCCAATCGCACAGTCGCCACATCGGGCCTGCAAGCGAGCGGCGGCACGCGAGGTAGCGGCACCCTCTACTTTGATAATAGCGGCCGCACGCCAGTCAGTATCTCAGCAGGCTTCACCTTCACCGCGTCGAATGGCGTCCAGGTGCGCCTGATAGGCGGTATTATCGTCCCGGCTCGCGCCAACGGTGCCGATGGAACCGCTCACGCCCCGGCTACCGCAGTCGAGGCGGGCCAGGACGGCAATATCGCTGCCGGAGCGCTGGACGCGCCCTGCTGTGGCGGCAACGTGAATGTCAGTAATCCCGCGACCTTCAGCGGGGGCAGCAATCCCGACGTGACCCATCTGGTGGCCCAGAGCGATCTGGACGGCGTGGCGAACGCGCTGACCCCCGGACTACGCCAGCAGGCTCTGCAAGCGCTCAGCGGCCAGCTTAAAGCAGGCGAGGTGCAGGCTGGCACGCCCAACTATAGCGTCAACGTCACCTCTGATCACCCGGTTGGCTCCAGCGCCGCCCAGGTCACCGTCACGGTCAGCCTCAGCGTCGCAGCCCTGATCTACAACACGCGCGCAGCCAGCGATCTGGTGCGCCAGTTGCTCGCGGGCGAGGCCGCGCAATCGCTCGGACCAGGCTACCAGCCACGTGGCTCCCTGACCATCGCCACGCCAACCGTCGAGCAGCAGGGGAGCGCGAATCAGCTCTATCTCAGCGTCAGCGCCAGCGGCCTCTGGGCCTACGCCGTCACCACGCAAGCGGAGGAGCAGTGGCGCCAGGCCATCAAGGGCGCGTCCATTCCCCTCGCCCAAAGCTACCTCAGCACGCGCCCCGGCATTCTCGCCGCCCGCATCCAGCTCCCCTTCGGCTCCGACCACCTGCCCACGGATGGGACGCGGCTGGTGTTTGTGGTGGGGTAAAGCAGATTCCTCTACATCGTCGTCCAGCCCACCTGCATCAGCGTATTGGCGGAGCTGCTGGCCAGGGTCGTGACGTTGCCGCCGTTGACAGGGCCGAAGACCAGATTCTCCGTGTTGTTATTCGTCTCCTGCTGTAAAGCGTACATGCTGCCATCGCGCGAGACGTTGGACCAGACATACTGCGAATTGGGATTAAACTGGTAGAGGCTATCGTTGGTAGGCAGGGTGACCAGGCCGTGCTGGGCTGTGCCGTTAAGGTTCATCGTCCAGACCTCGTGCTGGATTACGCTGCTGCTGACGTTCTGATCAGTCACCAGCATGAGCATGGCGTTGTTAGAAATCACACGGATGGCATCCACGCAGAGCGAGGCCGGCGGCTGGTAGAGGGTTTGCGACACGCCGCCCGCGTGCGAGGACTGGGCCATGACGGTGGTCTTGTAGGGTGAGCCGGCGAGCAGACAGTCATCCGTGTAGAGAGTCGCGCCGTCGAAGCTGGTATCAACCGAAAGCTCGTGCTGGCGGCCACCACCCTGGAAAACCTGCGTGGGCTGATAGCTTGCATTGGTTAGAGCTTCCGCGACGTTGAGCAGACGAATGGTCGCAGGAGGCGCGGGCTGCGTGCGCCCCTGGGTGAGCAGGTAGGCGTCGCTATTGTCCAGCCAGGTCACAATGCTGGTCGTGTAGAGTGGATCGACGGTATCCTGGTAGACCTCCTGCACCTTCCCGCTACCCATATTCAGATCGTAGACGGTGCTCTCATGATTGTTAGTATCGACCGAGAAGAGCAGTGATTTCTGGTCGATTGAGAGCTGCAAACCAACGGGTAAGGACGCGCCAGCCCCGCTGCCACCGCCAAATTGCGAGTACGCTTCATTGGTGGAGAAACAATAGAGTGTTTGCAAGCCCTGGCTATCCATGCGAATAAGCTGAATTTTGGCGCTGGCCTCTGTGCGCATGGCCGGGTAGAAATTGAGCAGGAAGACCACCCATTGTCCATCGGCGGAAATCTGCGCATCCTCGATCTGGCCGGAAGAAGTGGTATAGATGTCGGTCTTCTGGCCAGTTCTGGCATCATAGCGGCGCAGATGCCAGGTGGACGAGGGATCTTTATAGACATACACCAGGTTCTGATCGGAGCCGAGCGCCAATGTTTTCAGCACAGCCGCGCGTCCACTATTGATCGTCGGGCAATTGGTCGAGGTCGGGGGCATTGAGTTGGGTTGCCCCGACGTGCCGCCCTGGGACGCCTTGGTTGGGGTCGCGCCAGGCGTACTGCCACCCGTACCCGTTTGGCCCGAACCCCCACCCGAAGCTGGCTGCGCGCTACAGGCGGCCAGAAAAATGACCAGACAGCAGGAAAGCAAGAAAAACCATCGTGAATGATGACGTTGTGTTCGCTGCATAGCCTATCCATCCTTGTACTCTCTATACATCTGATCGCCCTCCACACCTTTCGCGAAGGACAACCATATTGTTCATAAAAAGAGTGTAAGCTATCGCAGCCTGCCCCACCAATGGGCAAACTCACAGGGCGAGTGTGAATTGCGCAGCATTCTGCACTGACGCCGATTTCGCGCGTTTGCAGCAGATTCTGGCCCTCAAATTTCTGGGGTTCTCGCTCGACGAGATTCGCCACTGCCTGCGCGTAGGCCCGGCCAGCCTGCGCGACTCCCTGGTCTTACAAAAGGCCATGTTGGAGGAGCGACGAGCGCAGATCGATCGGATTCTCCAGGCGATCACCTATACAGAGATCGCGTTACAGGATAGCTGCGAGGACTGGCAGAGCATTGTAGAGTTGATCAGGATGTTTCACATGAATCAGGACTTTACCCAGAAATATTATACCGAAGAACAGCAGCAGAAGATCGCTGAATGGGGCAAAAACTGGACCGCTGAGGACCAGAAAGTCGCCACCCAGCGCTGGGATACCGCGATCGCCGAGTTAAAACGCCTGGTAGCCGCCAACGAAGATCCCGCCGGACCCGCCGCCCAAGCGCTGGCCCGCGAATGGTACGATCTCATGCAGGGTTTCACCCACGGCGACAAGGGCATCGAGCAGAGCATCAGCAATATGTACAGCGATATCGCCAAAATGCCCGCTGAGCAACGCCCCTACCCCATGCCATTCGACGAGGAGGGTGCAAAATTCATGAATAAGATGCTGGAGGTATATAAAGAACAGCAGCATCTAAAATAAGGTAAATGTATACAGGAGAGAGGTATTTGCTCTCTCCTGTATACATTTACCTTATTTTAGATGGATATCCTCCACGGCCCAGGTGCCGAAAAACTTCACTGTGCGCGCGTGATGCGCTGACAGAATCTCGCGGATCTGGCTAATCTCATTGGTCGAACAGGTGCGGATGGATGAGGCACAGGCTCGTACAAAGAAGATGTGATGGCCTTCGCTCGCTTCATAACGATAGATTTCCGCGCCCGTCTCATCGGTCGCACCCTGGAAGCTGGAGAAGAAGCGCTGGAAAGCGTTTTTATTCTGCTCCAGTTCTCGAATCTTCGCCATGGTTTCTTCTGAGTCCATCAGGCGTACGGTATCCTCTTCATAGCCAGCGTCGTAAAAAGCCTGAAGCGCCTGTTGCGCGTTGGCCAGATCATCAAATACGCACACAATATAGTTAGTTGGATACAACGAGCCGGCAAGTTTTTGTGGAAATTTCGGGTTATAGGCTTGCGTCATACGCGCTCCTTTCTATAAACTCTACCTTCTATCGATTCTCCTCTAACTCTATATAATCGGCGCAAACTGTACACTCTATAGAGGGAACGCAAGGATAAAACTCGCCCCATTAAAATTGGCTGTTCTCCTCTCTAATTCCTGGCTCTTGCCTCGCGGGCTTTGCGCGTGTACTCTTGCGGTATGATCATTGTAAAGGAACACAGAATGTATGTTAGATGTACAACCCATCACCCTGGTTGGTGAACTGGTACAATTTATAGGAATAAAGATTTTGTGTCTATTATGGTGATCAGATCATTTCACGATCTGATCACCATAATAGACACAAAATCTTTGGCTAATTCAGAGAGGCAAGGGGATAGAGGATCTCTTCCAGATCATCAATGAAGAAATTCGATTCGGCGTGGCCGGCAGCCTGGCGTTCACGCTCGCACTGCTGCTCAAGCTCGCGATAGCGGGACGAGAGATGCTGACTGTCGGCGGCAGCGAGGATGCGTACAATCGAGCCAGCGTCGAGCAGGCTGCAAATGCGCTCGTAGTAGTCGCGGTCACCACTGACGATCAGGTAGATGTCCAGGCGATCGCTCACCCTGGCCTCGCTCAGGCACTCCAGCAGCGCGAAATCGGCTAAATTCTTCTTGGAAGAAGGGCTGAATTGCAATTCGCGGCGCGGAAAGCGCACCTTGAAATGCGCGGCCTCCAGGCCCAGGCGGACGTCCGCGAGGTTGGAAAGATTCTGCGGGCTAGCTGAGGCCCACTGGCAGGCAACTTCGCCAAATTGCGCGGCATAGGCCACCAGCGCCTTGCCCACCTCCTCTGCGTCCATCTCGCGTGGAATAAAGCGCGCGATATTCTCGTAATCGACGAAAATGCCGACTCGCAGACCAGGTTTGAAATGCTCCAGCGGCGCGGTGACCGTCCTGCTCAATTTGTTGGTAGAGCTGGTGGCGTTGGTAAAACCCAAAAAGCTTCCCCAGGTTGCTACGCAGGTATTTAGCACGCGGTAATGGGTCGCCTTCTTGATAGTAGGCGTAGTCGTTGTGATACTGGATCTCCACCACGTGCTGCAGGGCCATTTCAGCCACGTCCAGGCGACTCAGGCGCTCACTGATTTCAGCCAGCCTGGCCCAGGCCTGATACTTGCGCGGATAATGCTCAGCATAGTCGTTGATCCAGAGAAACCACGCTTCATCACAGCGCGTTTTCTCGACCAGAACCTCTTCCAGAGCCACGACACGGGCTTCAGAGAGGTCTTTGCGCGGATCAAGCAGCGTGACAGGGTATTCGAGCAGATCCTGAAAAGTGCTCAGTCGCTGTGACTGCTGGCGCGGATGTGGTGAGCCATACGTTTCATAAGCCAGCACCAGCCAGGCCAGGCAGCTCAGTGGATGAGGCCAGCGCTCCAGGTGAGCAAGTAAGAAGGCTTGCGTGGGCGGCCCGCTCTGTTCCGATTGCAGGAGTAAATCAAGGGCGCAGACCAGGGCGAGGCGCAAATGCGCAACCGGCGCGCGCAGCCTGTCAAGACCGGGCTTGAGCACGCGCAGGGCCTCCGCCGGATAACCAGTCTGTTGGTAGAAGAGAGCCAGATTCCAACGCTCCTCCCACGAAGCCATGTCACGCTGCACCAGGCTCTCCCAATCATCGACCACACACGGGCTTCCCCGTACGATCGCGCGCGCGTAGAGCATCCACTCGTGAGCGAGCCGGGCATAGTCGGGATGGGTGGTTTCGCGCGCGCCCTGCTCAAACAGACGCAAACCTACCTGCTGTTCGTTGGGTCGCGTGCTGCTCAAGAGGTGGTGTGCCTCGCTAAAACGATCGGCGTGCTTTTTGCCCAGGCGAATGGTCCGGCGCGGCTCCTGGTATATCAGCGGGCCAGCGGCGAGCAACACCTGGCAAAGGGACGCGAGCAGTGGTCGGCGCACAGCCTGGAGCAATTGGTTGACCACCTCCAGACGCGCGGCCCGCAAGCTCGCAAAAAAGTCCTGGCACTGCTCGTCGGTGAAGAAACCGAGCAACTCGCGCACCGCGGGAGCAAGCGCAGCGGGCTCATGCGCCACGGGCGCGTTCTCAGCAGGCTCGTGCGAGGTGGACGCGAGGGCAGTTGCCCCATTCACAGCAGGAGCCAGGTTGCGGCGCTGCTTCTGCGGAATGGTTGACAGGATGGCAAGATTGGCTTTTTTAGTGGGAGCAGGCTTGCGGCTTCTCTGGGCAGGTTGCGCTTGCTGGAATATCTGTCGCTCCTGTTTGCGCTGCTCGGACGCGGCTATTTGCGCGCCAATGTGCTGGAGCAGATCGACGGGAGGAGCAGGCAATTGGTGCAGCGCCTCCTGCCATTTTGTCAGACTACTCGTTTCCAGGTGAAAGCAGAGCGAGTGCAAATCGACCAGGGCCGCGGCTAAAAAGCCGCCGTCCTGCGCGCAACCCTGGAAAAAGTGGAGTAATTGTTGCGAACGCTGCGCCAGGTATTTGCGCCGGTAACAACGCTCATAATACACAGCCCAGAGCAGCGCCCGCCAGACTTGCTGCTTCTGCTCCACGTCTAGTGGGTAGCGATACAGATAATTGCCATAGGCCCCCAGGACAAAGGCCACGCGTCCCCAGACAACGTCATCCAGGGGCGGTTTGCGCTTCAGAGTGCTAACGAACAGCGCCTGATTCTCAGCGCGATGGTTCTCGTAGACAAAAGGCAGCAGAGAATCCATCGCGGCGGTAATCTTTGTGCTCTGTTCAGCCAGGTCGCTTTTGATGAGCGTATAGGTCCCGGCAATTTCGCCGGCCAGGCGCAGTGAAATGACGCGAGCAGGTTTTTCCGGCGTATCTGTGTGATCCGCCTGGCTGACTCTCTGAAAAAAACCGGCTGGCTTCTCCATGTCGGCGTGGCCATTGGCAGTGGCCGCGCTCGTCATGGCTGGCAGACGTTCCCCACAATGAGCGCAAAAACGCGCGCTGAGGGGCAGCGCCTGCCGACAGTATGGGCATTCTAACATGCAATATACTCCTGAACCTATTCCGCATTTCCGCTGAATTGGCTGGAAAATAGGAATGAGCTGGTACAAGGTAGCTGCGCTACAAATTGATCTTTGAGCTTCTTCTAGTATAGCCCATTTTGGGCCGTTTTGCAGCATATTCCGCATGATTGGTATCGCAGGATAGGAAAGACAGCGCATCACCCAGGGCACGGCAGCGCCCACACCCAGGGCGATGGCCAGCATCGCCGCTACACGTTACGGGATGATAAGGCAAGTTCTTTTTCCGCACTAACCATCGGTGGAAACACGTAAGTAGAATAACTTGACACCTGCCCAGGCGCATTGATATACTTCTCTTTAAAATCGCACAACAGAAGACTGAATAGGCGGACATTTCTATGCAAAATCATTCCCCATTAAATGACGAGCCAGACGGAACGCTATCATCTGCTCAGAACGGGCAGAACGATCCTGCACTTGAGAACTCTTCTCATACCTACATCGAGCCTCAATACCAGGAGTACGCGCAGCCAGGCACGCCTGCCAATGTGGCCCAGCCCGCGCACACGCCTGCTATTCTTCCCAACGCGCCGGACGCACCTACCCAGGCAGCAGGCCAACCCGCGCCATTTCCCGCGAGCGCGCCGCCGGTTTCCCAGCCGGGCTATCCACCACCAACCCCACAGCCCGGTCTGATCCCGCCAACGCCTCCTACAGGCTATCTGCCACACCTCGGCGCTGTTCAGCAGCCGGGCTACGTCCCGCAGCCGGGCTATCCTCAACAACCGGGCTATATCCCAGCAACCCCACAACCTGGTTACGTCCCGCAACCAGGCTATGGCCCACAGGCACTGCCTCCCGGTTATATCCCGCAACCAGGCTATATCCCGACTACACCACAGCCAGGATATATGCCACCAACACCTCCGCCGCTCGCGCCGCGTCCCAGAAAAAGCAACTGGCTGGCCATCGTGGCGACGGTTCTCGCGGTGA
>WNFI01208058.1_pt1 | contig 12600 bp, 16 predicted proteins | sample 5400471 | NCBI WGS metagenome assembly WNFI01 (sample SAMN13153348, study PRJNA577476) | soil metagenome | isolation source: 100 cm saprolite on Douglas fir-dominated hillslope | place: USA:California | collected 2013-09-17
CTGAGACTTTTTCTGGACGGCTGATCCATCTGATTAGAGGGGGCTCGACGGTGGTTTTGCGAAGCTCTGTATTCCGTGCTCTGCGTTCTTCCTCTTCTGTCAAGAAGTTGTTCAACGATGCAATGTTCACCTCTTCAGTTTCTAATGCGTCGCGTATAAGCTCATCCTGGGTTTTTACACGTTGCTGGGTGCGTTCTCGCTTAGGTAAGGCGGCCTGCGGAGAAATCGTGTGAGCTACGGGCCAGTGGGAGTAAATCTAGACGCACCCTTCGCTGCTGCGCATCCTTGAGTTTATTCTGCAGCTCATGTTTGCTTCTGACGGTAGCCTCCCTGCTACTTTTGCGTGTCGCGGGGTCTACAATTTCACCTGTTTCTTCGTTCACAACGACAAAAGGCATCATTACTCGTCTCTTCTTGGTAATGGGTTCTTCTCCATCTTGCTCAGGCTCAACGATATCCACTGCCTTTGGCTTAGACGGACCAGGTAAGTAGGCTGCCCTTTCAGCTTTCCTGCGAGCAGCCTTCCAGGATAGTCAATTAGAGATCCGATAGATTGGACGGCAACGTACTTTACGTGCTTCTCGCACTTCCTCCTGTATTTGCCTCTCTCCTGGGGCTTGATCGCCTTTTTCGGAGCCTTCGTCATCCGTACTCATGAAGTCCGAGGCATACTCGTCTTCAATATTCTCTACGCTCAGTTGGCCGCGAACTAAGTACGAAATCGATGTCAAGATGAAGCCACATACCTTCTTTATCTTCGAATTCTTCGTCATTCTCGATCTCTTCGAAACCCTCTTCGGCCTCGAACATGCCATCTAGTAGAGTCTGCATGCTTGAATTGAAGCTCAATGAAGTCTTGCCATTCAGGGTGAACAGAAGCAATAATCACCGGTTCCCTGCACCAGCCCTCTTGCTTCTTCCCAAAGCAAGGCCATCTAGATCACGCTCGCCAGAGGGCATCACAAGAGCTGGATGGTTCGATTGTGAATGCTCCTGCTGATGGCTGTGCCAAGGTGACTGTCGCGTGACCTGCACCAGCAAGCACAATGCGGCTGGCCCTCTCGCTTGTACTCTTCTTGGGATTAGCTGCTGCGCGGCCGTTTGGTAACCCTGAGCCTTATATGGCACCTTCTAGCCTGCCTTTTATATGCGAGCACATTCTATACTGGTTTCGTCGCGCTTATATCGTGATGCGCCCCTCTCATGCGAGCCACATTGCTGGAGATCGAGATGATGCCCATCTTCGAAACAAATACAGGTCTAGTGGTTTTAGCTGGCAGCTTGGCCCTGGATTGTTTGGGCCACTTGGGTGGGTTGAGAATGATATCACCATTATCGTAAGTATGCTTGAATGCCACTGTCGAGTTCTGGCAACCGTTTCCTCTGCTGAATTTGGCCAAGGACCGGAATCCTTCAGTCTCTTATGGTACGCAGCAGCTTCTTCTTGTGGGCGCATCGCATTGTAGTTCCTCCCATTCACGATCTTACAGCCAGTAGGACGGCGGCATTTGGGCCGCGAATAACACAAACACCAGGCTTGTTAGGATATGTGATACCCCTTTCATCATTTATGTATCCTTGCAACCAAAATGTCACCACACACTTACCTCATCCACGCAATTCTATGGGTGTCGCTGAACCCATCAACTTTGGCTGTCCTGATCTTTGTCCCCTTGGAGCCGATCGACGTCCAGATCAGTCTGAGACTTGGATTGCGCTTGTTCAGAGAGGAACTTGCTCGTTCACCGAGAAAGTGCGTGAAGCGGAAAAGTTAGGTGCTCGAGCGGTTGTAGTGGGAGGAAGTCCAAGTAATGCCGAAGGTGGAGATGAACTGATTACGATGTATAGCCCAGGCAAGTGGCACCCTGACGACCATCGTAACAATTTGTGAATGAAATTCATTTCAAGATGCCCCAGGCGACATTACCATCCCGGCTACATACATTACCCATGCTTCGTATGGATCTCTTCTATCAATAATACAGGCCTCGAATACCACCATCTCCGGTCTAAAGACCGTGTCTCTTTTGCTTTCATCGGATGAGATTTGGCAGTGGTAGGTCATAACGACTTCATTCTGCAATCCTGAAGTGATACTAATATGATTGTCCAGGCCGCTGCTTACACTCTCCATCTTACTTCTCCTTCCATCAATAATGACACTCACGACACTCCTAGTTCATCGAATCCGACAAGCTCGAGCGGAAAGATTAGAACGAGCTCCAGAAGACATTGTGTACTCTCTTCCGTCAGGTGTTTGGACGGAAGAAGGTCTCGAATTCGATGATGTAGTGAAGGAAGTCGGAATCGTTTCTCACAAGGCATGCGCCTCGATTAAGGGGGACACACTCCCTTCCGTCTCTGATATTACAACAGAGCACGAAGGTCAAACCCGCGAACCCAAATTCGGAGCAAGCCATGACGAGGGAGCACAAACACAGAAAGCCTCGCCAACTTCTGATCCTGCATCTTCACCTGTTGAAGAAGGCGCAGAGACCTCAGTTGCGGCTGCTGTTGGGGCAGGTCAGCGACGGACCCCAGTGCGTGGCTTTGGGCGAAGGTATCTGAAGAAGGCATGGTTTAGTATCCAGTCTGAATGTGCTATATGTTTGTCCGATTTTGAGACGGGGGACCCTGTTCGAATTTTGCCATGTGGACACATTTTCCATCGAGAAGAAGTGGATGCATGGCTGATACAGAGGAAGAAGTTGGTAAGTTCATCTTCCTCCGGCTTCTAGATCAATCAGATCCAAGACTTATGTCCTCGGACATTTTCAGTGTCCTATATGCAAGGCAGACATTACGATTGCGTCAAGACCTCCGTCAATGCGATCACAAAGTCCCGCGTTATTAGCCTCTGTGCCTCTACCTATCGACAGTGACGAGGATTCTGATCTCGATCCACAAGTGGCGTCATCGTCTGCGGCATCGTCAGTTGCTTCTACGTCGGAAGCTGCACCGGATGAGCGAACACCACTTCTCCACCACCAAAGAATTTAATTGTGAACCCTCGCCACCACGTCTCTCTGGTTTGTGCCTGTATCTTTCTTTTTCTTCGGAGTTATCTCAGCAGACATTTCCCAGTGGGGTAGTTTTATCTATGTGTATTCTATGTACTCACCAATGACTAAGCGTGTCCTTCACAAGAAATTGAACTCTCACCATTAGGGCTTCTGATTTATCCACTTACACCCATCTCGGAGTGGGTGAAGGTTAACTCTAACTAGTCGTAACCGACCAAGCAAATAATACGAGCAACTGAATCGATTAAAAAGGGTGGGTTAAGATTTCTACTACTTCGTCACTGCTCAGACCGCCAACAGTTCATCACTCCTTCTGCCTTCCAGCTCCCCACTTCCGCTTCGTGCTTGCTCGCCACTCGCTCTCTCTTTTACTTGCCGTCAGCAGAGCGACTTGTTCCCTAACATTTCCTCTTTGTCCCGTTTCAACTGACCACAGTGCCCACAGTCTGCATAAACAGCATAGATTAAACTTTCTGGGTGGGATGCTAATCGAACTTGTCTACCTCAGGTGAGTTACATGACCTCATTACCGTACATATGATGCCAATTGAACTCGTCTTGCACCGTACACGGTACCCTAGTTCAGTCTCCATAATGCCGAATGAATGGCTCTAAGCAGGACCTCTCAGGAACATCGGGAGGGGTGACCGGCCAAATTCTAGAAGACTTCGGTATGCTCCCAAAGCAATATGATGTGGACGACCTCAGCAAATCTTGCATCTAGTAGGCTGAAAAAATGACTTGGGCGGCTTTCAGATATCGAGGCTCTTAGATGTTAGGACATCAAGCCGCTCTTTGGTGTCCACTGACATCTCTGTAGAGCGCTGCAGGATTGTAACGACCCAGTGCGAGCTGGTATGCGGCTTACGGAATATGAGATATGTGGGGCGGCTTCCATGTTAGTTTTTTCATACTTCATTAGGGCCTACCTCTGACCGCACAAGGTGTCTCGGACATATTCGATCATTAGGAGCAGAATGTGGGGGCTTACTGTGGAGGCATTTTCAGGAGTGTAAAATGAGGGCAATAGAATAAATCGTCCTCGATGGCAGGTTCAATACACACCTATCCTTATATTGAGTGTCATACGTCGAGTGCATCAGTTACTTCTTCGGTGTGATGATTGTGTAGAGTACAGTGGCGAGCGGGATGGCCCGTCAGGGTATCCGACATGGCATAGTACGGTGTTGGCGAAGGTCAAGAAGCTAAGCCACATCTTAAGAATCCGACCCGCTCCTTGTTGTGGACTCGCATACATAAGAGCAATTGTCTGCGACACAATGTATTATGTACAACACATGAGCATAGTACAATGTTGATGACAGGCAAGATAACGAGAACGCCATCTAGAGAACTGAAAATCAGTCAAAACCACCCACGCCGTCCTCCCATCCCCCCTTGTCTCGGCCAACACCCCGGTTTTTGCTCTTTGCCATCCGGCCACCAAGACCTTTGTACATTTCCCTCATCTCGACTTTGCCTAAACCTATCCCACTTGGATCGGCGGCGTTTTCTTGCGCCCAGCGTGCCTCACGAATTTCCTTCGGTGTCGCATAGCCTGAACCCGGATAGTCGGGCGTCGCGTAACCATAGCGAGAAGTTTGGCCATCGCGTTCCGCATTCCCGCGGTGCATTTTGAAATATATCTTGCGCTTTAGGAATGGATCCCTGTGAGAGAAATGATTTATGTGATATGTGAAAGGGGTTCCATACCCAGTCCTCCTTCGACTCTTTTCTAGTCCATTTCCCAGTCGGAAGTGACTTGTCACCGAATTCCTCCTTCCTGTAGTGACGAAACCACACTGAGCAGGCGTCGCGCCGAGCCAATTAATAGGTTGAGAAACAGGATACGGTGATAATAAGGCTTACGATAATTCAAGCTCTGGCTTTTATTCCATTTCAGAGAAACCCTGGATGAGGTTGCAAGATCCTCTGTAGACAGCATAGAGAAAATCCGTTGGATGAGATCAGTTGTGAGCACACGGAGAGGATCCGTTTTAGATCTCGGCGTCGAGGGGGTGATGTGAAGGGGGTGAAGAGTGCTTTGAGCTTTACGCGATGGGGCACCTGATCTTGTTGGCGATGTGGATCGAGACATTGGACGTGAGGGCACTCGTCTCGGAGTCCCCGGCACTGACATCTTAGCCGAGAGCATTCATGTGGGCATATTGCACCATATAGCATTATGTGTAAGAAAGTGCTCACGACATTGATAAGTTCGTCGTCATCGCTCCTCCCATCTTCTGAAGATGGAGTAGCCGCCCGTTGGGTCGGGGGGTTATCAAGGATGTTCACATCTTTGAGTTTCGCAGAGATTTGAGCAACATTAGCAGTTGTTCTGAGAACGTCATGTAGGAGCGACATGGTGTACTTCAGCGTTATGTGGGACTGACGTCTCAGCGCCAATGCTACAGCTCCTTACGCATATCCTTTGGCGCTGCTGACGTAAGCATGCCATTCGATGAAATTAGGCTATCGCCTCGGAGTCCAGAAGAATTTTTACAACATCAAATTTTGTTACACTCGCCGAAGAACAGCGACACTCTCAACGTGGGCAGTCTGAGGGAAGAGGTCGAATCCCCGTAAACTCTCCAGGATGAACTTACCCTCGCCCTTTGCCTCCATCCTTCTCATTAACATACCTACGTCCCTTGCCTGCGTATGAACATTGCAGCTGACATATACCAGAATACTGGGGCTGAAGTTCACAACTTGATCTATGAAACTCTCGTCGCAACCTTTCCGGGGCGGATCAATCACAACAACAGTGTCATCAGGCGGAAACGTTTCTTCTGACGACGATAGAACTGAAGCGAATATGTCTTCGGACTTGCCCGCATGGAACTTGTGTTTTGGGGCTGAGAGTTCGTTGAGAGTGCAGTTATGCTGAGCAGCTCGAATGGCGGCAGGATCGATTTCGATTCCAGCTATATGGGAAAAATGTGGAGAGAGCGTCAGGGAGAATAGGCCTGAGCCACAGTACGTGTCCACGAGATGGGTCGGGATTTTGCGATTTGATGATCCCGACTCGGAATCCCGCGCCTCGCTAGATGATAGTAAAGGCAGCGAGAAGACCGCATCACGCACGTATGAAGTAAGGGGTTCTAGAATAGAGTTGTTGTTTTGAAAGAAGGAACCAGCCGAGAACTCGAACAAAGTATCGCCTACGCGTTCCCTAACTGTGGCCTTGTGAGATGTAATGCACCTGTGTTGATCATGTTGATCATCCGTCTCTATGATGATGTATTCCGATGCAGTTTCTTTTTCAATGGGTATGTCGACTTCTTTCTCAGGCACGACCAGGGAATCACGGAGGAGGAGAGTCGCGCCTCTGTTGTACGTAGATATTTTCCTTATTCGACCAAGTTAGTCTGTAATAATCGCAAATAGAGTTAGAACGCACTGCTTGACATCCACTCGCACGGCTTTCAGGCCTTTATTGAGCACATCTGTTGCTATAGGACATTCCTAAGGAAACATTTGAGCGAAGCCTCTGACGCACATGCAAGGTCAAAAACTACTAACCTCGATGTCCATGACCGCCCGACGCCCTTTCTGATCAAAGCCTATTCGTAGTTCCCACTCCTTCTGTACTGAGCCGCTTCCGTCGACCACTTTCTTCCCTTTCGGAGGAGCATTGAAGTGAGGGGTTATTTTAGTTCGATACCCGTATTGTTTTGGTGAAGGGATAGTGGGCAAGACTTCGGGAACTTGATCAAGGCCTAGCCCGGAATAAGTAGCGTAAGCTTTCTGGATAACTCTCTTCTTGAAGGTCAGCTGTTGTTCATATGGAATCATCTTGACAAAGATTGAGTTCGCGATGGACAGAACAAACGTCGGATACACACTTGATATTGGCATCCTCCACATGCCCCAAAGTACCTGCAACGTACGAGAGAGTTATCCCGCAGCCCTGTGTTGGGGGTTATGACTTCCAATAGATCACCATAGGAATGCAATCGCGAGTGTCGGTATATTCGGGTACGAATGGTTTCCCCCGGAAGTGCGAAAGGCACGAGGACAGCCCACGGTCTATAAGACTCAGGCAACAATGATATCGACTCCCCTGATTACGAACGCGTGTGAGTGACTGGCTGTATGCAGTAGGGTTGAACTCCGAAATAAGCGCCCACCATTCGAACCGATGTCAAGGACAGTAAGTTCCACTTCCGAATAAAGCTCCAGCGGTGCATCACATTCCCCCTCACTCTCCAGAGACGAGATTGAAGCTTCTCCTAGTAAAGCAAAAACATCTCGAAGGTTCACATCCTCTGGGGATCCAAACTCGGGTGGTGGTTTCCTCCTCGCTTTCCTTGATCTCTCCTTTCCCCCACGTTTACGCGATAATTCAACAGTATTGGTTGCCTGTAGACTAGCCTCCGTTTCCATCAGATCTCCAGCATGGCCCGAGGCATGCTCGGTCCCAGCTACACCAACATCATTCTCGGGCGATTGAATACGTGCCTTTTTCGAAGATAGCAGCTGAGGCGTCGGAGAGACGGATCTGGGTCTATACAGTCCCGAGGTGTGCGACATCCTTATATGAAGATAAGTCGATCGACAGCAACGTCTAAGGCATAACTGAATGGAGGACATGGATGGACAGCCACAGGACTTCTTTTTTAACATGCCTGGTTTGGGGAAGCGACCGCGTCTGAACCAAACGGAGAACAGGAATATGGAAGCCAAGGACGTTTTGGCTTCGAAGGCCTTAGGCACCACCAGGGATGGGGAACTGTGTAAGGACGATACCGAACTTAGACTCGAGAGCATACTGTTCGGTAAACCATATACTACCAAGTCCCAGCCGAACAACTATGAAGATAGGCAGGGGAATGAATATCAGGATGTTGGCGAGCATTTCGCTACTGGATTGGAGAATATGAGAGACGAAGATGTGAGTTGACCTTGCTCTCGTAGTACCCAACTGACAGGTAATTTACCAAAGATTTTCGTAATGGATGATATAGATATGCCTGAAGTGAACGCCTCAGAAGATGAGACACCGTCAGATTCTGCTTACTCATCAGAACACAAGGCCGAGTCCGACGAGCTACCAGTTTTGACTTCGGCCTCTATCCCTAAACCAACTTATGCGGCGTCTCAAACCAAGTCTGCCTGGACAGATCCATCTGACGAACACGTTAGGATATCTCTTGCCGATGATGATCGACTTCGAAAACTTCGTGACTATCTTGAAGAGGACGAAATTTCGGGGAGGACTTACGAGGGCAAGCTGCGGAGACAGTGGGCATGGACGTTAAAATAGTCATGCGATGTCAAACTCACATTTATTTATTTTCAGGTTCGAGCGCATGAACCCGACGCCGGAATGGGCGATCAACGCTCGTGACAAGCTGCGCAAGAAGCGGAAACGACTTTCGTCCCCCGTCAGTCCTGACGAGAGCAATCAGGAGGTAGAAGAGCTTCTCAGATCTACTTCTGGCCTTTTGAAAGGCTCATCGAAGCATTCGGCACTCCCAAGGGGCTCACTGGCTATCGAACGACTCAGAGATGCAAATGGTTCTGCTCCGACGGAGGGTTCGATCTTATCCCTCCGATTCCACCCCGCCACTACCACGTCTGTCATGCTTACGAGTGGATCAGATCGACGACTACGCCTGTTCAATGTACGTTTTCACGTTGCCACTTCCCCACGTATTTTCTAAAATCTAAATACAGATCGACGGACTGACGAATCCTCTACTACAAACTATCCATATACCTGAACTTCGTATGCCCCGTGCTATCTTTCATCCCACTGGTTCCTCTATCTTCCTCTCTGGCCGAGCTCCGTTCCATTACACTTATGATGTTCAGTCTGGACGTGTCGCGAGGTCACATCACGGAATTTGGGGGGGGATTCGAGCTGGAGGACAGAATGGCAAGGACATCGAAGTCAGTTCACTGGAAATCTCAAAGTTCTCCGCGGATGGCAAGATTCTCGCTGTCGGTGGCAAACACGGATATATTCATCTCGTTGACTGGACAGGTAGTCTTGGGGGCGGACAGATTATTGGCAATATGAAGATGAATGCCGCTATCAAAGACTTGTGTTGGGCCGGCGAAGATAAATTGATGAGTATTGGTATGGATTCTGAGGTTTATTTGTGGGATGTTGGGAGCCGGCGGTGTGTTAGCAGGTGGAAGGATGATGGTGCCTTCTCGCCAAACCTGCTCGAAGGTAGTGCGAAAGGTGATTATTACGCAATTGGGTGTGTAATCAGGTTGCGCCTTACTTGGGATGTTACTGACTTCGAATGAAGGACTTCTACTGGCATTGTCAGTGTTTATGATCACAGCGTTGCCTCGCCGCATGATGCAGTGAAAACAAGCGTCAATCCCCTAAAAGAAATCACGAATATGACTACCTCCATAACCAGTCTGCGAATAGATTCCTCGAGTCAGATCATCGCTGTTGCGAGTCAAGCTAAGCGAGATCAGCTCAAGTTGGTCAGTCTAAATGCTGCAATTTCTCCCCAAGATGTGTTCATCACTGACATTCCCTAGATACATCTTCCAAGTTTAACGGTATTCTCTAATTGGCCAACCTCTGGGACGCCTCTCGGAACGGTTACAGCTGTTGATTTCTCTCCAAGGACGGAATATATTGCCGTCGGAAACCGTCAAGGGAGGGCTTTACTGTATGCTTTAAAGCACTTCTCTGCTTCGGAATGAGCCCTTTCTGCATCAACCCGCACTCGTTTGCGCATTGGCAATGCACATATTGTATGAACTGATCTGATCAGAGCGCTCGCTTTCCATCGTCCGACTTGTGAAGCTTTGCTATGACCGTGCGCTCCGTCGTAGTCCTCTGCTTGACCCTCGGGCTTTAAGCGTAATGTGTATCTGTTACGCACACAAGTTCGCATGGCCGGTAACTGAGCGTAATTACAAGATTGACTTCGGCATTTCAACGCAGGCTTCACTACGGTAAAGGATTGTTCGTCATGAACTTGTCCGCGTACTGACTCCGTGGAGACCATTGTGATCGCAAGACCGGAAAACCACGTCGGCAGTGAATATAATGGAAGGAGAGTTACGGTTGAAGTGGAATTGGTCTGAAGAGGAATGAACAAAGGTACACACTCCGTGGATGATTAGATAAGAAATGCAGTGAAGTGATGCTCATAAACAATTGTGTAACCAACGGGAAGAAGCGACGCTGGAGGCGTATATGCACAATTGAAGTGATTAAAAAGACCCAATGATGATGAGCAGCATAAGTGAGTCCACAGATAGGGAGTGCACAAGGAATGGACTGAAGGGAACGAGTTGGTAGGGATCATAATTACAAGACAATGGACCACTCATAAAGTCTTCGCAAGTTTGACCTGAAAAGTACCTAAAGGTGATGGTTTTGATACAAGCCACTTGCAATCACGTTCATACGTACATTGTGGGAGGGTTGTGATCTCTGGAATAACAACTCCGGGAATGCCTAGACGTTGAAGTGCGCCTTTGATCAAGCCTGCAGGGTATGCGAGATACTAAAACATTATAAGAGCTTAACCTTACACCTCGAAGGCAGAAGACTAACCAGACGTGCGTGGCGCAAAGATTCGGCACTACCCTGAGGCGAAGATATTCGTAGCAGTGGCTTGAAGGAGTTATCTTGGAGGACGTAAACTCCCTGGAAGCGGGGCTTTGTTTTAAGCACAAGAAGCGAACAGGAGTATCAAGCCGATTACCCGATGATTCGTGCGAAGATTGTCCACTGGCTTGTCCCATATAGCAGTCCACACGTCTTTACAAAGGAACTTGATAGTTTCTAGAGGTTCGGAAAAACGTGTCGAGCGATTACGGACCAATCTTCGAAATCGGGCAAAGGTAACTGCGCGAGTAGTTCAATACTGACAAGATCATACCGCTCTGCCAAATTTCCACCGACGATGACCCCAATGTTCTCCAGTCTCTGGCGTGCAGCATCATCTCCCTCATCTATGAGCTCGCCAGGAGATGAAGCACTTGTCGCTCTGGAGACAGAGACAATCGAGTTAGTTGAGTCACGGGCACTGCTCCCAGTCGCCCTCTCCTTGCGAGGCGGCGGGGGTGCAATGTATCCAGCTTCAATCAGCTCCTTCTCTCGTTTCTTGAGACGTGCGAGTGCAATATTGGAAGAATGCGTGAGTGTATGTGTGATCCCAGTCACTAAATAATCAAGCACGCTGGCATCCACCTGACGTTGGCTAGGCTGAGTAGTTCGACGTTGGTTTAGTAGGGACACAAAGGAATGGACTTAGTATGAAGAAGAGACCTACATCGCTAATTGGATTTCCGCCAGAAACGAGGGAAGCCGCGGACGGATTGTTCAGTGGCGAAGATCGGGACATAGTGATTGTGACGTTGGTTACGCGTCACTCGAATCCTACCTCATCCAGAGTTTGCTACCGTTCGTGTGAGCAGCCATGTCTTGGATCGCCTCACTAGCTGCTGGAGGCTCACCGCCTGCAAATTTGTCATACATGAATGCGCGAGAGGTTGCGGACAACATACGATCCACGTTCGAGCTTCTCATCGAGTTACACGATTTCAATTGGACACTGGAAGGTAGAGCAATGGTTCTGCATACTCTTTACTCGAGTATGTTTGGAAACTACCAGCACTGGTTCTCAGGAGAGCCTTTGGGGAGAGGCGTTCTGCTTTCTGAGCACCAAGCAGGGACCGATCCACACCAAAGCATCGATGTGCCTGGCATGCCTTGCAGCCATATCTTCAAGAAAGGCGAATGCTGTTATAGGTGCAAGTAAGTTGGGCCCATGGATTCCATCGGGTCAAGTGTCAGGCTAAGTAGCATCGTTTTGATAGGGACTGCGCATTGGATGATAGTTGTGTTCTATGCTCTCGCTGCTTCCATGCCTCCAATCACGAGGGCCATAATGTATCCTTCTATCTCGCCGTACAGCCAGGGGGGTGCTGTGACTGCGGAGACAAGGAGGCATGGAACAGTAATATAAAGTGCCAGTTTCATGCCTGGGAAACAGCTGCACCTCCATCATATGACTTACCTTCAGATCTTCGGGGGCTTCTAGAGAGTACCCTAAATTGCGTCGTTGACTACATTATCGATACATTAGATTATTCTCCCGAGGAAGCGGTGCCTCCCGTTGATGAAAGTAGTATCCGCGGTGCGCCAAATGATCTTCATCGAAACGGCCCATACGCGGTGGTAGTGTGGAACGACGAAAAGCACTCATTCGATGAGGTTACATCTCAGCTTTTAGATATTACAGATTACACTAGGGAGCATGCGTTGTCTCTCACTGATAAGGTTGATGGGGAGGTGAGTATGAGACATGATGTGTTAAGCTCGCGTTCACCATCTGTTCTGCAGGGACGAGCTGTCATCAGCATCTTGCCCCATTTAGGGAATGCAATGGGCATTGCGTCAAGACTGTCCCAGATCGATCTTGGCGTGACTGTCAGGAAAGCGAGTGATACGTTCCGGGAACAATTAAGCGCATTTCTGATCGAATGGCTGGTTGACTTGGTAAAATGCAGAATAAATGGAACCGATGCAGTCACCTTGAAGAAAATGGTTGCTTCGTGTCTCTTCGAGCCTAGGACGAGACATGGG
>WNFI01411401.1_pt1 | contig 12599 bp, 13 predicted proteins | sample 5400471 | NCBI WGS metagenome assembly WNFI01 (sample SAMN13153348, study PRJNA577476) | soil metagenome | isolation source: 100 cm saprolite on Douglas fir-dominated hillslope | place: USA:California | collected 2013-09-17
TTCCTGCGCCGCGTGGACTGGGCGTCGAGCATCGGACCCGACGGGCGGCCGGTGATGAAGGACCCACGCGGCTGCCCTGACGATGCCGCCAACTGGTCGTCCACGGCCTACTCACCGCAGACCCGGCTCTACTACTTCCTGGCTTTGGAAGAGTGCGTCGGCGACAAGCCCGGCGGCTATCCCGACCAAACGGGCCAACGCTTCCTGCGCGCCGTGAACATCGAGACCGGCGACATCGTCTGGGAGGTTCCGCAACCGGGTGCCGCGCGCGCGAAGACGTGGAGCGGAGTGCTGGCCACGGCCGGCGGACTGCTGTTCTACGGCCGGCCCAACGGCGGCTTCACGGCTGTCGATCAGCGCAACGGCAAAACCCTTTGGCACTTCCCGACCAACGTGCGTATGAAAGCCTCGGCCATGACGTTCGCCGTGAATGGCCGGCAGTACGTCGCCGTCGCCGCCGGACCGAACATCCTCTGCTTCGGTCTCTGACGACGCGATCTGACTGAAGGCCACCGTCAGCGAACCGATCGACCCGCTCCCGACGTCGCGGACGACGATCCGCAGATTCGCGGCTCCAGGTTCGCGCGGGAAACGGCGCTGGCGGATGATGCCGTCCTTGACGACTTTGGCGTAGGTCGCGTCGGTGAGCGCGAGCGCCAGCTTGTCGACCGCTCCCGGCCCCTGCGCGCGCCCGTGGTCGTCCTTCTGGACGTAGATGATGTCGAGATTCGCCTTCCACCGATCCCCTTCTTTCCTGAACCCCACCGTCGCCGGATCGATCTGGACGAAGACGTTGACGGTGTTCGGCTGCGGCTGATCGATGAAGTCGACGCGCGCGTTCACGGCGACGGCGGTTGACTCGATCGGGCTCCACACCGCCGCGCGGATCTGATCCTTCCTGGTCGTGTCGCCGTTGTCGGACGGCTTGAACGCGAAGTAGCCCTTCCGATAGCGGACGTCGAGGCCTGGCCGGTTCACCTTCACCTTGATCTCGCGGAACTTGCCGTCCTGCGCCTGGTCCGTCGAGTAGTAGCCGATGGTGTAGGTGACGCGGGAATCGTCCATCGCGCGGGAGATGGCGCGGGTCAGGTCGTTGGTGTTGTAGGCGGCGCGGGCGCGGGTCAGATCGTTCGTGTTGTAGGCGGCGCGGCCGCCCGTGCGGTCCGCGAGCTCCTCCATGGTGTCGAGGTTCGGCACCAGAGGCCCAATCCTCGGAGCGGGGACGCCCCTGGCGGATCCGCGCGTCGAGGCGTCGAAGCCCGGAAGCGGCATGAGCCCGCGCGCATCCACGGGATAGATGGCGACGCCCGCGTTATTGAGCGCACGGACGGCCGCGTCCATCTCCTGCGTGAACGTGCGCTGATCGCGCGTGGATCCGATCGCGGGAATCTCGTCCATCCCGATGGTCAGCGGGAATCCCCCCGACAGCCAGATGAGATTCTTGCGCCCGGGCACGCTCGACAGATGCTGGCCGATCGCCTCGAGCGTCGCCAGCGTGTTCACGACACGGCCGCCCGCGAAGAAATCCGCTTCCCGCTGATTCGCGTCCGCGAGCCCCCCGAGATCGAGATTCTGCAGCTCCTGTTGGGTGTCTGGATTCAGCGTCGACGCGTCCAGCTCCGACGGGATTTCCCCCTTCATCTTGTCGAGGCGTGCGAGCAGCGACGCCGAATCCGTCGTGTAGTCGTGCAGCAGTGTCAGGCTTCGCTGCCCAAGCGCGAACACGGCGATGCGATCGTGAGGCTGAATCTGCCCAAGAAAGCGGATCAGCTCCTTGCGCGCGTACTGCTGATCGGTCCATGACGTGTTCAGCAAATCGAGAAGGATGACGGTCACGCTGGTCGGCACCCCCTCGTGCCGCGCCAGGACGTTCGTGAAGATGTGGGGCGGCAGCGCGGCCGGCGGAGCGGCCGGCGTTTCAGCCGAATCCATCGAAAAGAAGCTGATCGGCTGCGGCTTTCCGCGCTCGGTGAGCGCGAACTCCTCCTTGGTGAGGTCCTTGACCGGCTGCCCGTGACGATCGTGGACGACGATGCTGACCTGGACCAGACGGGTCGCCGCGCGAAAGACGGGAACCGGGTCCGGGGAGGGTTTCGCGGACGTTGGAGGCGATTGCGGCGCAGGCGGAGCGGCCTGAGCCGCAAAGAGGATGCAGGTAAACCACGCGAGTACGCGGATAAGATTCCCCACGCCGTGATGATAGCTCGGGAGCTCCGGCTCCGAACTTGCACAGCTGAGCCATGTGCAGTTCCCGAAGCTTCGCTACCATCACAAGCTCATCCTTTCGGTTCTGATCGTTTGCGGCATCGTCGCCCTGCTGCTCGTGGCGGCAAAGGATCTCGAGACCCTCGAGATCGAGAGCCCGCACGCCGCCGACGACCCGCTCTTTCCGTCGTATATCGCGGCGCTGCTCGGCGCACAGGCGACGGGCGGTAATCGATACGAGATGCTGACAAACGGCGACCAGATCTATCCGTCGATGCTCGCGGCGATTGGGAACGCCCGCCGCCGGGTCAGTCTCGAGACATACATTTACGAAAAAGGGGTCGTCGGCGGGGAGTTCACCGACGCGCTCGAGACGGCGGCGAAGCGGGGCGTCAAGGTGAACCTGATCGTGGACGCTCTCGGGTCGAAAATGATGCCGGGTGAGTGGATCGACCGCCTCAAGGCGGCCGGCGCCCATGTCGGCTTCTTCGGCCCGCCGAAATGGTACGCGCCCAAGGCCCTGAACAACCGCACGCACCGGAAGATGCTGATTGTCGACGGCCGCGTCGCGTTCACCGGCGGGGTCGGCCTCGCGGACCACTGGCTGGGGCACGCCGAAGACAAGGATCACTGGCGCGACATGATGGTGCGCATCGAGGGGCCCGCCGCCCGCCTGATGGAAGGGGCGTTCCAGGAAAACCTGATCGAGACGGAGAGGCCGGTGACGCCGATGGTCGATCCGCCTCCGGAGGTTGACGCGACTCCGCGGGACAGCGCGATGGTCCTGCGAAGCTCGCCGAGGGGGGGCAGCAGCGATCTGCAGCGCCTGTATCTGCTGACGGTCGCCGCCGCACACCGGACGCTCGATATCTGCTCGCCGTATTTCATTCTCGACGATTCCAGCAACTGGTCCCTGTCCCAGGCCGTCAAGCGCGGCGTGCGCGTGCGGATTCTGGTCGAGGGAGACATGACTGATGCGAAGCCCGTCAAGTTCGCCAGCCGGGACGCCTACGAGCAACTGCTCCGGCAGGGCATCGCGATCTACGAATACCAGCCGACGATGATGCACGCGAAGGTGCTGACGGCGGACGGTGTCTGGAGCGTGTTCGGCTCCGCGAACTTCGAGCCCGGATGGCGCAGGAGTTCGAGCACGATCTGCAGTCGTCGAAGAAACTCGAGCTCGATGAATGGCGCCGCCGGTCGCCGCTCGAGAAAGCCCGCGAACACTTCTGGAGCTACTTCGGGGAGCTGTTCTAAAGACGGAACACGGAAGACAGAAGAAAGAAACGGATGGCTCTTTCTTCCGTCTTTTCGTCTTCCGTCTTTTACAATCATCACATGCCCCCCCGCGTCCGCTTTGCGCCGTCTCCGACGGGATACCTCCACGTCGGCGGCGCGCGGACGGCGCTGTTCAACTGGCTGTTCGCGAGGCGCCACGGCGGCACATTCGTGCTGCGCATCGAGGACACCGACGCCGAGCGGTCGTCCTGGGAGATGGTCGCCGGGATCGTGGACGGCCTGCGCTGGCTGGGGCTGGACTGGGACGAAGGCCCGGACGTCGGTGGCCCGCACGCCCCCTACTTTCAGTCGCAGCGGCTCGAGAAGTACCAGGAGTACGCGCAGGAGCTCGTGCAGGGCGGGAAGGCGTACGACGACGAGGGGGCCGTTCGCTTCAAAGTGCCGCCCGGGCTGACGCGCTTCGAGGATCTGGTGCACGGCGCGATCGAGTTCGACAACGAGCACATCGAAGACTTCGTCATCCTGCGATCCGACGGCCAGCCGACCTATCACCTGTCGGTTGTCGTCGACGACATCGACATGGCGATCACCCATGTCGTCCGGGGAGACGACCACATCTCGAACACGCCGAAGCAGGTGCTCCTGTATCAGGCGTTCGGGAAGCCCGCGCCCGCGTTCGCACACGTCCCGCTGATCATGGGCCCCGACAAGAAGCGCCTGAGCAAGCGCCACGGCGCGACGTCGGTCACGGAGTACGAGCGCCTCGGGTACCTGCCCGAGGCCATGGTGAATTTCCTCGCGCTGCTCGGCTGGTCTCCAGGCGGCGACCGCGAAGTCCTCTCACGAGACGAGCTGAAGGAGTTGTTCGCACTCGAAGGCATCAGCGGCGGCAACGCCGTGTTCAATGCCGAAAAGCTCGACTGGTTCAATCAGCAGCACATCGGCCGCCTGCCGGGCCGCGAGCTGCTGCACCGGATCGAGGGGCGCCTTCGCGACGCGGGACTGTGGCGGGACACGCTGGTCGCGGCGGAGTCCGCGTGGATCGAGCGCGTCCTCGATCTGCTGAAGCCGCGCGTGAAGAACTTCGACCAGCTCCTCGACGAGTTGCGGCCGTTTCTCGTCGAGCAACCAGACATCGATCCGGCAGCGGCATCGAAACATCTCCCGGCGGAGATCCGGCCGGTGCTCGCGCAACTCGCCACGGCCTTCGAAGGCGTGCAGCCGTACGACGCGCCGCTTGTCGAACAGACGCTGCGCGCGATGGCAGCACAGGCGGGCGTCAAAGCGGCGGCGCTCATCCACGCGACGCGTGTCGCGGTGACCGGGCGCGGCGTGAGCGCCGGTCTCTTTGATCTGCTGGTGTTGCTGAGTCGGGAACGGGTCGTCCAGCGGCTGCGCTGGGCGGTAAATTACACACCTCAGGCCTGAGGACTACACAACCACGATCGCAGCTCAGGGGGAACAGCTGTTCCTGTTCGGGCTAATCCCTTACTCATCCGAACTACCTGCTGACTCGGAAATGCGGCAATTCACGGCAAATTGGCAAAAACATCGCCTTTTTCGCCCGTCGGATACCACGCATAAACTACATAGCGTCAACAGCTTAGCAGGCATACCCGTTGCAGTTGAGACCCTCGACCCCATCGGGGGTTGAGGAGGGACCATGGCAAAGGAAGATCGTGGATTCGCATCGATGGACCGGGCGAAGCAGCGCGAGATCGCCAGCAAGGGCGGCAAAGCCGCGCACCAGAAAGGCACCGCGCACGAGTGGACGAGCGAAGAGGCGCGTGACGCCGGCCGGAAGGGCGGGATCGCGAGCCACCAGCGCCGCCGCGACCAGACGGGCGGGCAGTCCGCGGAGAGCGCGGTCGCCATGGATCGCAGCAGCATGAGTTGGAGCGGCGACAGCAGCGACAGCAGCGGCTCCAGTTCCAGCTCCAGCCGCGACAGCCACAGTTCGGAGCGTGGCAGTTCGAGCGTCGAGCCCTCGATGCCCAGCGAGCGCGACCAATAGGCAGCGGGGATCGCGCGCCCGCGCGATCCCCCTGCTACCATCGCAGAACGCGCTTGCCTCGCCACTCGGGCCCCTCAGTGACGTAGCGCCACTCCGGATTCTGCCGCACGTCGCGCAGTGACCGGCAGATCTGATCGAACGTCCCGAGGTGCTCGTCCGCGCACTCGAAGTACGTGGACGCGCGCGCCGTCTGAGTCGGCATGCGGATAGAAATACGTCTGCCGATCGAGCGCCTGCTTGTCCCACCACTCGCGCGACTTGCGCATCGGAATGATGATCACGTTCTTTTGCACGCGCCCCGATCCCCGCGGCAGCGCCGCCTTGTAGGCGTACGCGTACATCGCCGCGCTCGTGTACTGCGGCAGGCGAACCGCTCCCTCGAGCGCCGTGACCTGTGCGAACTCTCCCACACGCCGCTGCAGCTCGACCTCCGTCTCCTTCAGGCGTGGCCTGTACTTCGAACACACCTGCAACGCGTAAGGGGCGCCCGGCGCAGCGACGCCGTCCGTGTCGGCGCGGATGAGGAACTGGATGGTCTCGTGCGGCGGCGTGTCGCGTCCTTCGGCGTCGAAATCGTTGAAGAATCCGCGCCCCACGGTCCCGCCCGCCGCGCGCAGCTTGACGCGCGTCGCCTCATCGTCGCGACCCGGCGTCACGAAGAAAAACTTCGTGTATGCCATGTTCACGCCGAGATGGTTGCCGGCGAAACCGTTACCGTTGGCGTTCATGGCCCTGAGGTTCCGTATCGGCGCGTCCGGCCCGCCAGAAGAGGTCCCACGCGCCGGGATGCGCAGCGGCACGAATTTGTGTGCAGCCGCGTGCAGCCACGCGCGGCTGTGCGAAACGGGCCTTAGGCTTTAGACTTTAGGCTTTGGCTAAGACCACTCAAAGCCCAAAGCCGAAAGCCCAAAGCCGTTCGATCGAGCCCGCCGATTTCGTGCGGGCGAGACGCGCGCTGATGCGGCGCGATCCTGTCCTCGCGCCGGTGATCAAGAAGCACAAGAACCGCTCACCGCTCGACGCTCCGACACTCGATCCGTTTCCGGCCCTCGTCCGCACGATCACGTCCCAGCAGATTTCGACGAAGGCCGCGGCGACCATCCACGGCCGGCTGATCGCGCAGATGCCTGCGGGCGTCACGCCGGACGCGCTGCTCGCGCTGACCGACGATCAGTTCCGGCAGGCGGGCCTCAGCCGGCAGAAGATCGGATATCTGCGGGACCTCGCGTCGAAGGTGACGAGCGGCGACCTGCCGGTGGGATCGCTCCACGAACTGGACGACGAAGCGGTCATCGAGGCAATCGTCAAGGTGAAGGGGCTCGGCCGGTGGTCGGCGGAGATGTTCCTCATGTTCCGGCTGCGGCGCCCCGACGTGCTGCCGGTAGACGACCTGGGGATCGTCACGGCAATCCAGCGGCTCTACGGATTGCGGAAAAAGCCGAAGGCCGCGCGGATTATCAAGATTGGTGAAGCATGGCGCCCGTACCGCACGGTCGCGTGCTGGTACCTGTGGCGGAGTCTCGAGAACCAGCAGCAAAAGACGCAAGACGGAAGACAGAAGACGGAAAAGGGAAAAGACAACAAGTGAGACGAATTCTCATCGCACCGGCAATGGCTGCATGCACTCTGATCGCGACCCTTTCCCATCCGCGTGCGCAGCAGGCCGACAGCACGAAGTGGGACCGGTGCGCGTCACCAGCGGCCCAGCATTCGACATGCAGCCGCGCTTCAGTCCTGACGGCAAGCGCATCGCGTTCGCCAGCGATCGCGACGGCCTCTGGAACATCTGGACGATCGACGCGGACGGGAAGAACGCAAAGCGGGTGTCGCGCGAGAAGCGCTGGTTCGTCAACAGTCCCACCTGGTCGCCCGACGGCGACTACATTTTCGCGCGCCGCCACTTCGTGGCGGCGCGCTCGCTCGGCGCCGGCGAAATCTGGATGTTCCACGCCGCCGGGTCCGACGGCCTCCAGGTGACCGAGAAGAACGGCTTCCAGAAGGACGCGGGCGAGCCGTCGGTGTCGCCGGACGGCCGCTACCTCTATTACAGCAAGGACGTCACGCCCGGCCAGCAGTTCGAGTACAACAAGGACCCGAACGGCACCATCTACGCCATCATCCGGCGCGATCTCAACACAGGACGAGAGCGGACGGCGGTGTCGGTGCAGGGTGGGTCAGTGACGCCGCGGGTCAGCCCGGACGGTAAATCGCTCGCGTACGTCCGCCGCGTGCGACTGGGCAGCCAGCTGTACGTCCGCGATCTGGAAAGCGGCCGCGATCGCGCGATCTTCGATCACCTCGACAAGGACCTCCAGGAAGCGTGGGCGATCCACGGGCTCTACCCGCAGTACGCGTGGTTGCCGGACGGAAAGGCCATTGTGATCTGGGGCGAAGGAAAAATCTGGCGCGTTGACGTCGCGAGCGCCGGGGGCGTGGCCGTACCTTTCACCGCTCACGTCGAGCAGACCGTGAACGAGGCCCTCCGCTTCGAGCAGAAGGTCCACACCCCGGAGTTCCAGGTCAGGGCGCTGCGGAACGTCGCCGTGTCACCCGACGGAAAGCGCGTCACCTACGGCGCGCTCGGCCACATCTACGTGAAGGATCTCCCGGGCGGCCAGCCGAAGCGCGTCACGAAGACCGACGCGTTCGAGTTCGCACCCAAGTGGTCCGCCGACGGCCAGTGGATCGTTCACACGACGTGGACCGATGCCGATTACGGCCGCGTCCGCATCGTCCATCCCGACGGTACCGGCGCCCGCGACGTGGTCACCACACCGGGCCACTACACCGAGCCGGCGTTTTCTCCAGACGGCAAATGGATCGTGTTCCGGAACGCGGGTACCGACGGCACGCGCGGGCCGCTCTACGGCGCCGGCACCGGCATCCATGTCGTCCCCACGGACGGATCGTCGGTCCAGCGGCTCGTGCGCGAGGGCGGGACCGAACCGTCGTTCGATGCCACTGGAAGGCGCGTGTTCGTCAACGACTTCCGCCAGGGCAAGGCCGTGCTCGTGAGCGTCGGCATCGGCGATCCCGATTCACCCCTCTCCGGCAGTGACGAGGTGGTGCACTTCCAGTCGGAGAACGCCACGCAGATCGTCCCGTCGCCCGACGGCAAATGGGTCGCATTCGCCGAGCGGTGGCACGCGTTCGTGGCGCCGCTCCCGCACACGGGCCGCCCGGTCGATCTGAGTCCGACGATGGAGGGTTACCCGACGGCGCGCATCTCGCAGGACGCGGGGTTCAACATCCACTGGTCCGGCAACAGCCGCCAGGTCCACTGGTCGATGGGGCCGGATCTCTACACGCGGGATCTGTCGAAGACCTTCACGTTCCTCGACGCCAATCTTCAGACGCCGGATCAGCCCGAAGCGAAAGGCACGAGCATCAGCCTTGCCGCGAAGACCGACGTGCCGGACGGGGCGATCGCCTTCGTCGGCGCCCGGATCATCACGGCGTCCGGCGACACCATCGACAACGGCACGGTGGTGGTCGAGGGAAACCGGATCACGGGCGTCGGCCGCGACATCGCCATCCCGGCGGGCGCTCGAGGCGAACCTCGCGTTCGGCGTGACGACCACCCACGACCCGTCGAACGACACCGAGACCGTGTTCAGCAACGCCGAGCTCGTCCGCGCCGGAATGAAGCTCGGGCCGCGCCTCTTCTCGACCGGCACGATCCTCTACGGCGCGGAACTGTCGATCAAGGCCGTCATCAGCAACTACGAGGATGCGCTGTCGGCACTGCGGCGGCAGAAGGCGTTCGGCGCGTTCACCGTGAAGAGCTACAACCAGCAGCGGCGCGACGCGCGCCAGATGATCATCAAGGCGGCGCGCGAGCTGCAGATGGAGGTCGTGCCCGAAGGGGGCTCGCTCCTCTACATGAACGAGACGATGATCCTCGACGGGCACACGACGGTCGAGCACTCGCTGCCCGTGCCGAAGCTATACAAGGACGTCGTCACGCTGTTCGGGAAGAGCAGGACGGCCTACACGCCGACGTTGATCGTCGGCTACGGCGGCCTGTCGGGCGAGTACTACTGGTACCAGACGACCAACGTCTGGGAGAACGCGCACCTGCTGGCGTTCACGCCGCGCGAGCTCGTCGACGCGCGGTCGCGGCGAAGGACGATGGCGCCCGACGACGACTTCAATCACGTGCTGATCGCGAAAGGGGCGAAGCAGGTCCTCGACGCGGGAGGTCTCGTCGATCTCGGGGCGCACGGCCAGCTGCAGGGGCTCGGGGCGCACTGGGAGCTGTGGATGCTCCAGCACGGGGGCATGACGAATCTGGAGGCCATCCGCTGCGCGACGATCAACGGCGCCCGCGCGCTCGGTCTCGACAAGGAGCTGGGATCGATCGAGAAGGGGAAGCTCGCGGACCTGATCGTGCTCGACAAGAATCCGCTCGAGAACATCCGCAACAGCGAGGCGATCGGCATGGTGATGCTGAACGGCCGCCTCTACGACGCGAAGACGCTCAACGAGATCGGCAACCACCCGCGTGAGCGCTTGAAGCTCTATTGGGAACGATGAGTGGCCACGCCGGCTCTCTTCATGACGGCGAGCGTCGTCTGCAGGGCCAGGCGCGCGGCCTCTTCCGGTGACATCTCCGCGGGAATACGTCCGAGCGGTTCCGGGCTGACGCCGTCCGCGTAGCCGATCTTTTTCAGGGCCTGGAAGAAGCCCATGAGATCGATGATCCCTTCGCCGGGCATCAGCCGCTGATTGTCGCGCACGTCCGCCGGCGGCGTCTCTTTCGCGTCGGACAGGTGAAGGTGAACGATCCGCGATTTGTCCGCGGCGAGGATGTCGGCAGTCGTGCTGCCCGAGTGATGCCAGTGCCAGGCGTCCAGGATGACGCCGACGTCAGGCCCGCAGTCCTTGGCGAGCGCGAGCGCGTCAGGCAGGTTCCAGATGAAAGGGGTTGCCGGAGGCCCTCCGGCGCGTCCCTGGCGGAAGTACAACGGACCGAGGAACTCGAGTCCGAGGCGAATCTGCGACGGCCGCAGCACCTCCGCCACGGCCGCGAGGCGGTCTTTCGCCAGCGCGCGCTGTTCCTGGCGGTCCAATGTCGTCGAGGCAGGCAGGACCACCATCATCTTCTGGCAGCCGATCCCCGCTGTGAACGCGGCGTCTTCGGCCAGCTGCGTCAAGGCCTGTTGAAACGCCGCCTGCTCGCCGGCGAAGGGCAGCGGCCGGGCCATCGGCAGGTTCACGATGGTCGGCGTGATCTTCAACTCCCCGAGCAACGCCCGTGTCGCGTCACGTCCGGCGGTCTTTGCCGGTCCCAAGTCCCAGTCGACGCCGCCGTAGCCGGTGGCGGCGGCGAGCCGCATCTTCTCGGCGCCGCCGATCCCGCGCGTCAGCGATCCGTTCAGTGAGACGAACCAGCCGTCCGCCGCGGCCGCCGGCCGCGCGGCCGCCAGCAGCGCGCCCGCGCAGGCCGCCCGTTCGAGGAAATTCCGCCGCGTGAGCAGGGCCGTCATGCGGGCATAGTAGGCCTGTTTCCGGCGATTTGACAACCATTTCTATTAGTAATATACATATTACAGATTGCAATGACGCTCGGGCAAAAGCTTCGGCAATTGCGTCATCTCGAAGGGGAGCTTCGGGGTCTCGGTCGCGAGCTCAGCCAATCGGAGCTCGTCCGCGCCATCCGCGCGGAGCTCGGCGAGACCATCAGCCAGTCCTACCTGTCTCTTATTGAGAGCGGCACGCGCCGGCACCTCTCGCAGGAGTCGCGGCAACTGCTCGCGAGGTTCTTCAAGGTTCATCCCGGCTATCTGGTCAGCGATCCGCCGGGATACCACACCGAGCTGACGTCCGACGTCGCGTCGATCGAGACCGCGCTGGATCGCTGGCTGCTCGACGGCGCCACCCGGTTTGCGCACGATCCCGCGCTCAGCGCCGCGCTCGACCGCGTGGCCACGCACGCCGAGTCCCGGCGCTGCCTGGTGCTGCTCGGCGAAATGATCTCGATGCCCGGGCTGATCGATCGACTCTCACAGACGCTCGTTCCGGAGGAGCAGAAATGAACTGGCCGGCGATTTTTCTCGGCTGCTTCGTCTTCGGGTTCGTGCTGAGCGCGCTGTCGTTCGCGCTCGGCGCGGCGCACGCCCACCTGCACATCCATGTCCCGTGGGGCCACCACATCCACGGCGACGTCTTTCATGCGGGGCACGGCGCCAACGCGCACGCCGTCGGGCCGATCAACTTCGCGACGATCACGGCCTTCCTGGCGTGGTTCGGCGGCTCGGGCTACCTGCTGACGTCGGAGCTCCGCTGGCTCGCGGTACCGGCGGTCGTCGTGTCGATCGCCATCGGCTTCCTTGGCGCCGCCCTCGTGTTCCTGCTGATGGCGAAGGTGCTGTGGTCGCCGAACGAGAACATGCAGAGCGCCGACTACCACATGGTCGGCGTGCTCGGCCGCCTGAGCCAGTCGATCCGGCCCGGAGGCACTGGCGAGCTGATCTACTCGCACGGCGGCGCGCGCAAGTCGTGCGGCGCGCAGACCGACGACGGCACACCCATGGAGAGAGGTTCGGAAGTGGTCGTGACGGGGTACCACCGCGGCATCGCGACCGTGAAGCGATGGAGCGATCTCGCGCGAACGAGCGACAGCGAGTGAGCCACGCGAGCGGAGCGGGGCCGCGGGGCCCCGCGAGCGAGCGTGTAGGGGGGTTCGGGGGGCGAAGCCCCCCGACTGAAACTGACTTGGCATCGGACCGGTAACAACTGAAGGAGAAGGTATGGCCGTTCAGAACATGAGCGTCGGCTTTTGGGTGATTGTCGGGCTGATGATCCTGGCGGTGGCCCTGCTCGGATCGTTCCTTGCCTCGCTGTACCGGAAGGCCGGTCCGCACGAAGCGTTGATCGTGTACGGCTTCAGGGGCACCCGCATCGTCAAGGGGCACGGCACGGTAATCTTTCCGATGGTCGAGTCGTCACATTTGCTGTCGCTGGAGCTGATGTCGTTTGACGTCGCGCCGACGCAGGATCTGTATACGAAGCAGGGCGTCGCGGTGACCGTCGAGGCGGTCGCGCAGATCAAGGTCAAGTCCGACATGCAGTCGATCGAGACCGCGGCCGAGCAGTTCCTGACCAAGTCGCCCGATCAGCGCGAGAGCCTGATCAGGCT
>WNFI01208281.1_pt1 | contig 12598 bp, 13 predicted proteins | sample 5400471 | NCBI WGS metagenome assembly WNFI01 (sample SAMN13153348, study PRJNA577476) | soil metagenome | isolation source: 100 cm saprolite on Douglas fir-dominated hillslope | place: USA:California | collected 2013-09-17
GGACATTTGCAAGAGTTGTTTTACTAACATTTTATATTCACGATATGACGTCTGGGTATAAACTTACAAAAACAAAATTCCTTAAACACGTAGATTTAGATAATCTATATTCAAAATATTATGCATACAAGATTCAGATCCTTTATGAGATAGTTAAGCTTGGCGCAAAAGTAAAAGAAGTACCAATAGTATTTTATGAGCGAAAAGAAGGGACAAGTAAAATAACAAGAAAAGATCTATTTGACTCATTCGGGGTTGTTTTGCGGTTACGATACCGTGAATCTCAACGATTTATTAAATTTCTTATTATTGGAGCTACTGGATTTATAATTCAAATTTTATTACAAGAAATTGCAGTTATTATTGGTGTCTCTGATGCTTTTGCAGTAGCAATTGGTGCAGAAGGCGCAATAATATCAAATTTTGTGTTGAATCATTTTTGGACGTTTCGTGATACCTCTCAGATTAAACAAAACGCAAGTATTTTCGTTAAATTATTGAAATTCAACTCTACTTCGTTAATTGCTATTTTTGTCCAAGCATTTGGAATTGCACAGGCCGAAAGATTGTTGGGGAGAACTGTTATTGTATTGTATCACCCTATTCCAACGAGGATACTCGTTTTAATTCCCATAATAATGTTTATAGTTATTCCATTGAATTATATTATTTATAACCGCATAATTTGGAAAACTCAGTACTTAAAATAATATGAAAAATCTCAACAAATATAAGAATAATATACTTCTATTTATTCTTCTTCTCGTCGCAGCTTTTTTTCGGCTATACAAAATACAAGACTATATGACGTTTTTAGGCGACGAAGGAAGAGATTCACTCGTTGTCTATAATATTTTACACGGACATTTTACCCTTTTAGGTCCTACTGCATCTGTCGGCGGTTTTTTTCTCGGACCAATTTATTACTATTTTATGGCTCCATTCCTGTTAATTTTTAACTATAATCCCATCGGCCCTGCGATAATGATAGCTCTTCTCGGAGTTGCAACGGTATGGCTTATCTATAAAGTAGCAAATGAATTGTTTGGAAAAATTACCGCTGTAGTGTCAGCATCACTGTACGCAATTTCTCCCATAGTACTAGCGTATTCAAGATCTTCATGGAATCCAAATCCCATGCCATTTTTTACACTCTTATTATTTTACCTGCTTTATAAAGCGGTTCTATCACAAAATATGCGCTTATATTTTATATGTGGAGTTTTGCTGGGTATAATGATGCAACTTCATTACCTTACTGTATTTGTCGTTGTGATAACTGCAGTTTTTGTTTTATTTGTTCAAATACTCCCTATAGTCAAAAATAAAAAGTCTCACATAATACAAATAATTGTTAAAAATTATGCATATATTCTGGGAGGGTTTCTCGTAGGATGGTTACCATTTCTCCTGTTTGAACTCAAGCATGGTTTTTTAAATATAAAAAGCATAATTAACTTTATATTTCATTCAGGTAACACAGGAGGTAATACTCATTACTTTACTATTATCATAAGCGTTTATGAAAGACTATTCACGCGGCTTCTCACGAACTTTCCGGAAGTTCAAAGCGCACCTGTTCAAGCTGAACTAACTACTGTCTTCTGGTTTTATCTGTCGTTGTTGATAGGTATTATGAGTACATTACTTTTGTTTATTCAGTGTATGAGACTGTATAACAAAAAGCCGAAAGAATTTATTGCTAAATCTCTTTTTGTTTTATGGCTTTTTATAGGGGTTTTACTCTTTGGTTTCTATAAGAAACCGATTTACGATTATTATTTTGAGTTTCTTTTTCCAGTACCATTTTTATTAGTAGGAAATCTTGCACAGGAATTCTACGCGTTTAAAATTTTTGGAAAAGTCTTAGTAATAGGTATTATTGGATGGCTTATACTCGTTAATGTACAGAAAGCCCCTTTTTTATTTCAAGGAAATAGACAACTTGCACAAGCTGAAGAAATAGCTCGTTTTGTAGACCAAAAGACAAATGGCAAACCATTCAATTTTGCACTTATAACAGGCGCAAATTCAGATCACGCGTATCGTTATTTTTTTACCGTATGGCATCATGAACCGGTGACTATTCAAAATGCTCAAGTTGATCAAAAAAGGACGACAGTCACAGATCAATTACTGGTTATATGTGAAAGTTTACCATGTTATCCTTTAGGTGATTCTCTTTGGGAAATTGCAGGATTTGGAAGAGCGGATATTGCCGGAGTATGGGACGTGAGTGTCGTAAAAGTATATAAGCTTATTCATTACAAAGGTCCTTCTTAAGATGCTTGTTCAAATATATTAATATATTTTCTTAGTTGACTTTTACTCTTTTGTTCTTTAAACTTATACTAATTCAGTATAAGTTATTTATAAGCTGAATTTCTCATAGTATGATTAGATTTTCTAAACGTGAAGACTATGCAGTTATTCTCGCAGATTCACTTGCTCGAGCATATGGAAAGAGACTTGTTCCCCTTTCTGAAATAGCAGCTACCTATAAAATTTCACTCTTATTTTTACGCAACTTAGCATACGAGTTAAGACAGCATGAAATTATAAAAGCTGTAGAAGGAAAAAAGGGGGGATATTACTTATCAAAAGATCCAGCATCTTTGAAAGTCGGAGAAATTTTGGAAGTATTTAACACAAAACCAATGCTACAGTGCTGTTCATTTGGAGACGGTAGAACAAAATGTCCGAAAGAACAATTTTGTCAGCCTGGTCACGTCTGGACAAAACTCAATAAAGAGTTTTTAGATAAAATATATAACTTAACTCTCTTAGAGTTTATGAAATATAAAAATGAATAACATTAAAAATAATCTAACGGTAAAAAATTTATATGCCGTAACAAATGATAAACAAATACTAAAAGGTGTGACATTAAACATTAATCAAGGAGAAGTGCACGCAATTATGGGCCCGAATGGTGCTGGCAAGACGACGTTAGTATTGAGTTTAATGGGACATCCGGGATATAAAATACAATCTGAATATCAAGATTTCAAATTTCAAATAAATGGGATTGATATAATGAATACAACTGCTGATGAACGAGCAAAATTAGGACTCTTTGTTTCATTTCAACAACCGGTGGAAATAACTGGAGTATCATTTCTTGCGTTTCTTCGAACTGCTGCAAAATCTTTGCGTCCCGATGAAAAGATTCCATTATCTGAATTTAAACTGGAGTTAAAAGCCGCATTAAAAACAGTAGGACTTTCTGAAGACTTCATGCATAGAGCCGTTAATGAAGGATTCTCCGGTGGAGAGAAAAAAAGAGCTGAAATTGTACAGTTATTGATTCTCAAACCAAAGTTTGCGATTCTTGATGAGATAGATTCAGGACTAGATGTTGATAGTCTAAAATTAATTGCCAAGACAATTAACACTATTGTAAAAACACAAAAGACAGGTATTTTACTTATTACTCATTATCAGAGAATCTTACATTTTATAAAGCCAAATCATGTACATGTACTTATTGACGGAACAATAAAAAAATCTGGTGGTATAACACTAGTTCGAACAATAGAAAAAGAGGGATATGCAGCAATTTGATTTATCAGCTTACGAGTTTGGTTTCTTTGATAAAATACAACCTTTCTACTCAACAGAAAAAGGTTTGTCAGAACAGGTGATAACCGAAATATCACGAATGAAAAACGAACCAAAGTGGATGTATGACAAAAGGATGGCAGCGCTTAAAATATTTCACGCAAAACCTCTTCCTATGTGGGGAGGAGATCTTACGAAACTTAATTTTGATAACATTTATTATTACGTAAAGCCGACAGACAAACAAGGAAAAACGTGGGAAGATGTTCCATCTGAGATAAAAAATACATTCGAAAAAATAGGAATTCCAGAAGCTGAGAGAAAATTTCTTGCAGGCGTTGGTGCTCAATATGATTCGGAAGTAGTATATCATAGCATTTCAAAAATGCTGGAAAAAAAAGGCGTTATTTTTGTTGACACGGATACAGCCATACATAAATATCCAGACTTAGTAAAACAATATTTCGGAACAGTTATTCCGGCAGGTGATAATAAATTTGCGGCATTGAATACTGCAGCATGGTCTGGCGGCTCTTTTATTTATGTACCAAAAGGTGTAAAAGTTGATCTCCCATTGCAAGCATATTTCCGAATCAATGCTAAAAATATGGGACAGTTTGAAAGGACTCTTATTATTGCGGATGAAGGAAGTTATGTACATTACACAGAAGGTTGTACTGCACCAATTTTTACAACAGATTCACTTCATTCAGCAGTTGTTGAAATAATAGTAAAGAAAGGCGCAAGAGTTCGATACACTACTATTCAGAATTGGAGCAAAAATGTATATAATCTTGTAACAAAAAGAATGTTTGTCGAGGAAGAAGGATTTGGAGAATGGATTGATGGAAATCTTGGAAGTTGTTTAACAATGAAGTATCCGTCAATTTATTTACGTGGTAGAAAAGCAAGGGGAGAAATATTATCTCTTGCTTTTGCAGGACAGGGACAACACCAGGATGCCGGAGGAAAAGCAATCCATATGGCGCCCGAAACAAGTTCTGTTATTACTTCGAAATCAGTTAGTAAGGATGGAGGGAGGACTTCGTATAGAGGACTACTGAAAGTCATTAAAGGTGCAAAAAACAGCAAATCTACAGTTCGCTGTGATGCTTTGATACTCGATTCTAAGAGCAGGTCTGATACCTATCCTACAATGCAGATTGATGAAGAAAGAGTTACTATTGGACACGAAGCGTCAGTATCAAAGATCGGAGAAGAACAACTTTTTTATTTTCAGAGTCGTGGGATTCCGCAAACACAAGCAGAAATTATGATAGTTAATGGTTTTGTAGAACCAATTGTTAAGGAATTGCCAATGGAATATGCAGTAGAATTAAATCGTCTCATACAGCTTGAAATGACTGGTTCTGTGGGATAAATTATAGAATGAAAACTATTGAAGTACGGCTGAAAAAGAATGAAGAAAAAATTATTCCATACATCTGGATTAACGGTGAAGAGAATCATATACAAGTGAATGCGGTACTTTCTGAAGAAGGAGCAAGACTTATCATTGTCGGAATATTTTTTGCTACTGGTGCAAATTCCGTTATATTCAATACGAAAATAGCTCACAGAGCATCTCATACAAAAAGTCTTACAGCGATTCGCGGCGTATTCTTAAATAATTCATCGTTTAATAATGACGGACTAATAAATATCCAGAAAGGTGCAAAAAATGCTGATGGATATTTCTCATCAAAAATACTTCTTTTTAATGACGCAAAAGGGAGAAGCGTTCCCTCCTTAGAAATTGATGAAAATGAAGTAAAAGCCGGGCATGCTTCCACAGTTGGAAGACCTAACGAAGAACAGTTATTTTATTTGAAAAGTCGTGGATTGTCAGAAAAAGAAGCAGAAAAACTCATTATTACCGGATTCTTTCAACCCCTGCTTGGTTATTTAACTCAGAGCGAACAAAAGAATATAGTTTCTAAAGTAGAGCATCTCATACATGAATAGTTATAAAAAAGATTTTCCTATTTTTGCAAATAATCCTGGATTAGTATACCTTGATTCTTCTGCTACAAGTCAAAAACCGCGGGCAGTAATTGATTCGTTAGTGGATTATTATGAATCATATAATGCAAATGTAAGAAGAGGTTTATATTCTCTTGCAGATAAAGCGACAAAACAACTAGAAATTGTTCGAAAACAAACTGCAGCATTTATTAATGCGAAAAGTGATGAGGAAATTATTTTTGTTCGTAATACTACTGAAGCAATTAATCTGGTATCAGCTGGATGGGGCAGAAAATATATAAAAAAGGGTGATATTGTTGCTGTAACTATTATGGAACATCATAGTAACTTTGTTCCTTGGCAGGAATTGTGTAACGAGAAACAAGCTGAATTTATGGTTTTGGACATTAATAAAGAATACTTACTAGACATCAATCTACAAGATCCAAGAATAAAAAAATTAAAATTACTGGCAATAACGCACGTATCAAATGTACTTGGTACGATAAACCCTATAAAGAAAATTATACGAGATGTTCGGAAACGTAACAAAGACATTATAATTCTTGTTGACGCTGCGCAGTCAATTCCACATATGCCGGTTGATGTACAAGATCTGGATTGTGATTTTCTCTCGTTTTCCGGACATAAAATGATGGCGGGGACAGGTGTTGGCGTCCTTTACGGGAGGAAAAGCATATTAAAAGACATGACACCATTTTTGTTTGGGAGTGACATGATAAAAGAAGTAACCATAAAACACACTACGTATGCTTTCCCTCCGGCTAAGTTTGAAGCAGGAACACCTGATATTGCTGATATTATAAGTCTAGGAGCAGCAATAAAATATATTGAACATATCGGATCAAAAAATATACATCGTTCTGAAAAAACACTAACAGAATACTGCATGTCTGAGTTAAAAAAAATACCGGAGATTAATATGCTTGGACCTGACAGCATAGATGTAAAAAGTGGAGTTATTTCATTTACAATTGAGAATATTCATCCGCATGATACAGCTCAAATACTTGGCGATCTTAATATTTGTATTCGTGCTGGTCATCACTGCGCAATGCCGCTGCATACGCGTCTTGACCTAGTTGCGTCTGCCAGAGTAAGTTTTTATATCTATAATACAGAGCATGATATAAAGATCTTTATTAATGGTATAAAACAAGTATTGAAAGTTTTTCAAAAAAAACAGATTAACATTCCTCGGATGAATATTTAATACACTATTTTTTCTATGAATATAAAATATATAACCCTCAATATCTGGCATGGAGGTAAATTAACTGATAACATTCTTACCTTTATAGAAAAGGAAGATCCGGATATTATAGGCTTACAAGAAGTATATGAAAGGAAAAGTAATCCTGTCTTTGAAAGAGTGCATTATACAGAAACAATTTTAAAAAAATTAAATTATCCTTATAATGCATTTTCTCCTGCATTTTTTGATAAACGGCAAGATACTCAAAATGATATGGGAAATTTAATTTTATCCAAGTACCCTATCTCTAGTAATGAGACCATTTATTTTGATATACCCTATTCAACATTTGATGCATCTACACGAACGGATTTTGAAAATATACCGGCAATTCTACAGCATGGGGAAATAATGATTAAAGAAAAAAAAATTCATATTTTTAATATTCATGGAATATGGGGACATCATGGAAACGATACTCCCAGGCGATTGCATATGAGTGAGATTATTATTTCTCATATAAAAAGTAAAGAAAATGTAATATTGGCGGGGGATTTTAACGTACAGCCTCATACAAAAACTATAGATGCTATAGAAACAATACTGCAGAATATTTTTAAAGATGAGTTACATACAACTTTTAATATGAAACATAAGGAAAAAACAGGATATGCTTCAGCCGTAGTTGATATGCTTTTTGTAAGTCATGATATGAAGGTTATATCGCATTATCAGCCTGACGTAGATGTATCAGATCATTTTCCGCTTGTAGCAAATATAGATTTGTAAATAAAATATACCTATGTAATAAAACGAAAAATACTATGCAAAATACAATATACAAAGATGAAATCTTAGAACATTATAGAAATCCTTTTCATTTTGGTCCATTAAAAATATTTACGAAAAAAGCAGAACAAGTAAATCCTTTTTGTGGTGATGAAATAACAATATACATACACATTGAAAATGAATTAGTAAAAGATGTTAGTTTTATTGGAAAAGGCTGCGCAATATCGGTGGCAAGTACATCTATATTATTAGAATATGCGAAAGATAAACAAAAAAAACTGTTGACAAATTTTACTGAAGAGGATATGCTGTCGATGTTAGGGATTGAAATCTCAGAAACACGTAAGAAGTGTGCTCTATTAGGATATTTTGTACTTCGGGATTGTTTGAATCAATCCTAATATTGAAAGAAATAAAATGCCGTATAAAGTTAAAGTTGATAAAGTAATGTGTATTGGTGCTGCAAGCTGTGTTGCGGTAGCGCCTAAAACTTTTGAATTAGATTCTGAAGGAAAAGCAGTAATTAAGAAAAAAGATGGATCTGCATCTTCTGATTATGTAAATTTATCTGATATTGATGATCAACAGATCAATATTGAAAATGCTGCCAAATCATGCCCGGTAAATGCAATAGTTATTGTAGAAACAGATGATATAGGAAAAGAGATTCGACAAGTGTGGCCAGCTTAGATTCATCTTCGGAGTTATATCTTCAGTAAGCGATCCATATGATAGAAGAAGGTGAAAAATATCCTGATAATATACTAAGAACCCAACCGTGTCCTGTTTGTTCTTGTCTTAATGGCGATATGCCTGGTTCTGCAGACGCTGTTTGTCATAGATGTGGTTTTAAAGATCCGTGTTGCGAATAAGAAATAGAACAGTTTTTAACTTCTTGATTCTCATGTTGTTTATTGATAGTATTTGATTATTATAATGGTTGATATTCAATGGCTTATTGGAGGTGAAGCAGGTTACGGCATCATGACAATAGGTGCTATGATGTCAAAGATATTCACGCGACTGGGACTATCAGTTTTTGACTATGTTGAATATCCTTCTTTAATCCGCGGGGGGCATAATGCCTATTATGTACGTGGATGCGAAGAAAAGATCTACACGCAGAAAATACCGGTAGATATTCTTGTGGCATTAAATCGTGAGACAATTGATAAGCATAAGCATGAATTATCTAAAGAAGCTGTTGTTTTATATGATCCAAACGCAACCCAGATAAAAGAAGGAGAATTCTCTCCAGGCATCAAACTACTTCCAGTTCCTTTTCTTGAATTAATAAAGCAAGTCGGTGCAGATAGATTGATGGTTAATACTGTATCTCTTGGTGCATCACTTGCCTTATTTTGTCCTGATTACCAAGTTTTACAGGGGATTTTACAGGATGCATTTGGAAAAAAAGGAGAGCAGGTGATTGGAGAGAATATAAACACATCAAAAGCCGGTTTTGAGTTTGTCATAAAGAATTTTTCTACTGCAGCACTTGCTGCAATTGTCAAAAAAGAGCATGACAATATTGTTATTGGTGGAGCTGAAGCAGTCGCTCTTGGAGCAATTCAAGCTGGAGTCAAATTTGCAGCAATATATCCAATGACACCTGTTAATACCGTTTTAACAACGCTCGTGGCACATGCTCTTAAGTACAATATTGTAGTAAAAGAACCCGAAGATGAAATTGCGGGCATAAATATGGCACTTGGAGCATCATTTGCAGGAGTACGCAGCATGGTCGCAACAAGTGGGGGTGGATTTTCGCTTATGGTTGAATCAGTCGGATTATCTGCTCAGACTGAAACCCCACTTGTCATTATTGAAGGGATGAGACCAGGGCCGGCAACTGGACTTCCAACCTGGACAGGACAAGGTGATCTCCGATTTGTTATACATGCCGCGCAAGATGATTTTCCGAGAATTGTTTTAGCGCCCTCAGATATAGAAGAAGCATTTACATTTACAATGCAGGCATTTAATTTAGCCGATATGTATCAACTGCCAGTAATCGTTTTGGTAGATAAATATATCATGGAAGGACATACTACTCTATCAATTGCACAACTTATGTCTCATATGTCAAACTTCACAATTAAGCGTGGTAAAGTTCTTAAAGATCAAGAAGCTGCAGCAATAGCAGATTATAAAAGATATGAAATAACACCAGACGGGATTTCGCCACGAAGTATTCCAGGACAACAAGGTGGAATTGGTCTCTCAGGATCTGATGAACATGATGAACATGGGTTATACAACGAAGGAGCAAATATAAGAGTCGCCATGATGGATAAACGTTTTCGCAAGCTTGAACTTGCAACAACAGAGATTAATCCGCTTCACTTATATGGGCCAAGTAAAGCACCGTTAACTGTTATTGCATTTGGATCGACAAAACTTCCTGTTCTTGAAGCAATGAACTGGCTCAAAAAAGAAAATATTTCTATCAATCTTGTGCAAGTTTTATCTTTAAATCCATTTCCTGGGGAGCTTGTAGCAAGCACAATTCATGCTGCAGAAAAAACAATTGTCATTGAGGCAAATAAGACTGGACAGTTTGAAGGTCTTATCAAAGAAAAAACAGGGCTTTCAGTGACAGATAACTTAAGAAAATATGACGGGAGGCCGTTTTATCCCGAAGAAATAGTATTAAAAGTAAAAAGTATTTTACACGTATGACGACACTAAAAGATTTAGAAATAACTTATGATAAACCTAATTGGTGCCCGGGTTGTGTTTTGCCGAATACAGTTATTCAAAAAAATCCTTCTATTATTCCAATAACAGAACTAAAAGTTGGTGAAAAAGTAATTAGTAGCGATGGTAAGACACATCACATTACAAAGTTTTTAAAGCATACACATAAGGGAGTTGTTCATACTCTTGTTTCAAAATATTTTGGCACAACAACGCTTACTTCAGAACATCCAGTTCTGGCAGTAAAGCGTATACATGCAAAGTATCAAAATAAAGAGTTCAAATCGCAATGGATCGAGGCGAGAGAACTCAAAAAAGGCGATTATCTTCTCTATCCAATTCTCAAAGAAGAAAGAGATATTTCCTCAATTGACCTTTCTTATGTGAAAAAAACGAAAGATACAAGAAGTAAACACTTACCGCAAACAATTCTCCTTTCTCCAGATTTTTTAAGACTTTGTGGTTACTATATTGCAGAAGGATACGTACATAAACGATCAATTAATTTTACCTTTCATTCAAGAGAAAAGGAATATGGAAACGATGTTATTCAGATCATGCTAGATATTTTTGATCTCTCAAGTAGAAAAGTCATTCGAGTAAACAAAAAAACAATAGATCTTTCTTTCAACTCATCGTATCTATCTGAAATGTTTGACGATTGGTTTGGAAAAGGAGCAAGAAATAAAAAAATTCCAGACTTTTTAATGTTTTTGCCAAAAGAAAAACAAAATGAGTTATTAAAAGGAATGTGGAGAGGAGATGGCTGGATTAGTAAAAAGACTCACAGAGCAAGTTATAAAACAATTTCAAAAGTATTATGCGAACAAATCAAAATGTTGCTTTTGCGCCAGGGACTTTTGCCGACAATTAGTATAAATAAGGCATATGGCATACATAAAATATCTTATGCAATTCAAGTCATTGATCCTTATGATTTCTCTTTATTACTAAATATTCTAGGGAAAAAAGATAAAGAGAAATTAAATAATTCACGAGGAAGAAATCTCATAACAAAAGACTTTGCATTTCTTCCACTTAAAGAAATTAAAATACAAAAATATAATGGGCCTGTTTATAATTTAGAAGTTGATACAGATCAAACATATGTCACTGAAAACGCAACCTTGCATAACTGCGGGGATTTTGGAATTTGGGTATCACTCAAAAATGCAATTGTCGCGCTTAATCTTAATCCATGGGAAGTTGTGTTGGTCTCTGGTATCGGATGTTCCAGTAAACTGCCGTACTGGGTAAAAACATATGGATTTAATGGCCTTCATGGAAGGCCAATGCCAATTGCAGAAGGAATACGATTAGCAAATAATGGATTAACTGTTATTGTCATTGGTGGTGATGGAGATCAATATGGTGAAGGTCTTAATCATTGGGTACAAGCTGCCAGGAGAAATGTAAATCTGACGTTACTTGTCCATAATAATCAAATCTATGGATTGACAACTGGACAATATTCTCCTGCAACTGATATTGGTGTCAAAAATAAAGCGACACCTGTACCGACTGTTGAAGCTCCTATTGATCCTGTTTCTCTTGCGCTTGCTGCAGGAGCAACATTTATCGCAAGAGGCTTTTCTGGAGACAATAAACAAGAGACAGAACTTCTTGTTGAAGCAATCAAACATAAAGGATTTTCTCTTGTTGATTCCATGCAGCCATGTGTGACATTCAACCATAAAAACACGTTTGCCTGGTTTTATGAACGCGTGTATAAACTTGATGGAGAAGGACACAATCCTCGTGATAAAGAAAAAGCTTTCCTGAAAGCAGAACAATGGCCGCTCAAACGCCTAATTCCTGAAGGTGAAAAAGAACACATTCCAACAGGTATTTTTTATGTTGAAGATCGTCCAACATGGGAAGAAAGTGTTCCTCAAATTACAACGACACCATTGGTACATCAATCATTAGAAAACATTAGTATTGAACCGCTTCTTCACGAATTGATGTAATACATTTTAACGCTTGGTTATTATTTCAACTGTACGTTCTTCAGGCAAAATATGGGAGAGATTATACAAAAACCACGTTCTTTTTTATAGTTGAACGTGGTTTTTTATATGTTTCTTGAAGTCAAATTTCATTAATTCTTCGAAGAACCTTCAAGAAAATTATGCTGATCCAATCTTATACATTCCTGTACCACAGACTGGACATTTACCTTTAAGTGCTGGTTTACCATTTTTCATGGTTACTTTTTGTGCACTTGGGTCATCTCTTTTTGCTCTACATTTTACACAATACATTGTTGCCATTCTTGTCACCTCCCTTCACAGAACTGCTTTTTGAATACATATTGTTATATAACAATATGTATTCAAAACTGTATCATAGGTAATATTAACA
>WNFI01307702.1_pt1 | contig 12598 bp, 11 predicted proteins | sample 5400471 | NCBI WGS metagenome assembly WNFI01 (sample SAMN13153348, study PRJNA577476) | soil metagenome | isolation source: 100 cm saprolite on Douglas fir-dominated hillslope | place: USA:California | collected 2013-09-17
CTTCGCGTATACTCAAAACCCCATGCACTCGATTCGCTTCGGCACCGACGGCTGGCGCGGCATCATCGCCGAAGACTTCACTTTCGCCAACGCGCGGATTGTCGCGCACGCCATCGCGCGCTACGTCGTGCGCGGAGAAGACGCGCGCAGAGGCGTGCTCATCGGCTACGACCATCGCTTCGCATCGGACACTGTTGCCGCCACAGTTGCGGATACCATCAGTGCCACGGGCACTCCCGTCTGGCTGGCCGACAAGCCCTGCCCCACGCCGGCGATTTCTCTGCTGGTTCGCCAGCGCAAGGCCGCAGGCGGCATCGTCATCACTGCAAGCCACAATCCTTACAGCTGGAATGGCATCAAGTACAAAGCCAGCTACGGAAGCAGCGCGCTGCCTTCCATCGTCGCCCAAATCGAAAGTGAGCTCGGACAAGTATCGCGCGATGGCGTTCCGCCGCTTCCACCGCGTAAAGATTTAATTCAGCCGCTGGAGCCGCGCGCCCCCTATCTTGAAACGATCGGAAAACTCGTCGATTGGCAGCGCCTCCGCGGTGCGAAGTTCCGCTTCGTGTGCGACCCCATGCACGGCTCGGCGGCCGGCCTGCTTCGCGAGCTGTTCACCCGCAACGGCGTCACCTGCGACGAGATTCGCGGAACGCGCGATCCGCGCTTTGCCGGCGTTCATCCCGAGCCTATCGAGCCGCACATAGAAGCCGCTAGGCAAGCGGTGCGCACCGGGAAATATGATGCCGCGTTCTGCGCCGACGGCGATGGCGATCGCATCGGCGCGATCGACCGCGACGGCACGTTCATAAATCCGCACCAAATCTTTGCCCTGCTCGTTTGGCAGCTTGCCGGTACCCGCAACCTTCCCGGCGACATTGCCAAGACTTTTTCGGTCACAAAACTGATCGACAAACTCGCTGCAAAGTTCGGCCGAAAGCTGCACGAAACTCCTATCGGCTTCAAATACATTTGCGAGCTAATGCTGGAGCAAAATATTCTGATTGGCGGCGAGGAGAGCGGCGGAATCGGCACCAGCCTCTATATCCCCGAGCGCGACGCTACTGTGGCCGCGCTGCTGCTCGCGGAATTGATGGCCTGGCACGGTCTCCGACGGCAAGCTAAAGAAGCTGCTCGACTGGCCGGTCGCTCGCCGCGAAGATATGGACGGCATCAAAGTGTATCTTGGTGAAATCGGCTGGGTCATGGTGCGCGCTTCCGGCACGGAAAATCTTCTGCGCGTCTACTCTGAAACCTCGAAGCCGGAAACCACGAGCCGCGTTCTTACAGCCGTGGGCGAAACCGTGCACAATCTTTAAGTCCAGGTGCAAAATGGAAACGATTAATCTCAAAGAAAAGTTCAGCCGCTTCTCTGATTACGCCAATCCGCGCATCATTGGCGAGATCAACGATTGCGCGGTGAAGACCGTCAAGCTCAAGGGCGAGTTCATCTGGCATCACCATGACGCCGAAGACGAACTTTTCCTCGTCGTGAAAGGCACGCTGCGCATGAAATTCCGCGGCCACGAAGCCATCGTTCGCGAAGGCGAGTTCGTTATCGTCCCTAAGGGTGTCGAGCATTGCCCATCTGCCGACGAAGAAGTCCACATCGTCCTAATCGAGCCCAAATCCACCCTGAATACGGGTAATATCGTTAACGAAAGGACCGTCGCCCAGCTCGAGCGCATTTAACTCGCCAGTAATTCGCTCGCGCCGAAGACAAAATCCGCATGGAACGCCGCTTCTACACCCTGGACGTGTTCACCACCACGCGCTTTGAGGGCAATCCGCTCGCGGTCATTACCGACGGCGATGGTCTCTCCAATGACGCGATGCTTGCTGTCGCGCGCGAGATGAATCTTTCTGAAACCGTCTTCGTTCAGAAACCCACCGAAGATCGAGCGCTGGCGCGCCTGCGTATCTTCACCACGCGCGAAGAGCTGAAGCTCGCGGGCCATCCAGTCATCGGCACATGGTTTTTGCTGGCGGAGCTGGGCGTGGTGCCCGCGCAAGAAGGTGGCGTCCACGTTTTGCAGCAAACCGGCGCGGGCGTTCTTCCCGTCGAAATCCGTTTCAAGGACGGCCGCCCGCAGCGTGTCACCATGACGCAAAAAGACGCCGCGTTCCGTCCCGCAAAGCTCAATAACAAAGCGCTCGCAGCAGCGCTCGGTTTGTCGCTAAAGGATTTCGATCCTAGGCTTGAGCCCGAGTATGTCTCAACCGGCATATTCAATCTGATGGTTCCGCTTCGCAGTCGCGCCACACTCGGCAAAATCGTCATGAACATGGCCGAGCTGCGCAAGCTGCTTGGAAAGAACGGCACCATGGCGTATTGCTTCGCGTGCGGAGACAACGGCAAAGCCTTCTCGCGTGGCATGCTTCCCTGGGAGCTTTATGAAGATGCCGCCACCGGTTCGGCTGCCGGTGCACTGGGCGCGTATCTTGTAAAGCATGGCAGGCTTTCTCCCGCTTACACGCTCAACATCCTGCAAGGGGAAGAAATGGGCCGGCCCAGCCATATCGAAGTGGAAGTCACACAAAGCGGTAAGAAGCTGATGCCCCGCGTCAGCGGCGCCGCCGTAAGAGTCTTCGAAGGCACCATCCAGATCTAGTCTCGCGGGCCGCTATCGCTCCGCGAGAACGCTCGCCAGCGCCGAACCCAAATCTCGCTGCGAAAATCGATGCCCGAGCTGCTCCAGTCGCGAAGGCATCACCCGCTGGCTCGCTAGCAGGAGCGCCTCCGCCATTTCACCGAGCGCAAACTCCAGCGCAAACGCGGGAGTCGGCAGAATCGCCGGCCGGTGCATGGCGCGTCCCAGCGCTTGCGCAAAATCCGCGTTGCGCACCGGCTGCGGAGCAACCACGTTCACGGCGCCGCTAATCGCCCTATTCTCGAGCACATTGCGAATCACGGAGACGACGTCCTGCAGTGTGATCCACGACGTCCACTGCTGCCCCGAACCGATTCTTCCCCCGACGCCAAACTTGAACGGACGCATCATCTGCGGCAACGCGCCCCCGTGCTTCGCTAAGATAATCCCGAAGCGCAGGCGCGCCACTCGCAGTCCCAGCGCCTCGGCCTTCACCGCTTCCGCCTCCCACTCCTGCGCCAAGCGCGCCAGAAAAGCGTCGCCCGGCTTGCTTTCCTCCGTCAGCACTTCGTCGCCGCGATCGCCGTAATAACCGATCGCCGATGCGGATGAAGCACCCGCCAAATTCACCACCGCATCGCAGCCCTCAATTTTTTCCTGGTCCTCGCCAAATGGCTCACCTTCCAGGTCACATGTATTCGGGTTCCACACAACATCGACAATTTTTCCGACTTCGTTCTTCAGCGCCGGTTTACCGCTCTGTTCTTGGCGCCTTTCGCCGCTCCCTTTGGCGTTCTCTTTTTTCGAGCCGCTTCCGGAGCGCAGCAGCCGGACCACAGTGTGCCCGTCGCGCACGAGCGAATTCTTCAGCGCGGTCCCCACAAGGCCGCTCGAGCCGGTAATCACAACTTTCATGCCTTCTCCGTCAATTTCGCGTCAGCTTCCGAAGGGTTCTGGTGGCGTTGGCTTGCCCCCAATTCCGCTTGACACCTCGGTGCTGTCGCTACCGACGACCCTACGCACTCCACCCGGCGCGGTCAAGACGGGTAAACCTGTACCGGGAGTTCGCTCGAGTATTAGCGCCGCTCCCTCGGGCTGGCTGCCCGCCGCGCCGCGGGTTACAATTCCTTGGTGAGCAGCATAGCGCAGTCCATCCGGGTAAAGGTCCTCTTCTTCGGCCGCCTCAAGGAAGTCGCTGGCGGAGCCGAGGAATTTGTTGAACTCACGCCCGGTTCGCGCATCGAGGAACTCTTCGCTAGCTTCGTTGCGCGCCAGCCGGAGCTCGCGAGCTTTCGCAGCTCTCTGGTGGCCTCACGGAATCAGGAATTTGCCGCATGGAGCACGCCGCTGCACGCTGGGGACGAAATCGCTTTCCTTCCGCCGGTAAGCGGCGGCTGACGCCAACTCGATGTCTAATCCCGCTAGCGGCGACCTGATCCTGCTCGTCGACAAACCCATCGACGCGGACGCGCTCGTCGACCATGTTCGCACCGGCGCGGACGGCGCTATCGTCACCTTCGATGGGTGTGTACGCAATCAATCCCACGGCCGCCCTACTCTGTACTTGGACTACGAAGCCTACGAATCGATGGCCCTCGCTAAAATGCATGAGATCGCCGCCGAAGTTCACGCCAAGTTCTCCATCGACCGCGTAGCCATTGCGCACCGCCTCGGCCGTCTCGAAATTGCGGAGACCAGCGTGTTTATCGCGGTCAGCGCGCCGCATCGGGCAGCGGCGTTCGACGCCTGCCGCTACGTCATTGACACCCTCAAGCGCTCAGTGCCGATCTGGAAGAAAGAATATTTCGAAGACGGCGCCGTCTGGGCCGACGGCGAACTTCCTCCCATCCCGCAGGATACGCAGGCGCGGAAACGTGCATCCTAACTAGCAATGCACGCGCCATTTTATTCAGCCCGATTCCACATATTCCTATTCTGCGCGGCGTTGCTTGGTGGCGACCTGCTCCCGGGTGCTACGAGCGTCGCGCAAGACAAACCCGACCGTCCTCCCTGGGCGCAGAAGTCGAAGGCCGCGAGCGCGGAGAAAAACGAAACCGCCGAAGCCCCCGCCGAAGCGCCCGCCGAAGTCGATGACTCGCAGGAAAGCACGCCGCAGCGCGGCCGCATTCGCGTCAACGTCAATCTCGTCAACGTGCTCGTTAGCGTGCTTGACGAACACAATCGCCCCGCGCCTGATTTGCCGCGCGAATCGTTCCAGCTTTTCGAGGAAGGCGTCGAGCAGAAGATTGAAGTGTTCGAGTCCGAGACCCAGTTGCCGCTCGACCTCGCGTTGATGATCGATTCCAGCCTCAGCGCCCACAAGGAAATCGCCTTCGAGCAGGAAGCTGCCGCGCATTTCATCCGTCAGGTGCTGCGCCCGGCCGATCGCCTGTCGGTTTTCGCCGTGGGTGAAAGTGTCACGCAGTTGGCGAACTTCTCTGACAACGTGGCTACCTTGGAAGCTGCGGTACGCAGAATGCCGAGCGATTCGGGCACTTCGATCTACGACGCCGTCCTGCTCGCCTCCCGCACCCTCGAGCGCCGCGGCGAAGATCGCCGCCGTGTGATCATTCTGGTCACCGACGCCGGCGAGACCACGAGCCGCGCCGATTTCGACGCCGCTCGCAAAGAGGCCGTGCGCTCCGGCTCGCTACCGCATCAATCGCGAGCTACGCACCCAGTACCGCCTCGGCTACTACCCCAATCCCCGCGGCCCCGCAAACACCTATCGCCAAATCGAAGTAAAAGTCCCCGCCAAATACCAAGTCCGCCACCGCAAGTCCTACCTCACCGGCCCGCAATAGCCGAATCCGTGTGAAACCCTTGTTTTCGTCAGGGCACGGCTTCAGCCGTGCCAAGTGACGCTAAATCAACAAGGCTTCAGCCGCTGTGGGCCTGGCCTTGGACTTCTCACACAGACCTTCAACCAATGGCCGAGGATGGTTCCGACCGTGGCAAACGGCCCAGTCTTGACGACATCTACTGCACGTTCCATACGATTGACAGTTACGGAATAAAAGAGTAAATCGTACCAGATAAACCCGATGAACCTTCGGGCTCATATGAGGACAGCCTACGCTGACTAGTGCAGGAGTGTCCTTTATGCAAGGTGCTTTTGGAGCTTGGCAAAACAACGTTTTCACCATGAACAAGAAGACCGCGCCTGCAGATGATCCTCTTGCCGGAATTCGAAAGAAGATTGGGGAACTTAAAGATGATATGGACCAGGTCAAGAGATTACTGCCAAGACCGTCCATACTGTCTTGGATTTGGAAGGAACGAAACTGGTCCATCGCCGCAATTTTGGTTTTAGCTACTTCAATAGCAGGGGGCGTGTGGTACGTAAGTGGGCTCATTTTGGACCGGCACATTGTGGCCGCTGTCGCTGTCTCAAATAGTCCCATTCAAGCCGACATACGCAGAATCGATGGCGATGTTCAGCAAGTCAAAGCGATGGTTGGCGTTTTACAAACCCAAATAGCCGCTCAGAGATATTCAAAGATTCCTCCGAAAGAACTGAAGGCTCACAAGGAAGAATTAAACCAGCTCAAAACAACTTTGGCACAACTACCGCCGACTTCGCCGGGATATTGGCCTGTTGCTTTTCAGATTATTGAGCTAGCCTCTCAGTCAAACTTTGCAGGTATCGGCAACCTTCCTGAAGGGCGAGAGTCCTCATATGACAATGTAAAGAGCAGCCCACCCGGTGGATTCGGTGTGATATCTAATCGGCGTGCCGTTCTAAAAAATCACGTAGAGGGGCTTATTTTTAAAAATTGTATTATTCGCTTTGAACCGAACGTCTTGCTTGTAAACGATGTTTTTGTTGACTGCATTTTTATATTCCCAACCGTTCAGTTTCCTTCGCAACCCCTCCAAAAAATCGCCACTACACTGCTTGCGTCCGACCTGTCGAGGGTTACTCTGAACGCCTCTTGATTATTGCCGGGTTTGGGACCGCGCCTGCCATGAGTCTTGATTCAGTCTCCAACTAGCGCGTCAACATTCGGAACATTTGAAAAAAACCGTACAGAGCCGCCGCCGTGAATACAAGTTCGGCAATTAGAACACGAAATTGGATGAGGATTGCTACGGCGTCTCGAATGAATTTATTGATTCTGGAACGAAGGCTGCGATTAGGCACCTTTTCCGCCCGCGCATAAGAATCCTCACTCCCCGGAAAGTGAGTCTGCGCGAGGGTAAAAGTCCCTCACCGCCGTACTAGAGTTTCAAAAGCCGCGCTTCGTCGGGAGCGCAGTGCCTTTCTCAAATGGAGTCAAAGGCAAAATCGAGTCAAAATTGATTCAGCGTAAGGGTGAGAGCCAAATCCGAAATCTTTGGGTTAGTCTTGCCCCGCTCTCTATGGCAGGTCTCGCCTGAACCCGTTCCGTAGGCTTCTCACAACAACAGAATAAGAATATCAAATCTTGGGCAAAAACTGAACAGACGGAGCTAGTGTGGGAGATGAAGTTTTTTGGGATGGTGGGGCTGGCGAGAGTCGAACTCGCGACAAACGGTTTAGGAAACCGTTGCTCTATCCATCTGAGCTACAGCCCCACGAGGGGAGCCTATCATTGTACCCAGTTGTACTCAAAACTGTACCCAAGCCAGGCAAGGCGTAACGCTCGCTCCTCCAACAACTTTCCGATCCGTTCGAACGAGTAACTCACCATAAATATATTTCTCTTGACAATACACCCATTTCGTGTTACCGTAACTCATGAAATTGGCGCCCCAGCCCGTTCGCCGTAACCCAAGTGCGAAGCTCGCTCCTCCGAACCTCTGCCGGGCAGTATCGGTCTCCCTATCGAATATTCTTCGGATTTAGATCCAGCGATGCAGAACGCCACGCCAGTAAGTACATTTAGAATGAACACTTGTAAAAGTGTAGCAAAACAAAGGACTTTAACTACCTTTAGAATCAACACTTATGCAAAAAGGGGGAGGGGGTAGGTCTCTTTTGCGTCCGCCGTCACATGCGCCACGTAACGTCTCTATCCCCTGTGCCCTCACTCGATTGCGCATACTTCCTGTCGCCACAGGGGTGTACAGGGCCCAAATCCCAGAAACCGCCCCTTTTTTCTCTGCGCGCTCGGTGCCTGCCAGCCGCACCCGCCCTTTGTTTTCACATACTTACAAATCCCTTGGCGGGCAACCCCTTTATTTTCACATCCATGCAAACCCCTGGGGGTGTGGGGTGGTCGGTCCTGGTCCGCAAGTGGCGACAGTCTCCCAAACTGCGTTCGACTCTCGCCAGCGCCACGATTCAAATCCGACAGTTCCCATGTTCGATACCGCAGGGACTGACGCTGGTGTCCGCGCATCAAGGTCCCCGCGAGTCCGGGTGCTCTACAGGTCATAAGCTAAATGCTCACAACCCTCGCGTTACACCAGTCTTGACTGCCAGCGCGGCGCGCACTAAAATTTTGCCGGGCTCCCCGCCCGCTTGTAGCATTAAGGGCGACACTATGGCTTGGCTGGCGGTTACCTCGGCCCGCATTTCCAGCGAGGCCGCAGCGCGCTACCTCGTTGCTCTCGGTGTGGCCGTTCTGGCCATCGTCGCTCGCTGGGCGCTGAACCCGGTGCTTGGCGATTACCTTCCCTACGTAACGCTTTATCCGGCTGTAGCGTTTGCCGCGTGGTGTTGCGGTGTGGGCCCCTCGGTCCTCCTCACCGTCGTTGGGATCATTGGGACGCGCTATTTATTCATTTCTCCGAAATATTCGCTGAGTGTTCCCGACGTCCCACAAATGGTGGGCATGCTTGCATTCGCATCGGGAGCCGCGGTCATCATAGCCATCGGTGAGTTTGTCCGCCGCGATAGCGCGGCGTTGCACAGGGCGCAGGGCGAGTTGGAAGAGAAGGTCCAGCAGCGCACCGTTGAGCTCAACTCTGCCAATCACAGTTTGGGCGAGCTCTCCGCGCGTCTGCTTCACCTGCAGGATGAAGAGCGCCGCCGCATCGCACGCGAGCTGCACGACAGCGTAGGGCAGACCCTGGCGGCGTTATCGATGAATCTTGCGGCGGTCGGAGCGGACATCGAGCGGCTGGCCAAGACGGCCACGACGATCGCCGACAGCACCGCGTTAGTCAACGACATGAGCACCGACATCCGCACCATTTCATATCTGTTGCATCCGCCACTGCTTGACGAGGCGGGCCTTTCCTCGGCCCTCACCTGGTACACAAAAGGATTTTCCGAACGCAGCAAGATCAATGTCGATCTACAAATTCCAGAGAATTTTGGCCGCTTGTCCCGCGACCTGGAAACAGCCATCTTTCGCGTCGTGCAAGAGTGCCTGACCAACATCCATCGGCATTCCGGAAGTTCCGTGGCCAGAATACTCATCGAGCATTCCGACGGTCACGTCCTCGTTGAAGTGGAAGACAAGGGCAAAGGCATTCCGTTGCAGAAGCGCGCCGAAATTATTTCTTCGCCAAGCGGTACTCCCGGCGTGGGCATCCGGGGAATGCGAGAGCGCTTGCGCCAGCTAGGCGGAACGCTGGAGATTCATTCGAGCGGCGAAGGCAAAGGCACGCTCATAACCGCGCGTCTTCCCGCCTCCGTACCGCCCATCTCGGTGGAAGCGAAATCCGCGGCGGCTGGACTTTAGAGCCGGGTGGCGAAGAGACTTCGTACAGGTCGGTTCAACACCGCACCTATTGGAAGTTTGTGACGGCGATTTGCGCCACTTTCTTCGCGAGGTCGAACGTGGCTCTCAGATTGCCGCCGATAAACCGCACGTTGCCCGTGACGTCTTGAGCGAGCTCGGATTTGCCGGCCTTGTCCGTAAACAGGCAGTGCACCTTGATCTGAGTGGCGCCGGTCACTGTGGTCACCTGTCGTTTCCCTTCGCTGCCTTTCGTGAACCCGTACACGTTACTGTGAAGGATCACGAGGTCGGTGGCGTTGGCAGCAGCCGTGTCGCCGTCGCGGTACACGTGTTGGAACTTGTTCGCCTTCTGCATCTGCTCGATCAGGTTCTCGTAGAGCGCCAGTTGAAATTCAATGGGAAGGTTCACTTCATTGGACTGCACCGCCAGAATCTGGATCGACGACGCTGGAATCTTTGTCCGCGCCTTGTCTTGCGCCAATGCCGTGTTCCCCGTGAAGAGTAACACCAGGGCAAGTGGCACCAGGGCGCTCAAATAGTGGGTAAACTTCATTGTTTTTTCTCCTTTGGCTTTGCCTGCGCCTGCGCTTCCACTTCAACGGGAGCGCTCGTTCTTGCACCCTGGCTAAGTAGGGCCTTCTTTGCACTGAGCGCATTACCTCGCGCCAGTGTGAAGATCGCTCCGTGGATGCCGCCGGATGGATCGAGATACTCGATCGAGAGAGTGTCAATCTTGGTTCGGAACAGGCTTAGGAACCTTCCGCCTCCGTACGGCGCGAACATCGTGAGCGTGCCAACTGTTCCTCCAATGGCGCGTTCTGTGTCTTGGCCTGTTAGCACTTCCTGGATCGAGGCGGCCGGCACAACTACTTTTTTCTTCCCCTTCGTGAACACCAGAGACCCATTTGAGGCGAAGAGAGTTCCGGTGACGTTGTGCTTCAAACCCTCGAGTCCGAGAACTTGTTTTGTGTCAGCGAACGACACGGCGACGCCCGTGTTTGCGTCTTGGGCGAGGCAGGGCGCGGCCAGCGAGCTGACTCCCATCGAGATCACCGCGGCAGCAAGAAGGATCGTACACGCCCGGAGTATTTTCATATTCGATTTCTCCTCATCTAGGGGGGGACCGGAATTTCCGACTTGGACATCCGGCTCGTGCATCGTACGCTTCTCCGGTCCTCGACACAACGAATTTGCCGCTAGAGGCGGCCCCGGTGCGACCAGCCGAGTTCCGACAACTTACTCCCAAACATCCCAGTGGTCCGTCCTTTTGCCTTGGCAGCGCGCGTTTGAATCAAATCGGCCTAATACGGGTGCGCTTGCGTTACTCGGTTATCCAACGCGCTTCAAACTATTTCGGTACAGGAATCCATGTACGCGCGGCGCGGCTAGGCTCGCGGATCCGCCGCCAACGTGCTGTTGCCACGCGCCTTGCATCGGGTTTCTCTGGTAGGAGGTATCCAAGTGGCGTGTGCTACTATCCCCTTCGCCACAACGCGTTCGCGTTCACGTTCCCGTCCCTGCCGAGCCGGAGGTTGTTCATGCGCCGCACATTTCGCGTCATACTCGTGATCGTTGCCGTCCTGATCGTTCTCGTGTTAGTCGCGCCTTTCCTTATCCCTGTGAATCAGTTCCGGCCGACGATCGAAGAAAAAGCCTCCGCGGCACTGGGTCGCAAGGTTGAGGTCGGCAACTTGAGCCTTTCGCTCTTCAGCGGCTCGTTAGCGGCAGATAATTTGGCGATCGCGGACGATCCGAAGTTCAGCAAGTCTCCATTCCTCACGGCGAAGTCCATCAAGGTTGGCGTAGAGCTGATGCCGCTGATCTTGCACAAAGATCTCAACATTACCAGGATCGTTATCGACAGCCCCGAGGTCACGCTGCTGCGCGGTCCTGGCGGCGAATGGAACTACTCCTCCTTCGGGGCCTCGGCCTCAAAGTCGCAGGGGAAACAGGCGGCGCCTCCACCGCAAGAGACACAAAAGTCCGCTGCAAATGCCAACGAGTTTTCGGTTGAGAAACTGGAGCTCCGCAACGGGCGCGTTATCATCGGTTCGACCAACTCGCAGAAACGCAGCACGTACGACAAAGTGAACCTGACCGCTTCCAATGTTTCGCTCACTACCAAATTCCCAGTGACACTCACCGCCAATCTTCCGGGCGGCGGCGATCTCAAGCTCGACGGCACGGTCGGGCCCCTCGACCAGGAGAACACCGCGCTCACGCCAGTGGATGCCAAGCTGACCGTGAACAATCTGAATCTCGCCACCACTGGCCTACTCGATCCCTCCCTAGGGCTCGGCGGGCTGCTCGATCTGAACGCCACCATCGCCTCACAAAATGGCGAAGCGCATGTGAGCGGCAGCGCCAAACTCTCCGTCGCGCACCTCAGCGGAACATATGAAGTTCCCGCCGATTCTGATGCCGCCATCCTGCACATCAAGGTCGAAGGGCAAAACATGCCCGCGAAAGACCTGGAAGCGTTTCTTCCGGCACTGGGAATTCACATGCCCAGCGGCGCGTCGCTGCAGGCCGGCACGCTCAATACCAACCTGGAGCTGAGCGGCGCCACGAACAAGCTTGTGACCAGCGGAAACGTCGGCATGTTCAACGCAAAACTCGCAGGCTTCGACCTCGGCTCAAAACTCGCGGCTGTTTCTAAGCTGGTTGGGATAAATACCGGTAAAGATCTGGACATTGAAAAAATGACCACCGATCTGCATATGGCGCCGACTGGAATTCAAGCGCAGAATTTTCAAGCTGTGGTCCCCACGCTTGGCACGCTGGTGGGAAATGGAACGATCGACGCCAAGAATAATTTGGATTTCAAAATGGCCGCAACACTAAAGAATGCCGTCGGCGGCGCGGCGGGTGCTGCGGGTAGTGCAGCAACCGGGGCAGCCTCGAATGCTGTTGGCGGCCTGCTCGGAAAAGTGACCGGCGGTGCGGGGGGAACAGCAGGCGCGGCGGGAGGTCTGCTCGGCAATTGTAAGAATGCGAGTGGCGGAAGTGGCCCGACGCTCCCGTTCCAAATCAAAGGGACAACCAAAAACCCAACATTTGTACCCGACGTCGGTGGCGTTGCGGCGGGCATGCTGAAGTCTCAATTAGGCTGCTTCGGCGGCGGCTCACAGGCAAAGGCTTCGCCTCAGCAACAACAGCAAACTCCTAACAATCCAGTCGACGCGCTCGGCGGCCTTTTCAAAAAGAAAAAGCCCTGAGCAATTGGCGCGCTGTGCCGGTTTTGCCAAGCGTTGTGTCCATGCCACAATGCTTGTATGCAAAAAGCACTGCGTATCACCCTAATTTTTCTCGCGGCGGCGAGCTTGCTCCCTAACAGCATTGCGCAGCAGACGCCGCCTGCTAAAACGCAACCGGCTGCTCCCCCAAAATCTC
>WNFI01070817.1_pt1 | contig 12595 bp, 14 predicted proteins | sample 5400471 | NCBI WGS metagenome assembly WNFI01 (sample SAMN13153348, study PRJNA577476) | soil metagenome | isolation source: 100 cm saprolite on Douglas fir-dominated hillslope | place: USA:California | collected 2013-09-17
GCCGGCCAACGCCCAGGATCTCGTAGTAGTCGCGCTTGACGGCCACAGATCAGATTTTCGGGGTTAGGCCTGGTCGGCGGTGCCGTCTCGGTCGGAGTCAGCATCGGCGGGAAGCGCGGGCCGACGGGCCAGCTTGACCAGGGCCGGCCGCACCACGCGGTCGCGGATCCGGTAGCCGCGCCGCAGCTCCGCCACCACGGTGTCCTCGGGATGCTCCAGAGACTCTTCGTGGCCGACCGCCTCGTGCAGCTTGGGGTCGAAGCGCGCGCCCATTGATTTGATCGCCTCGAGGCCGTGAGCCCCAAAGGCGTCCTCCAGCTTGCGCACGCTCAGCTCCACGCCTTTCAGCCACGAAGGGTCGATGCCCTTGGGCCTGTGTTCGAGCGCCTTGTGGAGGTCGTCGAGTCCGGGCAGCAGCCGGTTGATCAGCTCAGCGGAGGCGTACTGGATCGTGTCGACCTGATCCTGGCGCGCGCGCTTCTTGAAGTTCTCGAAGTCGGCAGCCAGTCGCAGATAACGATCCTTGGCCTCAGCCGCGGTCGACTCGAGCTCCGCGATCTTGCCTTCGAGCGCCGCCACCTGCCTGGTGTTCGCGGCCTCCGCCGTCTCGGGCCGACGCTCAGGGTCCTGGGGTTCGTGCGGGTACTTACGAGTGGTCATCGCACTTGGAGTGATACCGCGATGGGCACCGAGCTCAAACCCCGAGCTCCGCCATCCGCTCGCTCGCGCTCAGCGCCACCGCTTGGAGGCGCGCGACGGTCTGGCTGTATGCCATCCGCGTCGGACCGATCACCCCGAGCACACCCTTGAGCTGGTTCGGTGGGCCATAGGTTGTGAGCACAACCGCGCATCCCTGCAGCTGGCTCGATGCGTTCTCGGAGCCGATGACGATCTGCATGTCGGAGTTTCCGATGAGCTGTCGCAAGAGCACGGTCAGGTAGCGGGTCTCCTCCAGAACCTCGAGGACCTGCTGGAGCCTGGATGATTCGGCGAACTCCGGCTGGCGCAGCAGGTTGCGCACGCCGTCGTGGACGACCAGGGTCTCCGCACCCTGCTCGTACATGGCGAGAGCGGCCACGATGCGGTCCAGCAGCTCCTTCTCCAGCCCAAGCGCGGCGGTCTCGTACTGCCGGCGGACCTCCTCGCCGGCCTTGCCGACGAGTGACTCGTTGAACTTCGATGCCAGCAGGGTCAGCGTCGGCTGGGTCGCCTCATCGGTCACCTGGACGACCTGCTGTCGCAGCAAGTTGCCTTCGAGCAGAAGGATCAGCAGTACCTCTTTGGGCTCGAGTGAAACCAGGTCGACGTGCTTGATCCGGCCCTGGGCGCCATGCGGCGCACTGGCTACGGAGGCGTTCTGGGTCACGGATGCGGTCGTCATCGCCACGCGCTCGACCAGGCCCTGGACGTCGGCGGTCCCATGCCGCAGCTCTTCGTTGATGTAGACGCGTACTCGTTCAGGCACGTCCTCCAGGTCCATCAGGAAGTCGACGAAATATCGATAGCCGGAGTCTGTCGGGATGCGGCCGGACGAGGTGTGGGGCTGAGCGAGGTAGCCGAGGTCGGCGAGCTCCGCGAGCTCGCTGCGGATGGTGGCCGACGAGAGGTTGACGAAATACCGGCTCTGCAGCGATTGGGAGCCCACCGGCACGGCGCTAGTCGTGAACTCCTGCACCACCGCCCGCAGGATCGCTTGCTTTCTATTTTCCATGCTTGTTGGCACTCTCCCGGCGAGAGTGCTGACTACAGTACCGCGAGCGCTATCTGGTTGTGCAGATCCATGCCGCGTCGGGTCGGAGCCACTCGGCCGTCGACGCTCTCGATCAATCCGGCTCGCGCCAACTGGCTGAGCTCGTCCTCGAAGCCAGCGCGCGGCGCTACGCCCTCAGCCGTACGCAACCCGAGCATCAGGGCCTCGGCCCCCGCCTTGCGCTCGGGCAGCTCCTCCCCATCCGCCCTGGGCGTTGGGCATGCCGCGATGTACTCGCGCGGCCGGGCGATGTTCCACCACCGCCAGGCGCGCATTCCGTCGGTGGCGTAGGAGTGGGCGCCGGCGCCCGCGCCGTACACCGGCCGGCACCGCCAGTACGCGAGGTTGTGGCGCGATTCGAATCCGGGTCGCGCCCAGTTCGAGACCTCATAGCGCTGGAACCCTGCCGCCTCCAACTCAATACAGGCCGAGTCGAGCTGATCCCACTGCAGGTCGGGATCGAGCTCGGGCAGCTTGCCCTCGGCACGCCGGCGCCAGAGCAATGTGCCCTCCTCGAAAGTGAGGCAGTAGGTCGATACATGATCTGGACCGAGCGCGAGCGCGCGCCTGAGCGTCTCGACCCATGACTCCCGGGTCTGGTGGGGCACCGCATAGATGAGGTCGATGCTCAGGTTCGCCACGCCCATCGAGCGGGCGAGCGAGAAAGCTCGCGTCGCCTGCGCGGCGTCCGTCTTGCGCTCCAGCACCGCCAGCGCTCGAGGCTCGAAGCCCTGAACGCCAAGACTCAACCGATTCACGCCGCCCTCGAGCCAGGCGGCAATGCGTGATTCGTCCGTGCTCGCGGGGTTGGCCTCGAGTGTGACCTCGGCGTCAGGCGCGATGTCGAATGTGCCGCGGATGAAGCTCAGCAATTGCGCGATCAGCTCTGCCGGCAGAAGGCTCGGCGTTCCGCCCCCCAGATAGACGGTCGAGAGCTGCGAGAACTCGCGCTGCTCGCGCGCGGCGCCCAGCTCTCGCTGGAGGGCGTCGACGTAGTCGGGCATCAGCCTGTCCATGCCGGCATAAGCGTTGAAGTCGCAGTAGCCGCATTTGTGCTTGCAGAAGGGAAGGTGAATGTAGAGATTCGCGACCGGCAATTCCCCTCTCCCCGCAGGGGAGAGGGTTAGGGAGAGGGGCGTGGCCTGGCTCAACCTCACACGCCCTTGATCGTGTAGCGCTGGCCGCGGGCCGCCTCCAGCTCCTTGCGCAAGAGGTCGGTCGCCAGCCGGTCATTGGACACGAGCTCTTTGATGCGCTGCCCCATCCGATCCTCGACCCTCGCGATCTGGCGTCCGATCTGTTCTGTGTTCGCGTTCTGGCTTCGGTAGCGCTCGCGTTTGCGCCACAACCGTGCGTGCTCGTCGCGGAGGGCGGCGACTGAACGGCGCACGCGGCAGTCGACGCAGAGCCCATCTTTTGTCTGCGAGCTCGGGACCTGCTTCCCGCAATCCCGACAAAAAATGAGGATGCTGCTCACAGAACACCTCCCCGCCCCGCGGGGAGGTCGGGCTCCGCTTGCGGAGCCCGGGTGGGGAGGTTGGGTTGCCCATCACCGGGGACGACTTTGAGATCCGCCACAGTCGCCTCGCTCAGCTCGCGCAGGCGATCCGGATCAATCTCGAACACCGAGTCCGGCCGCCCCGCCGCCGCCCAAACCACCTCATATCCGAGCAGGTCGCGATCCATGAAAACGGGAACGTCCGTGGTGTGGCCGAACGGCGGCACGCCACCGATCGAGTAGCCGGTCGCCGACCTCGCCACCTCGGCGTCGGCTTTCGTCACCGGCCTCCCCGCGGCCGCGCCCAGCCTGCTCTCGTCCAGACGGTTTGCGCCGCTGACCAGGGCGACCACCGGACGGCCTGCGGCCACGAACACCAGCGACTTGACGATCTGGCCCACGTCACAACCGACGGCGAGGGCGGCGTCGACGGCCGTGCGGGTGCCGGCCGGGAACTGCTTCACCGACACCCCGATGCCTGAATCCGCGAGCCACACCTCAAACCTCGACACCACTAATAGAGGATAGGAGCGCTTGCAAATGGCGGTCATCAAGCCGCAGGCTTGGATTCAAATGAAAGTGATCGTCACCGGCGCCGCGGGCTTCATCGGCTCACATCTGAGCGAGCGGTTGCTGGCCGACGGCCACGAGGTGGTGGGCATCGACTGCTTCACCGACTACTACCGCCGCGCGCGCAAAGAGCAGAACCTGGAGGCGGCCAGGAGCCACCGCAACTTCTCGTTCGAAGAGCTGGACCTGGTGGACGCCGACCTCACGGCCGCGCTCGAAGGCGCTGACGTCGTGTATCACCTGGCCGGCCAGCCCGGCGTAAGACCCAGCTGGGGCCACCAATTCGACCGCTACACCCGCGACAACATCATCGCCACCCAGCGGCTTCTCGAACATCTGAAGGGAAGTCACCTCAAGCGGCTGGTCTTTGCGGGCAGCTCGTCGGTGTACGGCGACGCCGAAGCCTTTCCCACTCGCGAGTCGGCGCTCCCTCGCCCGGTGTCTCCGTACGGCGTCACCAAACTGGCGGCCGAGCACCTGGCCCATCTGTACACGCGAAACTTCGACATCCCGGCGGTCTCGGTTCGCTACTTCACCGTCTACGGCCCGCGTCAGCGGCCCGACATGGCGTTTTCTCGCTTCATGCAGGCGCTCGCGGACGGCGAGCCGATCGAGGTCTTCGGCGACGGCGAGCAGACGCGCGAGTTCACCTATGTCTCAGATGCCGTCGAGGGCACCATCAAGGCCGCGGCCGCCGATGTCGTAGGCATGGTGTTCAACCTTGGTGGCGGCAGCCGCGTCACGGTCAACAAGGTCCTCGCCACGCTGGAGGACATCAGCCACCTCGAGGTCCGCCGGGAGAACCTCCCCGCCGCACCCGGGGATCCACGCCACACCGGGGCTTCGATCAACCTCGCTCGCGAGCGGTTGGGATGGGAGCCGCGAGTCTCGCTCCGCGAAGGCCTTGCGAAACAGTGGGAGTGGTTCCAGGCCGGCCGGCTGGGAACGGGGCCGATTCCTGCGCGGCGAGCTGACTAGCCGGCCAGGCCCTGGCGCCAGGAAATGACCGTTCGTGCCAGCGGTTGCTCGCACGCTCGCGACGCAGCCTCGCCAGGGACCGTCGACCGGCAGACGAGCAAAGCGCCGTACACGCCGGACGTAAAGAAGTTCTGGTACTCGCCAATCGCATCGACATAACTGCTCACGACTCCGCTCTGGTCGGGCTGACCGCCGCTGTAGCTGCCCAGCCAGCTGGTCGCGTCTGCAGGGCTGGCGAAGGTGATCAAAGCCGCCCGGACCTCCATGTGCGTGTCGGTGTCGAGGACGTAGTCGCCGAATACGAACGTATCTATGCCGTTGGTGTGAAGCTCTTTGGCGAGCGGACCTGGGATGGCATAGTTGGCCATCACCAGGTAGGCCTCGATCGGAAGCGGCGCTGCGCCTAGAAAGGTGATGTCGAGCCCGGGCGGAGGTAGCACCTTCTGGTCGACCACCTTCGGCGAGGGATGTGCTTTCGCTGCGTTCACTTTCTTCAGCCCATCGACGATCTTGGACGCGTTCTTGCCGAGCTGGGTGAGCGAAGCGACCCCGTCCTTTCGAGCCCACGTGATCTCAACGACGATCTCGCCCAGGCGCACGAAAGTTCTGGCGAGGTATGGCGCACCGCTGGTCCCAGCCTCGCCGTAGTACATGACCTGGTCGCCCGCCTTCGGACTTGTCGCTTGCGCGGGGCCCAGCAGGTTTTGCAGAGCGGTCATGCGGGCGGTGGCCGCTGTCGTCGTCTCGTAGACCGTGTAATGAACAAGAAAGCCTTCAGCGGTGCCGATATGGATGAACTGCTGGACAATCCCAAAGCGCACGGTTCGCGCCGTGGTCTCGGCGTTGAGCGGCCTGACCTCGAATGACGGCGGACCCTGCCACCAGTTGCTGTCGCCCAGCATCGATCTGACGTCAGACACAGTCGGCCCGGCGGCAAGGATGTCCGGAATCTCGATTGAGCCCACCCGCTTCATCCTTCGCTTGCCTTCCTTCTGCTTCTCGAGCAACTTGCGCTTGCGCGTCACGTCGCCCCCATAACACTTGGCCAGGACGTCTTTGCGCATGGCCGAGATGGTCTCGCGAGCGACTACCTTACCGCCGATGGCCGCCTGGATTGGTACCTCGTAAAGCTGACGAGGAATGATCGACTTCAGCTTCTCGACCAGCTTTCGTCCTTGGGACTGGGCCTTGCCGCGGTGTGTGATCAAGGAAAGTGCGTCGACCGGCTCGCCGGCCACCAGCACGTCGAGCTTGACCAGGTCGCCTTCCCGAAATCCGATCATCTCGTAGTCCATCGACGCGTAGCCCTTGGAGCGCGACTTCAGCTGGTCGTAGAAGTCATGGATGATCTCGCCCAGCGGTATCTCGTACTCGAGCACGACGCGGTCGCCCGGCCGGTGCTCGAGCTTCTTGTAGGTGCCGCGGCGATCCTGGGAGAGCTCCATCATCGGCCCGACGTACGTCGAAGGGACGATGATCGATAGCTTCACGAATGGCTCGGCGATGGACTCGATCGCGGTGGGGTCGGGGAGCAGCGCGGGGTTGTCCACGTCGATGGTGCCGCCTCGCTTCAGCTCGACCTTGTACTCGACGGTCGGCGCAGTCGTGATCAGGTCGAGCTCGAACTCGCGCTCGAGCCGCTCCTGCACGATCTCGAGGTGCAGCAGGCCCAGGAACCCACACCGAAACCCGAACCCGAGCGCCGCCGAGTTCTCTGGTTCGAATGACAGCGCTCCGTCGTTGAGCTGCAGCTTCTCGAGCGCTTCTTTGAGGTCGGCGAACTGATCGGAGTCGGTAGGAAAGAGCCCCGCGAACACCATGGGCTTCACCTGGCGATAGCCGGGCAGCGGGCTCGACGCCCCGCCTTCTGAGGTCGTGATCGTGTCACCGACGCGGGCGTCGATCACGTTCTTGACGGCCGCGATCACGTAGCCGACCTCACCGGCGGTGAGCTTCTCGGCCGGGCGCGGCCGCGGGGCGAACCACCCCACCTCGTCTACCTCATGGACCTTGCCCGTGTTCATCATCCGGATCTTGGTGCGCGGCTTGATCTCGCCATCCACCACGCGGACGTACGTGATCACGCCGCGGTAGATGTCGTAGTGCGAGTCGAAGATCAAGGCTCGCAGCGGCGCCGAGGGATCGCCGCGCGGTGGCGGCACCCTCGCGACGACGGCCTCGAGGATCTCCTGCGTTCCGATCCCCTGCTTGGCGGACGCGAAGATGACTTCCTCGCGCGGGATGCCTGTGACATCCGAGATCTCTTCGGCCACCATTTCCGGCTGCGCGGCGTCGAGGTCGATCTTGTTGACCACCGGGACGATGGTCAGCCCCGCCTCCACCGCCTGATAAAGGTTGGCGAGCGTCTGCGCCTCGATGCCCTGCGCCGCGTCGACGACGAGGATGGCGCCCTCGCACGCAGCGAGCGAGCGCGACACTTCGTACGCGAAGTCGACGTGGCCCGGGGTATCGATGAGGTTGAGCTCGTAGCTCTGCCCGTCCCGCGCCGGATATGTCATGCGGACGGCCTGGAGCTTGATGGTGATGCCGCGCTCGCGCTCCAGGTCCATGGTGTCCAGGACCTGGTCCTGCATATCGCGCTGGCTGATCGAACCCGTGAACTCGAGCAGGCGGTCGGCCAGCGTCGATTTCCCGTGATCGATGTGGGCGATGATGCAGCAGTTGCGCACGCGCGCCTGAACGGTGGTGGGCACCCTCAAATGCTAGTGGGGCGAGACAGGGGACCCGACGTGGGAACATTCGCGTAAGCGATGGTGCTGGCGATCGGTGTGATCCTGTTCGTGACGGGCCTGGTCCTTCTTCTCAACGTCGCCGGCGCCGGGGACCTGGTCATGCGCCGGGTCACCTCGCAGCCGCTGGGTGAGCTGGCGCCGGGTTTCGCGGCCTCCCGCGGCGGCTTCCGGACCTACGCCGCGCTCGTCATCGCCATCGGCGTGTTCGCGATCGGGCTGGGCGTCGCCGGCTCGTCCGTGCTCATCGGCGCCGGCCTCATGGTGCTGGGCGGAATCACCTTCGTGGTTGCGTCCGTGATCGCGATCGCCGGCGAGGTGAAAACGTACCGAGCCCTCAAGCGCTGATCTAGAGCCCGCGGCGCCCGGCCAGGGCCACCGCCAGGCCCACGACCGCAGCTGTGTCGGCTCGCAGGTTGCGCGGCCCCAGGCCCGCGGTGGTCGCGACGAGGCCCAACTCGCGCTCGGACCACCCACCCTCCGGACCGACCAGGAGCGTGAGGTCTCGAGGCTCGCGTAGGTCGGCCAGATCAACTGGAGAGCCACGCACCCGCAGCACCGGATGCTCGGCGGCCGCAAGCACCTCATCGAAAGTCGACGGCCCCTCGACCGGCGGGACCCTCAGCCGGCCGGCGAGCATCGCGGCCTCGCGACAGATCGTGTTCCAGCGCTCTGCCTTGGCGCCTCGGGCCACGCTGCGGTCCGCGTGAAAAACCTGGAATCCATAGGCGCCGACCTCGGTGCATCGGGACAGCACGAGCTCCAACGCCGGTGCGGGCAGTTGCGCGATCGCGATCGTGATCCGGGCTTTCGGCTCGGGGTGGTGTTCGACTTGAGCGACGATCGCGCCTTCGACGCGCTCGGGGGAGACCTGGTCCAGGCGGACCGTAAGTAGGAATCCATCCGGATCGACGACGTCGATCTCCTCCCCCACACGCACACGGAGCGAGCGGGCCAGGTGGCGGGCGTCGCCGCCGACGATTACGGCCCGCCCGCCCTCACGGCTGGCAAAGAACGACGGCAAGCTACCCCGGCTGCATGCTGAACGTTTCGTACACCGCGATCTGTCCGCCGCTCTTCAGGATCGGGCAGCCCTTCGCCATCTTGGTCGCCTTGTCCAGCGTGGCCGCTTCGACGATCGTGTAGCCGGTGGCACGCTGTCCAATCGGTCCCTTGGCCACTGTGCCGTCAGCCTTGACTTTGTTCACTGCCCCTGAAAACGGGTTGCCCATGTCGGCGACCGCTGGGCCGAGCTTCGTGTACCAGTTGCCCCACTGCTTCAACACCCTGGCCTGCGCGGCCGGCGTCTCGGGCATGCCACCGCCGTAGAAGACGAGCAGATACTTCGCCACCCTTCACTCCCTCCCGTTGTTTTGCGGACGTAAACCGCAGTCAGACTAGCGCCTCCGCGCGCAGCTTGGCGAGTGTCGCCAATGCTTTTTCGAGACGCGCGCGGTTCGCGTGGTCGTTGAGCCAGCGGCTCTGGCCCGAAGGGTGCGGCAGCGGGACCATGACGGGTTTCTCGCCAAAGGTCAGGCCAACTCTCGACTCCAACGGGCCGGGGCCGAGAAATCGCGCGATGGCCATCTGCCCGACGAGGATGAGGACGCGTGGCTTGAGCAGCAGGAGCTCCGCATCGAGCCAGTGGGCGCAATTGGCAACTGCGGCTGGCGGGGGCCGGAGGTCGCCTGTGCCCGCGCGGTTGCGACCTGGGAAGCACCGCATCAACGCCGCGATGTAGGTGAGACGTCGGAACTCCTCCGCGTTCGAGAAGCCGGCGCGCAACATCCAGCGGTCGAGCTCCTTGCCCGCCCGGCCGGAGAACGGCCGGCGCGACTCGCGTTCAGCCGGTCCCGGCGCCTGCCCCACGAGAAAGAAAGGCGCCCCCCATTCGCCTGCGAACGTTGGGTTGGCCTCGGGGATGATGCCCGAGTCGACGCATACATGGCAGCCTCGACATGCCGCCTGGAGTTCGCGCAATGCGGCGGGGCCACGAAGCGTCACGTGTTGACGCTACATGCTCCGATCCCAAAGGCCGGTACTATCCAAGGCGATGGGCCCCACCCCGCAGCAGGTCCTCGACGTGCTCGCCACCATCCAGGACCCCGACCTGGGTCGCGACGTCGTCAGCCTGGGCATGATCAAGGAGCTGGACGTCAGCCCGCAGGGCAAAGTCAGCTTCACTTTCGAGCTCACGACGCCGGCGTGCCCGGTCCGCGATCGCTTCAAGACCCAGGCCCAGGATCTCGTCGGCGACATCCCGGGTGTCTCAGAGGTCGAGGTCCGCATGACCGCCAACGTTCGTCCCGCCTTCATGCGACCCAAGCCTTCGGAGATCCTCCCCGGCGTCAAGCAGACGATCGCGATCGCGTCCGGAAAGGGCGGCGTCGGCAAGTCCACGGTCGCCGTCAACATCGCCGCCGCGCTGCGCAAGGCCGGCGCCGAGGTCGGGCTGCTCGACGCCGATATCTACGGACCGTCGGTCCCCGCCATGACCGGATCGCGCAGCGTGCCAGAGCAGGTCAACGGCCGCTTGAAGCCGATCGAGGCGCACGGATTGAAGTTGATGTCCTTCGGCCATATCTACCCGGGCGAGCAGCCCACCATCTATCGCGGGCCGATGGTCGGCAAGGCGATCGAGGCGATGATGGTGCAGGTCGATTGGGGGCGGCTCGACTACCTCGTCATCGATCTCCCGCCTGGCACCGGGGACGCATCGCTCACGCTCGCGCAGGCGGTTCCGCTCACCGGAGTGGCCATCGTATGCACGCCGCAGGACGTCGCCACGGACATCGCGGTCAAGGCCCTGCAGATGTTTCGCAAGCTCAATGTCACCCCGCTCGGTCTGATCGAGAACATGAGCTGGTACATCTGCCCGAGCTGCGGGCATCGACACGAGATATTCAGCCACGGTGGCGCCGAGGCCGCGGCGCAGCGATTGGGAGTGCCCTTTCTCGGCGCCATCCCACTCGAAGAGTCGATTCGCGAAGATGCCGACAAAGGCACGCCGGTCGTGATCTCTCGTCCCGACTCCGCTGGCGCGCGAGCCTTCATGGAAATCGCCTCGCAGGTCGCGGCTCGCACGTCGATTCAGTCGTTCCGCCAACTGCCCGTGATCAACGTCCGGTAAAGGCGAACCTGAAAGACCCCGACGCGTATCCGCTCACAGTCGATGTCGACCGCGAACGTCAGGTCATGGTCATCGCATGGGAGGACGGCCACCGCAGCACCTATTCCGCTGAGGGTTTGCGGTGGGCATGTCCGTGCGCGGAGTGTCGCGGAGAGGCGGGCGCTCCTGGACGTCTCGCTCGCGTCAAGCACCTCGACGCCAGTGAGTTGCGCGTGCAGGACGTGACGCTGGTCGGCCAGTACGCACTTCAGGTTGCATTCGAAAGCGGCCATGCGACCGGTCTCTACACGTTCGTCCTGCTCCGGGCTCTTTGCGATTGCGCCGAGTGCCAGGCGCGGAGGGCGGCCAAGTAGTCGGGCGTTCGTGGCATAATCCCGGCGCTCCCGTTGTCCTTCCCTACGTCAATGCAAGAAACTGAGCCCTGGGTAGTCGCCTCCACCCGCCGGCGCAGCCGGCGCCGGCGCCGGATCGCAATCCGAGGCTGGATCGCGCTCGGCGCGCTGGTCGCCGTCGGGCTGACCGCCGGCGGTGGCGTCCTCGCCTACGAGAACACGCTCCCGACCTCGGTCGGCCTGAATCCCAAAAATGGCGACAGGGACGTCCCCGTCTACTCGCATCTTGTGCTCACCTTCAGCCGCCAGGTGGCGCCCAGCACGCTCGGGTCTGCTTTCTCGATCGTGCCCGCCACGGATGGGACGCTGACCGCCCGGTCGGGACAGACGCAGTACGAATGGGCGCCGTCGAAGCCGCTAGACGACCTCACCACCTACACCGTGACATTGACCCCGATGATGGACGAGAGTCAGCATCGCGTTCCGGGCGGACGTTGGACCTTCACCACCAACATCGTGCCTCGAATCTTGTCGGTGACAGGCGTAGCCGGCGCCGCCCTGACCGATGGCTCTGAGATCGACCCTGGCACGCCGCTCACGATCAAATTCAACGATGCCATGCAACCGACGACTCTGACCGTCACCGTCGGCGGCACGCAGGCCAATCTCAAATGGGCCGCCGACGATCGGAGCGCCACGATTTCCACGGAGCGCCACGATTTCCACACAAGGCATGCCGTCGGGACCGCTCGTCCTGTCGATGGCGCCGGGCGGAAGCGATCAAACAGGGCATCGCGTGCCCGGAATCTTCACATTGAAGACAGGTATCTACTACCACGATCGCGAGCACACGACAGCGCTCAAGTACCCCGCGTTGATCCAGGTGCCTAACGATTACTACGCACGCGACCAGAACGGGCTCCAGGCGGCGGACGTGGTCTTCGAATACCTGGCCGAAGGCGGCATCACGCGCTGCACCGCGATATTTCAGAACGCACCCGACCTCATCGGCCCGATGCGCTCCAGCCGCTTCATCTCACTGAAGATCGCCCGGCACTATGACGGCTTGCTGTTCCAGTCAGGTGAGTCACAGGCCACCGCATCCGCAGCCGCCGCGGATCCGGTGCCGCAGTTCTTCGACACGATCGGATACACGTACCGCACCAACGCGCGATATGCGCCGGACAACCTGATGATCAGCGGCGACAACGTGCGCGCGGCCGAGCAGAACTACTTTTCCGGAATCCCGGCCTTTACTTTGCCCAAGGCGAGGCCTGACCTCAGCGGCGGCTCGGGGGCCGGCACAGTCACTGTCGACGAGCACTACTCCGTTTACGGCTACGACCCGGTCATGGGCACCTACCAGAAGACCGAGGAAGGGCATGCGTATCAGGACGCCAGCCTCCACCAGCCGCTCCGGATCGAGATGCTGATCGTCATCCATACCGCCGAGCGACTCGTCAACGTCGGCGACGGACACGGCGCCCACATCCACGACTTCGACCTCGACTCCGGTGGCGCGGTGGGGATCTACTACAAGGGTCTGGGGTACTCCGGAACGTGGAGCGCTCCCAACGGCCACGGGCC